>JAABUQ010006330.1_pt1 | contig 18045 bp, 25 predicted proteins | sample 5560001 | NCBI WGS metagenome assembly JAABUQ01 (sample SAMN10711888, study PRJNA513371) | rock metagenome | isolation source: Antarctica rocks | place: Antarctica: Victoria Land, Finger Mt nord | collected 2015-12-18
GCCGGACCGGCACAAGCCGAGAGCGACCTGGGCTGCGTCAGGCGCTGGCGGCGTGCCGGGCTGGCGACACCCTCGTCGTCACCAAGCTCGACCGACTCGTCCGCTCCCTCCCCGACGCCCGCGCGATCGCCGACGAGCTGACCGCGCGCTCGGTCAAGCTCAGCCTCGGCGGGTCCGTCCACGACCCCACGGATCCCGTCGGCCGGCTGTTGTTCAACGTCTTGGCCATGGTCGCGGAGTTCGAGGCCGACCTTGCTCGGCTGCGCACCCGCGAGGGCATGGAGGTCGCCAAGGCCAAGGGACGACTGCGTGGCAAGCAACCCAAGCTCAGCACGAAGCAGGAAGCCCACCTCGTCGCGCTGCACCGCGCCGGTCAGCACACGATCGGCGAGCTCGATGAGCTGTTCTCTATCACCCGCTCGACTGTCTACAGGGCCATCGGCCGCAGTAAGCCCCGCGCGGCGTCCTGACCGATCGGAAAAACAGCGGTGTCGACGCTGGCCAAGCTCACGGACATCGACCGTGGCGATCCTCTGGTTGGAGCTGCTGCGACGGCGCTACTTTGCCCCCGGTGACACGGACCCGAGCACTGGGCCGTCTGCCGTGTACCTGGCGATCCTGCGAGGCCTGGGCGCGCTGCCCCCGTCGACGCCAGCCGAGCCGCTCGGAGACACAGCGTCTTCTCACTTGTGGGTGGAGGCACGCCGGTGCGGTGCCGGGTGCTAGCACCTGATAGCAGCATTTACCCGCACTTACGGGAGCTTCTTGGCGCGTCGGCCGCTCTCGACGCTTCGACCTTTCGGAATCCTCAAGTAACGCTGCCTTCGGGCTGGTGAGGTGTGCTCAGACGCCGCCGGTTCGGTGGTACTTGCGCCGCTCGCGCTGCACGGCGATGCCGTTGAGGATCGCGGCACCGAGCAGCAGGAGCAGGGCAAGCCAGAAGCCCGGCTCGTTGTTCACGTAGTCGGAGGGCACCTTGCCGGAGACCAGGCGAGCGTTGAAGTCGTGGCTTATCCGGTCGGCGATCTGCTGCCGCACGCTGAGCTGGTTCAGAATCAGCAGCAGACCGGCTACAACGGCCAGGCAAAGTGCCGTGAGGTGCCGGCGGCGTCGGACAACGAGGCTGGCAGCCAGACCACTGATACAACTGAGCACCGCAAGGATGGCTGGAATTTGGACGCCGAGAACAACCCCCGACTCAGGCTGGTTCGAGGGTGGTACGCCGTTCTGGTTGAGGCTCGGCTCAGAGCCAGTCAGGAAGTCGGTTCCGTGGTAGACGGTGGATGTGCCCTGGGCTCCGTTTCCGTAGCCGCCGGGCAATGTGCACGACGTCGAGGCGAAGGGGAGGAAGAAGCAAAGCAGCACTGCGGCAAACAGGGCAGCCGAGATCCAGCGTGCCCAGCCAGGCTGGGATCCGCTGCCTAGACGGATCGAACGGAGCCGAGCTCGCATCGTCGTCCCTAGGCGGGCGGGGTGGCGGTGGTTGGGAGGTTCATCTTCGTCTGCTGCTGTGCAGGCGGTCTACCTGTTCCCTCGGGCTTGGCTATCAATTGCAGGTTGGCTGTGGTGGCCGGAACAATCGGTGGGAGGCCTGGGTGATCGACACAACAACGGGCATTCGCAGCGAGATCGGTGTTCTGGAAGCCCCTTCGGGAGTGCAATGGCTGTCGTCCGGTTCCGTGGTCTTCAGCGAGCAATATGTGGCTCCTCCCGGCTGTCCCAGCGAGTACGCGAGCGGGACTTTTGATCACATCACCTCGAATGAGGGTGCAGCCGCCGGAAGCACCGGTGACACCGTCGCCACGTCGTACTGCCGGAAGGAGGCGGGCTTGTGCCAGGAGGGGTGCTTCATGGATCAGACCTAGCACGATGTCCAGCAGCACCGGTACAGCGAAGCCGGTTCGGCCGGGCGGCGGGTGCGAAGCTACAGTCAAGCGGTGCGCGTCAGGCATTCACGGGCCGGACCGTTCTCATTGCTACTCGCGGGGCGTCTCCAGTCAGGCCTCCGACCCAGGGTTGATGTCCACGGCCGCCAATATTAGTGGTGACCAAGCTGCTTTGACTGCGGCTTGTTCTCGGCAGTGGCTGGAGACGATGTAGAGGCCTCTCGGTTGCCGCTGCGCCGAACACCACCCGCTGGTTCCGAGACAGTTCTTGATAGGGGCCGCGACCAGGCCCGTGCCGGTGATCGCGTGCTCCGCTTGGAGAACCGACTCGAGAAGCTGGAGGAGATCCGCGACCGCACCGCAGCAGAGCTGCGGCGGAGCAGGGACGAACTGGGTCGGGCCGAGGGCCAGCTGGCGGCGGCCTTCCCGCACGTCGAGGCACTCGCCGAGGTACGCGGCCGGGCGGGCCGCCTCCAAGAGGAGCTGGACCAGCTGGCCCACTCGAAGCCAGCTCCGGAGGCCGCCCCCAGGGGAACGCTCGGTGGACTCGCGCGGGCCGTAGCTGCCGGGGGCCGTCGCCCACCGGCGTGCGGCGCCAAGTTGAGGCTGTGGAGGACTCGGCTGATCTGCGCTGAAACGGTGACCCCAGTCGTCACCCGGACAACGCCGGCGACACCGCGGACCGCCCGCCAAAGGACGCGTGCATTGCTGTAGACCGCTTGGGCGACTGTACTTCCACGACGAGGGACCGGCCGGGTCGACGAAACAGGTCGTGTTCTCTGTCAAGGCCGGGCATCTGGTTCCAAACTACCTGCGGGACCTGCGTGGGGTCCTCGATCGCGAGGGGGCGCAGATCGGCGTGCTTCTCACCTTCGCGATGCCATCGCCCGGGATGCGGGCAGAGGCCGCCAGCGCCGGCTTCTACCAGTCGCCATGGGGAGCCAACCATTCTCGTTTGCAGATCCTTACGGTTGGCGAGCTCCTCGACGGTCGTGTGCTGGACTATCCCCATTTGACGTGGGGGAATGTTTTCAGCCCAGATGGGCGCGACCGTTTCAGCGCAGATGGTGGGAGTAGAGTCTGCCCCGCTCTTTGCGGTTGGAGCTGAAGAGGTAGCCCGTCGTGACGGACCTGTTGTCGAGATCTGCCGCCGCGAGGGTTGGGCTCGAGCTCCGTCGCCGCACTGGCGGAGATGCGCGCCGCTCGTCGGAGTTGGCTCGCCGGCTGGGAGGACGCGGCCCCTGTAGTCGCGGAGACAGAGTCCTGGGGCCTGCCTAGGGGACCTGGGGCTCCTGGTGCCAGTGCGAGCGGCAGGGCGGCTCTCAGGAGCCCCAGCTGGGCGAAGGCGGGGCCTGCGGGATCGGCGGCCGGCTCGGCACGCGTCTGGTGGTCGGGCGTGCCGCCAGACGAGGTCGAGCTCGGGGCCGCTGGCTGGGCCTGAGCCGGTTTCCGGCGGCGGCCGGAGGGAGGAGGGAGCGCTGCCTGCGGCACCTGGCCTGAGGGGTGGGAGCCGGGCGGCCAGCTGAGGGCTGCCGCTTTAGGGATGCTTAGCTGATTGCGACCTCGGCTGGTCGAGCGAGCCGACGATCGGCCTCATCGGCGGTCAGCACCTCGACAGCGACGACTTCGCCAACCAGGATCTCGTGGAGCCGGACGGCCCCGACTGCAGCAGCTTCGGTGGTGTTGTCGGCGACAACCGTCATCGTGGCCCCGACGCGCCGCTCGCCGGGACGGCCTGCAGCCGCACCGCCGAGTTCCGCGATCCGATCCAGGTTGTCCTGATCGATTGCTTCCCGCGCTTCGAGGTCGATACTGACCATGTATTCCATCGTCTCCACTCTAGAGTGGTCCTCCTGATCTGCGGAGCCGGCCGACCGGATCGGCTGGTCCTGTTTGACCGACAGGAGGTAGCGTCCCTGCGACAGGGATCTGATCCAAGGACTCTCGGAGCGGCCGTGGGACCGGGCAATGTTGGGACGTCGAACGGAGCGGCGATGCGTGTGGCACCCGTCGGATTACGTCACCCCGGAGCTCTCAATCGGGCACTCCAAGATGCGCTCATCTTCTGTCGTCCAAGCCAAGGTTTCGCCAGGCCTCACCGTCCAGTCCCTCCTGCCGTTCACCTGACGAGCCGTAGTTCGGCCCGGGTCAGCTCCCTTCGGAACTCGAGGATGGCGCCCTCGAGTTCGTGATCGACCAGGTGTGGACAGGACTTGTCCCGATGCGAGCGTGGTCATGGCGGCCAGGCCACCCATAGCGGGCGAGAAGGCGGAACAGCCAACTCCGTGAGTGGGTGGCTCTTGGCCAGACTGGTTTCCCTCACCGACATCGGGGTGGCCGGCGCCGCGGCCATGGCGGCGGCCGTGGCGGCTGCAGTCGTGCCGGGGGCATCTCTTTCGGAGGTCGTTGCGTCGGCGCGCTGGGGAGCGGAGGCCGGCGCCCGGCTGGGTCGTCGCTACGGGCGCGAGGTGCCGGGACCGAACGTGGCGCGCCGTATCGATCTGGGAGTTGCCGAGGTGGGGCGATGCGGCTCGTTTGACGACGCCGTCGAAGCGGTCGGCCTGGCGATCGGTACGGCTTGCACATGGCTGAGGCAGTACCCGCGGCGATCGCAGTCTTTCTGGCGGCGAAGGGTGACCCCTTTCTCGCCTGCTTCGGTGGCGCCAACATTGGGGACGACACCGACACCGTTGCCTGCATGGCTGGAGCGCTTGCCGGGGCCTATTCGGGCTTTGCCGCCGTGCCCAGGGGTCTGTACGCGATCGTCGTGGAGGAGAACCAGCTTGATCTTGAGTCCAGGGCCCGCAGATTCAGGGACCTGGTGCTCGGGGCTGGTGGCGAATGACGCACGGAGGGCGCGTATCTCCGCACCTGCCTTCTCGCGCTGCCCGGCTGATCACCCAGATCGACAGCGGAGAAGCTCTCGGTGCCAGCCGGCAGTTGGGTCTCATCGGCGACGCACTCCTCACGTTGGTGGAAGACTATGCCGATCATCCCCTGCGCCTGCAGACCGCCGTGCGGATCCTGGCCGAGCACCTCGTGCAAACGCGGGGAGCTTCCAGCCAAGCCATCACCAATGGCCTCCACCTGATGGTCGGTTCGATACTAAGCGAGACTGCCGATGCGAGCGAAACTCGGCATCATGTTGAAGTCGGGCCAGGGGCTTGCGAGAGAAGCTTGATTTGTGGCTGCGGAATCTCGAAGTTCATGGTGCCGCATTGCTGCGCGGAACGGAAACGATACTCGCCTACGACTATTCCAGTTCAGTGGCCGGCCTGGTGCGTGCAATGGCTGGTGCTGGACAATCCTTGACGGTCGTGCTGCCTGAGGCGCGGAGTCTCGACGGTGGACGCAAGTATTTGCGCGACTTCCATGGCCTATCCCTACAGCTGCACGTCATCCCAGATGCGGCCATTTCCTGGGCTCTTCGTAACACCGATGTCGTCTTGGTCGGATGCGAAACATTGACGTTGGAGGGGGGCTGTTACAATACTATCGGCACCGAATTCGCGGCCAGGGTCGCGGCGCAAGAGGGTGTCCCTGTTCACGTTGTAAGCATTCTCTTGAAGACAGACCTGGCGAATATAACCGAGGGCAACCGGGCAGTACGGCTACTCGACTTCTCACACTATCTATCCTGGACCGGTTGGAGAAAGGAGTTGATGCGGTCTAGTTTCTCGTTCCCGGACCTCGACTACACTCCGCCCTACTTGCTCACCAGTCTAATTGCCGAACGGGGTGTCTTGGATCCCGGAGAAGTCGGGCGGGCAGCATTGGAGACTTTGTCTGGAGGAACTCCTCATCGAGACTGAAGGGGCGACCGCATTCGACCGCCAAAGTGGTGACCCGGAAAGACGCCCGGACATCGTGGGTATGGTCCAGTTGCACCCGCTGCCCGGATCCCACGCTATCGCGGCGAAAGCCTCAACTCCATTGTCGATGCGGCCCTTGGCGAGGCCGAGGTGCTGGCTGACTGCGGCTTCAGCGGTGTGCAGGTACAGAACATGGGAGATAACCCCAGCCGAGGACGCTCCAGCTTTGAGACTGTTGCATACATGACTGCCATCTGCCAGGAGATCAGGCGAAGCTTCTCCCGGCTGCGACTCAGCGTGCTAGTGAACTGGGACGCCGAGGCATCGCTGGCGGTGGGCCATGCCTGTGCAGCAGACTTCGTACGTGTGGAGCACACCTATGTCGGCGCAAGCCTGACCAGTTGGGGGATCTCGCAGGCCTGCTGCTATGAGGCGACGCGCTACCGGGCCCGGATCCGCGCCGACATCCCCATCTACGCTGACATACGGGAGCCGCACGCAGTCCCGCTTGTAGAGCAGCCGGTCGAGGCCCTGGCGGCGAGCTGCGGTCTTAGACGGTGCCGCAGACGGACTGTTCGTAACCGGCCAGTCGTTTGAGGAATCGCTGGAGTGGGTCCTGCGCGTGCGCCAAGCGACACCCCGCGTACCGGTGTGGCTTGGGGGCGGGGCCACTGCTGACAACGTTGCCAGGGTCCTGCCATACGTCGATGGCGTCACCGTCGCCACGAGCATCACGCCTGGCCAGGACATGGCCAACCCTGTCTCGCCCGGGCTCGCGAGAGCATTCATCTTGGCGACGATCGGCTGAGCAACAGCGAGGCAGGGCCGCGATGCGGCAGTAACTGGAGCGGCTCGGCCGGGCGGCATTGGCGGTAGAAGCGGCTGCGTGCGTCTTCGCATCTGCTCTCCTCTGCGGTGAACCTAAGTTTGCCCGGCCAGGAACTCCCGTCGGAGCTGGTCCCTGGCAACCCGGAGTGTGGGAGTCATCGGAAGCGATCGGCGGAACACGATTTGCACCGGAACCTTGAAGGCCGCGAGGCTGCTGCTCGCCCACTCCTTGAGCTCTGCCTCGTCTGCGACCCCACCGTCGCCCAACACCACAGCGGCGACGACCTGGTCTTCGCTGAGCTCGGAGGGAACACCGAACGCCGCCGCCGCCGACACCGCCGGGTGAGAGAGGAGCGCGTCCTCTACCTCACCTGGCGCGATGTTCTCCCCGCGCCTGCGGATCATCTCCTTGAACCTGCCAACCAGGACTACGTCCCCCTCACGGTCCCTGTAACCGGCGTCACCCGTCCGTAGCCAACCGTCGACGAGCGCCTTCTCCGTGATCTCTGGCGCATTCCAGTAACCCGGAGTCATCACTGGGTTGCGGAAGCACAACTCCCCAACCTCCCCGGCGGTGGCGTCGCGTCCCTCAGTCGTGACGATGCGAAGCTCGTTCTTGAAGCGGGAGGATGCGGGCTGGCGAGGACGGCCAATGCTGCCCGGCCTGCCAGGCGAGGTTGGGCTCTCCGCACAGCCGAAGGTGTTTTCGCTCATGCCATAGCCGCCCGAGATCCTGACTTCGAAGCGCTCCTCGATCCGCTTTCGCTGAGCCAGCGGTGGAGCGGGAGCGGCGTAGATCGTGCGCAGCGGCGATTTGACCCACCTCTCCTCAGGCTGACGTTCCAGGATCGCCAGCATGGCGCCGACCACGTTCACCGAGGTCACCGCCAGCTCCCGCGCGTCTTTCCAGAATGTGGAGGCCTGGAACTTCGGCGTGAGCGCCAGACCATGACCGTGCGCAAGCGCGGCCATCAGCGAATAAGCCTGCGCGTTGATATGGAACAGAGGCAGGCAGGCCCATAGGCGTTCGGCCTTACCCAGGCCGATCCATCGGGGGAACGAGAAGCCGGTCTCGGTATACGCGGAGTGCCTCACCATCACGCCCTTTGCCCGGCTGGTGGTGCCCGAGGTGTACACGATCGCGGCCGGTTCCGCAGGGTCCGCCTCGTGCGGTGCGATAGCGCCGCCAGCCTCCACTTGATCGATCCTTGCAAAGTCAACCCTCAGCTCGGCGGCCAGGCGGGCGCCAATGGAAGCCCGCTCCCCGTCCACGAGGATCAGCGCCGGTTCAAGGTCCAGGCTGAGATAGCGAAGCTCGGGCAGCGTGAGCTCCGGGTTCACGGCGGCCGGAAGGGCGCCGGCATGCATCGCTGCGAGCCAGGCGTGCACCGCTCGCGGACAGTTCTGCGCCGCCAGAAGCACGCGATCGCCGGGCGCAATCCCGCGGTCCCTAAGCGCCCCGGCCGCGACCGCCACCTGGCGATCGAGATCCGAGAAGCTCTGCGTGTCCTCCCGTGTGATGAGCGCCGGCGCCTCGCCAAACTCTTCCGCTGCCGCTGCGACCAGGGCCGGCACGGTGAGGTAGGTCACTCCCCAAGCACGTCCTCGGCGAGACGGAAGGCGGTGTTCGCCGCCGGCAGCCCGCAGTAGACGGCTGTCTGGAGCAGCACCTCGCGCAACTCTTCCGGCGTCACGCCGTTGCGAACCGCGCCCCGGAGGTGCATCGCGAGCTCCTCGGGACGGTTCAGTGCCACGAGCATGGCAACCGTGATGCAGCTCCTGACCCGCAGGTCAAGCCCCGGCCGTATCCAGACCTCGCCCCAGGCGTAGCGGGTGAGGAAGTCCTGAAACTCAGACGTGAGGGGTGTCCGGCTTGCTTCCGCGCGGTCGACGTGCTCGTCGCCCAAGACATGCCGCCGGACCGCCATTCCGCGTTCGAGAGCTTCATCCGTCATGTGGCTGCACTCCTTTCCGCCTCGTAGGCGGTCAGCGCCCGGTCGACGAGCTCCTCGGCCGAGCCCAGGTAGGTGGCCGGGTCCAGGGCGGCATCGATCTGGTCCGGGCTGAGGTGTTGCGAGACGACAGGGTCAGCGAAGAGGACGTCGCGGAGGGCGCGGCCGGTGCCGGCCGCCTCCCCGGCCGCGGCCTCGACCAGGTCGTGCGCCCTCTGCCGGCCCGTCCGCTCAGCCAGCACCATCATCACGTGCTCCGACGTGAGCCGCTGGCCCGTCTGCTCAAGGTTGCTCCGCATGCGCTCGACGTGGACGTCCAGGCCCTCCATGAGCTCACTCATGCGGGAGACTGCCCCGGCCGTGAGTCGGAGTGCTTCGCTTAGCGCTGGCCATTCAGCTTGCCAGGCGCCCGCCGCGCGCTCGTGCTCCTGGACCATCGCGGCGAGTAGGATGCCGACCTGTCCCTGCACGCCGCGGACGCAGGCCCCAACGGCAATGGCCTCTACCGGGTTGCGCTTGTGCGGCATCGAAGACGAGCCCCCGCGACCTTGCTCCGGCGGCTCCGATAGCTCTCCGACCTCGGTCTGGGCCATCAGGGCAACGTCGAGAGCTATCTTCCCCATGGTCCCGGCGACCAAGCCAAGGGCGCCGGCCAGCTCCGCAACGCGGCCCCGCGCGGTATGCCAGGGCAGGACGGGCTCGGCCAAGCCAAGCTCGGCGCTGAACTCGCGAGAGACCTCGAGCCCTCGGATTCCGAGGGCGGCAAGGGTGCCGGCGGCGCCGCCGAACTGGACGGCCAGACGCCCGCGGAGGTCAGCCAGGCGGTGGTGGGCGTCCAGGGTGGCCGTGAGCCAGCCGGCGGCCTTCAGGCCGAAGGTGATGGGCAGGGCGTGCTGGAGGAGCGTCCGGCCCGGCATGATCGTCGAACGGTGGCGCTCCGCCAGACGGGCGCAGGCGGCGGCCACGCCGTCCAGATCCGCGTCGATGAGGTCGAGTCCATCGCGCGCGATCAGCATAGTCGCGGTGTCGAGGACGTCCTGACTGGTCGCTCCCCAGTGGACGTAGCGGGCGGCCTCCTCCGGCACGGCAGCTGTGAGGGCTCGCACCAGCGGGATGACGGGGTTACCGGCGGCGACGGCCTGGCGGCCCAACTGCTCCACGTCGAAGCGCCCAGCGTCGCAGCAGGCCTGGATGGCCTCAGCGGCTTCCACGGGCACGAGGCCAGTGCGGGCCTCCGCGCGGCTGATCGCGGCCTCCACGTCGAGCATCCGCTGCACCCACGCAACGTCAGACACGATGGCCTGCATGGCATCGGTGGTGAAGCTGGGTCCGAAGAGCCGGTCAGATGGCAAAGAAGACGGTCTCCCCGGCCCCCTGAAGATGGATGTCGAATCGGAGCACCCCGCCCTCCTCCCGGGCGACCAGGGTCGAGCGCGCCACGGGGTCTCTCACCAGATTGAGGACAGGATCGATCGAGTTAGCCTCCCCCTCGTCCGGAAAGTACATCCGTGTTACGAGATGGCGCAGCAGCCCGCGGGCGAAGATGGTCACGTTGAGGTGCGGCGCCTGGGCCCGTCCCTCTGGGGCTGGAGTGGCGCCAGGCTTGACCGTCACGAAGCGGAACAACCCCTCTGCGTCGGTCCCGCATCGCCCGAAGCCGGTGAATTGCGAGTCGGCACTTGGGTACCGGCCTTCCGGGCCGGCCTGCCAGATCTCCACTAGCGCGTCTGGCACCGGCTCACCAGCGCCGTCGAGCACCTGGCCCTCGACACGCACGGCACCCGGCGCGGCGGGAGCGGCCACCTCGTGCCCGCCTTGGAAAGGCAGGGCGAAGCTGAAGAAGGGACCGACAGTCTGCGAGGGGGTGGGCCCCGATCCCACCTCAGGCCCCCATCGGGGTCGCCGCGTGCCCGCGCAAAACGATATCCCACTGGTAGCCAAGCGCCCATGCCGGGACGGTCGTGTCGATGTCGAAGCGGGAGACGAGGCGTTCCCGCCCCCGAGGATCGGGGATCGACTGCAGGATCGGGTCGCCAGCCATCAGCGGGTCCCCAGGAAAGTACATCTGCGTGACTAGGCGACTGCCAAGCTCTGGGCCGAATAGAGAGAAGTGGATGTGCGCAGGCCGCCAAGCGTTGCGGTGGTTCTTCCACGGATACGCGCCCGGCTTCACTGTGACGAAGCGGTAACGGCCGTCGCCGTCCGTCGAGCAGCGGCCGGCTCCTGTGAAGTTGGAGTCCAACGGCGCCGAATGCTGGTCCCCCAAGTCCACGTAGCGCCCGGCGGAGTTGGCCTGCCACACCTCTACCAGGATGCCCCGCACCGGGCAGCCGTCGCTGTCCAGGACCCTGCCGGTCACCACGATGCGCTCGCCCAGAGGTTCGCCTTCGTGCTGCCGCGTAAGGTCGTGATCCAGCCAGTTGACAGCACGCGGGCCCAACACCGGCCCTGGCAGGTCGTGAAAGCCGCGGGCGAGCTGGACGGGTGGACGCTTCGGCGCGCGCAGTACGCTGGATCGATAGTCGGGATAGAGGTAAGGCGGGTCGAAGGGCGCCTCGTCAACATTGTCTGTCGCCGCCAACATCGCCACCTCCTTCACGGGCTCGACCGGCCGGCTCAGTGTGTCGCCCCTCGCCGGTCTCACAATCTTGCCGAGCGGGGAACAATTGGTTGGTGCGCGCCGAGGCTCCGCCCAGTGCGATCCTGGCCAGTCTAGGACCGTAAGTGAGATGTGGTCGGCGGGCAGGTCAAGCAGACAGCCCACCGCCCGGGTCATGGCTGCGTGACGGCTGGACGGCGAAGAAGCGCCAACGACCGAGCCGGCCAGCAGTCCGACTACTTGCGGTAGCGGTCCGATGCGTTGGCTGCAAGGGCATTCCAGGCCATGGCGTCATCGAAGGCTGCACCGAGATCCGGCAATTCCGCGAGATCTTCCGCGGGCACTTGGTCTGGTGCTGCGTTTAGGCTATGAAGCGCAAGCGTGGTGACGTACAACACGTTTAGATTTACGGCGGTCACGGTGGCTGTCTCGATGCTTGCGCCCACAACGGTGATCCCATGGCCGCGCAACAAACAGACAGAAGAGGAGCCCATCGCTGCCGCCATTTCGGCTGCGAGTTCGGCTCGCGCAATGAGCACTGACCGGGGATAGATCGGTATCCCGGCCAAGGCAATCCGGAGAGCTGGGATATTGAACGCTCCGAATACCGGCCGAGGCACCAGCCCAGCGAGGCCGCACAACAGTGCCTCCACCGGGTGAGCGTGAACCACGGCCTGGACATCGGGACGCTGCCGATATAACTCAGTGTGGATGTGCAGCTCGTTCGGCGCCAGCCATCCTGACATCTCCTCCAACGGGTTGCCATCCAGGTCGAGGGCGTGGATGTCGGCCGCTAGCGTGCGGGCTAAACCGCCCTCGTAGGGACCCCGACAGCGAACGAGGACTTCGCCAGCTGGGCCGCGAGCGGATACATGGCCCAGCACACCTGCAACGAGGCCCTCGGCTGCGAGGATGCGGCACGCAGTCGCCAGCCGGTTCCGAAGACTGTCAGCCGCCAGCGCAGCCACGCTGTTTCGTCGCGTCCTTAGCGAACACTGAGCCCTCCGTCGGATCTGATGATCTCGCCGGTGATGCCTCGAGCGCGGTTGGAGGCCAAGTACAGATAGGCCCCGACGTGATCCACCCCCGTGAGAGCGACCTGAAGAGGTGTCCGGTTCACCAGCGCCTCGCGCCGCCCTGGCCGGTCGTCGAGGCGTTCGTCAGCGAATCCCATCGCGCGCGGCCCTCGAAGGTCCGTGTCGACAGTGCCGCCTGGAGCCACACCATTGACCCTCACCTCGGGTGCCAACTCATGCGCCAGTTGGACAACGACGCCACGCAGCGCGAACTTGCTGGCGACGTACAGGATTCCGCCGCGACCCGCGAAAAAGCTTGAGCTTGAGAGCGTCACTATCAGACTGCCACGGGTTGCACGCAAGTGCGGGACAACCGCACGGGCGGTCAGCAGCACGCTTTTGACGTTGACAGCGAAGAGCTCGTCAAATGCCGGTTCAAGCTGGTCGCGGGTTATCTCATCGAGGCGGGAATAGAGGTCGAAGATACCGACGAAAGTCATGGCAACGTCAATCCGGCCAAATCGGTCCAGCAGCCCCCCGACCAACTGGTCGTTCGCCGTCGCCGAGGTAGCGTCACCATGCACAACGACTAGCTCGCGGCTGATCGCCGACAGCGCCTTGGCCTTCTCCGAATCGACCTCCAGGACGCCTACTGAGGCGCCTTGCTCGAGCAGGCCCTCGACCACCGAGCGGCCGATGCCCGACCCACCGCCTGTCAGCGCTGCGACGCAGCCTCGCAACTCTGTCATCAGCGATCTGCCTCCGATTCCGGCCCGAAGGGAGCCGCTAAGAAGCGCGAAAAAGTTGTCTGATCTTGCCAGGTCAGGGTTTCAAGCTCCAATGGACAGAGCCGGATCGCTCGCCCGAGACGTGGCGAACGGATCTCTAATCGGACGCCGTTGCGGGTGTGGACCCGGGTCACCAGGACCTGAGCGAACTCGTTGGAGACCTTGATCGGCTGTGCCTTGTCAGCCTCATGCCTGGGCTGGTCGAATTGGGGACCCATCGCGTTCACCTCGCTCCTCTCCGACGCTTCAGTTGGCCCTTCCCGCTGTGCTCCGCCCATGCAACAGCGGATCGGTTAGATGCTTTCGCTGTCACTCCGGCGCGCTCTCGGAACGAAGCCTCAATCTCGTCGGCGGCCGCCCTCAAAAGCCGCACAAGCTCGTGCCGGCGGCCGCCCTCCATTCGCGCCACCGGAGTTCCCACGCTGAGTGCCGCCACTGCATGTCCCCTGGGATCACGAATCGGAGTGGCGATTGACGCGACTCCCTCCTCGCTCTCCTCCAGGTTGATCGCATAACCGCTGCGTCGAACCCGGTCCAGCACGAGCTGCAGGGCCGCGAGCTGCGTGATCGAACGCCCGGTGGCTGCCTCCAACGGACCAGGGCCGAGAGTCCTTTCAACCACGCCGGGGGGCAACTCCGCCAGGAGTGCCTTGCCCGCCGCCGAGCAGTTGGCGGGCAGTGTCCTGCCAGTGCGAGCGGCGACCCGTAGAGCGCGCGTTGATTCGATGGCGTCGATGTAGCGGACTATCCGGCCCTCCAAGACCGAGAGATGGACGGTCTCGTGCGTGGCCGCGGCCAGCCCCTCCATGATGGGCCTGGCCAAGGCGCTAACGTCCGCTTCCTTGATCGTTCGCAGCGCGATTTCAACGAAGGCCGGCCCTGCGACGTACGCGCGGAGGGACTGATCTTGGCGAACAAAGCCGTGGTAGATGAGCATCGCCAGGAGCCGATGCGCGGTGGAGGGTGCCACCCCGAGAGCCTGACTGACCTCCGACAAACGCAGGCTGGATGTGCGAGCGATAAGGAGTAGGACACGCAGCGCCCGATCAACCGAGGCGATCGGGTAGGCAGGGGGTTCGAGATCCGCGTCAGAGGCTGCTGCATTCTGCATTCCAGAAATCATAGGTCACCTTCCTCGGGTTCCTGCCGCAGCTACGTGCCCACATGCTACAATGCAGAAACTCGCTCTGCTCTTGCAGGACACGGATGTTGGCTGGGGAGGTCATGGCGTGGCAGGTGGTGCGTTCGATGAGGCCGTCGAGGCGATCCGAGGCGGCAAGATCCCGCCCGGTGTTTACAGCGACCGCGCTTACTTCGACAAGGAGCGTGAATTGCTCTTTCCTCGCACCTGGCAGTACCTCGCCCATGAGTCTGAGATCCCGGAGCCGGGCGACTACGTGGTGCGCCGGGTCTTGGACGACTCCTTCATCGTGGTTCGAGACGAGACCGGCGAAGTCCGAGTGCTCCTGAACATGTGCCGCCACCGGGGCATGCAGGTGTGCCGGGCTGAGATCGGCAACGCTTCACACTTCCGCTGCCCATACCACGCTTGGACCTATAGCAACACCGGCGAGCTGGTGGGCGTGCCGTTCCACTCGGACGCTTACGGGGGGGACCAGATCCTCGACCGAAAGGCGAAGAACCTGGTCTCTCCTCCCCGGATCGATACCTATCGAGGACTGATTTTCATCTCGCTGGACCCTGATGCGCCTGATCTACAAGACTACTTTGGGGGATTCCAATTCTTTCTCGATCTCTACCTGCATCAGAGCGACGAAGGTGCGGAGGTGCGAGGACCCCAGAGATGGGTGGTGCAGGCCAACTGGAAGATCGCGGCCGAGAACTTCTCGGGTGACAGCTATCACACCCCGCACACGCATGCCAGCGTGGTCGAAATCGGGCTATTCCGCGAGCCGAAGGCGCACAAGAGGAAGGAAGGCGCCCTCTACTTTGTGGGCCACGGCGGTGGCACGACCTACAAGCTGCCTAGCGATGACCTAGATGAGAATCTGGCCCATATCGGCTACCCGCCGGAGATGGTCGAGCGCATGCGTCGGGTCTGGAGCTCGGCCCAGAAACAGCTGGCGGGACCCAGCCAGTTCATGGTCTCGGCCAGCACGCTGTTCCCCAACCTCAGCTTCGTCCACAACTGGCCACAGGTGAACGCCGAGGGGCTGGTGGTGCCGTTCGTGTCAATACGCCTGTGGCAGCCGCTGGGGCCGACACAGACTGAGGTGTTGAGCTGGTTCGCGGTGGACAAATCCGCGCCCCAGTGGTTCAAGGACGCGTCATATCGCGCCTACCTCATGTGCTTTGGATCCACGGGCATGTTCGAGCAGGATGACGTCGAGAACTGGACCTCGATCACCTCTGTGACGCGTGGCCACCTCGCCAGGCGAACCCTTCTCGACAACAGCATGGGCCTCGACCCGAGTGGAGGAGTGCGCAGGGATCCGGTGGGCGATTGGCCTGGTCCTGGCCGGGCCTTCGTCGGGTTCGGGGAGTACGGCCAGCGCGAGATCCTCGGTCTGTGGACGCAATACCTCACAAATGCTCCAGCCCTGAAGGTCGGATCCACCTGGGGGCGAGAACCATGATCTCGACTGGCGTGACGCCAGAGGATCGGATCAACGCCTACGACTTCCTGGTCGCAGAGGCTGAGACGCTCGACGATTGCCGGTATGCAGACTGGCTTTCGATGTTGACCAACGACGTGCGCTATCGGATGCCTGTGCGAGTTACCGTCCACGGGGGCGCAAGCTCGACAACGCTTGAGGACATGGACCATTTTGATGAGGACCGTTACACACTCGGCAAACGGGTCGAACGGTTGACCGGCGACCACGCGTGGACTGAGGATCCACCCTCGCGAGTCCGCCGCTACGTGACCAACGTTTGGGTTGGACTGGGCGGCGAACCTGATGAACTGAGCGTTCGGAGCTACCTCCTAATGTTCCGGAGTCGAGGCGACGTTCGGCCACCCGAGTGGGTCTCCGCCAAGCGCACCGACGTCCTGCGGAGGACTACAAGAGGCTTCCGCTTGCGATCCAGAGAGATTCTCGTCGACGAGTCGGTCCTGCGGACACAGAACTTGGCCCTGTTCCTGTGAGTCCGTTCGAACCCTCAGGGCCATTGACAACGACCTGCTTGCGAGAACAGGTCACCCATTTCAAGAGAGGAGGCATACACCATGTCCACTGTTGGCACTGACGAGATGGTCACCGCTGTCTTCCGCGACATCGACAGGATGGACGCGGCAGAGTTTGCGCGCGCATTCGCCGAGGACGGAACATTCAAGTTCGGTAATCAGCCGGCGGCTGTTGGAAAGTCCGCAGTAGAGGAGGCGGTGGCTGACTTCTTCGCCATGCTTGGAGGTCTGCACCATGAGACCACGGGAGTCTGGTCGGGCCGCTGGGAGGGCGGCGAAGTCAGGTCGGTCGAAGGCTTAGTCGTGTACACGCGCAAGGACGGCTCAGTGGTTGAACCGATTCCCTACGTGAGCACCCTTCGTGTGGAGGGCGACTTGATCAAGGACTACCGCGTCTTCGCCGACATCTCGCCACTGTTCGCGCAGTCGAACTGAGGAGGTGAGCGACGTGTCAATTGTTCGGAAGGGACACATCCCTTACGCCCCCACCGGCATCGGCCAGTACGTTGACGAGCTATACACCATCAAGGGATTCTTCGGCGACTGGGCACATATTTATCGCAAGCACAACCTAGCTCACCCCACGAGCTTGTCCAACGAGGCGCTGATCTATTCGGGAATCGATTCGGGTGTCATTACCGCGCCCGACAAGGATGACGCTAACGGCGCGCCACTTTCGCTGCTCGTTGGTGACGGCGTGGCGATTTCTCTCTCTCAGCGCTCGGCCTTAATGCCGTTCGCAGAAAAGAACGCCGACTTCCATCAGATCCGCTTCTACCATCAGGGCCGGTACACACTCGACACGGAGCTCGGCTCGATGGAGGTCGAGGCTGGCGACTTCGTTGCCATTCCCAAAGGCCTCATTTATCGCGAAACACCAGCTGCGGCTGGAGGAGTCATTCTAATCTTCGAGGTCGCCGACCCGATCCAGTTGGCCGAGCGACTGTGGGACCAGGTCGGCTTCACGAGTTTGTTCGTAGATTACTCCCGCGCCGAGGTGCCATCGCCGACGAGTGCCGGCGACGGCGAGGTCAACCACGAGACTCGGGTCCGGGTCAAGTACCGAGGCGAATACCACAGCATGGAATACGACTTTGACCCCTGCCATGACGTGGTGGGCTGGCTCGGCGACCCGATCCTCTTCAAGCTTAATGTTTGGCAGATCCCTGGCATCGGTACTACCAGCGGCTTCCTTCCCCCCCCGGCTAATGCCGTCCTATTCAGCGAGGAGAAGTCGTTCTTCTTCAACGTCTTGGGCCCGCGGCCCATGCCCACATCGCCACCGCCGGACGCCAGTTACGGAGCACCCTCTCACCTCAACGACTACGACGAGGTCTGGTTCAACCACTCCGCGGAGTTGGCCCCCGATACCAATGGACACCTGTGGTTCTTCCCGCCAACTGTGCCACATCCCGGATTGAAGCGGCCGGCCGAGTACCCACCCAATCCGGTTCGTCAGGTGCGCGAGATGAAGCTCAACTTCGATACGAGCTCAGCGCTGCACTGGACCCCGGAGGCCAAGGAGATCCTGATGCCTGATCCCCAGGTCGCCGTCTACACCAGCTTCTACGGTGCGCATGTCGGTGTCGTGCCGGAAGCCGTCACGCGCTACGCGAAGCGGTAGAAGCAGGGAAATGCGACCGTTCGCGCTCGACCTTTCCTTCTATTCCGCAACCCCCGGGGCGGTTGTAGCACAGGCGGCCCCAATGGCGGAGAAGGCCGGCTTCGACACGCTCTGGTTCGGGGAGTACTACTTCTACCGGGAGGCCTCCAGCGTGCTGGGCTATATCGCAGCCTTGACGAACTCGATCAAGCTCGGCTCGGGAACCATCAACATCTTTACACGCCACCCATCGCTCATAGCAATGACGGCGGCGACGCTCGACGAGCTGAGCAGTGGAAGGTTCGTGCTGGGCATCGGGTACGGCGGATTTCCGATCATGCCGCTGATCGGCTACAACCTGCTTCCTCTGGACCAGAACAAGCCGCTACGACGCCTGCGCGCCACAATCCGCG
>JAABUQ010006331.1_pt1 | contig 18041 bp, 13 predicted proteins | sample 5560001 | NCBI WGS metagenome assembly JAABUQ01 (sample SAMN10711888, study PRJNA513371) | rock metagenome | isolation source: Antarctica rocks | place: Antarctica: Victoria Land, Finger Mt nord | collected 2015-12-18
GGAGGGGTGATATGCAGCGGTTGGCTGAATTGGTCAGGCGCGCTGGGGGGAGGGAGAATGGGACTATCGGCTTGGAGCGGGGAAGGAAGAGTGAGGCGCCGAAGGAGGATGAGCTGGGTGAGAGTAGGGATCCACGGAGAGAGAGGACGGAGGGAGCTATGAAGGTGGAGGTGGGGGAGGCGTGGGGTCAGAGGTTTTGGGGCGCTGGCGCGCTGGTGGGGTGTGCGTTGGTCTGGGGGGTCGCGAGTTGGGTGGAGGGGAAGTGAGAAGTGAGATAATGTTCGCAATTCTGGTTTGGTTTTTGATCATCAGTTATATACCCACTTTCAGTCACGTACTTCAAGCGTAAGGCACGGTTTCTATGGTTGAGATGGGTATATCCTATTACCACCGCCAGCTTCAAGCTACCTAGCCTCGCCGCAGCCGTGATGCCCATTATAGCTTTTGCAAAGGAAACAAAGTCTAAGTTATGCCGCCCCCGCCGTCCAAATAGGGAACTCCATAACTTCTATAACGAGTAGAGATCATCAATCATGAATCATCCAAATCCCCAAACGCCTTCAACTCGCCACCTCAGCCTGCGACAACGTCCACCTCCTCTTCGCGCCTTTATCCCGCTCTGTGGCCAACGCGTGCGGCGGTGCTCCCCATAGCCCATGTTGTGTAAGCGTACGACCTTCGCTACCGTTTGTAGGCAGTTTGGTGGGATTGTCTTGCTCCAGCACACTATGCACGCTCTTGGGCGTGATTACTGGCTCCTTCGACATGGGAACTCCGTCGCCGCCTCGCACCATTGGAGGCTTGGTATCACCCGAGCCTTCTACTGAGGCTTTGGGGGGAGCGGGTTTAGTCCACAGCCCGGCGGAAGCGGTGGCACTTCTTTGGAAAGCGTGAGTTTGGTATGTGGTAGGAGATTCAGGCTCGAATGCTTCTTTCAAGGGCCTATGCGTGTTGTGGTGAGAGGTTGTGATATTGTGGCGTTCGTAGCGGTAGGGGGATTCCTCTCTGACGGGTAAGCTTGGTGAGCGATGTCTTTGAGGTGGGGCTGGGCTTAGGAACTGGGAGCCGGGGCGGAGGTGATCGGTGGATGCGACGAGCTTGACGTCGTAGTCTTCAGAGGCACCGGGGTCCATTGAGGATCTACGCCGGTGGGTGGAGGAGGAGGCGGCGTCTGAGGTAGGGAAGCGTTGGTAGTCTATTGTTTTTCGGACGGCCATGGTCAGGGATGCCATGCCCACGTCTATGAGGACTGGTTGGTTTGTTAGGGCGCCGATCAACGCGTTGCAGCCGGCGCCGTGCGTTACTAGAACTAGGATTGTGTCTGTTTCATTGTCGGATGAGGGTTCTTCTGAGAAGTGGTTTGGGGAGAGTGGACTCCCTGGAGGGCTGTTGATGGTGCCCCTAGGCTCACAAAGGGGATCGTGATGGTTGTACCATGATAACATTTCGTTAAGGCCTCGTCGAAATCGTTTGTGCATAGAACTCCATTCCTCTCCGTACTCGCCTCCGCTGCCCCATTCTAGGGGGGGTCGTAAGCTATCCCATTGATAGTCGACCTTCACACAGGCGTCACGTGCGTGAGCAACATAGCCCTGGGGTATCGGTTGGGATGGTGAGATTGCATATGAGGGCTTCGGAGGCACGTAGCCTGTGTTCTCGGAACTCTGGGCGCTCTCCAGTCGACTTGCCGAGTGCCGACTTGACCATTTGCCGGGACTGACCGTGCTATGACTATTGGCTCGAACCAGCTTGGGCAGATTCTGGCTTATATCTGAGAGTCCAGACAAGGGAGAGTTGTCCACGCTGTCGTCAGATCTATATCCCCCTCTTGCGTCATTACTTTTCCAGCCTCCAGGGAAGTGACCTTGGTGAGAAGAGCCATTAGCGTTTGAAAGAACCCCGTCGACGGGATCTCCACGACGCAAGAGATCTGCTTTGGCACCCGCAACCATCATCTTAGAACCGGGAGGAGGTGTAATATTATCAAAGTAATCCGGTGACAACCATTCGCCGAGGAAAGCGTCAACCCTCAGCAGATTTTGTGCGGTCTTGTTTTGCCCCTTCATCTCAGCATTTTGCCGCGAGGAGATGTTGACTTCAGGCTCAGGAATGGCAGAGAGGTGCGATGAATTCTGGTGATCCATCGCTCGGATACGCGGTGAGCCAGAGTGTAGTACGTGAGGCCTGGGTTGTCGGAGGTGGTCGACCTCGAATGAGCCTCGATACTGCTCCATGCCGGCGCTTATGGCAATTGAGCTTTGAACGCATCGTAGGAATGGAGACGTATGGATGATGACGTTGTGCTTCCGTCGTCGTTCACGGTGAGGATGATGTGGCAACCGTTGTTCTCCTTCGCCATTCCCATTGATGTATATTTCCTCGGAAGTGTCCTCTCTAAATTTGATTATGCTTCCTATCCTAGCCCCCAGGGCTTGAGATTGTTTCCATCCACCATATGTTAAGGGAGGGTCGTAGGGCGTTGGAGATGTCAGATGCCACTGTGAATCCGCAGCATCCAATCTCGCTCCATGTCTATGCCACTGTAAGTTGACCGACTGTATCTCAAGCTCGGGGTCTGCGATATAATACCTTGCAACGATCACCATAGCAGGGGGGCCACCCATGTCAATGACCTTTGACCCAGACCTAAAGTTCTCGCACTCGACTGGAAAGCCGGCGGAGATTTCAATGGTGCGTTATATGCTTGGGTATTTGATGCAGATTTCCATGGGCAAGAAGGTAAATATATAAGACTGAAGTGATGATGAAAGGCATGCTGATTGATAGTGAAAGGTAAAGGATACTTCCTTAAACCCCGCCCCCGCGTTGTCTAAACAGAGCGAACTCTATAAGGCTAGCCTCAGCCTCGCTACCATCAAGCTCCTACCTACCTTAGTAAGCTGATCATGGGGACTCTCTTCAATTTTTGAATGAGGTATACATCCGCATTCTATTCATATAGCACTCTCATCTCATAACCATCTTAAGTTCGGCTTCCCACAAAGACTCCATGTCATGTTTCCCTACAACACAGTCCAGCATGGGATCAGTAATCACAAAGCTCGCTGCACATCATAGTATCTTCATTAAATCTTCCAGCGTGACTAATCCTTTCCCCAATCACCAGGCCAGCTTTATTTCCTACACTCCCATAAGATACTTTACGTGTGATATAACTTTCACCTCAGCTCATGATAGATATCCCAACCTTGTTTCACCTCAAATGAATTCTGGGGCACTTGAACCTCCAAATCTTTCGGACGATGTGGCAGGTTCTTGTTATAGTGACTATCGGAGTCGTCACAAGGCGACGCTGAAACTTCATTCGTGCGAGGGCGTGTTCTAGCCAGAGGGTAAGTATGCTGTTTCGATAATTGTTTGAACGGGCCTGCCACCGTAGCATTGCTTCTGCTTTGGTCATTGTTGCCATTTGCACCCCCACTGTATGAATCCCTTTCGCGGGTTGCAATGGCTCGCGAGCAGAACTTGGAGGAAGTTGACCTTGTTGACCTCGGGTTGGAGGACGGAGAAATCCTGAAGTCGCGTGCTATAGCACTTGCAATCTTTCCATTGCTCTATATGCTCATCGCATGCTCGAGGATGTTCGGACATGGCACCCTCAACTTCATACGAAGTCTAGGATCGACCGATGCCCCAATTTTATTAAGGAGGATCGTTGCGTGACAGCAATCAGCCAGTCATTTTTCAAGGCTAGATCATGCCATTGCAAGATGAGATCCACACAAATGCGTCAGATTTATCGTTCCAGCCTCGGTGTCTAATCATTATTCAAGCGGTCTTATCAGCTGTCGTCAATGTTTCAAGTCGAGTTCTGGCTGAATTGTCATGTTTTGGGTTGTTCGGCCATCCGATAAGCTGCCTTGATGCGACATCCGCCATAGACGCTGCCACAGCAGAGGCCGGAATTCTGCTTCTTGCTTTAACGCTCATGTCCTGGGGGCTGCATTAATCTTCTTGCCCCGTAGGATGTTTTTGTCGCTCTTGGCGGCGAAGGTCTGTGCTCAAGGTAAGCAATGTCAACGTATTTGACTGCTTGTGCGGCTCTCCAATACTCAGAGAAGGCCAAAGGGAGGTGTTCGGCTTTCAACGTCGATGTGTCAGCTCATTAAATTGACAGCTGCTAATGTCTCGCACAGCCGACATCTGCAAGTCTAGGGGTTCTATGAGAATGACTCGCAAGGATCTTGTTAGTACCGCGCCGGTCCAAAGTCTTCAGTAAGCGCTCTAAACATGGGGTTATGGGCTTAAGCTTTGACCTCTCTGCGACCAACCACTCGCTGTCGAGCTTTTGGAAGACCAACTATACCCGGTGATTGCTTTGAATCCATTCCCTGATCTGGGAACCACTGGCTTTGCTTTCTCCACTCTTCCCTCGCTGCTGGTTCTAGGGTCGCTTCCGGTCGCTGATCGATTATGCGAGTGTTTGCTTAAAGCTTTTGATACTGCTTTGATCTTTTCCTGATTCAGCCCAGTCAACTGTAGGTACTCGCTGCTGCCAATTAATTTATCTTCTCTATCACACTCTCTTTAAGGTCCTCTTTTACTTTCGATTCGTCAACAGTTGATGCTCCAATCCAATCATCATCTTTTCCCTCTTCGTTTGTCCGAGGCCGAGGGTCCCCATGACATAAAAATAGCAGCTTGAGACACAATCTTTCCAACTTCTACACCCTTCGGCGCATGATTTCTCTGTCGAACCGGCTTCATATGGGCCATATCGACATTGAAGGTCCTTTTACTCCACAACTTTCTATCCATATCAGGTGGCCTGCCTCTTGATTCTTGGACTGCTCGCTTTGTACTTGTATCACAATCCGAATTCTTGGGAAACAAAAAGGTCTCCATGTATGAGCCGCTTCAGCAATATGGAGCTTTTGCCAACCATTATAATTGTCGCCCTCCTCGGCTTTTTTATCACACTCACGCTTGCTCTCTTTTATGTGCATCATGCAAGAACTAGAGTACGAAGTTCAGGTCATAGGGATGAGGGATTTGGTCCAAGCCAACCACGAAAAATGACAGTCAGGAGCGGCAAGGTCATTCCTACATCAGAAGCAGCCGAAACCTTGAGCACGAGGAAGCCTATGTCATTGGATCTATCCACCCCGTTGTCTCCACTATGTTTCGACTTCGACATTGAGAAAAGGCTTTCGCAGCCGCCTGCTCTCACTCACGTCAAGAAGAAGAATCGTCAATCCTGGTTGGGTAAAGATAGAGAGACTCGGCTCTACGAATTTGAACAAGCCTGGCTATCAAAAGGTCCTGGTCCTCTTGAGGAGCCGATAAAGGAAGAAAAATTTTTCTGTGAATCACCGGCTTTCCCGCGAAGGACGCGAGATTCGCCACCGAGTCTGCCTCGGCCGTCTCTTATCAACATTGAGAAACGAGGCTCGGGTACTCAAACCCAGCCCTCTTCTCGAACAACAACGAGACGCCATGCTAAAGCCCTGTATGACACATATAAACATTTCTCCATCCTGGGCAGACCTGTATACGAGCTCCCAGCTACGCCAGTAGCTACACCTGGCAAGTCACGCACACCTCCATCAGCAACGATGCCGGCCCAACCACAGATCCTTGCACCAGTAACAAAACCAGCCCAATCTCACACGGCCGCCAGCAGTACGAGGACCAGTGGTCTTTTTTCATTCCTCACTTGGACAGGTTCGAAAAGAAACGCTCAGGCTGTTTCCGAAACGATCAAGAAACCTGCACCAGTCTTCACTGCCGTTGATTATAGACCTCGTGTGAGATTCGCGGCTAGCCAGGAGCCAAATCGTGATTCCTTCATTTCAATGACTGGGTCACAGATCTCGCCAGGCACGTCATTGCATGCACGCCCGACGAGTGCAAATGTACCGTCTAATCGTAGCTCTCTCCGCTCAATCTCTGAAAGTGATGTCTACCCTGGCGTGTCAGCGAATGCACGCCCAACAATCTATGCTCCGCCGACATATGCGGTAGACTTATCCAAGAATTCCGAAACATCCCTGCCGAGTCCTGGTACCCTGGCAGCGATTGTTGAGGGGAACGCAAATGATGAGAGTGACAGAGTATCCGGAATTGTCAAAGACGGACCAGTCAGCATGATCACTGACAGAGCACCAAGCATCCATGTCAACATTCCCCATACTGAGGACATGATTTTTGAGTGCACTCCAACGAGCCCTCACAGGCCTACGACAGAATTGCAAAGGGGCCCGTCTGCGAGGTCTGACCGTTCGGCTTGGACGATTGCCTCCTCGGAGATATCTTCGGACTGGACGATAGGGAAAGCGGAGGCTGTCAGCATTCATCGGACGGTGTCTGATGACCGATCCTCGCCTTCCTACTCCCGAACACTACGTTCGAAATATGGGCGCTATCCGAGAGGGAGGAGAGATAAGGCACTGCCGACTGTACCAATATCGCCCATATCCCAATTTCTTCCTGAGATATACGGATTACGCTGATCGCTGATGCTGGAAATTTTGGATTACAAATATGAGTTTGTGATCTGAAGGACGTTCATAACGTTGAAGCATCAAAAGTCGCACGTGGTTTGGCGGAGTCACTGAGATGAGTGCAAAAGGGGCGTTGCGTATACCAGGATTAGGGGTCTTTTGCATCTAGAGACGTGTCATTGTTCAATACATCATATGCCTCGAGGGCACGTACTCGAATACAATTGTTCAAACATCCCCATTTAAAGTGAGGCCAACCAAGCAGAGTAGCTTTCTTTTTTCTCTCAACGTTGTGTAGACAACAAGGCGAACTAATATCACAACCCTCAGAAGCCAGGCGCAAGGGCGCAGATCATCTGATGCAGCGCTGGAACGGGAAGCTCGAACGCGATGTCGTGCATTGAACACCCTATCTATCTCCATCATCGTCATCATCATCATCATCCGACTCCTTCTCTCTTAACCTTCTGATTCTCCAACTACACGTTGGAACAAGCACTTCTTGCCTACCTCTGAAGTCTACACGAACATAATCTCCCACCAAAACCATAAACGTAATCATGGAGCAAGTCACGAATCCCGCCTCCGCCCACTACACCCTCCCCCGCGAACTCGCCTCGAAGCTCGGTCTCGAAACCCTCGAAACGAACAACCGACCCCCCACAAGCAGCAGCTCCGGCTCAGAAGAAAATTACGTCTACGTCAAAGACAAACATGCGCCCTCCGAACCCTCCTCTGCATCCTCCACCATCTCCATCAGCCAGATGGAGGCCTGGGAGCACGAACTCCTGAAAGATGCAAAGAACAGGCTCGCGCTCAACGCCATCAGCGCGAACGGGCCAACGATCTTGACATCGAGACAAAGCGTGGTCTCCGAGACGCAGAATTTCAATGTCAAGATCGGGCTCGAGGGCGCGCCAATTACGAACCAGCGCTCCAGTGGGCGGTGCTGGTTGTTCGCCGCGACCAATGTGTTCAGGGTAGCGATCATGAAGAGGTATAATCTCAAGGAGTTTGAACTGAGTCAGGCGTACTTGTTCTACTGGGATAAGCTGGAGAAGGCGAATTGGTTCCTGGAGCAGATTTTGGATACGATTGAGGAGCCGCTGGATGGGAGATTGGTGCAGGCGCTGATGGCAGGGCCTGTGGGGGATGGGGGGCAGTGGGATATGGTCGCTAATCTTGTGGAGAAATATGGGTTGGTGCCGCAGCAATTGTACCCTGACTCGTTCAATGCGCAGAATTCTAGCGGGATGAGCTCGCTCATTACTACTAAGCTCCGCGAGGATGCTCTGGAGATTCGCCGCCTTGCTAGCAAGACCAAAGACGCCCGCTCCTCCCTCGGCAGCGTCAAAGAGAAGATGATGCGAGAGATCCACCTCATTCTCACCGTCATGCTCGGTCCACCTCCCGGTGCCAACGGGGAAATCGCATGGGAATACTATGACAAAGACGACAAGTTCTGCAGCATGAAGACCACACCCCTCGACTTTGCCGGGGAGTTATCGAGCAAGACGTCAATCCAATCAAACAGCGGCGTCGATGTCCATCAAGTCTTCTCCATCGTCAACGACCCTAGGAATGACTACGGCTCCCTCTTGAGTGTCAGCCGCCTTGGCAATATCGTCGGCATGCGAGGCGTGCGCTATGTGAATGTCGATATGGAGACGATGAAGACAGCCTGCGTTTCGATGCTGAAGGCGGACTTGCCCATTTTCTTCGGCAGTGATGTGGGGAAATTCAGCGAGTCGAAGTCTGGCATTATGGATACTGACCTCGTCGATTACGAGCTAGGTTTCAATGTTCGCTTAGGGTTGAGTAAAGCCCAGCGGCTAATGACTGGTGAGAGTCAGATGACCCATGCGATGGTTTTGACGGCGGTCCATCTGGTTGAGGGGAAGCCGGTGAGATGGCGCGTGCAGAATAGCTGGGGAGAAGGTGCGGGGACGAAGGGATGGTTTGTGATGAGTGATTCGTGGATGGATCAATTTGTCTACCAGGCTGTTGTGGATCCGAAGTAAGCCCCCTGTGCATGTTCCTCAGCCTAGTATGAGGGCTAACTATCAATAGCTTTGTGTCTAAGGAGATCTGTGACGTGCTTAAGCAAGAGCCGAAGATGTAAGCCACTTTTCTTATCCCACATCCTCGAAACAGCAGCTAACCAGCATTTCTGCAGGCTCAATTTGTGGGATCCTATGGGTTCTTTAGCATAAGGGAGTAGCGAAAGGCGATGGGGGGTCCAGAGCATGATTTGACAGAAATGCGACATGCATGCGTACATCCTTGTGGTCCCTCGCCAGCGCTATCTCTGATACATAGCATACGCCGTTTTGCGCTCCAATGGGACTAAAGAGCCTGTGACATTGCATTCGTCGGATTTGGACGTAGGGACGACTGCAAGCGTAAAGCTCTCGTAAAACACTCAAGTCTCGACGAGCACGATAACAAATAACATAAGCAAGACAGCGATCAGAAGCAGTAGAAGACTATTGATATCCCAACCTCCAGCGATAGCTTTCCCCAACGTTAACTGCTTCTGCAACCTGAAGTATCGGAAACATGCAACCAACACTGTGAACATACCGCCACAGGCGAAGACAACTCCAAGAGCGATACCCTTTGTCGGATCGACTCCTTGCAACAAGAACAATTGGGTGATAGCCACTCCAAAGCTCACCACGGCAATGGAGGTTCGAAACCAGCCCAGATAAGTCCGCTCAAGAGCAAGATAATCCCGTGGATCTCCACCTGAGAAGCCCTGAGATGTGTAGACCATGATGAGGCGGATGTTCTGAGACCACCACGTCATGGCTCTCATGATATCGCTCGAGATGTGGCGGTTGGCAGGTCCGGGGCCATGAGCCTCAGGCTCTGCGGGTAGACCATCTGCATCAGTGGCACCATCCTCTGGTGATGCTCCGCCAGGCCTTGGTTGGAAGACCGCTCTGGAAGCTCCATTACGCTTGTCAGTCCGAAGTTGCCAGAAAGCTGAAACCCATGTTATTCCAAAACACGGATGTCTCGCGCTGGCTGGAGAGGGATATCCGTGCTATTGACGATAAGAATGAAACATTGATGGCCGCCGGGCTCAGATCTCGATGTGCATGGTAGCGAACGAGTCAAGACCTGTTGAGGGAATAGAGGAAACAATGGAAAATCCCAAGATTCGGGATGAGTACGAGTCGCAAATGAATGTTCGGCGTTGTTTGCGGAATGAGGTAATAGCCTCCTGAATATGTTACCGTACTTGCGCTACTGAAAACGTTTTGAAACCCGATGAGAAAATTACCACTTCGTCACCCGCGATGATACCCTACGCCTATGAGTATCCAAGGGTATAAAGCACTTCAATTTGCTATCTGTAATACAGACCTCTGAGCCAGTTGCACCCCTGCTCCCCCCACCATGTCGACCTCAGCCCGTCGACGTCTCATGCGTGACTTCAAGGTACACCCCAGCCCTCTCTGCATATCACCTCCATCTCCCTAGTCGCGTGCTCAGGCTGACCGGTGCAATACTTCCGACCAGCGAATGCAAACAGATCCCCCAGCCGGTGTATCCGCCTCTCCCATCGCCGATAATGTCATGACATGGTAGGCAAAACCAAGGGCTATCACGTGCCAGCGTCACTCACAGAACATCCAAGGAATGCGGTCATCATCGGACCAGCAGACACCCCTTTCGAAGACGGCACTTTTCGACTCGTGATGCACTTCGAGGAGCAGTACCCGAACAAGCCTCCGGGGGTCAAGTTCATCAGCCAGATGTTTCACCCGAACGTTTACGGCACGGGGGAGTTATGTCTGGACATCTTACAGAATCGATGGAGTCCTACGTATGATGTGGCCGCCATCTTGACCAGTATCCAAAGGTGCGAGTTGTCAGCGGCTACGGCGCTATGTGCGAATACTGAATGCTGACTGCTTGATCCAGTCTCCTCAACGATCCAAACACTTCATCCCCAGCCAACGTCGAAGCATCCAACCTGTACAAAGACAACCGCCGCGAGTACACAAAGCGAGTCAAAGAAACGGTAGAAAAGAGCTGGGATGACTAGGGCACAGCCTAACATAATCTTTCAGCTTCTAGGGCAACACTGGAAAAAAAACGCCAGGTTCGGTGATTGGGAGCTGTGACACGCGAGGGTCTGTTCCTACAGCCGATATTGCGATTTCACTACAAGCAAGGAGTTGGGGAACAGGGTCTGGCATTCATAAAGGCGATCAGGAGCCACTCGGTGTTCATAGGGATCATTTGAGCAGAATTAAAGGACCATTCTCTATTATGCTTTCCCGCATGCAAGCAGCCGTCACCTATGCATTTGCCCGTGCCCGCCTACGACCTGCAGCGCCTATCCGTTCTCGACCCTGGAACTTGCGCTGAGTTGGCCTAAGCATGAAGTTCGAGCACCTTTGCTCGGCAATCTAGCGATGCTTTCTTTGTGTGATTATCAAACAGAGACGCATTGTTGGTAGAAGAGCGTAGTATAAAGGATCGTTGACGTAGAGATGCTTTCGGCAATTCAAACCCGTCTTTGGTTGGTGTTGATAGCGCGTCACCCCTGCAACTACACCTGCAACCCAACAAACTCGAATTGTCTTCCGCCCTGGCTTCATATCTCATGGCCACTCGACTGTTTGCTTCAACTCTCTGACTCTTTGCCTGACTGAGATCTATAAGTACTCCTGCAGCTGGGCGCAAACGCAAAGCTAGCCGGGGGCACTCCGCGCCATGGCGTATGTTCAGTGGCACTCTCTACCAATGAGCCTCGACTAATCTGTTTGTCTAGGAGTGCTGCAAATGCCGGCAACACTATCAAAGGTCTTTCAAAGTCACCTCTCTAGGATCCCAACGTGCAAGCTTACGAAATTGGCTACAGTGGTTGCGCGGTTTCGACCTCCAAACAAAGCGGAAATTGCAAGTGGAGGGGAGTCGATAGTCGATTTCGAGACAGAAGATACATGCAAGATCAGTGTATGCATACGTCCTCCCCGCCTAGCCCACGGAAGAGCCTGGACGCACATCCTTTGGGATTGGACGAGCTCCGAAATGGAAAGGCTGACCGCGTGAACAGTCCAATGAAGCTGCGGGCGCCTTCACTTTCGATCGAGTCTTTGATACCTCCTCGCAGCAGTCTGATGTATTCGACTTCTCCATCAGGTCTACCGTGGACGACATATTGAATGGGTACAACGGCACGGTCTTTGCCTATGGGCAGACAGGAGCAGGGAAATCATACACTATGATGGGGGCGGACATTGATGATGAAGAGCAGCGAGGAATCATCCCGCGAATAGTCGAGCAGATGTTCGCTAGCATTCTGCGAAGTCCTGGTAATATCGAGTACACGGTCCGAGTTAGCTATATGGAGATCTACATGGAGAAGATTCGAGATCTGCTGGTACCACAAAATGATAATCTACCGGTCCACGAGGAAAAGAGTAGGGGGGTGTATGTGAAGGGACTTTTGGAGATATACGTCTCAAGTGTGCAAGAGGTCTACGAAGTTATGAGAAGAGGAGGAGCTGCACGAGCGACGGCTGCCACGAACATGAATCAGGAATCCTCACGGTCACATTCCATCTTCGTCATCACCATCACTCAGAAGAATGTTGAGACTGGGTCGGCAAAGAGTGGACAGCTTTTCCTCGTGGATCTGGCTGGTAGCGAGAAGGTCGGAAAGACTGGCGCCAGTGGACAGACATTGGAAGAAGCCAAGAAAATTAACAAAAGTCTCAGCGCGCTGGGAATGGTCATCAACTCGCTCACGGATGGCAAATCTACCCATATTCCATACAGAGATTCGAAGCTCACGAGGATATTACAAGAATCACTAGGTGGTAACTCGCGAACGACTTTGATTATCAACTGCTCGCCAAGCAGCTACAACGACCAAGAAACCATAAGTACCCTCAGATTTGGTGTCAGAGCGAAGGCGATCAAGAACAAGGCCAAGATCAATGCTGAGCTGAGTCCGTTAGAGCTAAAACAATTGCTCAAGAAGGCCCAGAGCCAAGTAATGACGTACGAAGCCTATGTTTCCAGCCTAGAAGGGGAGGTCCAGATATGGCGAAGTGGCGAAACTGTACCGAAGCAAAGATGGGCTCCTCCCTTGACTACTGACAGTGTCGCAGGGACGAGAGCAGAATCAAAAGCTCCGAGGCCGGGCACTCCGTCTCGATTGCAGGAAGTTGGAAGATCAGAGACGCCAAGTCGATCAGAGTCGAGAATTGGTGATCGGTCTAGTACTCCAAGTATAATGCTTGAGAAAGACGAGCGGGAAGAATTCCTCAAACGAGAGAATGAGCTTCAGGATCAAGTTGCTGAGAGGGAGACGCAATTGTCGTCGGCGGAGCGAGACCTGAGAGAAGCCAAAGAAGAACTCAAATTTATTAAAGACAACGGCTTGCGTACCGGAAGAAATAACGAGAAGCTCAATTCTGAGGTCAATGAAGTTAGGATGCAGCTCGAAAGAGTAGCTTTCGAGAGCAAAGAGGCCTCCATCACTATGGATGGCCTTAAAGAAGCAAATTCCGAGCTCACCACAGAACTCGATGAGGTCAAGCAACAGCTGCTAGACGTCAGGATGAGTGCAAAGGAGACTACCGCAGTCCTCGATGAAAAACAGAAGAAAAAAGCTGAACGTATGGCGCAAATGATGGCTGGCTTCGATATGAGCGGAGACGCCTTCTCAGAAAACGAAAATAGGATACGACGATGTATCGAACATGTCGATTCTCTACACGCCACCAGCGCGGCAGGCGAGATGGTTGCACCAGATGAACTGGATACCGTGAGGAAGGGGTTGATCGAAGCACAAGGCATTGTTCGACAGGCAGACGTCAGCTTGAACGCAACAGCAGAAGTAGACGGTGACCGAAGCCAAAGGAAAGAAGACCTGGAAGAGCAATTGGCTCTCTCCAAGCAGAAATACCGAGATGTCCTAGAATTGAACCTCTCAGAAACCGACGTCGAAGAAGTAAGGAGTATGGTCTCCGAGACATACAAGGATGACTTGGGAAGCCAGGCGCAACGGCTGAAAGAGATGCACGAAGACCTGGCTCGCAAGGACGAAGAAACTCAGCGTCTCCGTGCCTCGATCAAAGAATCGCAACGCGCCATCAGCAAACTACCAAATGGCGCACCTTCCTCACCGGCTATGGCAAGTCGAACAGTAGAAAAGCAAATTGCGGATTTCGACGTGATGAAGAAATCTCTCATGCGGGATCTTCAAAACCGGTGCGAACGCGTCGTCGAGCTCGAAATCTCCCTTGATGAAACGAGGGAACAGTACAACAACGTACTCCGTTCCTCTAACAACCGTGCCCAACAGAAAAAAATGGCTTTCCTCGAACGAAACCTTGAGCAATTAACACACGTACAGCGACAGCTTGTAGAGCAAAATGGGAGTCTAAAGAAGGAGGTTGCCATTGCAGAGCGGAAACTAATGGCGCGCAACGAGCGAATTCTAAGCTTAGAAGCCCTGTTATCGGACAGTCAAGAGAAACTGACGGCTGCAAACCACAAGTGCGTTTACCACCTCCATACCACCTCCTTAAAGCATCGCTCTGACACGAGCTACAGATTCGAAGCGCAACTCACAGCGGTGAAAGAACGCCTCGAAGCCGCCAAACTAGGCTCCACACGGGGCCTCGCCTCCAGCAACCCCGGCTTCAACTTCGGTGAGGCGGGATCCCGCATCGCCAAACCCTTGCGTGGAGGTGGCGGTAGGGGGGGCTCTGGCTACGGGGGTGCAGGGGAGTACATGAACGGCGGGGGGAGTGGCCCCGGGCCCAACATACCCGTCCTGAGTGGGCTTCAGGCTCAGGAGGCGAACGGGGCGGGTGGGAGTCCGAAGAGGGCGAGTTGGTTCTTTGATCGCAGGTAGTGACAGGATCGTTCTGGATGGTTGAATGTACCGCTTATACCCCCCGTGCATCATCTATAGGAGAGGGCGTTTGGAGGGCATAGATGCTGGTTTAGACAGTGATGATTTGGGGATCATTTGAATTTGAGACAGCTTGCCCGTTGCGATCAAGCATTTTTGTGACACATTGAAAATTATGCCTTGGGTTGCCGTACCAAGTCAGCAACGCATTCATCTACCGTGCAAAGTCGATGTTCTCATGCCATTACGAGCGGAGGCACCTTGGCTCAGGCACAGCATCTACGCGCGCGCTCTCGAGAATGAGAAATTTATGGCTTGGAGGATTGATGTAGGATTCACTAGACAGCAAAGAGCCATCCATGCCTTCAATCGTAGCTGAAACATCAAGTACCGCTTCTCACAGATTAAAATATATATGAGGAGTCTGAAGTACGAAGAGAGGCATCGCACACTCATTCACAATCTAACCTTTGCGACAGCCTGACCGAGAGAGGTGTTTGGCTCCCGCCCATGAACAACAACGGCCTCGGCTTACGGCGCCTCTCATGGGAGGCCCAATCTGACAACCACGAGCTCAGTGCTTACTCTCACTCCCACTCACACTCTCCCAACCAGAAACCCCTGCCTGGCATCCCTCACAATGAAGATGAGAGGTCCAATTATGGTCACGACCGGACTGTGTCCTCTGTCACCCTGCCAACAACCACTCTACTCCCCAACAAGACCGATTCCCTGCCTGACTCAACGGTCGATGGGGCATCAAACCTCAAGAAGTCAGGATACCTTATGGAGCATGGCGACGGTCGACCAAGGCATCGGCCAATATCCTCCGCAATTGGTGGCTCGAATTACTTGCTGCGCTTCTTGTCTTGGTGGCCTTGATTGCCATCACTGCAACCCTGACCACACATCAAGGACGTCCCTTGCCTCAATGGCCCTGTACGTGTTGTCCTTCTCCATGTGGAAACAAATCGATGAGCCTTGAGACATACCGCGAAAGCCCTTTGCTCCCTCAGACAGCTCTCAAAGCTCATCGCAGTACCCTGAAGAAAAGATACTGACTTCGGAATGTGCGATAGACAAGATTTCCATCAATTCCCTAGTCGCCGTTTACGTGGTGGTTTTGAAAGCGGCCATGCTCCTCATCCTCACTGAAGGCATCAGTCAACTTAAATGGGTCTGGTACACCCGGCCTCACCCTCTCGATGACTTGGCCAAATTCGATTCCGCAAGCCGCGGACCATAGGGGGCATTACAATTGATCTTCGCAGCACGTGGCCGGCATATTTTTGCGACTGTTGGGGCAATTGAGATGATTGCTGCGCTGGCTATCGATCGGGTGGCTCAGCTACTGATACGGTACTACGAATGCGATATCCGAGTTCCAAATATCTCCGCGGGGATCCCTATAAGAAATGCCTTCGACGAAATAGGCCAACATATCGGCCCGGGCATTACCACAACGAGTTTCGCGTTTCAGTCTGCAATCAATGCCGGTATATTCAACCCTGAAGCCGTCAAGATGTCTTTTGCGTGCCCGACCGGCAATTGCACCTTCTCCGACACCTATTCCACGCTCGGATGTTGTAGCTCTTGCATCGACGCAACCAGCAACTTGACCAAAACCTGCTACTCTGAAGAGGCGACTATCAGTGGAGAATCATATGTGAGAACCCGATGCACCACCAGCCTTCCGGGTTCATTTCATCTGGATTCAAGCCCAGCGAACTCAATGACCTTTTTTGCTATGAGCATGAACGGCAGCTCTGACGATACGGTTCAGATGATCTTTCATAACGGCACGGCTATCCCGGTCCCAGATGGCCTCAATTGTAGCGCTGCACCCCACAACAGCACTGCACCTTGCATCAACGCCGAAGCAGCGACCTGTCGACTGTATCCATGTGTCCGGACGTATCGTGCGTCTATCAAAGACAATGCGTTGACGGAGGATCTGGTTTCAACGTCTGCCGAATTGGCCTTAGGCTTTTTTCCAGAGCCTGGACTGGCCACCATTGACAATAAATGTCTCTCCCCCTCCGAGCGCCAGTCACTCGTCAATATTGGGTATGCCATCAACGAAACGACCGATTGGATTCCATACCACGGCAACGGATACTTGGCCAATTCAACCCAATATAGCGAAATCAACCCGAACGTGCCCAATGCCACATTCACTCCTCGCTGCCTCTACGCCATATACGAAGCCTCACTCTCCAGTATAGATCACTACGTGGGGATCTTCTTTAACGGCACCGTCACCTCGAACCCGGCCGGTTACATCTACGACGTCAGTGGCCCCGCCCAAGTCGTCAAAGTATTTGATGGGGGCTTCATCAACTTCACGAGCGTTAACGCTAGCTTCGCTAACGTTGCCGATTCCATGACGGCTTACATCCGGACGAACAATGCCACCAGCGGGAGCTTACAACAGCCGAGCAACACCACCACTGTGAACGGCGAAGTCTATCGTACTGATACGTGCATCGAGGTCCGATGGGGTTACCTCGCCTTCCCCATCGTGCTCGTAGCCATAACGTTGGTTTTCTTCCTCGCCATGATCATCCAGACGGGCCGGTTGGACGGGGACAATGATTGGAAGTCCTCCCCTCTCCCATTGCTTTTCCACGGCCTGAACGACGGGATCAGAGATCGCCAGGACGACTTGCTGCGTGTGGACGAAATGCAGAGCGTTGCGGCCGCGACGCACGTTCGTCTGAGGCGGAAGGATGCGGGCTGGGAGTTTGCGCAGAAGGATTGATGGATTCGAAAGAAATATTGACACTAGATGATTGGATACAAGCACTGCTGTCTGCAGGAGAAGCAACATTCTAAATCTCAAGCAGGCCTTCCTGTTACCCAGCCCCCTCGCAGGATATCCTTAGGACGGTACTCCGTACACCCCACCCCCCCTTCCCTTCCCAAGCATCACATGACATACCATCAACCACCTCGCCAAATCCACCCACCCTCCATCCGCGACCCCCCTTTTCCAAAACCCCCAGGAAAGGCTCAAACCCGGCAAGCGCCAAACCGGGCATTGCGCGTGGAACTCGCGCAAAATAGATTTTTTTCGGGGGGGGGGATCGGCCAAGGGTTTGATAACGCGGTGCGCGGTGCGGAGTCGCGTGGCGGCGAGGGATGGTCCGTCTGGCTGTCTGTCACGTCAGGGCGCGAGGGTGGAGGCTGTGTCGGTTGGGGGAGGAAGTCTACGTGTTTGGGATTTTGGTCTCGCTGGGGGTTGGCCCGTGTGCTTCCGAGATGGGTGTCAGCATGGAGAAGGAGCGCGGAGGCGCCGGTCTTGGGGATCCGTCTGCGGAAAATGGGCGGGAGGAATTTGTGGGGAAAGGTGCTGTGAGAAACACAGCCTTTGCTCTAAAATGCTTGGATCCCACGTGCGACAATGGGTAAAGGTGAGAAAGGAAGCCCATTGCTCTAATTTCGTCCCCTCGTCAGATCATTACCGTCGTGAAATCCACTACCGCCGTCGCGATTCTATCCCACCCCTTACGCCCGACCTAGACTGAATGCCTCCAGACTAGAAAACGCCTTTTCTACCTGTGACGTTCACTCTCCCCAGCGCTACTACTCACACCAGCACCAGCACCAGCACTGACCCCCATCCCCTTCAACCAAACACCATCCCCCTCCTCAGCCCAGCAAAGCAACTCCACCTCACCCCCTCCCAC
>JAABUQ010006332.1_pt1 | contig 18041 bp, 15 predicted proteins | sample 5560001 | NCBI WGS metagenome assembly JAABUQ01 (sample SAMN10711888, study PRJNA513371) | rock metagenome | isolation source: Antarctica rocks | place: Antarctica: Victoria Land, Finger Mt nord | collected 2015-12-18
GGCGGCTGTCAGGTGCCCACGTCGCATCGTATTCGTGGGCGCTCGTGTGGGTGACGCGTAGGCCGTCGCCACCATCGTGCGCCGACGCCGCGAACAGTTGACCGCCGGCGGCAAAGACGATCTTCTTGCCGTCGGGGGAGAGCGCGAGTTCGGTAAAGCGTGACGTGAGCGTCGTATGCCCAGTCAGCGGTTGGGTCGGCGCACCGCGCAATTCGATCGCCAGGCGGCGCGGTTCTCCGCCTCCGGTATCGTAACGCCACACGCCGAAGTCGCGCTCAAAAACGATCGCTCTTCCATCGTTCGATATCGACGGCCAGACGACGCGGCCGCTTCCCAAGTGCGACAGTTGGCGTGGCCGTCCACCGATTGCAGCCTCCCACAGATTCGGCGCGCCGCTGCGATCGGAAGCGTAATACACCGTCCGGCCGTCGGAGCTCCACATCGGCCAATTCTCGACCGCACTACCATCGGAAAGTTTTTGGAAGCGCGGCGGCGCCCCCGGACGATAGAGCGCGATTTCGCCTTCGTCGATGTGCGCGTGCCCGCGCCGCCACCACTGCGTGAAGCCGCCAGCCGTATACGCGAGCGCATCGCTGCCCGGCTGCGCTGCAGCCGAACCCGTCGGCACGTAGCGCTCGCGCAACGCGACCATGGGCGTTCCGCCAGCCGATGGAACCTCCATGATGCACGATGTGTAGCCGACTTGATGCGCGATTGAATCGAAATACAATCGTGCGCCGTCGCGCGACCAGCCGTCGAACTGCTCGAATCCGTCATCGTGAGTGAGTTGCCGGACGTTGCCGTCCACGAAGTCGAGCACGAAGAGATCGGGATGCCCGCTGCGCGCCGACACGAACCCCAGATGCTTGCCGTCGGGCGAATACATCGGACGCGCGTTCGCCGCGCCGTTGGAGACGAGCAAGTGCGCGATGCCGCCGTTTCCGGGCGCGGCCCAGAGATCGCCGCCCGAAACGAAAGCGACCTCGGAGCCGTCGGGCGAGAGCGCGGGCTCTGCCAATGCCTGCGCCGTATCGGCGGCCGCCGTGCGCACCGGCGCGAAACTGCAAAAGAAGAGCGCCGCGAGCATAAACCAGGCCGCTGCGCGTCCGCTCACGGGGCAACCGCCGCCAGCACGAACGCATCGGTCTGCGCGACCTCGCGCAGGTAGTCGTAACGTCCCGACGCGCCGCCGTGTCCGGCACCGAAGTTGGTCACGAGCAGCAGCGGCTTTTCGCCGAATCCAACGGCCCGCAGCCGCGCGACGAGCTTGGCACCTTCCCAGTACGGGACTTGGCTATCGTTGATCGATACCTTGACCAGCATGGCCGGATACGCTTGCGCGCGGATGTTATCGTAGGGCGAGTACTGCAGCATGTAATCGAAGTCGGCGGCCACGTTGGGATCACCCCACTCGAGATATTCGGCCGTGGTCAACGGCAGCGAGGCATCGAGCATCGTGTTGACGACATCGACGAACGGCACTTGCGCGACCGCCGCGCCGAACAGATCCGGTCGCATGTTGACGACCGCGCCGACGAGGAGGCCACCCGCGCTACCGCCTTGGATGGCAAGCCGCTCGGGCCCCGTGTAGCGCCGATCGATCAGATATTTCGCGCAAGCGATGAAATCGGTGAAGGTCGTGATCTTGTGCCGTAGGTGTCCCGCGGTGCGCCAACGCTCGCCCAGTTCTCCTCCGCCGCGCACGTGGGCGATCGCAAACGTCATCCCGCGGTCGAGCAACACCAATCGAGCCGGCGAGAAAGCGGGTTCGATCGAGATGCCGTAGGAGCCGTACGCGTACAGCAGCAGCGCTGCCGTGCCGTCGCGCGGCGTGCCCTTCCGGTGCACGAGCGAGATGGGAATCATCGTGCCGCCGGACGCGGGCGCGTGCAACAACTCCGTCGCGTAGAGGTCGGGATCGTAGTTGGGAACCTCGGTTGCCTTGAGGATGCGTTGCGCACCGGTTGCGAGGTTCAGCTCGTAGACGGTTTTCGGCGTGACGAGCGATGAGTACGCATAACGGTAAAGCGGCGTGTAGAACTCGGGATTCGGCTCCGAGCCGAGCGCGTGAACGGGATCGTCTAACTTGATGGACCGCAACGCGTGCGTGTCGATATCCAGAATCTCCATGTTCTCGAAGCCACCGCGACGCTCGCGTACCACGGCATGGTGTTCGAACATGTCGATGCGCTCAACATGGACGCCGTCGCGCTCGGGCACGATCTCACGCCAATTGGATTCTTGCGGCGCGTCGTCGGCAGCAACGACGATCCGGTTATCCACCGCTCCGCGATTGGTCACGATGTAGAACAGACGGCCGTGATGTTCGACGCTGTACCGATGGTCGTCGCTGCGCGGCGCCAGCGTAATCAGCTCGCCGGCGGGGTGGTCGGCCCGCAAGACCCGCACTTCGGTCGTCGCCTTGCTGTAGCTCGAGAGCACGATGTACTGTCCGTCATTCGTTCTCGAGACGTCGGTGTCGTAGCGTTCGTCGGTTTCATCGAAGACCAGCACCGGCTCATGTGAGCCGAGCACGTAGCGCCAGAGTTTATCGTGGCGCTTACTGACGGGGTCTTCGGTCGTTAAGAAAAGCGTGCGGTCGTCACGCGACCAGACGACCGACGTGACGCGTTCGATGCGATCGGGCAGGACGTTGCCCGAGCGCAAATCTTTGACGTGCAAGTTGTACTGCCGGTATCCGGTCGTATCGGTCGCGTAGGCGAGCAAATTGCCGTCATCGCTTACCTCGTAAGCTCCCAGACCGAGAAAGGGATGGCCCTCGGCCAGCGCGTTGAGGTCAAGCGTGACTTCATCGGGCGCGCTCGGCTCGGGCCCGTCGGCGTTGCCGCGCTTGCGCACGAAGATGGGATACTGCTTGCCTTCCTCCGTGCGCGCATAATACCAATAGCCGCCTTTGCGGTAAGGCACGGAGAGATCGGTCTGCTTGATGTGCGACAGCATCTCATCGTAGAGTTGCCCTTGAAGCTCCGCCGTCCGCGCCAGGACCGCATTCGCGTACGCGTTCTCCGCTTCCAAATACGCGACGACGCCGGAATCGTCTTTGCTGCGCAACCACGCGTAGTCATCGGTGCGCGTGCGCGCGTGAACGACCGTTGTCTGCGGGCGCTTCTCGGCGACGGGGGGGAGCGCGACGTGTAAATCGAGCGTCGAGGGGGCTGCCTGCGTCGTCACGCGCCTACGCGCCCAGCGGAACGTACAGCGACGGGTGACGGCTTTCGGCGATCCTCTGCAGCCCGTTTTTGCCGTACTGCTCGAAATGCGGAGTCGCGCGATGTGCGTCGAGCGCCGCTTGATCATCGTACTGTTCGTACAAAAAGAAGGTCCGCGGGTCGTCCTGGGCTCGGTGCGCGAGATACAGGCGGTTACCGGGTTCTCGGCGCGTTTCGGCGGTCAAGCGCTTCAAGAACTCGACGGCCTCGGCTTCATGACCCGACTTGATGACGTACGTGACCGCGAGCGCGAGCATTTCCCGCTGCTACCCGTTCGCTTCGAAGAACCCTTCGTTCGAAACATCCGCGTTCAACAAGCGTATTGAGCGGCATAGCTGCCGCGGACGCCTACGCCGGCACGTAGGTGCGCGAACCTCCCGCTTTTTCTATCGCGGCGGCAATCATCGCATCGGCAGCGGCTTGGTCTTCCCAGCGCGCTTGTGCTTCGGCCGACAGGGTGTCCAGCGGATCAAAGTAGATGAAGTGTTGGCCCGGTTTGACGCTGGGCGCGGAGTAGACGACGATGCCGTTGGCGCGATCGTAGTAGTCGAAGCTATGGATATCGCGCTTGCCACCGCCGCCCGGCGCATCGCAGATGAAGAGCGGCGTGTTGAAGCCCGCAGTCGAGCCGCGCACGAACTTCTCGATCTCACATGAGGTCGCGACCGAGGTGCGCAGCTCTTCGACGCCGCGCACCATGTCGTGCATGTAGACGTAATACGGATGCACGTTGATGTAACTGAGGCGCTTGACGAGCAGCCGCATCATTTCGGGATCGTCGTTGACGCCGTGCATTAGCACCGACTGATTTCGCACGACGATGCCGCGCTTGAACAGCACGTCGATCGCCTGCTGCGTAATCCACGTGATTTCGTTCGGCGAGTTGAAGTGCGTGTGCAGGACGACGTCTTTGCCGAGCGTTCGTCCGCGCTCGACGACCGCCGTCAGCGCATCGACCCACGCCGTATCGGTCAGCAACTTCATCGGCATGACCGCCGGCCCTTTGGTCGCGAAGCGCATCCGCTTGATATGCGGGATGTCGAGCAGCGCGTCGCCGATGAGTCGAAGATTCTTGGCCGGCAATTGATAGGCGTCGCCGCCGGAGATGACGATGTCTTCCAGTTCGGGGCGTGACGCGATATAGTCGAACGCCGCCTGCCAGTCTTTGGGCGTCTTGGCCAGCGGCACTTTATCCACCATCTCCGTATCGAGCCCGATCGCATACGACCGCGTGCAGAACCGGCAGTAGACCGGACAGGTGTTGAGCGGCAGAAACAGCGCTTTGTCGATGTAGCGGTGCGTCAGTCCCGGCACCGGTGAATCGTCGAGTTCATGCAGCGAGTCGAGCGTCAGCCGCGGGTGGTCGCGCCGCAGCTTGGATGCAACCGGAATGAACTGCGTGCGAATCGGGTCGCTGTACGGTTTGCGCCAATCGATGGCTGCGATCGCGTACGGCGAGACGCGCACCGACATGGGTGCGCGCTTGAAGCCTTCACGCGCGTCGGCGATGAATGACGGGTCGGCCAGTTCCTCGATCGTTGCGAGCAGCTCATCCGCATTCTTGACCGACTTGCGCGCCTGCCAGAGGTGATCGAGGAAGGTCGCTTCGTCGACGTCCCGATAGGCCGGTATCGCGCGCCAAAACTCGCCCTTCCGCAGATTGCGATGCTCCAATTCGACTGCATCGACCGGCGGCTTGCGGCGCCCCGACGGCGAGCCCGCCGTTGCGACCGGATAGGTGTCGGTCTGCGCTTCGAGATGAACTTCCATGGCGAACTCCCCGTTATGAACCGTAGCGTGCGGTGAAATAATCAGCGATCGGCGGATGATCGCGCAAGGTCTGTAAGGCGGTGGCGGCGTGGCCCTTGGCGTACCCGTTGCCGATGATCATCGTCACGTCTTTGGCGATGCCTTCGGCGCCAAGCGCCGCGGCGGTGAATGACGTACTCATCGAAAAAAAGTACACGACGCCTTCGTCTTTCGTGAGCAGGATGGACGAAAGTTCCGTGCCGGGGACGTTGACGCAATTGATCGTCAAGTCGGCAAGATCGGGGAGAACGCTTGGAATGGCATTCATGATCGCGAACGCGTCGCGGGCATCGGCTTCGAGAAAAGCATCGACGTAGCCGTGCTCGGCGAGCAGGCGCGCCGCTTGCGTCGATTTATCCGGTGCGATGCCGATGATGCGGCCGTGAGGACCGACGCGCTCGCGGGCCTGCGCACACGACAACACTCCGGACTTTCCGTCGGCTCCCAGGATCGCGATCGATTGACCGGGCTTGGCGAGCCGACGCACCTGCGCAGGCGCGCCCGCGACATCGAGCACGGCGAGCGCGACGTCGTCGGGGATGTCGTCCGGCAGTTTCGCATACAAACCTGACGCAAACAGCACGGCCGTGCCGCGAATCCAAACGCGGCCATTCGCCATGTCGATCCGTTCGATTGCGGCAATGCACAGCGGTGTCAATGTCAACGACACGAGTGACGCGATCCGATCGCCGACGCGCAAATCAACCTGTCCGGCCAGCGTTTCGCCGATGGCGCGTACGCGTCCGACAAACATGCCGCCGCTGCCCGTCACCGGATTGTGATGCTTGCCGCGTTCTTCGACCAGCGCCATGACGTGCGCGGCAACGCGATCGACGTTTCCTTGGTTTGCTTCCGCGATCTGACGGAACGAGGCCGAGTCGATGTTGAGCGCCTCGACGTCGCACAGAATCTCGTTGGGTTGTGCGACCGGCGTTGGATCGAGTTTCCACGCGACTTGCGGCAGGACGCCATCCGGTTCCAGCACCCGATGCGCTCCAAGCGCCGAAGCGTCGACGCTCACGCGACCCCCGCGGTCAACTCGGTAAGCGCGATCCCTTCGCGCTCGAACGGCGTGGAGAGGACGATCGTCGTTTTCGTCCGCCCGATGCCCGGGACGGCCTTGAGCCGCGTCAGAAATTCATCGAGGTGAGCCGTCGACCGCGTCACCACCTTGAGCACGAACGTTTCTTCACCCGCAACGCTGTGGACTTCGAGCACTTCGGGCAGTGCGGCGACGGCGCTCGTGAACCGCTCATAGGTGACGTCGGACGTCGTGTACGCGCTGACGAAGGCGACCAGGCCGAGCCCGAGCGCCTTCGCATCGAGGCGTGCTGCGTAGCCTCGGATGAAACCGCGCGACTCCAGCCGCTTGACGCGCTCGTGGACGGCCGGCGGCTTGAGCCCGACGAACGCTCCCAGCTCGGCATAGGTCGAACGGGCGTTGGTCTGTAAGGCGTGCAGCAGCCGGAGGTCGAGATCATCCAGCGCGAGGCGATCGGCAATCTGTAAGGCGTTCTGCATAGATTAAGAGCGAAGTGTTCGGAGCTTTCAAGTATACGCCGCCGGTTCGTTCGGTGCAAGTCCGAATGCGCGTCCTCCTCGTCGCTGCGCTGCTCGGCTACCCGCTAACGGCCTGCGGCGGTCACTCGGCGCAGCAGGCGGGTGCCGTCATTCACTTCGACGTTCCGGCGGATCCGGCTAATCTGAATCCTCTGTTTGCCCACGCGGATGCAGGTAACGTGGAGCAGCAGCTGGCACACCTCGCCTTCGAGCCATTCTTCGACATCGATGCGCATGGGCGTCCCGTACCCGAGCTGCTCAGCAAAATCCCTACGCTTGCGAATGGTGGCATTTCCCGCGATGGACGCACGCTCGTCTATCATCTCCGCCGAAGCCTGCACTGGAGCGACGGCGTCCCGCTGACGGCCGCCGACGTCCTGTTCACGCTCGGGGCGATTCGCGACCCGCGCAATCCGGTCGGCTCGCGCGCTGGTTACGACCTAATTGATCGCGCCGACGCACCGACCCCGCATACCGTCCGGTTTCATCTCTCGCGCGCCTGGGCTCCGGCGTTAGCAACGTTCTTTACGTACGGGACGAGCCCGCAGTACGTGCTTCCCGAACACGTGCTTTCGAAGGAACGACCACTCGAACGGGCCGCCTTCAATGCGGCGCCCACCGTCGGCGACGGGCCCTTCCGCTTCGTTGCATGGACGCGCGGCGACCGGCTTCGGTATGTCGCGAACCACCGCTATTGGCGCGGAACGCCGCCCGTCGCGCGGCTTGACATCCGGGTCGTGCCCGATCCCGAAACCAACTTGACGCTCCTACGCAGCGGGCAGATCGACTTCAACTTGATCGCGCCGGCGCAGCAAGCGACGCTTACACGCTCTGCCGCGAATGTACGGTATGCCTATGCGGCCACGGCGCTGATCGCCGGCATCGCGCTGCAAACTGCGCGCCCGCCGCTCGACGACGCGCGGGTGCGGCGGGCCCTGGCCACGTCGATCGATCGGGACGGCATCTCGCGGAAGATCGCCTTCGGACGCTATCCCGTCGCCGACAGCGACCGCCCGCGCTTTTCGTGGGCCTACGATTCGAGCGTGCGCGAACCGCCCTTCGACCCGGCTGCCGCCGACCGTGCCTTCGACGTCGCCGGTTGGCGCCGCGGAACCGACGGCATGCGGCGCAACGCTGGTCAGCGTCTGGCATTGACGTACGTGCAGTTCCCCGAAACGGCGACGGGCGTCCGGAGCGCAGCGGTCGTGCAACGCGAACTCTACGAACGTGGCGTCGCGGTGACCATCAAGTCGATCTCGAACGCGCAGCTTTTTCTACCCGCGACCGATGGCGGTACGCTCGCGACCGGAAAGTTTGACCTCGCGTACGTGCCGTGGTCGATGGGCGCCGATCCCGATGACCGGTTCTTACTGGGCTGCGAGCGCGCTGCCGCCAACTACATGCGGTATTGCAATGCGACGGTTCAAAATCTCGAAAACGCCGCAGTCACCCTGCAAACGCACGATGCGCGGAAAGCCGCCTACCGCGCGATCGATCGCATCGTCGCCCGCGACGTTCCGATCATCTACCTCTTCAACCCGACCTACATTTATGCATACCGGCCATGCCTGACCGGCTTCGCGCCCAATGCCTTCGTGCCGACTTGGAACGCCTACGCGTGGCGGGTTAACCTTCGCTAGACGTCGCCGTTGCGCGATTGGACCTGACCCGCTTCCGTGGATGGTGTTCTGTCGGGGACTGAATCGACCAACACCTACGACGGTCACGGCTATTCCGGGTTGCTCTCGCAAGAAACGGCCGGCACCGGCCAGACCGATGCACTCGCGTACGACAACGCTGGTCATCTCAGCTCGGAGACCTTCAACGACGGGCACGCCGAACCGCACCTACGTCTCGAAAAAGTTCGGCCTACGGAGGTCGGTCAACCGAGCCGGTATGTTCGTATACCGGCTCGGCGACCGAGAAGGCTCGCTTAGAACGCGTTCAAGAGGGCGTTTCCGTCAAACGAGCCCCAACCCGTTACGTTGTCGTAGCCAGGTCCCGCGCCGTACGCGCCGTTGCTTCCACTCGTTACGTCGTGGAAGGGGCCGCCGGCCGCGGCCAGCGCATAGATGCGATTGTTCGCCAGACCTTGGCGCCCTTTTGCCCCGACGATGGAGGCGAATTCCGCTGCGACGTCCGGTGACGATGCGCTGGTGCCGCCGACCGCTGAGTCTTGACCCTGAAAAACCAGCTCGTCGCCGGAATTTGGATCGGCGTTGAGCGCGACGTCGGGCACGTTACGATTACTGGTCGACGCTTCGCCGGCAATGTTCTGCTGGTAGGACGGTAGCGCCCAATCGCTCGAAACGCCGCCGCCTGAACCGGACCAGGCGCTTTCGCCCGCGTAGCTTCCGCTGTTGTCGGTAGAAAGCGTGGTACCGCCCACCGCAACCACATTCGGATCGGACGATGGCATGCTGACGCCCGTCGCGTTGGACGGATAACAGTTCGAACCTTGATCGCCCGACGAAGCGAACCACGTCTGACCTTGCGCCACGCCCTGCGAGAAGACTTTTATGTTACGCCCGCGGGCAGCGTGACCGCGTACATGCTGTCGACATACAGCAGCCGAACGAGCCTCGCTTTTCAGGCCGACGGGAAGTTATGGGTCACAACGGGCAGCGCGCTCATCGAACTCGCGCGTTCCGGCAACGTGCTGCGTAGTGATACGTATCCTTCCAACTATCTCACGCAGGGTCCCGATGGAGGCGTCTGGTTCACGCAAAGCGACGCGATCGGGACCATAAAACCGAACGGCAGCCTCGTCGTCTATCCAATCATCGCGGCCATTCCCGGTTGTCCGCGTGGACAGACATGCTCGCGCAACATCGGCGCAATTACGGCCGGATCTGATGGTGCACTGTGGTTCACTGAACAGGGCGCGATCGGGCGCCTTGCAACCGACGGAACGTTCAGCGAGTTTCCCGTGCTCGCGGCCCGCACCGCGCCGGCCGACATCGTGGGTGGCCCCGACGGAAATCTCTGGTTCGTCGACGGCGGCGCGCAGAAGATCGGACGCTTAAAGATTCACTGAGGCATCCGTCGCCGTTGCCGGGAACAACGGCGCCATGCAACGGCGACGGTTTGGCTCAACGAGGTGCGAGGTGCCCGTCATCGGGCAGGGTACGTGGCCGCTGCCTGATCGCAACACATTACGGCGTGGCATCGAACTCGGGATGGCGCATATTGACACGGCGGAGATGTACGGAGATGGGCGTTCGGAGGAAATCGTAGGCGAGGCGATTACGCCGTATTCCCGCGAGTCGTTGTTCATCGTCTCAAAATTCGTGCCGTCGAACGGTACGCGTGACGGGCTGCAACGCGCGTGCGAGCGTTCGCTGCGGCGACTCGGTATCGACTATTTGGATTGCTATCTGTTGCATTGGCGTGGCAATGCCGATCTGGCGGAAACGATGGCTGGTATGGAAGCACTGCTGCATGCGGGCAAGATACGTAGCCTCGGCCTCAGCAATCTCGATCCGTGGGACTTACGTGAAGCGGCAGCAGGGCTCCGGCATGCAGGCGTTGCGTGCGATCAAGTTCTGTATAATTTGGGTGAGCGGACGCCCGAAGCGCACGAACTTCCGTGGTGCCGGGAGAACGACGCGGCCTTCGTCGCCTATACACCACTTGGGCGCCCGCGCAATCGCGCCGCGGAATCGGTCTTAACCGACATCGCAGGCGAGCACGGCGTCACGAATGAGGCGGTCGCGCTGGCCTTCCTCGTGCGCGATCCAATCGCATTCGCGATCCCGAAAGCGAATGCGCTGGCGCACGTTGAGGCGAACGCGGCTGCCGGCGACCTTGTCCTGAGCGAGGCCGAAATCGAGCGCATCAATGCGGCCTATCCGGCTCGCAAACGCAGCGGCAGCCTCCCGATGAACTGACCCCAAGCAAGCTGTGCCGCGATTACATCGTTTTGACGGCGGCGTTGACGGCGTCGATGGATTTCTTCGCATCGCCAAAGAGCATCGCCGTTTTGGGATCCTCGTACAGCGGGTTGTCGATGCCGGCGAAGCCGGACTTCATCGAACGTTTGAGGACAATAATGTTTTCGGCTTTGTCGACGTCGATGATCGGCATTCCGTAGATCGGTGAGCCCTTGTCGCTGCGGGCCGCGGGATTGGTGACGTCGTTTGCGCCGACGACCAGCGCCACGTCCGTGCGCGCGAATTCGGGATTGATGTCGTCCATGTCGTAGAGCGACGTGTATGGAACGTTGGCTTCAGCGAGCAGGACGTTCATGTGTCCCGGCATGCGGCCGGCGACCGGGTGAATCGCATATTTCACGTCGACCCCGCGCTTTTCGAGGAGGTCGGCAAGGTCGCGGATCGAGTGTTGCGCTTGCGCGACCGCCATGCCGTACCCCGGGACGACGACGACTTGATTCGCGTAGGCGAGCATGGCGGCGACATCGTCGGCGGAGAGCGATCGAACGTTGGCCGCGTTTGCGCCGCTGCTGCCGGCGCTCTTCGGCGAGACGGCGCCGAACGCTCCGAAGAGCACGTTGGCGACGCTGCGGTTCATCGCTTTACCCATCATCAACGTCAGCAGCGTCCCGGATGCGCCGACGAGCGCGCCCGAGATGATCAGCACGTTGTTGGAGAGCACGAACCCGGTCAGCGCGGCCGCGAGCCCGGTGAACGAATTGAGCAGCGAGATGATGACCGGCATGTCGGCACCGCCGATCGGCAACGTAAAGAGCACGCCAAGGATCAACGAACCGCACAGCGCAACCGCGAGCCACTTCACCGGATCGTCGCCGGCGACGACGAAGCCGGCCGCCGTCAAGATCAGCAGCAGCAGGGCCGCGTTGACGATCTGCTGCCCCGGATACACGATCGGGCGCCCGGTCATCACTTCTTGCAGTTTGAGAAACGCGATGACCGACCCGGAAAACGAAATGGCGCCGATGATCGCCGTCAGCGATGCCGTGACGGACACATCGCTACCGATATGTGAGCCCGTAGTGACGCGTTCGAGCAGTTCGCCGAGCGCCACGAGCGATGCCGCGCCACCGCCCGCGCCGTTGAAGATCGCGACCATTTGCGGCATCGCGGTCATCGGAACGCGACGTGCCGAGTAGATGCCGATACCGATTCCGACCACTAGGCCGGCGATCAGCACGCCCCAGTTGAGCAAGCCTTGCGCTGCGGTCGCGATGAGTGCGATCGCCATGCCGAGGGCCGAAAGACGGTTGCCCAGTCGTGCGGTGCGCGGCGAACTGAGATAGCGCAGGCCGATGATGAACAGAATGCCGGTAATGAGATACGGGATCTCAACGGGTCGAGCAAGGGTCGCCGTCATGCTGCGCGGTCTTCCTTGGGCTGTCCGATAACGTCCACGGAGATCGCACGGTCGGCGTCGGTCTTCGTCGGGCGCGGAGCCTTGGGGCGAAACATTTGCAGCATGCGTTCGGTGACGGTGTAGCCGCCGAAGACGTTGAGCGACGCGAGAACGACGAGCAGAAACCCGATCACAGGTCCGAGCGGCGCATGCGCCGTGCCGGCAACCAGCAGCGCGCCGACGAGCACGATACCGTGGATGGCGTTCGTCGCCGACATCAGGGGCGTGTGCAACGTCGTCGGTACCTTCGAGATGACCTCGATGCCGACGAACACCGAAAGGATGAACACGGTGATCTCGGTGAGCAGATGTTCGTTCACGCGCTTCCTCCTGTGGCCGGCTGCAACGCTGCCAGGGTCGGCTCATGCACGATCTCGCCGTCACGCGCAAGCGTCGTCCCACGCACGATCTCGTCCGCCATGTCCAAATTGAAAACGCCGTCTTTGATGATGTACTCCAGCAGCGTCTGCACGTTTTTGGAGTAGAGTTGACTCGCGTGGGTCGCGACCGTCGACGGCAAGTTCGTCGTGCCGACGATCGTCACGCCGTTTGGACTTGCGATCCATTCGTTGACGCGCGTCAGCTCGCAGTTGCCGCCGGTTTCGGCAGCGAGGTCCACCACGATACTCCCGGACGCCATGGCGGCGACGGCTTCACGCGTTACGAGGAGCGGCGCCCGCTTGCCGGGAACGGCGGCGGTCGTAATGACGACGTCTGCGGCGCCGATTGCTTTCACCATGGCGGCGCGTTGTTTATCAAGCGCTTCGGCCGACAGTTCGCGCGCGTAGCCGCCGCTGCCCTCGGCCGATTCGCCGACGTCGATCTCCAAAAACTTTGCGCCCAGGGACTGCACCTGTTCTTTGACGGCCGTTCGGGCATCGTAGCCCGTGACGACGGCACCGAGGCGGCGTGCGGTGGCAATGGCTTGCAAGCCTGCGACTCCGGCACCGATCACCAAGACCTGCGCGGGCTTTACCGTGCCGGCCGCCGTCGTGAGCATCGGGAAATATTTGGCCAGCGAAGCTGCGGCAATCAGCACCGCCTTGTAGCCGGCGATGTTGGCTTGCGACGAGAGCGCGTCCATCGACTGCGCTTTGGTCGTACGCGGAATCGCGTCCATCGAAAGCGCCGTGATGTTACGCGCCGCATACGCTTCGACCGAACGCGGATCGCCGAGCGGCGCGAGAAACGCGATAAGCGTCTGCCCCGCGTGCATGCGCGCCAGTTCGGACGAAGTCGGACGCGCGACTTTGGTAACGACGTCCGCTTTCGCGTAGACCTCCGCAGCGTCGCTCGCAAGCGTGGCGCCGACGGCTTCATACGCATCGTCGCGGTACGCCGCTCCCGCGCCTGCGCCCCGTTGCACGAGGACGGCGTTGCCGCCTTTGATCAGCCGTGCAACGGTATCCGGCACGAGCGCAACGCGCCGTTCGCCGGGCGCAGTCTCACTCGGAACGCCGATAAGCATGATCGTCTCTTACGATGAGAGGCGGCGCTGCTACTTCCGGTTTACGCGTCGGCGTACGCGAGCAACGCTGAACGGTTAAGATGCGTGTGCCACATCCGCTCACGTTCCTCATCCAGCTGCCGATACGGCAACCATAACCGCTCGAGGACTATAGCGGACCGAGGGCGAGAACGCCGGCCGATGCCCTACTCATCGGCCGGCGTCTCTATGTTCTGTCGTTACCAGGGAACCGCGGTCAGACCGTTGACGATGGCATGGATGATGCCTGGTACGGGCGAGACCGCGAGGGCGTGGATCAGACCTGGCACGGGCGAAACGGCTGCCAACGAAAGTGCTGCGTGTAGCAATGTCGACTCCTTCCTCGGCTTAGCGGACCGAGCGACTAGTGAGGACGAGAAAACGCACGAGCGTATTCCTCGCGTACCCGCCAAAGTGTGATGGCGGTCACTTGTCTCCCTGGCGAACGCATGCTCTGTACCCTCGATTGAGGCGGCATTTACCGAAGCTTTACCGTCGTCGGGAGAACGCGGTCCGTAGTGTCTTTAAGCGACGGTATTCCGCAGGATGCCGATCCGCTGCACCTCAATCTCCATGACATCGCCCGGCCGTAAGAACTCCGGCGGTGTCCGGGCGAAGCCGACGCCGTCCGGGGTTCCCGTTGCGATGACGTCCCCCGGTTCAAGCGTCAAGCCTCTGGAGAGCGACGCGATGATGCGCTTGACGTCAAAAATCATTCGGCTCGTGTTCGAAGACTGCTTCGTCTCGCCGTTGACCCTCATAGCGATGTCGAGGTCTTGAGGATTTCCAACCTCATCACCGGTGACGATCCATGGGCCGATGGGGCACGTCTCGTCGAGGCTTTTACCTTTGAACCACTGATGGTGCTCTTTCTGTATATCCCGCGCGGTCACGTCGTTGAGACACGTATAGCCAAAGACGACGGAAAGGGCGTTGGCTTCAGCAACGTCACGGCAGCGCGACCCGATCACTACTGCCAACTCTGCTTCCCAGTCAAACTGCGCAGACAGATCTCCGCAAAGATGTAAGGTTGCGTCGGGATCGGCAATCGCTGTGGGCGCCTTGGTGAAGAACGTCGGGACCGACGGTAGATTGACGCTCGTGCCGCGGGCACGCGCGACTTCCTCAGCATGACCCATGTAGTTACGCCCGACGCAAAAGACGTTCTTGCGAGGACGAACCGGCGCAAGCAGAGCTGCGTCGCTCAAAGTGACGGCAGCTCCCAAGGGCAGCCGTGAACGCTCGTCGGGCGCTCGTTCCAAGTACCGTTCGAGGTTTGGAATCTCGTCCGGCAGCGCCCGCAGCGCCCCTTCCTCGATGATACCGAGGTGTTCGCCGGAACCGTGCCGGTAGCGTGCGATGCGCATGACCGTTCAGGCTTCGGCGGCGTAAAAGCGGGAATCCCCCGAGCATGCGTGTGGCGATCTTCGGTGGAACGGGCGGCGTCGGTCGTTGGCTTTTTGGCCATCGCGCGCGAGACCGGCGATCACGTCAAGCTGCTCGTTCGGGACCGGCGTCGGCTGCCTAAGGACCTTGGCGCCATCGGCGGGGTTCTCGAAGGCGCGCCGGATCATCATGCCGCTGATGCTCGGTAACGTGCTCGCCGACATGCGCTTGATGGAACGCGAGATCGAAGCGAGCGAGTTCGTCTATACGATCGTACGGCCGGCCCGACTGACGGACGGGCCGCGTACGGGACTATACAGGGCAAACGATCACACCGTCCCGGAAGGCGGTCGCGCCATCTCCCGAGCCGATGTGGCTGACTTCATGTACCGCGTCATCGTTGATGAGCGAACGCTACGGAAGACCGCAGCGCTCGCGTACTGAAAAACAACTCACTACATTTCATTCCTGTGTCGGCCGACGCTTACGGCGGGATGTCACGGCAACAATCGTCGCTCTGTGATCCTGCTCACGAAACGTTCGTAAACGCAACGTTTTACCGCTCGCTGTCTTACCATGGTAGCGATGTTCCGGGAGAAAGACGGCGCGATTTATTCAGCCGCCGATGATTCGTTGTACCGACCGGTGACGCGCATGCTGTCTCGCTCCACGCTACTGGAGCGTCCACGGCTGAATGCTGCATTCGCGCGCGCGAGTCACCAGAGGATCACGCTCGTCAGCGGTTCCAGCGGCGCTGGTAAAAGCACGGCAATCGACGCCTATGTGAAACTCTTAAGCGGCGCGACAGCGACCTACGTACCGGAGCCTGCTGCAACAGATTTGCTCGCTTTCGTCCGCGGACTCGTGACCGCACTGCAAGCCACGCATCCCGCGTTGAGCCACGGCCTCGTTGCCGCGTTCGGCAATGCGCGCCGCGCGCAGCGTCTACCTACGTTACTGGCACAATGGTTCGCCGACCGTCTCGAATCCGAAGACCTGACGATCGTCTTGGACGACCTGCATCTCGTGGATGAGTCGAGCGACGTAGCCGAGTTCGTTGCGGCGGCGATCGAATACAGCGCCGCGCGTGTGCGGTGGATTGTTGGCGTGCGGTCTAGCGAGATGCTTCCCATCGCCAAGTGGCTTGCCGCAGACCTTATCGATCTGAGCATTGACGACACCACGCTCGCGCTGACTGCCGACGAAACGGTCGAACTGGCAGCGCGATTGGAAGTAGACAGGGACCGGGCGCTTGAGACGTTCTCGTTTGCTGGATCGAATACCGGCCGTCTGACCTTGAGCCTCCGTTGCGCGGACGATCGTGTCTCGAGCGGAACATTAGGGCGTGAGTTCTTCGAAGATGACCTCGAAGCGTTGGTCGCACCGATGCTGCGGCGGTTCAAGCCACAGTACTTGCGGTCGATGCACGCACTTTTACAGTTTCCTTCGCTCGATGACGAGCTCGTGGACCGGATAGCTTTCGGTCATGAACTTGTCGAACGGCTTGCCATCGAGGCGCCGTACGCCTTCCGATTTCCAGGGCGCGCATGTTTCACGTCCGCGTTTTCCGCAATCGCGAAACGAGTCAGCCCTGCTGACGATGCGTTGCGGTCAGAAGCCGTACACCAAGTCGTTGCTGCACTAGAAGGCGCACAACGTCCGGCTGCCGCAACGCACGCTGCCGCGTCGAGTGGAGATGCAGACGCGATACTAGGCTTGCTAGAGCGACACGGCTTTGTGCTCATGAATCGCGGCTACGGCGACGTCGTCAACGCTGCGGTCGGTGCGCTTCCTACCCAAGCGCGACGTCAGAATTTCGTCGCTCTGACGCTTGAAGCTATGCGAGAATCCGATCTCGGCCGGCACGATGTTGCGGACGCGTGGTTTTCCCACGCAGCAACAATTGCGCCGGATCGGATTACGCGTGCTAGGGTCCAGTACATCTATGGAAGTGATTTGCTGCGCCGTGGTCGTCTCGATTGCATCGATACGTTTGAAACAATTGCCGCGGAACAAATGGATGCGGAACTGCAAGCTTCCGCGACTGCCGCGCTGGGAGCCGCTTACGGCACTGCTGGGCGCTGGGCCGAATCCCGAGACTGTATAAAGAAGGCACTGGGCTGCATCAATGATGTGGTCGACGTTGCCGTTCGCGCTATGGTGTACCACCGCGCGGCCTTCGTTGCGGTGCGCGATCATGACGTGGAGGCCGCGGAGAAGTACGCCGAACATGCTTTAGCACTTGCCGCTGAACACGGACACGACGAGATCGCGATCGCGTCCATGAGCGTGCTGTGCTTCAGCGCAGTCAACTGCAAGGATGATATCAATAAGGGACTGACGTTGCTGGCATCTTTGAACGCTTGCGCTCAACGTTTAGGAAGCGCGTTTTGGCGCAGATACGCTCTGCTCGTTCTGATTGATCTGGAATCTGACCGAGGAAGCTGGACGGACTTGAAACACGCTGAGCACGAGCTCGGAAACGAAGAAATCGAAAACGACATAGAACACGCCGATGAAGCACTGCTTCCCTCCCGCGCTCTACGGCTCGCATGCGGGGGAGACTTCTTCGGTGCCTACAACGTTATTGCGGGCAGCGCTCAGCGGCACGCTGATCCGCAGCAGAAAGCACTGCGCCTTTCAGAAGTTGCGGTTTACGCAGCTGCAGCGGGCCTCAAACAGGAGGCCATCACCGCCATGGCGGCAGCGCGAACGACGCTGCGCCGCGTCCCCTTCTCAGCCGAATCCATGAGCGTGCGCGCGCGCCTGAATGTTACTTTGGCATCGATCCTAACGGGCAAGCTACGATCCGCTGCGATCTCACTTTCGGCGCTCGCGCCCAAAGTCCGCACCTTTCCGCGTCTGAGTGCGTTTCACGCGCTGTTGCAAGCGATGCTGATGCGACAGAGAGGGGCACAGAATCACGCGCACATTCTTTCGCTTCTCGAAGTGTTGCACGAAGGCGGCTTCGGTGGCGTTGCCATGATGATTGAAGCAATACCGTTCGGGCGGTTGAGCCTGCGGTGCGCATCGTGAAAGCGGCTCTTCGCCTAGACTTCCCGGGCGTGGCGCTGTCTAGTGAGCTCGCGTCGGTTATCATCGAGCACGGCTACCACGGCGATCCGCCGCTCCTTGCGAACGTCCTCGCAGCTGGACTCGCGGAACGTATTCTGACGATTTCCGAGGACGGAAGCGAGCCCGTCGTGGCATGGGTGAAGCAG
>JAABUQ010006333.1_pt1 | contig 18040 bp, 13 predicted proteins | sample 5560001 | NCBI WGS metagenome assembly JAABUQ01 (sample SAMN10711888, study PRJNA513371) | rock metagenome | isolation source: Antarctica rocks | place: Antarctica: Victoria Land, Finger Mt nord | collected 2015-12-18
GGTCGAATCGCGTCCTCGATCGGCCCCTGGGAGAAGGCCCGCCGCATCGCCCCGTCGGCCAGGGCGTTGGCGATGGCGGCCATGATCATCCCCTGGTCCAGCGCCAGGACGCAATCGGAAACCTTGCCGCTGGAGAGGTTCACGGAGTCGTGGAAGCCGTGAGTGCCGTGGATCGGGAATTGCTCGACGAGCGCCCCAAGGTTAGCCATCGCCTCGCGAGGGGCGAAGGGCAGCGCGAGGAAGGAGGCGTGCGGTGTCACCACGCCATTGGCGTAGGCCGGGCCGGGCGGCCGGTTCGGCTCGTGTCGGGTGTCGTCGTTGTTCGAGGTATAGCCGTCGGGGGAGGCACCCAGGGCGTCGACGCCGTAGGTCCGGTAGCCGCCCTCGGGCTTCTCCGCGGGCGAGAAGCCCCAAAACCCGTAGCGGGCCTCGTACAGGCCATACTCGATCTGGGCCCGCGCATAGAGCCGGTGATTGACGCCCCAGCTTCCCGGCGCCCAGGTGGCCTCGGGCACGAAGAGCGGCACCATCAAGGCTTCGAACATGCTCCCGCCCCAGCTCGGGACGATGTTCATACCCCGGTAGGTATAGTGGCCCTCGAAGACCGGGACGCCCCGGTAGGCGCGGACCTCGCCGGCCGGCACCTCCTGCTGCCGGCCCATCCCCGGCGGGGGCGTCCGGAACAGCCGATAATAGTGCTCGGGCGGGATCTGACCCCTCGCGATCCCGATGTAGCTGGCGATCCGGGGTTCGGTGTTGAGCAGGCCGTAGAGCGTGGTGAAGGACTGATCGTCGAGGTGGAAGCCTCCGTGCAACTGTCCCGGGCGTTCCAGGGGCTTCGAGGCATCGTAAGCCTCGTAGAAGAAGCCGAAATCCATGTCCTTGAGCAGGCCGTCGACGCGGTCCCGGTAACGCGGCCTGGAATTGCGGATCATGATCAGGGCGGCGGCGAGCCAGCCGTTGTCGACCGTCGAGAGGAAGGGCCGGACCGGGCGATTCCCCGGGGGGAAGAGCTTCAACCGCTCGCCGGTCCTGGGGTCGTACTTGTTGAGGAAGAACCCGTGGGCCCGTTCGAGGCGACCGATCGCCCCGAGGGTCGCGTCGAGCCGATCGCGGGCCGCGTCGGGCTCGATGATCCGCAACTCCTCGGCGGCGAGGATGCTCCAAAGGTAGGCGGCGATGTCCGTCGGCGACGTCCGAGGCGAAGGGGTCCACGAGCCGTCGCGGCCCCGGCAGAGGTGATCGGCCGGGATCCCGCCGGGCCAGGCCATCTCGTCAAGCGACCGCCAGGTGTCCCGGGCGTATCCGAGCAGCTTCTCCCGATCCGGGGCCCCGAGCCCATCGGCGTCGCCCGGGGGTGACGCGACCAGCCCGGTCGGCGACCAGAGGAGGGTCGAGAGCAGGGCCGTCGCCGAGATCGCGGCAATCCTGGGACGCGGCATGTTCGGTTTCGCCTCCATCGATGCCAAAGGGCCCGCCACGAGGGGGCCCACCTTCGACGTTGCCCGAGGGCATCCCCGGTGCCACGGCGTGCAAGTTGCGAGCCGGCACTATTCAGGACCGCTCGCACGCCCGGGGGTCGGGGCGGAGATCGGCCTGGGGCGACCGCAACTCTCAGGGTACGCATCAATGATGGCAATCCCACTCGATCGCGACCCGACTCGGGCGGGCCGGACCCGGTCCCGGTCCCGCCGATGGGCATGGTTCGTCCTCCTGTCGATCGCATCCGCCACTCCGGCGACCCAAGGTGCTCCTCCAAGGGCCGAGGTCGAGCGGAGGATCGAGGCCATCCTGGCGAGGATGACCATCGAGGAGAAGGTCGGCCAGCTCCAGCAGGTCGACGGGATGCCGGACACGGGCCGCCCCCGCGACGAGCACTTCGACCTGGCCCGGCGCGGCCTGATCGGCTCGCTCATGAATGTCCGGGGGGCGGGCAGCACCAACAGGCTCCAGCGGGTGGCCGTGGAGGAGTCGCGGTTGAAGGTCCCGCTGCTCTTCGGCTTCGACGTGATCCACGGCTACCGGACGATCTTCCCGATCCCGCTGGCGCTGGCCAGCAGTTGGGATCCGGCGGCGGTCGGGCGCGCCTCGTCCGTCGGGGCGGCCGAGGCGAGCGCCTCGGGGGTCCGGTGGACCTTCGCGCCGATGCTCGGGGTGGCCCGAGACCCGAGATGGGGCCGGATCGCGGAGTCTTCGGGGGAGGATCCCTACCTCGCCTCGGCGATGGCCGGGGCGAGCGTCCGGGGCTTCCAGGGGGACGATTACGCCGACCCGAGCCGGCTCCTGGCCTGCGCCAAGCATTGGGTCGCCTACGGCGCGGCCGAGGGGGGCCGACCCTACAACGCGGCCGACCTCTCGGAGCGGACCCTGCGATCGATCTATTTCCCCCCATTCAAGGCGGCCCTCGACGCGGGGGTTGGCACGTTCATGTGCTCGCTCAACGCCTTGAACGACGTACCGGCGACGGCCAGCCCGTTCCTGCTCACGGGAGTCTTGCGGGGCGAATGGAAGTTCGACGGCCTGGTCGTCAGCGATTACAAGGCGGTGGAGCAGCTCGTCGCCCACGGGGTGGCCGTCGACCCGGCCGACGCGGCCCGCCAGGCGATCGCCGCGGGGACCGACATGGAGGAGATGTCCCGCCTCTTCGGCCAGCACTTGCCCAAGCTGGTCGCCGACGGCAAGCTCGCGGTCGGGGTCGTCGACGAGGCCGTCCGTCGCGTCCTCCGGGTCAAGCTCCGAGCGGGCCTCTTCGAGCGGCCTTACGTCGACGAGGGGCGCGAGCGGGGGGAGATCCTCACCGCCGGCAATCGCGCCGCCGCCCGAGAGGTCGCCGGACGTTGCCTGGTGCTCCTGAAGAACGAGGGGCCGGTCCTGCCCCTGGGCGGTCGCCACCGCTCGATCGCCCTCATCGGGCCGCTCGCCGACGATCGGCAGTCGCCGCTGGGGCATTGGCTCGGCGACGGCCGGGCCGGCGACGTCGTATCGGTCCTGGCCGCGCTCCGGGCGAAGCTCGGCGAGGGCCCGGGGGCGACGAAGCTGGCCCATGCCAAGGGCTGCGAAATCGAGGGGGGGACCACCGAGGGGATCGCCGAGGCCGTCCGGATCGCCGCCGAGGCCGACGTGGCGGTGCTCGTGGTGGGCGAGTCGTCGGAGATGAGCGGCGAGGCGTCCTCCCGGAGTTCGATCGGCCTGCCGGGCCACCAACTCGAACTCGTCCAGGCGATCCAGGCCACGGGCAAGCCGACGGTGGTCGTGCTGATGAACGGCCGGCCGCTGGCCATCCCCTGGGTCGCCGACCACGTGCCGGCGATCCTCGAGGCCTGGCTCGGCGGAACCCAGGTCGGCCCGGCGGTCGTCGACGTCCTCTTCGGCGAGGTGAATCCCGGCGGGAAGCTGCCGGCGACGTTCCCGAGGTCGGTCGGGCAAGTCCCGCTCTACTACAACCACGCGAGCACCGGCAGGCCGGCGACCAGCGATCGTTACACGTCGAAGTACATTGATCTGCCTGTCAGTCCCCAATTTCCCTTCGGGCACGGCCTGAGCTATACGCGCTTCCGACTGAAAGACCTGTCGCTGGACGCCCGACGGATCTCCCAGGACGGCCGGGTGACGGCGAGCGTCGTCGTCCAGAATATCGGCGACCGGCCGGGGGACGAGGTCGTGCAGCTCTACCTCCGCGACGAGGTGGCTAGCGTGACCAGGCCCGTCAAGGAGCTTTGCGGGTTCGAGCGGGTCGCGCTCGCGCCCGGCGAGTCGAAGACGGTCCGCTTTCCCATCGGCCCGGCACAACTCGGGCTCCACGACCGCCAGATGCGGTTCGTGGTCGAGCCCGGTCAATTCCGGATCACGGCCGGGACGAGCAGCGAGGGCGGGCTGGAGGCGACCTTCGAGGTCGCCGATTAGTCGCTCGCGACGCGGCCCCCGACGAAGCACGTCAACCCGGCCCTCGGCGGCTCGGCATCATGGACGCCCCGAATTCCCGGTCGATCTCCGTTCGCTGGGACGGGCCGTCACGGCTACCCTGAGATGAATGACCCAGGGCGGGCCGGCGTCTTTACCCGGGGGCGAGCGAGGCCGTCGAGGATCCCCGGATGGATATCCCCCTGGACCCCGAGATCGAGGCGGTCGTCCGGCGGAAGGTGGCCAGCGGCGAATACCCGTCCGTCGCCGTCCTCGTCGAGGAAGCCCTCTTTCTCCTCGTCCAGCGCGACTGGGCCGACCGCCAGGCCGAGCTCAATCGGGGGACGCCCGGATCCTCGATCCCCCCAAGGCAACCTGACGGAGGTGAGCCCGCATGACCCCCGACGAGCGATCGATCACCCGGCGGAGCTGGCTCGCGGGCTCGGCCCTGATCCTGGCCGGAGTCCCGGCCTCGGCCCGGGCCGAAGATCCGCTCGGGGCGATCCGGGCCAAGGGGCGGAAGGCGGGGATGGACCCGTTCGAGGTCTTCGAGTCGAAAAGCTTCCTCGCCATCGGCGACTCCACCCCGCGCTATAGCCGCGAGGCCCTCGACGTCTGCGAGGCGGTCGCGACCGATTACCGGAAACAATTCAAGGACAAAGGGTTCGAACTCGATTGGCCAAGGGATCGGATGACCGTCGTCGTCCTGGCCGGTCCTCAATCCTACGCCGCTTTCGAAGGCGGATTTCTCGACGAGGCGATCGGCGGCCACTACGACCTGGCCGACAACCGGCTCGTCACCTTCGACTTCCGCAAGCGCGACCCCAAGGCCAAGGTCGGCGCGCTCGTCCCCGAGGAGGACAACACCCTGGCCCTCGTCCACGAGACGATCCACCTGCTGACCTTCAACACCGGCCTGCTCGACCGCAAGACGGACGTCCCCCTCGTCGTCAGCGAAGGCTTGGCCACCTACGGCGAGACCTGGCGCCCCGGCCGCCGGGGGGCGATCGGCGGCAACAACCTCCGCCGGCTCCAGGGGTTCCGCGACGCCCAGAAGGCCGGGGGTTCCTGGATCCCCTTCGAGCAACTCCTGGCCGACGATAAGATCATCAACGACCCCAAGACGCAACAGGTCGGCTATTTCGGGGCTTGGCGGTTCGTCCACAAGATGATGTCGAGCTTGGGCAGGGCCGCCAAGTTCCGGGCCTACTTGAAGGCCCTCCCGGCGGCGAACGACCCGGCGAGGCGGGCCGAGGTCGCCTCGGTCCACCTCGGCGACCTCGACAAGCTCGACAAGGAGCTGCGACCCTCGCGCTGAGGCAGGCCAGGCGACGGCGCGAGACCTCAGATTTCGGCGGGTCGGAGGATCCCGACGGAGAGGACGGCCTCGGCCAGACGATCGCCGAGGGCGAGGAGCTCCTCGAAGTTCGCGGACGCCTGGGCGAAAGTCGCCTCGCCTCGGGGCGAGGCGCCGACGGTCTGGGTCTCGATCTCGTAGACGCCGTAGACCACCTTCAAAGGGCCCTGCCCGCGCAGGGGGCCGATCTCCCGGGCCAGGTCGTGGGCGGTCAGGGCGGCGTTGAGATAGACGGTCATCTCCCAGAGCGCGGCCCGATAGCCCGGCTCGGCCGCCGCGTCGTTGCCGCAGCGCCGGGCGAGGGCCTTGTCGGCGATCCGGACGACGACCAGGAGCCGGTCGATGATCGTCCGGAGCGAATGGGTCTCCACGATCGATCCATAGGCCGCCGGCGACAGGTAGAGGTCGACCGCCGCGGCCACCGCCCCGCAACCGCTGTGGCCCATGACGACGATCAGGCGGAGGTTGTTGGCCAGGTGCCGGACGGCGTACTCGACGCTGCCGAGGCACTCGGTCCCCAGGACGTTGCCGGCGACCCGGACGATGAACAGCTCGTTGGCCGCCCGGTCGAAGATCATCTCGGTGGGAACCCGGGCGTCGGAACAGCCCAGGACCAGGGCGAACGGTTGCTGGATCGCCGCCTCCCCGGGGACGAGCGAGAACCCCAACGAGAGCGGCTCCGAGGGGATCACCACCGGCTGGCCGGCGGTGCCGCCGAGGATCTCGGCCCGGACCCGCTCGACGATCGTCCGGTATCGCTCGTTGCCCTCGCGGAGGGCGCGCTCGGCGGAGTCGGGGGTGTCGCGCGCCGGCGAGGAGACCGGTCGATACGGGTCGTAGCGGTAGATCAGGTCCATTGAGGAATCTCCGTCGCCTCGGGCTCGAACGCCGGGCTGGCCGAGCCATCTTGGCCGGACGGACGCCCAGGCTCAACCGAGGACCGGGTTGAGCCCCATGTTCTTCCGCATCTCGGCCCGCTGCTTCTCGTAGCTCATCAGGAGCTTGCGGTCGCGGTGGTGCTGCCGCTCCTTGCGGGCCTGGGCCGCCAGGACGAGCCGGCGCATCGGGCCGCTGGTCAGCTCCCCCTTGCCGAGGTGCCGCTTCCGGAGCCGCTTGGCCGGCTTCTCGCCATAGGCCTCGATGATCTCATCCTCGAGCGAGACGAAGAACTGGCAATAGCCCGGATCCCCCTGGCGGGCGCAACGGCCGGCGAGCTGGCGGTCGATCCGCCTCGACTCGTGCCGCTCGGTCCCGATGACGTGGAGTCCCCCCTGGGCGGCGACGTCGGTGCCGAGCTTGATGTCGGTCCCTCGGCCGGCCATGTTGGTGGCGACCGTCACCTTGCCGGGCCCGCCGGCCTGGGCGACGATCTGGGCCTCGATCTCGTGGTTCTTGGCGTTGAGGATCTGGTGCTCGATGTCCTCGGCGTTGAGCAAGGAGCTCAGCCGCTCCGACCGCTCGATCGACCGCGTGCCGACCAGGACCGGGACGCCTTTCTGGTGCCATTCGACGATCTGCCGGGCGACGGCCTGGAACTTCTCCTCCTCGGTCGAGAAGACCCGGTCGGTCTTCCAGGACCGGCGCCCGGGGCGGTTGGTCGGCACCCGGAACACGTTCACCTTGTAGACCCGCTTCAGCTCGCGGGCGTCGGAGGCGGCCGTGCCGGTCATCCCGGCGAGCTTCTTGTAGCGGAGGAAGAAGTCCTGGACGGTCACGCGGGCGGCGGTGATCGTTTCCAGGGTGACTTCCAGCCGCTCCTTGGCCTGGATCGCCTGGTGGAGCCCGTCCTGCCACTGGCGGCCGGGCATCATTCGGCCGGTGAACTCGTCGACGATCACGATCTCGTTGTTGAAGACGACGTACTCTTTATCGCGGAGGTAGGCGATCTGGGCCCGGAGCGCCCGCTCGACGTACTCGTAGAGCCCGTCGACCGTGAGCGTGACGAAGGCCGAGTGGCCGGCGGCGACCTGGACCTTGCGGCGGCCGGCGGCGTTGAGCTCGGCCTTCTTCTCGGCCGGGTCGTACTTGAAGTCCTTGCCCCGGAGCAGGGTCGCGGCGAGCTGGTCGGCCCCGTGGTAGGCGGCGGCCTCCTCCTGGGTCGGCTGGTTGTTGGCCCCGATGATGAGGGGGGTCCGGGCCTCGTCGATGAGGATCGAGTCAGCCTCGTCGACGATCGCGTAGTGATGCCCGCGCTGGACGGGCGGGTCGCCGCCCTGGCCGGCCTTGCCGAGGAAGGCTTCCTCGAAGCTCTTGCGGTCGTTCGAGCCGATCTGGAGCCGCTTGAGCTCGTCGCGGAGGTAGTCGAAGCCGAATTCCTTGCTGGTGCCGTAGGTGATGTCGCAGGCATAGGCGGCCCGGCGGACCGGGTCGGTCTGGCCGGTCTGGATGCAGCCGACGGTCAGGCCGAGCATCTGGTAGATCGGCGCGTTGAAGTCGGCGTCGCGCTGGGCGAGGTAGTCGTTGACGGTGACGACGTGGACCCCCTTGCACGAGAGGGCGTTGAGGAACGCCGGGAGGGTGGCGACGAGCGTCTTGCCCTCGCCGGTCTCCATCTCGGCCAGGCACCGGTGATGGATCGCGGCGCCGCCGACGAGCTGGACGTCGTAGTGCCGCTGCTGGACGGTCCGCTTGGCGGACTCGCGGACCAGGGCGAACGCCTCCACGAGCAGGCTATTGAGCGAGTCCCCCTGGCGGGCCCGGAGCCTGAGGGCCTGGCTCCGCTCCTTGAGCTGCTCGTCGGTCTCGGCCTCGAGCCCGGCCTCGAGCGCGTTGACCTGGTCGGCCAGCAGGGCATATCGACTCAGCCGCCCGCCGTGAGTCGGGGTCGCGATCTGATGGACCCGGTTGAACCACTTCGGGCCGAGTTGGCTGGCCATGACCGAAAGCTCCCCATTCCGCGAGACGGCCCCAGGGACGACGTCCGAGTTGTCACGATCGCCGCGACAGGCGCGTGGATTTCCCCCCGACACCTCAACGGGACCGCGAGCCGGGCGAACTTCCCGGACCCGGTTTGTCGGGCAGGAACTTGCGCAGCTCGGGGCCCGTCGGATCGAACCGGAGGAACTCATCCTCGCTCAAGCGGAGCTGACTTTCGCGGTCGATCCAATCCGTGAGCATCCGCCACTTCTCGTCCGCGCGGGCGTTTTGCGGCAGCTCGGCCCCGGGGGCGGTCCCCCAGAAGACCCAGTTCTTGCGGGTGTCGAGCAGGAGCAGGCCGTCCTCGACATGAGAGGGGTAGATCGCTTCGAAGTCGGGGCAGGGGTGGCCGGCGGGGGTCATCTTGGGCCGGTTTTGGAGATATTCCGCGAGCCTGGCGGCCTTGAGGACTTCGGGGGCGACCCCGCCCGCGATCCCTCGGGAATCCGAACTCTTGTAGGGGATGCCCGGCTCTCGGGAGATGGGGGCGGCCACGTCGAGGATCACCGGCAGAGGGTCGGGAATCCCTCGAATCCTTGGCCGCGGTCTTTTCTCGATCCAATCGATGTCATCACCGGGCAGGATCACGCCATCTTTGTCGATCAGGACGAGAGGGTGTTTCGCCACCGAAACGACCGCCACGGGCTTGCGGTAGATCAGGGAGGCGATCAGACGATGCCGCATCACCTCGACCTTGACGACGTGCTCGACCCAGGGGTTACGGCGGAGCGCGGTGTGCAGTTCTTTCGGGTCGATTTCGAGGATCGGCAACCGATCGGGCAATCTCGCCTCGCCCTTGACTTTTTCGAGGAAGCCGGCGGACTTCGACAAGATGAAGGCGGGGGCCCCGGGCTGGAGCTCGATGTCGGCGAAGTCGATCCAATTCTCCGGCTGCTCGGCGACCCAGTGGGTCAGGCCCCGGACTCCTCGGATCCCGCCCACGACGACCAGTGCGAGCAGGCCCAACGATCCCAGCAGGGCCCAGGCCAGGCGGCGCGGCGAGAGCTTCCGGACGGCCGGCGAGCCGACCAGCCGCGCGAACCGCCTCGACGGGCGGGGCTCGAACCCCGATTCGACCTGGGTTTCGGGGGAATCGCCGAGATCCGCCACGAACACGTCTCCGACCGGGTGTGCCGAGGTTGCCCTCCTCCCCAATATCGGCCGATCCTCCCCCCGGCGCTTCCGGCTGTTCACAAGTCGGGAGGGCGGACGGATCGAGCGCCCGGCTCACCAGACCTTGATCTGCGATTCCAGCTCATGGCCGAACTGCTGGCGGACCTTGGCCCGGACCTGCTCGATCAACTGGAGGACTTCGGCGGACCGCGTCCCCGGCTGCGAGATGATGAAGTTGGCGTGCCGGTCGGACACCTCGGCCCCGCCGACCCGCAGCCCCTTGAGGCCCGCGCGCTCGACGAGCGTGCCGGCGGACAGCTCGGGCGTGGGGTTCTTGAAGATGCAACCCGACGACTGGTGGCCGTAGGGCTGGTTCTCCTTCTTGATGATCCAGATCCGCCGCATCCGCCGGACCACGGCCTCGGGATCCTCGGGCTCGAGGGCGAACTCGGCCGAGAGGATCAAAGGTTCGTCGAGGTTGGACGAGCGGTAGTCGAACTGGAGCTCTTCGGGCTCGCGGGCGACGACCTCGCCCGAGTCGTCGAGCACGGTGACCTTGCGGACGAAGGTGCCGATCGCCCCCTGTCGACCGCCCGAGTTCCCCCGGAGGGCGCCCCCGACGGTCCCCGGGATCCCGGTGAGGACTTCCAGGCCGGCCAGGCCGGCGCGGGCGGTCTGCGAGATCAGCGCCGTCAAGGGCACCGCCGCGCCCGCCACGACCCGTCCGCCTTCGATCGCGACGTCGGAGAACGCCGGGCTTTCCAGATGGATGACCAGGCCGGGGAAGCCCTCGTCGCGGACGAGGACGTTGGAGCCGCCGCCGAGGATCCGGAGCGGGATATTCGCCTCGCGGGAGCGGCGGATCAGGGCGGCCACCTGGGGGATGTCGCGGGGGCGGGCCAGATAGGCGGCCGGGCCGCCCAGGCGGAACCAGGTGTGCGGGGCCAAGGGCTCGTCAGCCGTGACGATGTCGCGAAACTCTTCGAAGGAATGCATCGGCTATCGTCCCCACGCCGCCGGCCCCGAGCGTCACCAGCACGTCGCCGGGTTCGAGATGCCGGTCCAACTCCCCAATCGCCTCGACCACGCCCGGGGCCCGCCAGGCCCTCGTCCCCGACGCCTTGAGCGCCAGTCCCAGGCCGGCCGCCCTCGACCCGCCCGTCGGCCCTTCCTCATCGACGATCAGCACCCGGTCGGCCGCCCCGAACTCGGCCGCGGCCGGGCCGAGGGCCTCGTCGGCCGGGGAGGGCCGATAGGCCACGCAGAGCCTCCGCCGGCCATACACCTCCCGGGCGGTCGCCAGCGCCTCGCCGACGGCCTTCGGCCCGCAGGCCTCGTCGTCGACCAGGGTAACACCCCGATAGCTCCCGCGTGACTCGAATCCTCGGGAAACCCCCCCGAAGTCTTCCAGGGCTTCGCGGATCGCCCGGGTGCTCAGGTCGGCCCGCTTGCACACGGCCAAGGTCGCCAGGGCCGCCAGGACGTGGTGGCGACCGGGGACCGCCAGCCGGATCTCGGCCGCGAACCGCCCCCGATGGAACGCCCGGAATCGATAGCAGCCCCGGACCTCCTTGAGGTCGGCCCCCCACCACGCATGACCCGGCTCGAGCGAGAACCGCTCGACCTCGGCGGTCACCCCGGGCCAGCTCTCGATGCCGCTCGGGCAATCGACCCCGCCTCGGGCCAGGACGTAGCCGCTGGCGGGGGCGGCCTCCGCCCAGTGCCTGAGCTTCGAATCATCGCCGAAACCGGACGGATCGTCCAGGATCACGACGACCTCGGCGCCGGCGACTTCGGCCATGCTCGCCTCGTCCGCCGCCTCGACCACGACGTGAGGCCCCGAGCCCTGCCGCCCCGGCCCGCCCAGTTGGGGCGCGTGGGCCCCAAGCAGGACCGTCGGGTCGAGCCCGGCGTGGGTCAAGGTCCAGCCTAGCATCGCCGCCGCCACGCCCGCCCGACCGCCGCCCACCGTCGCGATCCCGACCCCGGACCGGATCAGCCGGCCGAGGATCTCGGGACACGTCGCCTGCTCGACGCCGAGCCTCCGCGCCGAGAGCCGTTGGGGATGTCCGGGCGGGACGTCCGGGCCGAAGACCACCAGCCCGGCCGATCGGGGGAGCGGGGCGTGCCCGGCATGGACGCGGACCCCGAGCTTGCGGAGGTGATCCGAACTGGTCCCTTCGATCGGGACCGACCCCGAGACGGCGAAGCCTCGCTGGTGGAGCAGTTGGGCCAGGCCGGGCATCCCCCGACCATCCAGCCCGACGAGGTGGGCTCGTTCGCCGGCGGGAACTAACCCCGTTCTCAACCGTCCCATCGGCGGGCGCCCCCCGGAGGATCGACGGCCCGGATCCGATTCGAAACCCGATGGCCCGGACCTGCCGTCTCGGTCTCCTCCGAGCCTTCATATCGGCTCGATCGCCCCAGGTCTCGCGACTATTTGCGCCCGGACGACCGCCCCGATCCTCAAGGCCAACCGTCGGCCGCGCGGAAAGGAGGGCTCGATCGAGTCGAGCCCCTGGGGTATCCGGTCCGGGAACTCCCTCGATTCATTCCGATCCGTGCAGCTTCACGATCTTGTTGTACAGGCCCAACAGCAAGAACGCCGAAGGCCAGTGGCCGACGAAGTTCGCCGCGTCCTTGTTGCCCATCGCCCGGAATCCGATCGAGAGGCCGATGGACCCGAACGCCATCGCGAGGTAGGCGGCCGAAGGGACCTGGCTGGTGTAGTATTCGATCCCCTTGGTGATCTCGCCCTCTTTGTGCTGACCGGGAGCCACCGCGTAGTTAGAGCCGATGGACATGGTTGTTTCCCTGGTGTGATGGAAGGGTCAACGCTACAAACGCTTCCGAATCCAGCAAATCCCGCGCCGACGCGGCATGCCGCCGCAGCCGGGCCGGGGGTGCCCGAATCCTCCCGCCCCGAGTCCGTTGCGACGGCCCGAGGGCACTGGCATACTCGGTCGTGGGATCGCCCGGCTTGGGGGTCGTCGAGGCGATGGGCGGTCCCTCCCACCCGTCCTTTCTTCCAACGAAGGAGATTGCGCCATGACCGGTCGCCCATCGCGCCGCGACTTCTTGCTCCAATCCGCCCTGGCGGGGGCGGCCGGCTCGCTCCTGCTCGGGGAGGGCCAGCCGCCCGCCCGGGCGGCGGCCATGCCCCAGTCGCCCAACGAGAAGGTCCGCTTCGCCTGCATCGGCGTCGGCGGCAAGGGGGAGAGCGACACCGACGACGCCGGCAAGCACGGCGAGATCATCGCCCTCTGCGACGTCGATGAGAAGACGCTCGACAAGATGGCGGCGAAATACCCCCGGGCCAAGACCTACATCGACTACCGCAAGATGCTCGAAGAGGTCGGCGGCCGGATCGACGCCGTCACGGTCAGCACGCCCGACCACAGCCACGCCCCGGCGGCGGTGATGGCGATGAAGATGGGCAAGCATGCGTTCGTCCAGAAGCCCCTGACGTGGTCGATCGAGGAGGCCCGCGCCCTCCGATCGCTCGCGGCCGAGAAGAAGCTGGCGACCCAGATGGGGAACCAGGGGACCGGCGCCGACGGGTTCCGCCACGGGGTCGAGGTGATCCGCTCCGGCGCCCTCGGAGCCATCAAGGAGATCCACGTCTGGACCAACCGGCCGGTCTGGCCCCAAGGGGTCGGCAAGCCCGACAAGATCACCGGGATCCCCAACAACGTCCACTGGTACGAGTGGCTCGGCCCGGCCAAGGATCGCCCCTTCAGCGACGCCTACCACCCCTTCAAGTGGCGGGGTTGGCTCGACTTCGGCACCGGCGCCCTCGGCGACATGGCCTGCCACACCATCAACATCGCCGCGATGGCCCTCCAGCTCTTCGACCCCGAGACCGTCGAGGTCGTCGAGACCTCGGGCATCGTCGACCGCCAGACCTACCCCACCTGGTCGATCCTCAAGACCCACTTCGGCCAGCGCGACGGCCGACCGCCCCTCGACCTGACCTGGTACGACGGCGGCGACAACCTGCCCAAGGCCAAGGCCGCCCAGATCCAGGACCTGCTCCACGGCGAGCCGATGGACAAATCCGGCCTCCTCCTGGTCGGCGAGAAAGGCTCGTTCTACTCCAAGGACGACTACGGCGCCGAGCACGTCCTGCTCCCTCGGGGCAGGTTCGACGCCGACCTCAAGATCAAGGAGAGCCTGCCCCGCTCGCCCGGCCACTTCCACGAGTGGGTCGCCGCTATCACCACCGGCGACCCGACCAAGGCGATGTCCAACTTCGACTACGCCGGCCGGCTCACCGAGACCGTCCTGCTGGGCGTCGTCGCCCTCAAGGCGGGCGGCAAGGTCGAGTGGGATCCGGCCGCCATGCGCGTCAAGAACAACTCCGACGCCGATCAATACCTCCGGCGCGACTATCGTCCGGGTTTTTCGATCCATTCGTGATCGGACCTGGAAATGTTCAGGCGTCGCCTCGGCCCTCCGAGGCGGCGTCCGTCACCCGCTTGACGACGAGCGTGGCGTAGGCCCCCCGGGGGAGCTCGAAGGCGAGCTTGAGCTTGCGGCGGCCGGGGTAGAGGTCGTCGGCGGCGGACTCCTCGGTCAACCCCTGGGCGAAGAAGAGGGCGGGCCGCTCCCCCTTCGAGAAGAAGACGTCCTTGAGGTGCTTGACCCGGAGGTCTTCCCAGACGAACCCAAACTTGAGCGCCACGGCCCGAGCGACGTCGCCGACGGGCCCCTCGGGCAGCTCGGAGCGCGAGGCGGGCAGGGGGAGCCGGGCGGCGCCGAGGGTCGCGGCCTGATCGGCGTCGAGCCCCCGGTGGATCGGCAGGGTCGCGACCTTGAACTCCACCATCGCCCGCTGGTCGGGCCGGGTGGTCGCCTCGATCAAGGCGGCCAGGGTGAGGTTCCAGAGGTGGCTCTGGAACGCGGAGAAGTAGAGCGACCGGAGTTCCCGGCGGACCCGGGCAAAGGCCCCCCGGTAGTCGGTCGGGTGGTCGACCAGGTACGTGACCAGGCTCCGGGCGTGCGACCGGGGGAGCCGGGCCTTGGCCGCCTTCCAGTCGCCCCAGGCCCCCCGGAGGATCGCCTTCTCGACCTTGGCGTCGGTCCGGTCCGAGGCGTTGGGCTCGGCGATGGCCAGGTGGAGCGCCTTCTCGTGATCCCCGGCAAGCCAGGCCCGCGCGATGAAGTCGCCATCGAATCCGACCGAGCCGAACCGCTGGTCGTCGAAATAGTTGGGCAGGCCGTCGCGCGGGATATCGAGCAGCGACCGCCGGGCCGCCTCGACGCCGATCGGGGACAGGTCGCGGAGGACCACCGTGAACCGGTTCCCCCGGAACTGGTTCGGCCCATAGGGGAACGTCAATCGGCCCAGCGGTTCGAGCTCGATCCCCCCTTCGTGCAGGCCGTTGGGCGGGCCGTCGGCGATCGTGAGGTATTGGATCGTCACGGCGTGGCGATCCTTCAGGCCGCCGTAATGGATCTGCCGGGCCGAGAGGTTCCAGCGCCGCCGGATCACCTCGAGCGCCTCGAGGGTGCCGATCCCGGTCTTGGTCAGCCGGTAGAAGCCAAACCGGCCGAAGTCGCCCCCCTCGACGAGCGGCAACTCCTCGACCTGGAAATCTTCGGGCTGTCGCTTGAGCTTCATCGGACTCGGGAGGTTCGAGCTTGGTTCGTATGCTTGGAGAAGCGAAGCCATCGTACCCCGCCACCATCCCTCGCCGCGAGGCCAGGGGCGATCCAGTCCAGGGTTGATCGGTTCTTCATGTTGGCAGGCTTCTTCTAAGTGGCAGGGGGTAAACTTGTTTACCCCGGTGCTCCGGCCAGGCGTCGTAGGAAGCCGGAGTCAACAAGTTTATCCCGGCCGCCTTTCGCTTCTGGCTTGCCAATCAAATCCATGTTTATCCTGCCTCGCGATGGCGAGGAACCGGGCCAATTCGAGGAACCGACCGGACCCGGCCGAGCGATCGCCGGGCCTTTCCATCGGGCACAAGTCGCGCCCTCGGTCCCGGCCCGGGAGACTCCGGGGCGGGTCGGCATCAACGCCCGAGGGACGGGGCGTTTGACGCGCCCCGTCCCTCGATGGCATCGGCGGTTAGCGGAGGAGGTGGGATTCGAACCCACGGAACCGTTGCCGGTTCACCGGTTTTCGAGACCGGCCCTTTCGACCACTCAGGCACCCCTCCGGGGGTGAGGTTCGCCGGCCGTTCGTTGGTCCCGGAAGAAGTTCGAGAGCAAGGTGGCGGATTCGACGGCGAGGACCCCGGACGTCAGCCGGACCCGGTGGTTGGCCCGGGGATCATCGACCAGTCGGTAGAGGCTCCGGCAGGCTCCCGCCTTGGGGTCGAGGGCCCCGAAGACGAGCCGTTGGATCCGGCTCTGAACGATCGCCCCGGCACACATCGGGCAAGGTTCCAAGGTCACGAACAGGGTACAGCGGTCAAGCCTCCAGGAACCCAAGGCTTGCCCGGCCATCGTCAGGGCCAGTCGCTCGGCGTGGGCCGTGGGATCGTGTGTCGTTTCCCGGAGGTTGTGGGCCCGGGCGATGATTCGCCCGCCCAGCACGACCACCGCGCCCACCGGAACCTCGCCGAGCGAACCGGCCCGTTCCGCCTGCTCCAGTGCCTGGAGCATCATCTCGCGATCGAGCCGAGAGGGATCCTCGGGGTCGAGCAAACGGCTGGCGTTGGCCAAGGTCCCCGGTCCGTTCGGGCCTCGAACTGTCGGGGTCTCAAGATAACCGGGCGTCCGAGGCCGGGCAAGACGACTTCCTCGGCGTTTCGCCGCTTTTCCGCGACGGCGAGGCCGGGGTCGGCGAGAGGCCCGAGGGATCAGAACTCGTCGTCGCCGATCGGGATCCCGTCGGCCCGGCTCGCGAGGCGCCGGTAAATCTCGGGGCGGATGGCGGCCCGGATCAGCCGGACCGAGCCGTCGCCGAAGAGGAAGTTCGAGCCTTGGGGGTGGAAGCTGCCGAAGCCGCCGACCGGGCTCGGTTTCGGGCCGGCTCGCGGGTCGTTCGGGTCGTTGGGCAGGGCGGGAGGCTCGCCTTCGGGGCCCAGATCGACCTGGATGAGGAACGGTGCCAGGTTCATCGGGTCGGTGGAGGTCTGGTTCATCGGCGTCCCGGTATTGCGGATGGTGGCCCGGGTGCCCGAGGCCCAACCGAGCTCGTTCCCCTTCTGGCGGATCTCCCCGACGAAGATCGTGTTGTTCAGGCCGTCCTCGATCTCCTCGGCCCGAAGGTGGCTGTTGAGGAAGAAGGCGCCGGTGTTCCCGGCGTCGATGGGGGCCTCGACGTCGTTGTGGCAGGCCGCGTAGGAGGTCATGGCGGGGGAGGGGACGTTGGAGAGCGAGACCCCGGGGGTGGTCGGAGAGCCGAAGAATCGACTCGAGTTTTGGCCGGGATCCGACGGGCAGAGGAGGATGGGGATGGTCATGCCCCTCGCGGTGAGGTTATTGACCTCGTAGATCCCAACCGTCGGGTCGAGGTGCCGGGAGAGGTTGCGCTGTTCGAGGTAGGGGAGGATCTGGGTGATCCAGCCGAAATGATAGCCGGTCACCCGGTCGTCGACCGGCCCGGTCCGGTTGACGACGCCCGGGGGGAAGACCTCGTGGGTCGACTCGTAGTTCCAGAGGGCGACTCCGAGCTGGGTCAGGTTGTTGATGCACTGGGTCCGCCGCGCCTGCTCCCGCGCCGACTGGACGGCCGGGAGCAGGAGGGAGATCAGGACGGCGATGATCGCCACCACGGCGGCGAGCTCGATCATCGTGAATCCGGAGCGGCTTCGGCGCATGGTCAAGGGCCCCCGCCTCGGGTTTCGGGTCGTCGATCAGTACTGGTCGCCGCTGAGGAGGTCGCCGTCGGCCCGATTGCCGAGCCTCTGGAAGACCAGGGGGCTGATCGAGGACTTGAGGAAGCGGACGCTGCCGTCGCCGAAGCTGAAGTTGGCCCCGCCGGGGTGCCGGCTGCCGAAGCCGCCGACCGGCGCGACGGGGGCGGGCGGCGGTGCCCCCGGGACGGTCGGTTGAGGCTTAGGATCGCCGCCATCGGCCGCCCTGGCGGCGGCCCCGGCGGGGGTCAGTGGCGTGGCGCCGTTGATCGCCCAGCCGGTGTTGCGGAGGGTTGCTCGGGTTCCCGAGGCCCAACCCAGCTCGGCCAGGTCGGTCGGCTTCTCGCCGAAGAAGAGGGTCTGCGAGCTGCCATCCTCGATGTCTTCGTAGCGGACCCGGCTGTTGAGGAAGAAGGTGCCGGTATTCTTGGCGTCGATGGGGCCTTCGACGTCGTTGTGGCAGGCCGCGTAGGAGGTCAAGGCCGGGTCGCCGCCGACGGGCGGGTTGAGCCCGGCCCGGCCCGCCCGTTCGGGGCTGGTCGAGGACGGGCAGAGCAAGGTCTTGATGAGGACGCCGCGGGCCGTGCCGTTCTGGGCCTGATACACGCCGACCCCGAAGTCGAACCGCTTGAAAACGGCCCGCTCGTCGAGGTAGGGCAGGAGCTGGACCAGCCAGTTGAAGTGGTAGCCGCTCGGGGCGTCGATGATCGGGCCGGTCGGGTTGACCACGCCCGAGGGGAGCGCCTCGTGGGCGGTCTCGTAGCCCTTCGCGGCGATGCCGATCTGCATCAGGTTGTTGACGCACTGGAGGCGGCGGGCGGCCTCGCGGGCGGCCTGGACCGCCGGCAAGAGCAGGGCGATCAGGACGGAGATGATGGCGATCACCACCAGGAGCTCGATCAGCGTGAAGCCCGAGGGTCGTCGCGGGGTCCGGATCATGGCGGGATTA
>JAABUQ010006334.1_pt1 | contig 18036 bp, 18 predicted proteins | sample 5560001 | NCBI WGS metagenome assembly JAABUQ01 (sample SAMN10711888, study PRJNA513371) | rock metagenome | isolation source: Antarctica rocks | place: Antarctica: Victoria Land, Finger Mt nord | collected 2015-12-18
ATGCGACTTTACCCACCAGTGAAAGCTCTTGCGTCACCATCAACGTCGTCCTCCTCTCCTCGCCATCCGCGCCCCACCCCTCGGGCTTCCGCGCGGCGCGCCCGCTCGACTAGTACTACAACGTGACATTGACCTGCGACTGCCTCACCAGAGGGGCCCCCGCTGGCAGCGCACGGGCACTGCCGTGCCGGGGACGGGCGAGACGCCTGCGCTCCCCCCCCCGACCGCAGTCGGCGGACGCTGCCATGCGACCGCAGTCGCAGGCTCACAGCGCATCCTAACGTTGTAGTACTAGTAACGATCCCGGTCGCGCGGTCACCCCGTCGCGTTAAGCGCCGCCAGAGTGTCGGAAAGCGTGCGCGCGCCCTCCCACCACCCTTGGAGGATCTGTCCATTGCGCAACTCCAGGGCGTGAAATCCCGGGTAGCGCGGGCGGACGTACGCGTGGGCCATGTTGGCGGCGAGGTCGCGATAGAAAGAGTGCGAACGGCGGTTGAGCTCGTCGTCGCGCCACGCGCTCCAGGTCGCCGGCTGTCCGTGGTGATTCGGGAAGATCGTGCGCTGGGTGTGGTCGCCCATCAAGAAGAGCCCAAAGTCCCGGGCGTCGGATAGATGTGGGCAGGTGTGAGCGATCCCGAGCCCGACCCCGCCCAGGATGGGTCGCGGGGCCGCGTGGCCGTCGAAGCGCGGAGCGAGGCCCAGGCGTAGCGCGTCTCCCCGTGGCCCGCCTCCGAAGTAGTTGACGTAGGCGAAGATAGACGGGCTATACGCCACGTCGTCGTGCCGGCACAGGTGGTCATAGATGTCCCAGGGTCCCCAGCGCGCCGAGCCTGGCGGCGCGAAGCGGAGCAGGTCGCGGAACAGCGTCAGCGCATGGGCAGCGGCCGCCCGGTCGCAGGTCGGGTTGGCCTCATCGTGATACGCGGGATGTCCCAGGGCTGCCATAGCCGAGAGGAACAGGCAGTGTCCCAGCACCCCCTCCACGCTCAACACCAGTCCGTAGCGCGCCGGAGGCCGGTGCTGGTCGCGCGCCCACGCGGCGACATCCTCCCACGCGCCGGGCAGCCCCGCCGGATCGACGAGGTCGGAGCGCGTCAGCGCGGCGTGGCAGGCCGCGTCGAGCGGGAGCGCCCACAGGCGCCCCCCCAGCTCGTAGCTCTCTAGCGAGGGCGCGACGACCCGCCGACGCGCCGCGTCCAGGTACGACGGCGCGACAAGCTCATCCCACGGCACGAGCCAGCGCTCGGCGGCGAGCGTGCCCGTCCATGGGTGGTCGAACATGATCAGGTCGTAGCGCCCGTCGCCCGCGGCGAGCGAACCGAGGACATGCTCCTCGAAGCGGTACCAGGGTAGCTGATCCCAGATCACCTCTATATGCGGGTGCGCCGCTTGCCATGCCGCCGCGGCGGCGACGAGCGGCTCGTAGCCGCGCGGGTTCTGCCAGGTGATGCCGCGTAGGACCGTGGTCATAGGCTGGCCATGGCCCCGCCGTCGACGGTCAGGACGGTGCCAGTGACAAACGCGGCCAGATCGGAGGCCAGGAAAAGGGCCGGGCCCGCGACATCATCCACCTGGCCTAGCCGGCCTAGTGGCGTGCGCCGCAGGATCGCCTCGCGCAGCGTCGGCTCTTCCAGCAGCGTGTGGGACATGGGGGTGACGATCCACCCGGGGGCGATGGCGTTGCAGCGGATGCCGTCTGGAGCCCAGTCGACGGCCAGCGCCTTCGTCAACTGGGCCACGCCCCCTTTGCTGGCCGTGTAGGCCGCGGCGTGTTTGAGGCCGATGAAGCTGCCCATCGAGGCGATGGTGATAATGCAGCCGCGCGCCGTGCGCAGCAACGGGTACGCCTCGCGGCAGACAGTGAAGACGCTCTCCAGGTTGGCGGCGACGACGGCGTGGAAGGACGCGTCGTCGACCTCCTGGGACGGTTGCCGATGGTGCGCGCCTTGCGCGGCGACCAGAACGTCCAGGCCACCCCACTCGCTAGCGACGATGCGGAAGAGCGCGCGGACCGCGTCGCCGTCGGTGGCGTCACTGGGGATGTCTAGGCTGCGCACCCCGTACGCGCGCAGTTCCACCGCGATCTCCGCCGTCCTGTCGGATCGCCGGCCCGTCGCCGCGACATCCGCGCCCGTTCGCGCGAAGGCCAGGGCAATAGCCCGGCCGATACCGCTGGTCCCTCCGACCACGACCACGCGCTTGCCGTCAAAACGCACCATCTCCGTCACACTCCTGGCCGTTTACCCATCGCCCATCGGGGCGCTCCCCGGCAACGATGTCCGCCACCGCGCCCACGACACGGCGCTAGCCTGAATTATGCGCGACGGGGCATCTCCTGGGAGCGCCGGCGCTCCCAGGGGCACGACTCTATGTACGACCACAACAACACCTACTTAGTCCAGCGGCGAGAGGGCCGTGGGTGAGAGAAACACGGCCTCCTGTCGCACGTAGCACTCACGGCAGCGGGCCAGGTACGCGGCGAAGCCGGGATGCTCCATCAGCGCGGCGCGGGCTTGCTGGCGGTCGTTCAGGTCGCGGAAGGCCCAGAGGGTGTAGATCGTGTTGACCGTGCCGCTCTCCGCCGTCCATTGACCGACCATCCGTATATAGGGTTCTATCATCGCCTGCCCCTCGCGCGCCCACATGTCCAGCACCGTCTGTACCGTTCCGGGACGGCATGTATACACGCGCAGTTCGTAGATCATGATGCCCTGTCCCCCTCGCTCTACAGGTCCTGGCCCTTACGACGGTACCACGCGATCGCGTCCTCGTTCCACGCGTAGCCGACACCGGGGGACGGTGGCGCCAGGAATCCACCGTCGGCGGGGCGCAGGTCCTCGTCCCACAGGAGATGGATTGACTCGATGCCGAACTCAGGGCGCATGTACTCCACCCACCCAACGTTCGGCGTCGCCGCGGCCAGGTGCGCGTGCAGATGGTGGAACACATGGCACGACACGGACAGCCCGCGCCTCGCCGCCGCGTTGGCGAGCGTCATGAACGCGCGCACACCGCCGCAGGCCGTCGCGTCGAGCCGGAGGATGTCGATGCGGCCCTCATCCATTAGGCGCAGGATATGCCTGTGGCCGCTCTGCTCGTCGCCGACTGCGATCGGGGAGGCCAGCTGATCGGCCAACTGGGCCATGCTCTCGACGTCGTCGAACGCGACGGGGTCCTCGATCCAACCGAGGCGCAGCTCGTCCCATGCGCGCGCCTCCGGCAGGAGCGCGTCGGCGTCGCGCGCGCCCCAATGCAGGTCGATCATCAGCGGGAGGTCGTCGGGCATGGCGGCGCGGCAGGCGCGCAGACGCCGCGTGTCGCCCGCGTAGTCGGAGCAGCTGGCGATCTTGATGCCCGCGGGGCCGTCATCCAGCATCGTCTCGACCTGCGCCGCGAGCGAGGCGGCGGTCTCGTCCGGGGACGGATAGCCCCCGACCGACAGGGCGGGCACGCGGCGCGGGGCGCCGCCCAGGTAGTCGTACAGCGGCCGCCCCCCCCGGATCGCTAGCAAGTCGTAGAGGGCGCAGTCGGCGAGGCCGAGCGCGCGCCAGAACACGCCCTGCGGCCCCAGGCAGACGTTGGCCTCGACAGCGTGGGCGTAGAAGCGCGCATGGTCGTCGAGCGCGCGCGACCGCCAGTATGGGGCCACCGTGCGCGCGACCAACGCGGCGAGCGGGGCGTTGCGCGACAGGCCGTAGGCGGTCCCGACGTGGCCTTCGTCATCGCGGGCGCGCACGATCGTATACTCCCGGTCGGGGATCTCGATCGCGCCGAGGCGCAGCGGGCGCGGCAGCGGGAGCTTGACCTCGAACGCCTCCAGCGACACGAGCTGTCCGCCCATCAGTAGCTGGCCTCCTCGGGGGCTCCAAAGGTGGTGTAGCCCCCGTCGACCATGAGGTATTGGCCGGTGACGTAGGACGACAGCGGCGAGGCAAAGAACACGACGGCGTTGCCGACATCCTCGGTCGACCCTAAGCGCCCCATAGGGATGCGCTTGCGGATCACCTCCGCGTCGAGATCGCCGCGGTCGATGTACGCGTCGAGTAAGGGGGTGTGGTGGTAGCCGGGGCAGACGGCGTTGACGCGTACCCCGCGCCCCGCCCAGTCGACGGCGAGCGCGCGGGTGAGCCCCAGCACGGCCGTCTTGGCCGTGACGTACGCGCCGCGCCGGGGCATCGCCAGGAGGGACGAGATACTGCCGATATTGACGATGGAGCCGCCGCCTTGCTCGAGCATGACGCGGCCCACCTCCTGAGACATGAACATCATCCCATGCACGTTGACGTCGAACAACCGCCGCCAACGCGCCTCATCGATCTCCTCCGCCGGCGCGTGGAACTGGACGCCCGCGTTGTTGACGAGGGCGTCGATACGCCCCAGGGCCCCGCGTACGGCGGCGACCGCCGCGCGACGCTCGGCGGCGTCCGTCACATCACCACGCAGGCCAAGGTGGCCGTTTCCCGGCAGGGCAGCCGCGGCCTCGCGCGCCTTCCCTTCGTCCAGGTCGAGCAGCGCCACGCGGGCGCCGTGCAGGGCGAGACAGCGGGCGGTGGCCAGGCCCAGCCCTTGAGCGCCGCCGGTCACCATGGCGCGGACATCGCGGAGGAGGGGGAACGCCACGTCTGGCGCGTTCATCGACTATACTCCATTCCAGGCTCTTCGCGCAGGCGTCGCTGGCCCGTCAAGTACTCCAGGTACCCCACTAGCGCGAAGGAGTAGCCGGCATCTTCCGACAGAGACCAGGAGCGGGAGTGGTCGTTGAGCACGCCGATCAAGTCGGCGAACCGCATGGACGTGCCGGAACAGGCGTCCAGCAGCGCCTCCAGGTCGCGCTCGACGCACGCCCGACTCTCCTGGAGGAGGCGGCCGAAAAGGGCGCCGTCGAGCGGTGGCCAGTGGCCGCTCAAAGCAAGTCGCACGGGTAGGCCGGCGAGCCGGTCGATCGTGCGCAGGTAGTCATCGATAAATTGATGCGTCGGCGGCATCGAGGCCCTGCCGCCGTCGCCAGGCGGCCCGAAGCCGAGGACCGCGTCCCCAAGCAACAACACACCGTCCGGCTCGTGCCACAGGGCAAGATGGCCCGGACTATGACCTGGAACGTGCAGGACGCGCCACTCTCGCGGCCCGATCCGCAGGGTAGCTCCATCCTCGAGCGTGGCGTCGATGCGGACATCGCGCCCGCACAGCCGACGCAGCACGCTCAACACCTCGGGGGGATAGCCATATCCATAGCGCGGGCGGGCGTGGTCGTACCGCTCCCTCACGAGCGCGTCATGGTTCTCGATCCAGCGGCAGTCCCTCGCATGGCAGAGGATGCGCAGATGTGGGAAAAGATCGCGTAGAGCGGCGGTGTCGCCGAGGTGATCGGCGTCGGCGTGCGATACGACGAGCAGGGTGATGTCTCCAGTAAGATCGCCGCGCGCGACGCGCCCGCTCACCATGCCGGGGACTCCAGCATCGAAGAGCGCCCACGCCCCGTCGTGCTCCAACGCGTAGACGTTGAGGCGGCGATCACCCAGCGGGTCGGACAAGAGATGGATTCCCGGCGCCACGGCCGGCGCCGCGCTCACGACCACCTGTGCGTGTCCTTTCGTTCCTCCCGTCTACGCATCGTTCGTGTCGCTTGCTAGCAGGGCTGTGACCGCTTCATCAAAGTGCATGTCCATGGCCCGCCGCGCCCCCTCGGCATGCCCGCCACGCACCTCCGCGAACAGCGCTTCGTGCAGCGCCTGCACGCGCTCAAGTTGCTCCGCGGTGCGGCGGAGACGCAGTCCCTCGCGGATGGTGTCTTTCGACGCCTCACGGATCGACTCGACCAGGTGGAACATCATCGCGTTGTGGCTAGCCGACGCGATGAGCAGGTGCAGAGCGACATCGAGGTCGATGTAGGCATCGGCATCGTGGACGTGGGCGCGCATCGCGGCGACGGTGTCGGCCATGCGGTCTAGCTCCTCGTCGGTGCGTCGGGTCGCGGCGAGGATCGCGCTCTGCACCTCGAGTCCCCGGCGCACCTCCATCAACTCAAGGATGGTATCGCGGTTCACCTGCACGGCGCGCGAGAAATAGCCGCGCAAGGCCGCGCCGTCGATCGAGCGGATAATAGCGCCCTTGCCGTTGACGATCTCGATAACGCCCTTACCCTGAAGGGATTTTAGCGCCTCTCGGATGATGGGCCGGCTCACGCCAAACTCCGTCGTGAGCCGAGTCTCCGACGGGAGCGGTTCCCCCGGCTTGAGGTCGCGCGCCTGAATAAACTCCAGCAGGCTCGCGGCGGCCCGCTCGGCCAGTGTCTCACGCTGCAATTTCTGAAGCATTGGTCCCCACCCAGATCCTCACCCGCGCGGCGTCATACTATGGTTGCACACTGGCTATTGATGATTGTATAACATACTCTAGGACAAGGTGTCAAGCTATATGATAGCTTGACAGCATGGAGCAATTAGGGGGTAACGACGACATCCCGGAACGCCAGCATCGGCAGGTATGTCCCCGCGTCGACAGGAAGGACGCCGAGAGGATCGCGGCCCGGCGCTCCATGCACACGTGTCGCGCCGGCGGGGCGTCTACTAAGGGTCAAGCGGATGCGGTCAGGACCGACCACGGCCCAATGGGTGACCGGGAGGGCGCCGCGCTCGTCCTCGACGACGAAGATAGGCTGATCGGGCGTGTGAGCCAGCAAATAGCTCTGGACCCCGTCGAAACGCAGATCGATCGCGCCCGCCGCGTTTTCCTGCGGTGAATTGAACGTAGCCTCGGCGATGGCAGGGGCCATAAAGGGCTTCTGTTGTCCGTACACCACGGCCAGCGCCACCCGAGCCAGCCGCTCGCCGATCAGGATGTTGCCGGCCGGACTATTGTGTATGCTGTCCGAGAGGGGCGCGTCAAGGGCCGGCACGACGTAGACCTCGGCGATAGTACCCGCGGCGCGGCGTTGCGCGTCACGCACCCACCCCCAGCCCCCGTCGGTCGTCCCCCAGTCCTGCTCGACCGTCAGCCGATTGAGTTGTACGGTCAAAACGGGCAGCGCGCTGTCCGCCAATAGATCGCGCCATGCCGCGACTGTGCGCGTGAAGCGCGCGAGGTACGTTGGCGCCGCGGACGGGGTGGTGTCGGACTCGCCCTGGTACCACAGGATACCGCGCACGCGACCGCCCGCGTCGGCGACGATGCGGAGCATGTTGCGTGTCAGATAGCCGTCATCCTCCACGTCCCACGCGGCGAGCGGCGAGCCGCCGAGCGCCGCCATCAGCAGTCCAATAGGATGGCCGGTGGCCTGCCTGACCGCGCGGGCGAAAGCGAGGAACGGCGAGTGCCCCGGGTTAGCGTAGTCGCGGTTCGCTGGATGGATCGACGCCGTCGCGTCGTTGAGAGGATGGCTGGCGAGGTCCCATGCGCCATCGTGGCGCAAAAGGTGAACGCCGAGTTCCGGGGGATCGTAGATCGGGCCACGGCCGTAGCCGGCGGCGTTGCTCTGCCCGGCGATGAGCCAGAGGTCCCCAACTCCGACGTGGTGGATCATGTCCCCACGCGCCGCCCACTCGATTCCAATGGTTGGATCGTGGCGCAGGCAGGATTCGATGCGGTAGGGACCCCCGGCTGGGAGACGGTCCAACACCCCGCTCCAGCGCCGCTCGCCGCGCATCATGCACGGCGTCCAGGGAATAACCTCGCCTCCGTCGTCCTCGCGGACGGCTCGTATGTAGACCGGTCCAGGCGCGACCGTCCCAGCGGCCTCAGCGGCCTCAGCGGACCACGCCCCCCCCAACGGCTACCGATGCGTATCCATCCGTCTGCTGCAGGATTTGCCACTGGCGAGGTCCATCCGTGATGCAGGCCCCAAGGTCTGCCCCGTCATCAGTCATACGCTGCTCCCTCTCCTTCTATCTATGTTGTGGCGCCGACCGCGTGTGTCGCCAGGAACGAGGCGACCGCATCGACGAAGGGCTCGTACCGATCCAGGTGGACCATGTGCCCCGCGCCCAGGACCTGTACAACGCGTCCGACGACCATGGCTTGCCCCGCGTCGTGGGCCTCCTTATCGGTGATAATCGAGCCGCGCGCCGGCTCGCCGCGCACGAGCAGCGTTGAGCAGCGCATCGCGGCGAGTTCACGCCGCCAGTCGCCCTCGATGCTTAGACCATCGCTACCCCACAACGCCGGATTGGCCTCCGCGATACTCTCAGCCCATCGTACGCGGTCATCGTCGCCCCAGGTGGGTGACTCGCGGCGACGCAGCGCGAGGAGCTCGTCCCATGAGAGCGCGCGCAGTTCGCGCAACCAAGCGAACCAGGCGTAGCGGGCCGCGGCGGCTGCCGCAAGCGTTGGGCCGGTGAGCGCCTCCTGCGCGTCGAGCGGGGGATCCTCGAGAATCAGGTGTGAGACCAGTTCGGGGAGCAAGACGGCCAACCTGAGCGCGACCCGCGCCGAGCGAGTGGCCGAGCAGCGTTGACGGCGCGGCGTCGAGGCCGACGAGAACCTCCGCCGTATCGCGGGCGAAAGAGTCGAGGTCGTAGCCCCCCGGAGGCGCCTCGGAGCGTCCATGGCCGCGCTGGTCGAGGAGGATGACGTCGTGGTCCCGCGCCAGCCGGTCGGCAACCTGTCCCCAACCCTGTCCATTGCCGGATACGCCATGCAATAACAGGATGCGGGAGCCCCCTCCCGCACCCGCGCGTTGGTAGCGCAATCGCAGGCCGTTGGCCGTGCTATACCCCTCTGTCCACTGCATCGGAGTCACCGACCCGGCGCGGTCTGGCCGACGTCGCGCTGGTAGACGCGCACGTCGTCGACGAGCATGAGCCGTATCCATATCGTGCCCCCATCCTCTCTCGGTTGTTTGTTCGTTCCGGTCTGATCGCCTGATACGGGTCCGCGCTAGGCTATGTCTCGGCTACAGCTGCTAGGGCCGCGCCGCCGTGCCGTCGGGCAGCCGAGACAGCGTCCAGCCCGGCGTTTCGGCGGGACACGGATAACGGGCCGCCGCCGCCTCGTCGAGGTCGATGCCCAGGCCCGGCCGATCGTTCGCATACATATATCCCCCCCGCACCTCGGGGCAGCCGGGGAACACCGCGCGCTCCGCCTCGGTGAACGAGGGCCACTCTTGGATGCCGAAGTTGGGCACACTTAGGTCGAGATGCACATTAGCGGCGTGCCCCACGGGCGACACGTCGCCCGGCCCGTGCCACGCTGTGCGCACCCCGAACGCCTCACAGAGCGCGGCGAGCTTGCGCGCCGGCGTGATGCCCCCGATGGCGCTGATATGCACGCGGATAAAATCGATCAGGTGGTTTGTGATCAGGGGCAGCCACTCGTTGGGATGCGTGAACAACTCGCCCATGGCGAGCGGCGTCGCGCTCTGAGCGCGCAGGAGGTGGAACCAACCGGTCTGCTCGGGCGGAAGCGGGTCTTCTAGGAAGAAGAGGCGGTAGGGTTCGAGCGCCTTGGCGAGGCGCGCCGCCTCGCTCGGCGCGAGGCGCTCGTGGATGTCGTGCAGCAGCTCGACCTCGTCGCCCAACTCCGCCCGCAGATACTCGAACAGACGCGGGACGCTCCGGGCGTAGGCGTCGGGGTCGAAGTAGGCGCCCGGGAGCGCCCCTTCGGGCGCCGGCCGCGTCGGAGACAACCCGCCGTACAGGCCCAACTGGCAACGAATGTGGCGGTAGCCCTCAGCCATCAACGCCCGCGCGTTCGCGGCCACCTCGGCCGGCTCTCGTCCATCGGCATGGCGATACACGGCCGCGGCCTCGCGACACTTGCCGCCCAGCAATTGGTAGAGCGGCTGGCCGGCCAGTTTGCCCTTAATGTCCCACAGGGCCATGTCGACGCCCGAGAGGGCGCAGTTCAGCACGGGGCCGTTGCGCCAATACGAACTGGCGTACGCCGCCTGCCAGATATCCTCGACACGTTGAGGATCTTTCCCCACGAGGAACGGCGCGAGATAGTCGTCGACCGCCGTGCGCACCGCCAGGTGGCGCGTAGTGCAGGAGGCGCAACCGAGGCCGTAGAGCCCTGGCTCGGAGGTCTCGACCTTGACGACGGCGAGGCGGCTGTGCTCGGGATAGTGTCCCGGCGCCGTGAGGATAGTGCGGACAGCGCGGACGGTGATAGCGGACATGAATCCTTTCCCTCTTTACCTGGACAGGCCGGTCGTTGACCGCCACGAGTAGCGGGGCTGGAAGCCGAGAATCTCCCTGGCTCGCCCTGTATCGAGCAGGGATCGATACGCGGCGTCGTCGCCCGCCGGCCAAGACCGCCGGACGGCGGGATAGTAGCGCTCGAGCAGCGTGTCTGTCGGGAGATCGGACGTCGTGTCGTCCGCCGTGACATAGAGCGGCTGGTGCCCGTCGAAGGGCGCGGTGAGCGCGCGCAGGCAGGCCTCCGCGGCGTCGCGCGCGTCGATGTAGGACCACAGATAATGCGCCGATCCGCCCGGATTGGCCCGTACGTCGTCGAGGAAGTCGCGGTAGAGCGCGTCGTTCAGGATGGTGGGGAAACGCAGGCTGGCCGCGCTCCCGGCGCCGCGCCGGCAGTATGCCGCGACGATCTCCTCACCGTTGGCTTTGGACAGTCCGTAGGCGTCCTGGGGCGCCAGTGGATGCTCCTCATCGATGGGCAGGTAGAGCGGCTCCGACCAGCGATGCTGGAAGGGAAAGCCCAGCGCCGACACGCTTGACGCGCCCACGAGGCGGCGGATACCCAGGGTCGCCGCCGCCTCGCACACGTTGAACTGGCCCACCACGTTGTTGGCGTAGACGACCTCGGGCGGCCGGCCCACGGGCCACGGAATAGCCCCCAGGTGGACGACGGCGTCGGCCCCGGCCAGCGCCCCGTAGACCTGCCCTAGGTCGCGCAGGTCGACCTCGCGCGCCATCTCGTCGAGCGGGCCGGCGATGCGCCGGTCGGCGCGCACCACGTCAACACGCTCGTCACGCAGCCGCGCCACAACCACCCGACCGAGGTGTCCCTCGGCTCCCGTCACGACGACACGCATCAACTGGTACTCCTGCTCTGTGCGAACCTAGCGGACCCAACCGTGATCGGACCGCGCGCCGGTAGCGCGACAGGCCCATTATTAGCACCACCCTCTTCTCTTGTCAAGCTGTATGATAGCTTTACAGACAGCCGAGGGTTTGATATGGTTCCGTATAGGTTCCGCTACCGTGGAACACAACGGACTCACCCGCACGGCGCGGGCAAGACGGAGGCGTACGGTCCGTGATCGATGAGTCGCACGTACACATGGCTGGCGCACGCACAGGAGAGAGGTTTCCGTGCGATGTCGTGACCCTGGGCGAGACCATGGTCTTGTTGTGGCCGGCCGGCGATGAGAGTTTGGAAGATGCCGCGACCTACGCGCGCTCCTTTGGCGGCGCGGAGAGCAACTTCTGTATCGCCCTGGCCCGCCTGGGCCATCGACCGCTTTGGATCAGCCGGCTCGGCGACGACCCCTTCGGGCGTTACGTGCGCGCTTTCCTGGAGAGCGAGGGGGTCCAAGTCAATGCCATGACCGATTCGGAGGCGCCTACGGCCGTCTTCTTTAAAGAGCGCAGCCCCCATGGCCCACGCCGCGTCTACTATTACCGGCGCGGCGCGGCGGCTAGCCGTATGACGCCGGCCGACCTGGGACCCGCGCAGTTCGTGGGAGCGCGTCTGCTGCTCATCTCGGGCATCACCCTCGCGCTCTCGCCCACCTGCGCCGCGACCGTCGGCCGCGCCGTCGAGCTCGCCCACGCGGCGGGGTTGCTCGTGTGCGTAGACCCCAACGTGCGTCCCCAGTTGTGGTCCGACCCCGCCGAGAGCCGCGCGGCTATGCGCGCGCTCATCGCTCGAGCCGACCTCGTGTTGCTCGGGGATGAAGACGCCGCCTACCTCTTCCCCGGGCTGGACGAGGAGGCCGTCCTACACGCGGCGCGCGCGCTAGGGCCACGGACGGTCGTGCTCAAGCTGGGCGCGCGCGGCGCGCGCGCCGTGCGGGATGGAGAGGAGGCGTGTGTCGAGCCGCACCCCGTCGATGTCGTCGACGCGGTCGGCGCCGGCGACGGCTTCAACGCCGGGTTCGTGGCGGGACTGCTGCGTGGCGATACGCTCCCACGTTGCCTCGCGCTGGGAGCGCGGGTAGGGGCCGCGGCTGTCGCGGTGGTGGGCGACTGGGAAGGCTATCCCACAGCGGGGGAACTTGGCCTCGATGTCTATGATGGAAGGGACGGCGATGGGCGATCACGCTAGTTTGCTGCGACGGATACGGGCGGGGCGCGTGGTAGCGATCGTCCGGCTGCGCCAGGAGGCGCCGCTTATACGGGTGGCCGAGGCGCTGGTCGAGGGCGGCGTCACGGCGCTCGAATTCACACTTACCTCGCCCGGTGCGGTCGCGGCGATCGAGCAATGCCGGACGCGCTTCGGAGATGACATCCTTGTGGGAGCCGGGACTGTGCTCGACGAGGAGGAGGCGCGCCGCTGTCTCGACGCCGGCGCGCAGTTCTTGGTCTCGCCCGGCTTCGACCGCGCGGTGGTCACGGCGGCGCGCGACGCGGGGGCCCTCGCCCTGCCCGGCGCGCTGACGCCGACGGAAATCGTGACGGCGTGGCGCGCGGGCGCCGATGTGGTCAAAGTCTTCCCGGCGCGCGCGTTCGGACCGCGCTACATCGCCGATCTCCTGGCGCCCCTACCGCGGATACCGTTGATGCCCACCGGCGGCGTAGACGAAACGAACGCGGCCGATTATCTGAGGGCAGGCGCCATTGGCGTCGCGGTCGGCGGGAGGCTCGTCGCCGAGGACGCCGTCGAGCACGCCGACTGGGACGCGCTGACCGCGCGCGCGCGCGTGCTCGTCGCGGCCATCCAACGGGCGAGCAACGGTGCGTGATGGCTATCCCATCGCATAGTCTCTTTTACCGCCTGATCACTGTCCTGGCTATTTACCGCGTCCATGCGTCCCAACGACGCGGACACTACCTGGCCGGTACGAGGAGTCGCCATGTCTATCCGTGATGAATACTCCGCTGCTGTTCTCACACCCCCCCGCGCGCGATGGCTACCGTACGGTGATGATCGAGGCCATCGCCACACAGACGGGGGTTGGGAAGCCGACGATCTATCGGTAGTGGCCCTCGAAGGCTGCTGTCGTGTTAGATGCCTTTGTCACGCGTGCGCGGACGCAGATCCCCGTGCCGCAGCGGGGGTCCCTGCGCGAAGAGCTCAAGGGATTTCTTGAAACGGCGTTCCAGGCGCTGGACGCCAGCGCGGCGCCCATCGCCACTCTACTGGGAATCAACGACGCGGCCACACCGACGGGGTAAGCCGGTCGGTGACGCCACTACGATACTGGACGGGCGCGCGGATGCGACAAGGGACACCTGAGGCAGAGGACAACCCGATTGTTAGGAACGTACGCGGTTTCACGCATTATCCATCATCGCTTGGCGGGCATAACACCAGAAATGCCGCCCCTCCTCGCCGCGCTGATTCCGGCTCGTCGTGTCTCATAGGACAGCACATGTCCATTTCTACATGTGTAACCCGAGGAGATGGCGCGAATCCCTGGTCGCGACAACGGCTGTATAGTTATTCACTGCGCCACGATCGTCACTAGCTCCCGCTGTCCGTCACCAAACTTCCCTTACGTGGGCCACCGGTTACATGGAGATGGAGAGGGTAGCGGGCATAGGGGGGCGGACCACGACGGTAGCGGAAGCGTCGTCCGTATCATGCACTCCGGCATGAAGGCCTTTCGCCGAATGCTTTCGGCATCGTGGAAGCGCGAGATGTAATCTTTGCGCCCGCAAGTAACGAGTGCCTCGATGCACGCCCATCGCTCTCAACCAGGTTTGTCGCGACTATCTCTGCCCTATTCTACGGCCTCATGCGTCTGGAGCAGCCCCAGCCCCGTGGTAGCCGGCGCGCATTAGGGGCGCCATGTGGCCGGTGATGATGCCGTGGTCGTACTTGACGCGCTCACGGACGGAGGTTGCCAACGCCGCCACGTTGTCTTCGTCCAATCCCGCGTCGCGGGCGAGGGCGCCACAGAGCAGCGCCAGGTACTCGATCGTCCGCGCGGCCTCGTCGGAGAGTTCGTGCGCCGCCTCCGTGAGCGCGTGGTGTGTCTCCTCTTCGGCGCGGCGCCACCAGCCGCTATCCTCACTCAATGCCTGTGCCGTGTTTCGCACCGTCGCCTCCTTGCACATGTTACCGGCGCGCGTCGTCCCGCGGAGGGTAACGCCCCAATGCCACGAGGCGTTGGCGTTCGCGCACCCGATCATCGGTATTGAATTGGAGCAAGCGTGCCGTCGTGCGCCCTTCGGGCGTTAGGCCACCTATGAGCCCTCCCCCTCCATCAACACGCCGGCGTAGCGCCGCGGGAACGCGTGTGACGCTCACTGCGTGGCGGTGAGCGCGGGTAGGGCGCCGGCCTTGAGCATAATAACCAAATGCTCGATGCGCTCCAGTTCGTCTAACTCCACCCGCTCCGCCGGCATTAATGTCCCATCCTGTTCGCGGTCTAGCAGAGTCCTCAGCCGCTCCTGCGCCTCGGCTGGCGGCGTAAAGGCCGCGATTTGTTCGCGGGAGGGCCCGTCGGCCAAGAAGTCGAGAACATCCCGGTAGAGTCGCGCGGGGACGGCCGGCTGACGCAGGCCGAGCGCGAGCAACTCCGGCAGGCGATCGCTCAACGGGTCAAGCTCGTCCGCCAGTTCATCGGATACATGCAATGTAATCGTGCGCATTATGTTTTCTCCTCACCCCTATTCTACTGTGCTACGCGTGGGCGCAGTGTTCGGGGTCCGAGGGCGGGACATCGACGGCCGGGTTGCCGTCGAAGAAGCCGGCCGGCTTGAGGTGGAAGCCACAGGTCGCCACCGGCATCACCGGCCAGTCTTCCGGGCGCACGACGTGGTGCGTCCCAAAGGTGTGCCAGACGACGACATCGGTGTTCTCGAGCGGGCGATCGTCCCGTACGTAGGCGGGCAGCCCCAGCCCGCCCGGGTGCTGGTAGGGGTAGTCGCCCGTGGCGTAGAGCTCGGTCGGGTCGTAGGCCGTGACCCACAGGTGGCTGCGCGCGAAGCCGCCCCGATCCATCGGCAACGCGTCGGGCTGAAACAGCGGAAAAGGGCTCTCGCCGGGCATCAGCTTGTAGGCCGCGGGCTGGCCCAGCGCGTTCACCGAGCCGGGATTGACCACCTTCCAGTAGCGCATGGTCGGGGCGTTGACCGTGCGCTGCGCCTCCGACTCGCGCGCTAATAAGGTCTCGCGCGGCTCCCACGCGTTGCCGTGCGGGTTGTCCGGCCCCCAGGGCAGCGCCTCGCTGTTCACTTCGTAGACCGCGTTGGCCCTGCCATCCACGCTCATGTCGAGGCGCACGTTGAAGAGGTGCTGGTGATGCGGGCCGTAGAGCCCCGGCGCCACGAGCGTGCCGAAGCGCGGCGTCCGGCCCGGCTCGATCGCGCCGGTAGTGATAATGCCGGTGAGCTTGATCTCGTACTCGATGGAGCCGTCCTGGTACAGGTACCAGAAGAAGCCGTACTCGTAGTTGTCGATCGTGGAGATGGACGACACGACGAGGCGGCGCGAGCGGCGCACCTCGACATGGCCGCCGCGCAGGTCGGTGTGTTTCCAGAGCAGCCCCGCGTCCTCCTCGTGCATACAGACGGCGTTCTTGAGCACGCTGGGCCGGCCGTCCTGGTCGTGCAGCGCCACGTCGAAGTAGCGGATCTCGCCGAGGCAGTCGCAGCCGAGCACGAGCGAGTTGGCCAGGACACCGACGCCGAACTCGCCGGCGTCGAAGACGTTCTTGAGGCGTTGCGTGGGGCTGGGGTCGCCATAGGGTACCCACATCTCGGAGAGGGCCGCGCGGTACAGGATGGGGCGCCGCCGACCACGGTCGTCGTACTCGAGTAGGTTGAGCACCAGCCCCTCGCGCGGGGTGAAGCCGATGCGAAAGCGCCACTTCTGCCAACTCACGCCGTAGCCGTCCACGGAGAAGCTCGGACCGTCGGGCTGTGTAATCGCTATGGGCTTGATGTCGGCGCGCAGGCCCGGATAGTGGGGCACGTTGTCCTCTTGGGTGATGGCCGCGGGCGTGTAGTTGCCCTCGCGCGCGGGGATCGGCACGATGCCGTAGTCCTGCACGTCGACCACCTCCATGCGGTCGAGGTCGACCGTCACGACGAGGTTCTCGACCGGGTGGGCGTAGAAGTTGTCGTCGGGGCCGTGGCTGAGGCAGGTCAGCGGGCGCATCAGGCGCCGGTGGGCGGGGTCGTCCTCCGGGCCGGTGTAGCCCGCGGGCCACAGGTCGACGACGGCCGACGCAAAATCGGTGACGCCGCGGCGGCGCAGGGCCTCACGCCAGCGCTCGTCGCGCCGTACCGCCTCCTCGACGCCCATCAACTCCTCGAAGGTGAGCGGCGGCTGCACACCCTCCAGCGCGCGCCACTCGCGCAGCGTCCCCCCGCCCTCCGTGAGCGAAACGACGCCCTCGTAGGTTTTGCGTTCGGCGCGCTCGCGGATCAACACGAAAGCCTCGCGCGGCACAGGGTCGCCTGATTGGTAGGCAAGGACGGCGTCCTTGGGCGGCTCCTTGAGCCAGATGGCGACGAAGCGGACCGAGGAGCCGAGGCCGCGCGCCTCACGAGCGGCGCGCGCCGCCGCCGCGATTTCCTCGGCCGTCAGGGGGTTGAGCGGGTGCGCCGCGGCCTGCGCGGTGGCCGTGGCGTTCGCGTCATAAACGGTTGTCGTCATACAACACCTTTCTTCTATGCCAGGTTCATCCAAACGCTTTTGACTTCGGTGTACATCTCAAGGGCGTCGAAGCCCATTTCGCGGCCGATGCCGCTCTGCTTGAAGCCGCCGAACGGGAGCGCCGCGTCGGTCGGACCGTAGGTGTTGATCCACACCGTACCGGCCTTGAGCGCCGCCGCGACCGTGTGCGCCTTGCGCACGTCGTTGGTCCAGATGCCGGCGGCGAGGCCGTAGCCCACGTCGTTGCCCTGACGCACCACGTCCTCGACATCGCTGAAGGGGATGACGCTGACCACGGGGCCGAAGATTTCCTCCTGCGCCACGCGCATGCTGTTGCGCGCGTCGGCGAAGACGATCGGCCGCACAAAGTAGCCGCGCGCCAGGTCTCCCTCGGTCGCGCGCACGCCGCCGCTCAACACGCGCGCGCCCTCCTCCGAGCCGAGCCGCAGGTAGCCCGAGACCCGGTCGAGTTGCTCCTGGCTGACCAGCGGGCCGATCTCGGTGGCCTCGTCGAGCCCGTTGCCGAGTATGAGGCCCGCGCTGCTGTCCGCGATGTACTGGGCGACCTCGTCGTAGACGCGCCGCTCGACAAAGACGCGCGAGCCGGCCGTGCAGTCCTGTCCCATGTTGTAGAAGATGCCGGCCGCCGCCCCCGCCTTGGCCGCGTCGAGGTCGGCGTCGGCGAACACGATGTTGGGCGACTTGCCGCCCAACTCCAGGCTCACCTTCTTGAGGTTGCTGCGGCCCGCCGCCTGCATGATGAGCTTGCCGACCTCGGTGCTGCCGGTAAAGGCGATCTTGTCGACATCCATGTGCGCCGCCAGCGCCGCCCCGGCCGTCTCCCCGAAGCCGGTCACGACGTTGACCACGCCCTCGGGCACGCCGGCGTCGAGCATCAACTGGCCCAGCAGCAGGGCGGAGAGGGGCGTCTGCTCGGCCGGCTTGAGCACCACCGTGCAGCCGGCCGCCAGCGCGGGGGCGAGCTTCCACGCCGCCATCATCAGCGGATAGTTCCAGGGGATGATCTGCCCGCAGACCCCGACCGGCTGGCGCAGGGTGTAGGCGAACTGGGCGGCCATGTTGACCGGGACGGTGCGCCCCTCGATCTTCGTCGGCCAGCCCGCGTAGTAGCGGAAGTAGTCGACCGAGAGCGGCACGTCGTCACGCCGCGCGGCGGTGAGCGGCTTGCCGTTGTCGAGCGTTTCGACCTGGGCGAAGAGCTCGGCGCGCTCCTCCAACAACTCCGCCACCTTGTAGATAATCCGGCCCCGCTCCGACGCGGTCATCGTCGCCCATGGCCCCTCCTCGAAG
>JAABUQ010006335.1_pt1 | contig 18035 bp, 15 predicted proteins | sample 5560001 | NCBI WGS metagenome assembly JAABUQ01 (sample SAMN10711888, study PRJNA513371) | rock metagenome | isolation source: Antarctica rocks | place: Antarctica: Victoria Land, Finger Mt nord | collected 2015-12-18
ACAGCGACAGGCAAGCAAACCGGGCGCGGATCAGGGCTGGGTCAATCATCCCACCAGGCTACGGCATCACCAGACAGCAGGGAATCCCAAGCATAAAACCGATTCTGTTATCTCTTTGCAGGCCCTAAGCCCTCGGTGTCCCTTCAACCATCAACCTGACAGCGCCTTTCCAACCATTCAGGGTATCGCCATACACCAATGCTCTCTGCTTTCTACAAAGTATCGCTTTGGATGGCTTTTTGCAGGCGCCGTGGACGATCGTTCAAATCTGGCCATATCAGGACCAGATCGATGCATTCAAGTCTCTCCTTGGGAACCAGGGAGGGTATCGGCCTACTGGTCAACAAGGTGGTTACCTCTTTTCGTAATTCGGAGGCAATTAGTTCACCCAATATCTTGCTTGATATCTTTATTTCCAATTGCATCCTGATATCCCGCACTATTGTTGTCAGATGCACTACATGATAGGCATCCGTCCCAGGAATACCAACTTGAACATCGTCGATCGCACAGACAACCCTCAAAGGATTTCCAACCTTCTGAAGAACCACGAATGCAACAATTATGTTGCTGTTGGCATCAAACTATCAGACCAGCGGTTCAGCCAAGCCTCTCACGCCGACATGAGCGCCCTCCAGACCGTCTCCGGCGTTGCCGGCATGTCCAGGTGCGTCACGCCGCGTTCGGCCAGGGCATTGAGGACTGCATTCATGATTGCAGGTGGGCTGCCGACCGCGCCAGCTTCCCCAGCGCCCTTCACGCCAAGAGAGTTCGTCAGGCAGGGAACCTCCATGAACTCCACCCCGATGTCCGGCAGGTCGGCTGCCCGTGGCAGGGCATAATCCATGAAGCTGCCGGTGAGCAGCTGGCCACTGGCTGGGTCGTAAGCCGTGTGCTCAAACAAAGCCTGGCCAATGCCCTGTGCCACGCCTCCTTGCACCTGGCCACGAACGATCATCGGATTGATCATCCGGCCCATATCGTCGCAAACCGTGTAGCGCATAACTTCGATGGTGCCCGTCTCCTGATCCACCTCCACTTCTGCGATGTGGCAGCCATTTGGAAACGTATGCGTCTGCACGTCCGCAACCTCGGCGGCGTCCAAGGACGTAGCTTCCTTCCCGTCCGCCGCCCTCGCACGTTGCCGCGCAGCCAACGGCAGGATGCCGATGCGCCGATCGGTGCCGGTGACCACGAAGGCGCCATCCTCGAACACGATGTCCGAGACAGCAGCCTCAAGCGCCTCTGAAGCGGCCAGCTTGCCTTTTTGGATGACGCTTTCAGCCGCCGCCAGGATGGCCTGCCCCTCGGAGTAGAGGCTGCGAGCCCCGCCCGTGCCGCCGCCGGTCGGGATCGCGTCGCTGTCGCCTTGTAGGACGCGGATGCGATCCGGCGGGACGCCGAGTTCCGCCGCCGTAAGCTGGATGTAGGCAGTCTCATGCCCTTGCCCGCTTGACTGCGTGCCGACTAGGACGTCCACATGGTCATCGGCGGCGAACCGAATCTCCGCGCGCTCGGTCGGCGCACCCATAGTCGCTTCCAGGTAATAGGCGATGCCGATGCCGCGGAGCAGGCCCAGCTTGGCCGCTGAACTGCGCCGGGCCGCGAAGCCGGCATAGTCGATTTGGCGCAGACCGGAGTCCAGCACTTTGCTGAACTCTCCGCTGTCATAGACCTCGCCCATCGCGGACCGGTATGGCATGGCTGACGGCGGCACCATGTTGGCCTGCCGGAACAGGATCGGATCCTGGCCCAGATCGCGCGCCGCGGCGTCCATCAGGCGCTCGACGAGGTAGTTGCTTTCGGGGCGCCCGGCACCGCGGTAGGCGTCAACCGGCACAGTATTGGTGAACACGCCAATGACGTTGAGGTAGATCGCCTTGAAGTCGTAAACGCTGGCCAGGACCTTGGAGCCTGCCACGGTCGGGATCGCGGGCGCGAACGTCGAGAGGTAGGCGCCCATATTGGCAGTGTTGCGGGACCGCAAGGCCAAGACCTTCCCAGCCCCATCCATGGCGATCTCACCGATGGTGATGTTATCGCGTCCGTGAGTGTCCGAAACAAAAGCCTCGCTGCGGTCCGAGGTCCACTTCACCGGCCTGCCGAGTTCGCGCGCCGCGTAGCAGGTGAGCACCTGTTCCGGGTACAGGAAGATCTTCATGCCGAAGCCGCCACCGACATCATTAGTCACCACACGGAACCGCTCCGGCTCGACCTTGAAGATGGCTTTGGCGAGTTGCGTCTTCAGCAGCCAAACGCCTTGCGTGTTGGTGTGCAACGTCCAGCGACCGGTTTCGACATCGTACTCCGCGAGCGCGACGCGCGCCTCCATGCTGGACACCACGATGCGGTTGTTCACCACCTCAAGCCGGGTCACATGCGCGGCCTGGGCAAACAACGAGTCCACCCGCCCCTTGTCGCCCGTCTCCCAGTCGAAGCTGACGTTGCCGGGCTTGGCGGGCCAAACTAGCGGAGCGTCCGGCTCGGTTGCGGCGCGCAGGTCGGTGATCGATGGAAGCACGTCATACTCGACCTGAAGCGCTTCGGCCGCGTCGCGCGCCGCGTCGGGCGTGTCCGCCACCACGAAGGCAACGGGATCGCCCACATACCGCACCGTGTCCTCTGCAAGCGCTGGCCGAAGCGTGTCATCGCGCATTGTTCCGTCGCGGTTGACTAGCGGGACCGCGCATGGGAGGGGTCCGATGCCGTTTGCCGAGAGATCACGGCCCGTGTAGGCCGCGGCCACTCCAGGCAATGCAAGGGCGGCTTGGGTGTTGATCGATATGATGCGGGCGGAAGCATGAGGGCTTCGCAGCACGACGCCGTACAGGACGCCGGGCCGGCTGATATCGTCGGTGTAACGGCCGGTGCCCCGCAAGAGGCGGGTGTCCTCGACACGTCTGACAGATTGCGCTGCGCCGAACTTCATTGTTCCAGTCCTCCGCTTTGACTGCTGGTTGCTTGGGCCTCGTTCAGGCCGCACCAGCGTTCTAGACCAACTGCGGTCTCCCACAGCAGGCATTGCCAATTAGCCTAACAGCAATCAAACCAAGGGTGCACCTGCAAATGCATCAAAGTGAGAGGCCTCGCGCAACAGGACCATCGCAGGGTAACAAGAGGCCGCATGGCGATCAGCATCCAGGGAGAGTGCGCATGGACATCGGCTTCATCGGCTTGGGCATCATGGGCCGCCCCATGGCAATGCACCTGCACGACGCCGGGCACACGCTCGCCGTCGCGGAGCGCGGGTCGCTGCCGGCGGAGGTGCGTGCGGCGGCCACGGTGCTGCCAGACCCGCGAGCGGTCGCGGCACGGTCGGAGGTGGTCATCCTTATGCTGCCCGACACGCCGGACGTAGAAGCGGTGCTGTCCGGCGGCCTGGCGGACGGGCTGCGCCCCGGCACGCTGGTGATCGACATGTCCTCGATCAGCCCGACGGCGACGCTGAAGTCTGCCGGGCGGGTCGAGGCCGCAGGCGGCGAGTGGCTGGACGCGCCGGTGTCGGGCGGCGAGGTCGGCGCCAAGGCGGCAAGCCTGACCATCATGGCCGGCGGGACCCCCGAGGCCTTCGCCCGCGCCCTGCCCTTGCTGCAACTGATGGGCAAGAACATCACCCATGTCGGCGGCGCCGGGGCGGGGCAGGTCTGCAAGGTCGCCAACCAAATGATCGTGGCGGCCAACATCCAGGCCGTCGCCGAGGCGCTGACCTTCGCGCGCCGAGCCGGCGCCGACCCGGGACGGGTGCGCGAGGCGCTGATGGGCGGCTTTGCGGCATCGCGTGTGCTGGAGGTGCACGGCAAGCGCATGATCGACCGCACGTTCCAGCCGGGTTTCCGCATCCGCCTGCACCAGAAGGACCTGAACCTGGCGCTGTCGGCGGCCCGCGAGATGGACATAGCGCTGCCCGGCACCGCGGTCACACAGCAATTGTTCTCCGCATGCGCGGCGCATGGGGCGGCTGACATGGACCACTCGGCGCTGGTGACGGCCATTGAGGAGCTGGCCGGCATGACCGGCCTGATTCCTGCCGAGGACTAGGCGGCCTAGCCCGACGCAGCCTCGCGCCGGGTTTGCGCGCCCTACCTGCCTTGATCCCGCGCGGACGTTCATGCCACGCCGAGCAGCCGGATCAGGCCAAGGCTGATGCCGCCCAGCAGCAATAGCGACAGCGTCACTGCAGTCGTCACCCGGGCACCGGCCCGCGCAACCACGCGCACGTCCACGCCCAAGCCGAGCGCCGCCATCGAAACCGTCGTCAGCAGGGTGGTCAGGGCCGCCAGGGGCAGCAGCAGCGCCTGCGGGATCAGGCCAAAGGACCGGATGGCCGCGACAAACAGGAAGCCGATGATGAACCAAGGCACGAACTGGTGGAGCGGCAGGCGTCCCTGTCCTGGCGGTCCGCCAGGAAGCGTCCCACCTGCATCTCGCAGGCGGCCGGCCACCAGCGACAGGATTAGCACGACCGGCCCCAGCATCAGGACGCGGACAAGCTTTACGACCGTGCCCACCTGGTTGGCCAGAGCGCCGATAGGCAGTGTCGCAGCCAGCACCTGCGGCACGGCATACACGGTCAGACCCGCCAGCACGCCATACTGCGTCAATGACAGGGCTAGGACGGGCACCAGCAACGGCAGCCCAAGAACGACCAGGACGCCCAGCACGGCCGTGAACGCAATGGAGGAAGCGATGTCGTCCCCGTTGGCGCCAATGACCGGAGCTACGGCAACGATGGCCGAGTTGCCGCAGATCGAGTTGCCGCATGCCACCAGGATCGCCATGCGGCGTGGCAGGCCGAGCGCCCGGCTGATGCCGTAGCTGGAAAAGATCGCCACCACGACAATCACCGCGATGCCGACCAGCATCTCGGGGCCGATGGCGAGGACTGTTTGCACGCTGACCGACGCCCCGAGCAGCACGATTGCCGTTTCAAGCAGCGTCTTCGCGCTGAACTTGATTCCCGGCGCCCAACGCACCCCCGGCTTCCACGCGGTGCGCACGGCGACGCCGAGCAGAATCGCGAGCACCAACGCCTCAAGGTAGGCTTCGCCGACAAGGCGCTGCTCGAACTTTTGCAGGAGGGTCGCCAGCAGGGTGATCGCCGCACAGAGCAGAATTCCAGGCACAAGCCCGGCCAGGGAGGGGCTCGCGGCCAGAAGGGATCCTTTCAGGCCAGGGCGGAGGGAGGTCTTGCCCATTGGTGACACGGCGGCCGGCCTACGATCCCTTGATAGCAGCTAGGTAGGTGACGATTGCAGGAACGTCGGCGCCGCTGACCGGCGCCTTATAGACGTTGATCATCTTCTTGACCTCGCCCTCCCACGCCGTCTTCGACAGGCCTGGCTGGTTCAGAATCATCCCGGGCGAGTGACAGGCAGCACAGTTGGCGCTGACGACGTCCACGTTCGGACCCTGGGGGAACTCGCGGTCGCTGTCCGGCAGGACCACCGAGGTTGATGTCAGCACCGGGCCTGGCGCCGGCCCGCCCGTGACTGTCGGCGCCGCACCGGCCGCGACCGGCCCGGCAGACAGGGCAGTGATGACTGCGAAGGCAGCCTTGGTCTTCATTGAGGTCATCAGCAGGTTTCCTTGGTGTGTCGGGGTCACATGGATGTCAGGCTGGTCGTCTCGATCGGGTTTCGCATGAACCCGCTGGGGTTCCAGTTCGGCGCTGCCGGCTGCACAAGCCCATTGGCATTCGTGCAACGGACCTGCAACGGAACGTTGCCTGCTGCGGGCGCTACGTCCGCCTGCCACTGCCGAAAGCTGTATTTGCCTTCATCCTTGCCCAGCACGGCCGTGTTCCAGCTCGCCCCGCCATCGATTGAGACGTCCACGGCCTGAACGCCGGCATCGCCGCCAAATGCCAAGCCGCGCACGGGCGTCCTGCCCCCGGCGCGCACGGTGCCGCCGCTTTTCAGGTTGGTGACGAAGGCGCGTGGAACCATCGCGTTGATCGGCACCATCCTCACGCCGGTCTCGCCCGGCTTCATGTCGGCGCGGGGCGTGTCCGGAATAGTGTAGGCCGTCTTCATCCAGAAGTTGTCGTCCGGCCGGTCCAGCACCTCGATGCGGCTGAGCATCTTGACCCAGTACGTCGAGTACCAGCCGGGCACCACCAGGCGCAGCGGAAAACCGTTCACTAGCGGCAACTGCTCGCCGTTCATCCCGAAGGCCAGCATCACCTCGCCGTCGCGGGCATGGTCCACGCTGATCGACTTCAGGAACTTCGGCGCCCCGTCCACCAGCGGTTCGTCCAGGCCGGCAAAGCGCACCCATTGCGCGCCGGGCTTCACGCCTGCGCGGTCCAGCACGTCGCGCAACCGGATGCCCGTCCAGCGCGCGTTGCCCATCGCGCCGTTACCCCATTGGCCACCTGCGACACGCGGCTGGAAAAAGCCGCGCGAGTTGCCGGAGCACTGGTTCACGGCGGCAAGCTCCACCCGCTCCATCCCCAGCAAGTCCTGCAAGGTTAGCGACAGCTTAGTATTTACATGTCCATCAACAGCCAGCCGGTAGGTTCCCACGTCGATCTCGGTCGGAATGGCCGCCCAATGCCAGCGGACGAAAAACTGGTCATTCGGCGTGAAGACGCCGCGATCGAATACCTCGAACGGCGTCTCCAGCAGCGGCGGGCGAGTGCGTTGCAGAATCATGGCGCCCTTCTGCGGGAATGCCGTCGTGACCTCGCGTGTGCTGGGCCCGCTGGGCAACTCGAGGTCGACGCTGGCTGCCGCCGCGCGGCCGGCGAGCAGCGCAAGCCCGGCCTGGGTCAGCAAGGCGCGGCGCATGATGGCTGCGGTGGGGTGGCGGATCGTATGGGTCATTGCGCATTCACCTCGATGGTTGGATCTATCCGCAGGGACAGGCCCACCCCGATCAGCAGCAGGACGACGGATGTCACGAACGGCGCCTGCCAACTCCCGGTCGCCTGCAGCAAGGCGCCGAAGACGATGGGCGACAGCACGCCGGCCACGCCGAACCCCGTGTTCATCAGGCCGCCCGCGATGCCGGCGTAGGATGGCGCAATATCCATGGGCAGGGCCCACAGCACGGCGTTGGTCAGCTCCAGGAGAAAGAAGGCCAGGCTGAGGCAGACCGACACGATGATCAGGTCGTGCACGAACAGGCACGGCAGCAGCAGGAGCAGAGACCCCAGCAGCCCCACCACGAGGTTGAAACGCCGCGCGGTCCGCAGATTCCCGGTCCGTTTCAGGATGGCGTCCGACACCACGCCTCCGACCGTGTCGCCGATGACACCGGCGAACAGAATGGCGGAGGAGAACCAGACGAACTTCCCTAGCGGCAGGTGCCACTCATTGGCCAAGAACGACGGCAGCCAAGTAAGGTAAACCCACAGGGTCCATCCGTAGCAGAAGTCCACCAGCGTCACCGGCAAGATGCGCCGGATGAGCTGCGCCCAGGGTACGACCCGGCTGGGGATGACGTCCGGCAGCTCGGCGAGCTCGCTCGGCAACATGCCGGGATTATCGCGCGGGTTGTTGCGGAACGAGTACACCCACCATGCCACCCAAACGAGGCTGACCGCGCCGAGTGCATAGAATGGCATCCGCCAGCCATAGCTGACGATCATATAGCCGACGAGCGGCGGGGCGATGGCGTTGCCCAGGCGCGCAAAGGAGTGGGTGACACCCTGTGCGAAGGCGCGGCGGTGCGGAGGCAGCCAGATCGCCATCGCCTTCGTCGCCGTCGGGAACGTCGCGCCCTCGCCCAGTCCGAGCAGCAGCCGCGCGATGAACAGGGTGATGACGCCGATCGACAGGCCGGTCATGATCGTCGCAAAGGCCCACAGCAAGCCGGCCGCGAACAGCACCCAGCGCGGCCCGAAGCGGTCGCCCAGCCAGCCGCCAAGCGGCTGCAAGAAGCCGTAGGGGATCGCGAAGGCGGAGAACACAACCCCCAGCTCGACCGGCGAGAGGCCCAGCTCCGTCTGCACGAATGGAGCCGCCGTGGCGAGGTTCACCCGGTCGATGTAGGTGATCATGTACATCACGCAGAGGGTGCCGAGCATGACCCCCTGCGGCGACATGAGGCGCGCCGCCAGGGTGCGCCTGCGGCCAGGATATCCGATTGCAGCCGTAACTTCGCTCATCGCATCCTCCTTTGCCGGCTTGCAGGCTTATTGACGCCTGGGCTTGTTGGCGCCTGCCCTTGTTGACGCCGTCCTTGTCAGCGGTAGTCAGTCAGCATCCGGTGCGGCGCTGCTGTTCCGGATAGGCGCCGGCCCGCCCCAGCGCCGCGCCTAGTTGGTTCGGCGTATCCACCACCTCGACGCCTGCCATTCGCAGGGCGTGGCGCTTGGAGGCGTAACTGCCGCGGTCGCCAAGAACGATCGCGCCGGCGTGCCCCATCCGCTTGCCGGCCGGGGCTGCAGCGCCGGCGATGAACGAGACGATGGGCTTGCTCATGCCCCGCGCATACTCGGCCGCTTCCTCCTCCATCGCGCCGCCGATTTCGCCGATGAGCACCACCGCCACCGTCCCAGGATCCTTGTCCAAGGCCTCCAGGGCGTCCCGGGTAGTGGCCCCAAGCATCGGGTCACCCCCGATGCCGATGAACGCCGACTGGCCGTAGCCGGACCGAACCAGGTTCAGGCAGACCAGGGTACCGAGGCTACCGCTGCGGGACAGCACCCCAATGTTGCCGGGGCGAAAGACGTTGTGATTGAAGCCAGGCATTATGCCGACGAACGCCTCCCCCGGTGTCACCAGTCCGGCGGTGTTCGGCCCGACGATGCGCGTGCCGCACCGCTTGGCGACATCATGCAGGCGCATGACGTCCAGGGCCGGGATATGCTCAGTGAGCACGACCACCAGCTTGGCCCCAGCCTCGCACGCGCCCTCCACCGCCCCAAGCGCCCCGGCCGGCGGCACGAACAGCACGGCATGGTCGAAGCCGACGCCCTGTGCCGCAGCCGCGGCTGTCGCGAACACCGGCACCCCGCAGTGTTCCGTGCCGCCCTTGGCCGGGCTGACGCCTGCGACGATGCGAGTGCCGCACTCCTGCATCCGCTCGGTCCAGAACGTCCCTTGCCGCCCCGTCATGCCCTGCACCAGGACGCGGTCGCCGGCCCGGACGATCATCGCGCCGCCTCCACCGCGGCCCGGACGGCATCTTCCATGACATCGTAGGGCAGCAGCCCGAGCCGTTGCTGCACCAGCGCCACGGCCTCGTCCTCGCCGGTGCCGTGGATCGAGAAAAACACGGGGATGTCCGGCTTCAGCGCCTCCCAGGCGCACACCACGCCCTCGGCCATCACGTCGGTGCGGGCATAGGCGCCGCAGAAGTTCACGATCAGGCTGCGCACACCGGGGTTGCCCAGGACAAGCGCCAGCGCCGGCTCGGCCTTGGTGTAGGCGTCGCCGCCGATCTCCAGGAAGTTTGCGGGCCGCCCACCTTGGTTGCGGATCACGTCCATGGTCGTCATCGTGAGGCCGGCGCCGTTGGCGAGCACGCCGACGTTGCCGTCGAGCTGGATGAACTTGAGGCCGAGCGCCCGCCCTTGCAGCTCCAGCGTGGTGGCGGTCTCCTCACTGCCGCGCCGGGCCAGTTCCGGCTGGCGGTACAGCGCAGCGTCGTCCACCACGAGCTTGCAGTCGAGCGCCACGACGCTGCCATCCGCTACCAGGGCCAGCGGGTTGACCTCAAGCAGCTCCGCATCCGTCTCGGTGAACGCACGGTACAGCTCGGCCAAGATGGCGGCGACGGGCGCGGCGGCAGTGCCCAGGTCGAGGCCATCCAGCATGGCTCGGGCGTCCGCCTCGGCGAAGCCGGCTGTCATCGCGACCTCATGCCGGCGAATGGAGGCCGGGCGTTCCGTGGCAATCTCCTCGATGTCCATGCCGCCCTCGGCCGAGAACAGCACGAGCGGGCAGCGGCCCGCGGCGTCTTGCAGCACCGCGGCGTAGAACTCACGCTTGATGGCCGCACGCTGTTCCACCAGCACGGTGGACACGCGGTGCTCGCCAAGCACCATGCCTAGGATGGCCTGAGCCGCCAGGGACGCCTGCTCCGGCGTGTCCGCCATCCGGATGCCGCCCGACTTGCCCCGCTTGCCCGTGGGGACCTGCGCCTTCACTGCCACAGCGCCCAACTCGGCCGAGGCCGCCGCGGCCTCCTCCGGCGTGGTGCAGGCCCGGCCGGCTGGGATGCGGATGCCGCGGGGCGCCAGCACCAGCTCCTTGGCGACGTGCTCAAGGACGTTCATTGCCCTGCCCCTACTTTCCGTAGCGTGCCCAGTAGGTGCCGAACAGCTCGTCCTCCTCCGGCTTGTCGGGTGGGATCGTCGTGACGAGGTGGGTGATGTTGAGGAAGTGGCGGTAGCTGAGGTTCTCCGAGATGCTGTTGCCGCCCCAGGTGCCGCAGCCCATGCTCAGCGTGAACTCCAGCCCGTTGTCGAAGCCGCCGCCGTTGCCGAAGGTGTGCGCCTGGTTCACCAGTACGCGCACCACATCAACATGGTCCGCCACTAGCCGCGGGCGGTCCGGATCCGTCGTGTGCAGCCCGCAAGAGTGGCCAGCGCCCTGATAGGCCAGGATGTCCTGCACGCGCCGCACTGCCGCCGCGAAGTCCGCCGCGCGGTAAACGGCGAGCACCAGGGACAGCTTCTCGCCCGAGAAGGGGTGGTCAGCGCCAACGCCGTCCTCCTCGACCATGAAGAAGCGCGCGCCCGGTGCCACGATGCCGAATGCCCCGGCCAGCACGGCAGCGTCCTTCGCAATCAGGTGGCGCGACAGCTTGCCCTCCACCCACAGCTTGCCCTCGATGACAGCCTTCTGCTGCGCGTTGGCCATCACGCCGCCGACCCGAGCGAACTCGGCCATCATGCGGTCATACACGGCGTCCACGATCACCACCGCGTTCTCGGACGAGCACGAGGTTGCGTTGTCGAACACCTTGGAGGCGCAGATCAGCTCGGCGGCGCGGGCCAGGTCGGCCGTTTCGTCCACGATGACGGGGACGTTGCCAGCCCCCACGCCTAGGGCCGGCGTGCCGCTGCTGTAGGCCCGGCGGACGTTGTCCTGCGATCCCGTGACCACCACCAAGTCCACCTGCTCCATCAGCGCCTGGGTCATCGCCTTGTTCACATGCGCCGGCAGCACTTGCACCAGGTCCTCCGGCAGGCCGATCCGCGCCAGTTCCTCGCGCATATACCGGACCGTCCGGGCGGTCGTGCTCCAGCCGGCAGGGGACGGGGCGATGATGATGGCGTTGCGGCCCTTGATGGCCATCATGCTCTTGTTGACCGGGGTGGCGCCGGGATTGGTGGACGGCGTCACGGCGCCGACCACGCCGACCGGCTTGGCGATCTTGATGAGGCCGCGCGCCGGGTCCTCCTCGATCACGCCGACCGACTTGGCGCGCAGCAGGTCGCGTAGCGTCCCGAAGGTCTTGCGCTGCTTTTTGACGACCTTGTCGGCGACATTGCCAAGCCCGGTGTCCGCGACTGCCAGCTCGGCAAGTTCCCTCGCGTGCGCCGGTTGGTATAGCGACCAGGCCAGTCCGGTCACTGCCTCGTCCACCCGCTCCTGGGTGGCATGCGCGAAGCCGCGCTGCGCCGTATGGGCGCGACGCACGATGTCCGCGACCACGGCGGCCTCGTCAGAGGCAACTGTCCTATCGATCTGGGTAACGATGTTCATGCTAGACCCTCCCCTAGGGTGATCGTTTTTCTTGCTTGTCCGGCTCTTTTGTCGGCCGTGGCTGTCGTTCAGTGCAGCATCGTGGACAGCTTGGCGAGCGCGGCCGACACCAGCCTGGCGTCGGGCGGGTCGGAGCGCGAGTTGAGCATGATCGGCACTCTGGCCCCGAGGACGACGCCCGCGGCAACTGCGCCCTGGTAGAACACCATCGACTTGAACAGAGCGTTTCCGGTCTCGATGTTTGGCACCACCAGGACGTTCGCATGTCCGGCGACGCTGCCGCGCATGCCCTTCACGCGGGCGGCATCGGCCGAGACCGCGTTGTCCAGCGCCAGGGGACCTTCCAGATCGGCCCGGCCGCACAGCGTGGCCTCAAGCTCATCCACGACCTGCCGGGCGCGTCCTGAGGACGGCATGCTGGCCGTGACCTCCTCCGAGGCCGAAACCAAGGCGATCTTGGGACAGTCCTCGCCAAGCACATGAGCCAGATCCGCTGCGTTCCGCACGATGTCGCACAGCGTCGAGTGGTCAGGCGACACGTTCACGGCCGCGTCGGTGATCAGCAGCGGCTTGAACCGGGCGTCCGGCGTCATGTGGAAGATGTGCGTCAGCCGGCGACCAGCCCGCAGACCACTCACCTTGTCCAGTACCGCGCGCAACAACACGTCAGTATGCAGATGGCCCTTCATCAGCGCCGCAGCCTCGCCTGCACGGACCAGCGCCACCGCGGTAACGGCTGCCGCGTCGTCGTCATCCGCAGGCACGAGTTGCAGCCCGGAGATGTCCCAGCCCATGGCGCAAGCCAGGCCCTGGACAATGTCAGGGCGCCCAACGAGGATCGGCGTTATCAGTCCGGCATCATGGGCGCGCCTTGCCCCCTCAAGCGCGGCAGCCCCACCCGCAGCGACAAGGGCAGTGGCAAGCGGGTGGGAGCGCCTGGCAGCCAGCACGATCCCTGTCGCGCCGAGCATGGGTCAGGCTCTACCCGCACGCCCGCTCAAGCTGGCAGGTCCGCTGCATCTGTTTTGGGACATGGGCTTGCTCCATTTTCAATGAAAGACGGGCTGCCGGTTGGTCAGCCGAACTCGAAGCTCGCGCTCAACTGCCCGGCTGCCGCGATCAGCTCGTCGCGCAACTCCAGGGCTTGGTCGGGAGACATGCGCGCGGAGGGTGCCTGGACCGCGATGCCGGCACGGATTTGCCCGGCGGTGTTGAAGATCGGCGCCGCTACACAGACGACGCCCACAATGTACTCCTCGGCGTCGATCGAAAGCCCTCGCTCGCGGATCGCTGCAAGCTCCCCTTGCAGGACCGCCTTATCGGTCAGCGTGGCCGATGTCATCGGACGCAGGTCCAATCCACCTAGCAGCTCGCGCCGCTGGCGCGGGGGCAGGAAAGCCAGGAACAGCTTGCCGATTGCGGTGCAGTGCACCGGCACGCGGGACCCGATGCCAAATTGCAGCTGGAGGGGCCAGTGCTTCGCTTCGACCCGGTCCAGGTACACGACCTCGCTCGCATCGAGCGTGCCGATGTTGCACGTCTCCCCAACACTTCGCACCAGGCCCTCAAGGATCATGCGGCGCGGGGCGTACTGCACGGAGGCGCGCAGGATGTCGAACGCGAGGTCGGTCAGGCGCGGCCCGACCGTGACCCGCTTGGAGCCGAACTGGCGGCGCACCAGGCCCTGCCGCTCGAAGCCCTCGATCATACGGTAGGCGGTCGGCTTCGGGATGCCCAGCATCTCGGCGATCTCAGTCGCAGCGAGCGGAGTGCTGCTCCGCACGATAACCTCCAGCATGGCGAACGAGCGCTGGAACACACCCCCGGCCTGTTCCGGCGCAACAGGCTCCTCAGAGGCTGAGTCATCGGCCGCGGCGACAGTTGATTTCCTTTCCATCCCGTTAGTAGCGGCCAGGGCGGAAGGCGTGTCAACAAGATTTCTCACTTCGTCTAGCAAGATTTCTCGTAAAATGATATTCTCGTTTAGATACCGCCCGCATGCGGGTCATCCTGCAGAATCGCGGCGAGTGCGTCCGCGCCGTGCCGGAGCACAGGCACGAAGGCCCGCAAGCCATCTTGCTCGTGCCGCACGCCCGGCGCATGCATCCCCAGCGCACCCAGGAAGTCGCCGCCACGGGAGCGGATCGGGACGGCGACCGCGATCATTCCCTGGATGAATTCCTCATTGTCGGTCGCGAACTCATCCCTCGCGGCTTGCTCTACGCTGCGACGCAGCCTGGCCTGGTCGATGATCGTGTTCGCCGTGCAGGCCGTCATCGGCAGGTGAAGGAGCACCAACTCCCGTTCCCGTGCCGGCAGTTGAGATAGGTAAAGCTTGCCGCCCGCCGTGCAGTGCAGCGGCACCTCGGAGCCAGCCTGCAGCCGGACAGATAGCGGCCAATTCGCCTCGACACGATCGAAGTAGGTCGGCGTTGCACCGGGGAAAATGATGAGGTTGCAAGTCTCGCCGACCTGCCCCACCAATCCCCGCAGCACGGCGTGCCAGATCGGCTGCAAGCTCGACATACTACTGATGCGCAGCGCGGCCCGCGCCAGCCGCGGGCCAAAGATCACCCGGCGGCTGCGCGGATGGCGGGCCAGCACGCCATTCCGTTCTAGTGCGGCAACAATGCGGTGCGCCTGCGGGCGCGACACGCCCAGCGCCTCGCCGATCTCGACCACGGACAGCGAGCGCCGGGCAAGGCTCAGCACCTCGATCACCTCAAGCATTCGATTAGAGGAGGACGGCGCTACGCCGTGCTGGTCAGGGCTTTGTCTCATGAAATGCATCAGGTTGGTTCCACCTGATGATAATTACCGGTCATTTCCGTTGCGGCAAGATGCATCCTGCCACTACGCTCGTGTGGCCGTGCCAGCAGCACAGCCAAGCCGGACCGCAACGAACGAGCTACGGCGCAAAGCCGGGCCGCAATGGAGGAGACCGTCATGCCTTACCCCGCGACGCCCGGAACAACTGTCTCAAGTGGCCACTCCATCCAGAAGATCGCTCTGGCTAGCGCGATCGGCGCGATCATCGAGTGGTATGATTTCTTCCTCTATGGCGTGGTCGCGACGCTGGTGTTCAACAAGCTGTTCTTCCCGTCCTTCGACCCGCTCGTCGGCACCCTGCTGTCGTACACGACCTTTGCAGTCGGCTTCGTCGCACGGCCGGTCGGCGGCATCATTTTCGGCCACTTCGGCGACCGGGTAGGGCGCAAGACCATCCTGGTGCTGACGCTGCTGATCATGGGCGTCGCCACCACGGCCATCGGCCTGCTGCCCAGCTATGGCACGATCGGAGTAGGCGCGCCGGTCCTGCTGCTCCTGCTGCGGGTGCTGCAGGGTATCGGCATCGGCGGCGAGTGGGGCGGCGCCGTGCTGATGTCCGTCGAGCACGCGCCCGAGGGACGCAAGGGATTCTATGGCAGCTACCCACAGATCGGCGTACCGGTCGGGCTGATGCTGGCGTCCGGGGTCGTCGCGCTGCTGTCGCTGCTCGACAACGACTCGTTCCTGCTCTGGGGCTGGCGCGTGGCATTTCTGCTAAGCGCGGCGCTGGTGGCGGTGGGCCTGGTGATCCGGCTGAAGCTGCTGGAGACCCCGGATTTCGAGGCGATGAAACAGGGTGGCGCGTCACGGGCGCCGTTCCTAGAGGCGTTGCGCGAGCATCCCAAAAGTCTCCTGCTCGGGTGCGGCGCGCGCTACGTCGAGGGCGCATGCTTCAACATGTGGGGCGTGTTCATCATCTCCTACGCCACCTCGCAACTTCACCTGACCCGCGGGATGGCCTTGGGCGGGGTGATCCTTGCCGCCGCCATCATGATTCCCTTCGTCTTGATCTTCGGCGCCCTGGCGGATCGGGTGGGCAAGCACACGGTTTACTGCTGCGGCGCCGTCGCCATCGGGGCGCTCGCGTTCCCGTCGTTCTGGCTGATGGACTATGCCGGCGCCGACCACCCGATGCTGGTCTGGCTGGCGATCATCGTGCCACTGTCCTTCGCCTACCCGGCAGTTTATGGCCCGCAGGCGGCGCTGTTCTCCGGCCTGTTCCCGCCGCGCGTGCGCTACACCGGCATCTCGTTCTGCTACCAGTTTTCGGGCGTGTTCGCGAGCGGGCTGACGCCACTGATCGCCACCTACCTGCTGAGCTATGGCGGCGGCACACCCTGGTACATCTGCGGCTACGTCGTGCTGGCGGCGGTGGTGAGCCTGGTTTCGGTGCTGGCGATGCCACGGGCGCAGCAGGACGCTCCGGCCCTCGCGGCGATCCGCGGAGCCCTGCAATGAGTGGTAGCCTCAATGGCGCGGAGTTCGACTACGTCATCATCGGCGCTGGTTCGGCAGGGTGCGTGCTGGCCAACCGCCTGTCCGCCGACCCGTCCCGCCGGGTGCTGCTGATCGAGGCTGGGCCGCCGGACAGCTACATCTGGATCCACATCCCGGTCGGCTACTTCAAGACCATGCACAACCCGCGCACCGACTGGTGCATGACGACCGAGCCTGACCCGGGCCTGAACGGACGGCGGCTGCAATGGCCGCGCGGACGGGTGCTGGGCGGGTCAAGCTCGATCAACGGCCTGCTGTACGTACGCGGACAGGCGGAGGACTACGACCAATGGCGCCAACTCGGCTGCACCGGCTGGTCCTATGACGACGTGCTGCCGTTCTTTCGCCGCTCCGAGGACCAGGAGCGGGGCGAGGATGGGTTCCACGGCGTCGGCGGCCCGCTCGCGGTGTCCAACATGCGCGTGCAGCGCGACGTCTGCGACGCCTATATCGACGCTGCCGAGGAGATTGGCATCCCGCGCAACGACGACTTCAACGGCGCCAGGCAGGAGGGGGCGGGCTACTTCCAGCTCACGGCGCGCAACGGGCGGCGGTGCAGCGCGGCCGTTGGCTACCTTAACCCGGCGAAGCGGCGGCCGAACCTGCGGATCGTCACCGGGGCACTGGTGCGCCGCGTCGTAATCGAGAACGGCCGGGCAACCGGGGTGGAGTTCCAGATCGGGGAGGCCGTGCAACGCGTGCAGGCTGCCGGCGAGGTGCTGCTGAGCGCGGGCGCCATCAACTCCCCCCACCTGCTGGAGCTGTCCGGCGTTGGGCGCAGCGAGGTGCTACGGGACATCGGCGTCCCCCTGGTGCAGGAGCTGTCCGGTGTGGGCGAGAACCTGCAAGACCACTTGCAGGCGCGCTCGGTTTACAAGTGCAACCGCCCGACCCTGAACGACGAGGTGAACCATCCGGTTCGCAAGGTGATGATCGGCCTGGACTACATCCTGCGGCGGCGCGGGCCGATGACGATGGGCGCCAGCCAGGTCTGCATCTTCGCCCGCACCCATCCCTCGAAGGCAACGCCGGACGTACAGTTCCACATCCAGCCGCTGAGCGCCGACAAGCCGGGCGACGGGCTGCACCGCTACTCCGCCTTCACTGCCTCAGTCTGCCAGTTACGTCCGGAGAGCCGTGGCCGCCTGGTGCCGCGTTCGGCCGACCCGCGGGAGGCCGTGGCGATCCATGCCAACTACCTGGCGACGCTCACCGACCAGCAGGCCGTCGTCGACGGCATGAAGCTGGCCCGCCGCCTGGCCGCGACGCGCGCGCTGAGGCCCTACATCGTGGAGGAGCTTGCGCCGGGGCGGCCGGTGCAGACGGACGAGGAGTTGCTGCAGAACGCGCGCGACACGGCGACGACGATCTACCACCCGGTCGGCACCTGCCGGATGGGGAACGGTCCGGGAGCGGTCGTCGATGCGCGGCTGCGGGTGCACGGCGTCCAGGCGCTGCGCGTGGTCGATGCCTCGATCATGCCGACGCTGGTGTCAGGCAATACCAATGCGCCGGCGATCATGATCGGCGAGAAGGCCGCGTCGATGATCTTGGAAGACGCCCGGGCCAGCACGGTGGCACACTAACCAGGCTGCCGCGCCACCGCTGCGGCCGGACGTGGAAGGAAGCTAATGCAGGACCAGACCCGCATGTTCGAGGCCCGGCGCATCGTCACCATGGCCCCCTCGACGCCGTTCGCGACCCATGTGGCCGTGCGCGAGGGCCGGGTTCTCGGCGTCGGCACGGCGGAGCAGATGGCGGCGTTCGGCCCCGCCGTCCGTGACGACAGCTTCGCTGGGAAGGCGATCCGGCCGGGCTTCGTGGAGGGGCACAGCCATTTGTTCGAAGGTCTGACCTAGCGGGACCTTCAGTCGTCCGCACGGGGCAGGGTGGGACGGGACGCAGGGCGCTTACACCCTGCGCCGTGGCCAGCCTCTGCGGACCTGGCTGGCCGCGTGCTCTCTTATACCAACGGCCCTATGCTTTGACTGTTTTAGCCCACGGCGCGGCTGCTACGGAGCGGATGCGATCTGGCGTTTCGGTAAGCCA
>JAABUQ010006336.1_pt1 | contig 18033 bp, 12 predicted proteins | sample 5560001 | NCBI WGS metagenome assembly JAABUQ01 (sample SAMN10711888, study PRJNA513371) | rock metagenome | isolation source: Antarctica rocks | place: Antarctica: Victoria Land, Finger Mt nord | collected 2015-12-18
GTGGGAGCTGCTCGACCAGGCCGGCCCACTCGACCTCGTCCTCGCCCCCGTCGGCGGCGGCGGGCTGCTCGCCGGCACGGCGCTGGCCGTCAAGGGGCGTTCGCCCGGCACGCGTGTCGTCGGCGTCGAGCCCGAGGCGGCCGATGACGCCAGGCGCTCCCTCGAAGCCGGGCGCATCCTCCCGGCGGGCGACCCGCGGACCGTCGCCGACGGCCTGCGGACCTCGCTGGGCGCCCGGGGCTTCGCGGTGATCCGCCGCGACGTGGACGCCATCGTCACCGCGGGCGAGGCTGAGATCCTCGACGCCATGCGATTCCTCTGGGAGCGGGTCAAGATCGTTGTCGAGCCGTCCGCGGCGGTCCCGCTGGCGCCGATCCTGGCCGGTCGGCTTGAGACGCGCGGGCTGCGGGTCGGTATCATCATCAGCGGCGGGAACGTGGACGTTGGCCCGCTCTTCGCGGCGATAGGCGCCCGGCCCGCCTGAATCCACTTGCAACGACTCGGATCGGAGCTTTGCCCGCCGTGGCCGACAACCATGCCTTCGACATCGTCAGCGAGATCAACCACGCCGAGATGCACAACGCGGTCGTGCAGGCACAGCACGAGATCGCGGTGCGCTACGACTTCAAGGGGACGCGGGCCTCGATCGAATTCGACAAGAAGGAAAACACCCTGAAGCTGCTGGCGGACCACAAAGGGCAGCTCGACACCGTGATCCAGGTCCTCAAGGAGAAGATGGCCAGGCGCGGGGTCGCGGTCAACGCCCTGAAGCGCGGAAAGGTCGAGGAGGCGACCCACGACTCGGTGCGCGAGACGATCACCCTGCACGTGGGGATCGACACCGACTCGGCCAAGATGATGGTCAAGGAGATCAAGGGGCTGGGCCTGAAGGTCCAGGCGCAGATCATGGACAGCAAGATCCGCGTCACGGGCAAGAAGCTCGACGAACTTCAGGCCGTGATCGCCCACTTCAAGGAGCATGCCCCGGAATTCCCGCTCCAGTACGACAACTTCACCTGATCGGCGCCACCACCGTCCGCCGGCCCCCGTGGGCTCTCGAAACGATCCAGGGAGCCCGCGAGGCCGCCCGATGATGGGGTAGCCCCGGTCCCGGAGCGCCGCGAAGTCCGGCAACCCGGGCCTTGCCGGGGCGAGGCCACGTCGTGCCAGCGGAGGGTTGTCCCTTGGGATTCTTGAACGGGCGCGTGACGTATGTGCGATACAAGGTTTCCGGCGCGGCCCCCTTGCCGTTCGGCCCAGAGCACCTGACGCAGGCCGAGGCGCACCTGATCGGCAAGCATGGCCCGGCCGAGGCGACCGACGGCATCTCCGTCGGCTGGGGGGGCGGGAACCATGTGCTCGACCTGACGCTCGACGCGGGCAAGAACGTCGTCAACGACGCCCTCCACCTGGCCATGCGGGTCGACACCGACAAGATTCCCGGCGACCTCCTGCGCGCCTACACCCGCATCGAGACCGACGCCCGCGCCCAGTTCCACCCCAGCGGGGTCGCCAACAAGGCCCAGCGCCAGGAGGCCAAGGAGGCCGCGAACGCCCGGGCCGAGGCGGAAGCCGCCGACGGTCGCTTCCGTCGCCGGAAGCACTACCCGATCCTCTGGGACGGCCGCGCCAACGTCCTGTACGCCGGGACGGCGAGCCTTTCCGTTCTCGACCGCCTCCAGACGCTCTTCCGCGAAACCTTTGACCGCCCCCTGGAGCCGATCACCGCCGGCAGCCTCGCCTATGCGCTCGCCGAGGCCAACGGGCTGGAGCGTTCCGTCGAGGACTTCGGGCCGGTGGCTTTCCTAGGCGAAGGCGCGGCTCATTCCAGCGTGGCCTGGACCGGCAGCGACACTTCCAGCCGCGACTTCTGGGGGAATGAGTTCCTCCTCTGGCTCTGGCACACGCTTCAGATGGATGCCGACACCCTCACGCTGCCCGACGGCTCGGAGGCGACCGTCATGGTCGCCAAGACGCTGACGCTGGACTGCCCCCGGGGTGAGACCGGACGCGACAGCCTCACCAACGAGGGGCCGACCCGCCTGCCGGAAGCCTTCCGCGCCCTCCAGTCGGGCAAGCTCCCTCGTAAGGCGGGCCTGATCGTCGTCCGCCACGGCATCCAGTATGAGCTGACCCTCCAGGCCGAGACCCTGGCCGTCGCCGGCGCGGGGTTGCCCAAGGCGGAAGGGGGGGCGGGTCTGGAGGCCCACGAGGCGCGCGTCGACTCGCTGCGGCATCTAGCCGAAACGCTCGACCTCCTGTACGATGCCTACGTCCGGCACCGGACCAGCCCCGAATGGGTCGGCAGCCTCGGCCGCATTCGCAACTGGCTCCAGGCCGCCTGATCCGTGGCGACGGGTGGCCTCGGCGTCACGTCCGCTGGCGCCGCCCGTGGCCTTCGATCTCAACCCGCGCCGAACTCGATGGGCAACTATCGCCAACACATCGGCTTCGCGGGGTTCCTGGGCGTCTTCTTCGCCTGGTGTACCTATGTCGGCATGGGGCTGCACTGGCTCTACGGATCGGTCGCGGCCCTGCTGGCGACGCTCGGCGGCCTGCTGCCGGACCTCGACCATCCCATCGGGGTCGAGCTGAAGGGGTTCACCGGCATCCTGGGCGTCCTCGCGGCGCTCATGGCCTGGCTGCACATCCAGCCCGACCTGCCCTTCGAGGTCCATCTGTGGGGGGTCGTGCTGGCCTACCTGCTCGTGCGGCACGGCCTGCGGCGGGTGCTGGCGAGCTTGATGGTCCACCGGGGTATCAGCCACAGTTTCCCGACCTGCGCCGTCTGGGGGGCACTCACTTACCTGTATTACCCCACCGAGCAGTTCACCTTACGGCTGGTGATGGCTGCCGCGGTGATGCTCGGGTTCCTGTCGCACCTGATCCTCGACGAGCTTTGCAGCGTCGACCTACGGGGCGCGCGGGTCAAGCGGTCGTTCGGGTCCGCCTTCAAGTTCTGGGCGGCGTCTCCCTGGGCGACGCTTGCGATGTACGCGATCCTGGCGACCTTGGTTCAGCGCGTGATCCGTGCCTGGCCGGACGGCCCCTTCACGCTGTCGGAGGTTCCCGACCCGCTGCTGCCCCCCTTGCGGTGGCCGGAATGGCTCCCGAGGCGTTTCCCTACCAGGTGGCCCGGCGGTTGACAGGCCGGAATCGACCTCGGCAGCGCGGGGGGAGGGCCGTATAATCGGCGCGGTCGGCCGGTCGGGTCGCGCGGCGACCGCTCGGCCGTCGTTCGCGGATTTCGTCCACGTCAGGAGGAGCGTCCAATGCGCCTGTCCTTCCACATCGCCGCGGGGGTCGTGCTGGCGGTCGCCTTGGCCCCCGCCGCCCAGGCCCAGCGGCCCGCCGCGGCCGACCCCAAGGCCAGTGCCGCGGCGCCCAAGCCGGCCGCCCCGGCCCGGCTCGATGAGGTCGTCGCCACCGTCAACGGCGAGAAAGTGAGCAAGGAAGACGTCCTCAGAGTCCTCAGCAACCAGGAAGAAATCCCCGGCCAGCAGAAGGCCCAGTACAAATACGCCGTCGAGACGCTGGTCAACACGAAGTTGCTGGCCCAGTTCCTCCAGGCCAAGAAGATCAGCGTCGACGAGAAGCAAATCGACGCGGAGTACAACCGAAACGCCGCCGAGATCAAGCAAAAGCAGGGAAGCGACATCACCACCGTGCTGGCCGAGAACAACCTGACCCCCGCGCGGCTGCGCTCGGAGATCGCCCAGTACCTGCGGTGGAAAGCTTACCTGATGCAGCACTCCTCCGACGAGGAACTCGCCAAGTACATCGAGCGCAACAAGGACCTGTTCAACAAGAGCCAGGTCCGCGCCAGCCACATCCAGGCGAACCTCGATACGGACGCCCCGCCCGCCGAGAAGCAGAAGGCGCGTCAGAAGCTGGCGGACCTCAAGAAGGAGATCGCCGCGGGCAAGATCAGCTTCGGAGACGCGGCCGACAAGTTCTCGCAGGACGAGGCTCTCGTCCAGAACAAGTCCGGTGGCGACCTCGGGTGGTTTGATCGCAAGGGGCCGTACTCGGAGCCCTTCAACGCGGCGGCGTTCGCGCTCAAGAAGGGGGACGTTTCCGACCCCGTGGAGACCGAATACGGCTACCACCTGATCCAGGTCACCGACCGCAAGGAGGGCACGGCGGTCGACACCAAGAAGCTCCTGGCCCAGTTCAAGGAGCAGATTCTCAGCATGTACGCCCTGGAACTCCAGTCCCAGGTCGTCGCCGAGCAGAGGAAGTCGGCCAAGATCGACATCAAGCCGATGCCCGCCGACATCTTCCCACCGACTCCGGTCCTCAACGTCCCGGCCGCGGACGCGCCCAAAGCCGTGAAGCCGCTCCGCTGATTCCTGGGCGTCCCCGGCACGCGCCGGGGACGCACCCCGATCGGGGTCAGATCAGGTCAGACAGGTCGAGCTTGCCTGCCCCCCGGGGGCGGGTACATTCTCCCTGGAGCCCGGATGGGACGAGCCACCGGGGACCCGGCACGGCGTGGACAACTCCCGGAGTTGGACATGAAATTCAAGGTCGGTTTGTATCCCTCCGAGGAGGGCTTCGCGGTGAACGCCCCGAGCCTTCCGGGTTGCTGGTCGCAGGGTGAGACCGCGGAGGAGGCCCTGGAGAACATCGCCGACGCGATCCGCGAGTCTCTTTCCTTTCGGTCGAAACCGTGCCGGGGGAGGGGTCGGAAGTCCGCGAGGTCGAGGCGGCCGTCGAGCCATGCCCAAGCTGCCGGGGATCAATCACCTCGACGCAAGAGGCCCGATAGGAACAGCTTCCGTCGACCTCTTGTCGCTTCGCGACCCGGACGACAAGTTGTCCAGGCCACCCCGAAGCTCGTCCGAAAGACGACTGCGTAACTCCTATGACCATGACATCGGCGGAGATTCTGATTCGGAATTCCGCAACCGCTTGACTGGACCCGGGGTTTGTGCGCGTATTGGGAAAAGGCGCACACGATCCGCGGCCGTCCGACCTGGCGAGGTCCCCCATGCACATCCCCGACGCCGTGTTGTCCCCGGCGGTCGCGGCGACGACCGGCCTCCTCGCGGCGGGTGGCTTGGCCGTCGGACTGCGGAGGCTGGGGCGGCTGCCGTGCGAGCGCACGACGGTCCTGATGGGGATGATGGCGGCGTTCGTGTTCGCGGCGCAGATGGTGAAATTCCCGGTGGGGCCGGGGGTCTCCGGCCACTTGCTGGGGGGCGTCCTGTCGGCGGTCATCCTGGGTCCCTGGGCCGGTTCCGTCGTGATCGCGGCGGTGCTCCTGGTGCAGTGCTTCCTGTTCGGTGACGGCGGCCCGACGGCCCTGGGGGCCAACGTCGTCAACTTGAGCCTGGTCGGCGCCCTGGGGGGGTATGCCATCTACGAGCCGATCCGCCGGGCGATTGGGGGGAGGGGCGGGGTGGTCTTCGGGGCGATGGTGGCCGCCTGGTTCTCCGTCCTGCTGGCCTCCGGGACGTTCGCCGTCGAACTGGAGGCGTCGGGGCGCTCCGGGGGGTTCTTCCGCGTCCTGGGCTGGATGGCGCTGGTCCATGCCGCGATCGGCCTGGGCGAGGCTCTCATCACCGGGCTAGTGCTGCGCACGCTGCTCCTGGCCCGCCCCGATCTGATTTACGACCCCAAGCCGGGCGACTCGCCAGCGGGCGAGCGATGGGGGCGGATCGCCCTGGGCGGCCTCGCCGTCTCGATCGGGGTGGCGGTCTTCCTGGCCCCGTTCGCCTCGGAACATCCCGACGGGCTGGAATCCGTCGGGAGCTGGCTCGGCTTTCTTGGCGACGGGGGGCCGGAGGTCTTCCGCTCGCCGCTGCCCGATTATCAGGTGCCCGGCCTGGGCCATCCCGGGCTGGCCACCGCCGCGGCGGGGGTCATTGGAACACTGGTCGTCTTCGGCGTCGGCCTCGTGCTGGCGCGGGCCCTGACCCGGCGAGCCCCGGAGGGAATCGGCGTGGATGCGGCTTGATTTTCTGGAGCGGTACAGCGACGGCGACGGCCCGCTCCACCGCCTCGACGCCCGGTTGAAACTGGTCGCGACCCTGGCCTTCGTCGTCGCCGTCGTCGCCACGCCTGTCGGCCTCTGGCGCCCCTTGGCGGCGGCGGGCCTGCTGCTGGCGCTGGTGATCGGCCTCTCGGGCGTCCCGCCGCTCGTGCTCTTCCGTCGCTGGCTGGGCTTTCTCGTGCTGGTCGGGTTCCTGGCGATGATGGTCGCCCCGGCGCATCCGGCGCGCGAAGCGTTCGGGACGTGGGGGGTGGCCGCGACGATCCTCGTGAAAAACAGCCTCGCCTTCCTCGCCATGCTGGTGCTGGCTGACGTCACGCCGACCCGAGCCCTGCTGGGGGCGTTGCGCCGCCTGGGACTGCCGCCGGCGCTCGCTTCGACTCTGTATTTCATGCACCGCTACATGCACGTCCTCGCCGACGAACTGGGCCGGATGCTCCAGGCGCGACGGTCGCGGACGTTTCGGCGCTCCGGCCGGCTAGATTGGGGACTCCTGACGGGCCTCCTGGGCGTCCTGCTCCTGCGCGCCCTGGAGCGTGGCGAGCGCGTCCACGCCGCGATGCTGTCCCGCGGCTGGGACGGTACGCTTCGCGCCCTCGACGGGGCCGATGGCCGATGACCGTCCCCGATTCCGCCCCCGGGCTCGGGCCCCCGCTTGAGCCGGCAGTGCGGGTCCGGGCTCTGTCCTACCGCTACCCCGACGGTCGTCAGGCGTTGCGGGAGGTCGACCTGACCATCCTGCCAGGGGAGTCGGTGGCACTCGTCGGCCCCAACGGCGCGGGCAAGAGTACGCTGCTGCTCCACCTCAACGGTTTGCTGCCGGGCTCGGGGCGCGGCCAGGGCTGGCACGCCCACGACGCAGCCCCGAGGGGCGGCGGGAGGACGGCGCCCGCGGTCTGGATCGACGGGCTGGAGGTCAACGATCGCAATGCGCCGGAAATCCGCAGGCGGGTGGGGCTCCTCTTCCAGGACCCCGACGACCAGCTCTTCAGCACCTCGGTGATCGAGGACGTGGCGTTCGGGCCCCTGAACCTGGGCAAGGGCCGGGTCGAGGCGCGGCGGATCGCGGCGGAGTGCCTGGCGAGGGTCGACCTGGAGGACGTCGCCGACCGGGCGCCGCATCACCTCAGCTTTGGCGAGCGCAAACGCGCCTGCCTGGCGGGGGTCCTGGCCTGCGAGCCGACGGTCCTGGTGCTCGACGAGCCGACGGCCAATCTCGACCCGCGCGGGCGACGGCGGTTCATGACCCTGATCCGCGACCTGCCGGCCACCAAGTTGATCGCGACGCACGACCTGGAGATGGTCCTGGAACTCTGCGGGCGGGCCGTCCTCCTCGACGGCGGTCGGGTCGTCGCCAATGGCCTCTGCCGCGGCATCCTGGGCGACCCGAACCTCCTCGAAGCGCACGGCCTGGAAATGCCCCTGAGCCTCAAGATGGGTCGATTTGCTTGACCATGGCAGGCGAGGCGGGTTACGGGAGAATGCCCCAAGCCGGCGGTTTGCGACCGAGGGTTCCCCGCGAGCAAGAACGTGGGGCGAGAGGAACTTCCGCAAGCAAGCGATTCTCCCCGAGAGCAAGAAGATATTCCCGACCAAGGGAAATGGGCCTCGTGTGAAGGGTGGTTCGCAAGGGCAAGTGTCAGGTGAACGGAAGGCATGTTGCCCAAAATAACCAATCAAGAACCATTACGCCGACTTGCCGTTGACTCCATGTTTATTTCTGGGGCAAACTGTCCCAAAACCAACTCCCCGGCGTTACATGACTGCGTGGCCAGCGCGATTAGGGTGATTATAGGAAGATTCCTCTGGCGTTTTGCCTTCCCATCCGGCAAAATTCCCTAGTCCTCGCCACTTCCACGCGGGGGGCAGTCCACCCCTCCTCTCGCCTGAAAAGGTGGGAGAAACACCCGCGTGTTCGGAGCTGAGCGTCGATTGCCCAGAGAAGGGCTTTGGCTGGCCGCGTCAGGGGATTCCGGGAGTCCTGAGTCGATTCTTCCGGGCTCAGCGTGCCGTCGTGTGGCCACTGAGCGTTTCAACCACTCCAAAGCGGTCCATGCCATCATCTTAGGAGGAGAATCCCAATGATCTCCCGCAATCGGGCCCTTTCGGCCTTAGGTCTCCTCATCGCGCTCGCCGGCGCCCCCGCCTCGGCAAGGGCTGCGTTCACGCTCACCCCGGAGCAGATGAAGGTCGTCCCCTTCCGGCAGACGTCCTTCACCGACACCCTCTCGTTTAATAAGTTCGACACGAGCCTCGGGACGCTCAACGCCGTCAACATCCAATTCACCGGCTTGTTGCATGGGGAATTTCTGGACGTCTACGCGGGCACGGGCCCCCAGGACATCACGGACCTGGGCCACGCCGACGTCACGCTTACCGGGCCGGGCGGGCTCGTGATGACCACGCCGCTGGACATCAACACCGGCCCCGTGACCCTGACGTCCGGCTCCATCAGCATGAGCAAGGACACGAACTCCGTCCGCAATGACAGCCTGAGGACGGCGTCCGCGCTGGCGGCGTTCTCCGGTCCCGGCACGGTGGACATGATCGTCACGGGCAGCAAATTCCTCACAGGATACTCGGTCACCAACGGGAATGGCACGGCGACCATCCTTTTGGCTGACGGAGCGTACGTATCGCTCCGATATGAGTACACAGCGGCGAACCCCGCGCCCGGCGGCGGCTCCGGTGGTGGCGCAATCCCCGAGCCCGCGGGCCTCGTCCTGCTGGCGACCGGTGGTGCTCTCCTGATGGCGGGCCGGGGGCGTCGGGGTTCGCGGACGGTCCGGAGGCCCGAGGCTTCGGGAATCGGGTCGTCCGTCTGATCGGACCCGATTGGGAAGGGATCTGATCGGCATCGCCGCGGGCGATCGACGGGAATTGGTTCAGGGACCGGGGAAGGATCCCCGTCGCTTTCGCCGTACAGGGAGGGGTTCGTCCGGGCGGCCATGCCCGGGCGACGGGGGCTTCATGCCCCCGCGGCACGCGCCCGTCGCATGACCACACCCCTTTTGTACGAAGCGAGAGACGCCCCGCCATGAAACTCCCCGCGTTCCTTTCCAGCCTCCGCCGCCGATTCCAGCGACGCGAGCAGGGTGTTGGCACGACTCGCAACAGTGCTACGCGAGGGCGGCTCTTCCCCCGAGCCGAGGCCCTTGAACGCATCAGGCTGCTGGCCTCGAACATCAGCGGCTTCGTGTACCAGGACGCCAACAACAACGGCGTGTTCGATCCCGGCGAGACGCCCTTCGCCAATAACCGAATCCAGCTCCTGAACTCCTCGGGAACGGTCATCGGGACGACGACCACCGACGCCAACGGCTTCTACCTGTTCACCATCGACAACTCGATTCCCACCGCCCCCCAGACGATCACCCAGACGGCCACGATCAACACCACGCCGACCAACTTCACCCTGCCACTGACCCCCGCGATCAACCAGTTCAACCCCGCGCTCGGGACCCTGACCTCGGTCGACGTCGTCAGCAACGGCAGGATCACCAGCACCACCACGGCCAGAAACCTGGACACGGTCAACCCCCAGACGTTCCGGGTGACGACCACCGGGTCGCTGAACGTCAATGGGGTCGGGGTGACGTTGACCAATCCGATCTCGCTGGACACCGGCCCGCAGACGGTTGGCCCTGGGGCGAACGTGACCTCGACGTTCACCTCCGGCGGCACCACCTCGACCACGGTGACCAACCCGGCCTCGCTGGCCAGCTTCATCGGGACCGGGACGGTGATCCCGGGCTTCACCGTCACCGGGGCGGCGACCTCCACCGAGCTGGGCGACCGCAACGTCAACGTCACGGTGGCGAACTCCGGCAACGAGACATTGACCGTCGTATACCGCTACATTCCGGCCAATTCCCTGCTGCCAGGCAACTACACGATCGTTCAGCCCGTGGAGCCGACCGGCACCCTCAACGGTCGGCAGTCGAGCAACGGCACGGTCCTGCCCCCCAACAACCCCGCCACGCAGGGCCCCGACTCGATCCCCGTGACTCTGGGCGCCACCAACTCGGTCAACAACAACTTCGGGGAGCTGCTGCCGGCGTCCCTCTCGGGCTTCGTGTACAATGACCTGAACAACAACGGTCTGAAGGAACCGGGCGAGGCCCCCTTCGCCGGCAACCAGGTGATCCTCTCGGGCACCAACGACCTCGGCCCGATCACCCCCATCAGCCAGTTGACCGACACCAACGGCGCCTACAGCTTCGGCAACCTGCGACCCGGCACCTACACCGTGACCGAGCCGACGGCCCCTCCGGGGTTCGTTGAAGGGTTGAAGGCGATCAACAACGTCCCGATCCCCGGCTCCAACACGACCACGAGCATCAACGGGATCGCGCCGCCGCAGGGCACGACGATTCCCAACAACAACTTCGGCGAGATCGCCTGCGTGCCGCCAACGGTCACGAACCTCCAGCGGTTCGGCGTCCACATGCAGCCGACTCGGATCGTCCTGACCTTCTCCGAGGCCCTGAAACCCGCGACGGCGCAGAATCTCAACAACTACCGGCTCGTGGGCCCCGGCGCCGATGGTCGGATCGGGCCCAACCACTTCCAGACGATCCCGCTGCGGTCAGCGACCTATGACCCGGCGACGTTCACCGTCACGCTGGTCCCGGTGCGCGAACTCAATGTCCACATCCAGTACTACCTGACGGTCCGCGGCACTCCCGGGGGCGTGACCGCCACATGCGGTTCGTTGCTGGACGGCACCAACGCCGGAGCCCCCGGCAGCAACTATGTGCATGTGGTTGACCGCTCGATCCTCGCGGGGTTCAACGATTACGGCGGTCGTTTCGTCGCCGTCAACAAAGGCCAGATTCCGCCCGGCGTCCCCGGCTTGTCGCGTTCCGCCAGCGCTCCCTATATCCCGAAGCCCGCCCGCGGCCTGTCGCCGACGGTGGTCGACCAGGTGCTCTCCACGAACGTGACCGCCGCCAAGCCTCGCACCCCAACATCCCACGCCGTTCGTTCGGTGGCCGCGATCGATCATGTCATGGCGACGCACAGCCGACTCGGCAGGCGCCACGGCTGATCGGATCGTCCGCCGGTTCTCTCCAAGCGGTCAATCCCCGCCCCGCCCGCCGCCGTCCTCCCCGGACGCGGCGGGCGGGGTCGTTTCGCCGGACCCCCCTTCTTCCAGCCGAGCGACCTTGCCCGTGGCGAGGCCCGTCCACACGTCCACCCTCCGCGACGGCCAGGTGATCTCCAGCCGATCGACGGAGGTCGCAGCGCCCGTGCCGAGGAAAATGCGGCGATCGGACGCGGAGAGATAGCTCCCGCCTCCGACCACGTTGTGGACAAGGGTGCGCCCGCCGACCGTCGCGCGCACCCGCGCGCCGACGGCCTCACGGGTCGAAGCGGGGCGGCCGACGAGTTCCAAGGTCAGCCAGTTCCCGCCGCTCGACTCGTTCTTCAGGACGAGGGCCGGGGCGTCGAGGGCGTTGATCGCCAGGTCGGGGCGGCCGTCGCGGTCGAAATCGCCGACGGCCAGTCCTCGCCCCAGGATCGGGCGGTCGGACCACGGGCCCGCCCCCTTCGTTGCGTCGACCATCCGGCCCCCGACTTTGCGCAGCAGGGTGGGCCGCATCGCCAGGGGCTCGCCCAGCCGGGCGCGGTCCAGGACGTGCCCGTTGGCCTGGGCCAGGTCGAGATGGCCGTCGCCGTCGAGGTCCGCCAACGCCAGACCGAAGCCCAGAACGTCGCGGGTGGTGGCGGTCAGGCCCAGGGGGGCCGAGGCGTCCAGGTATTGCCCACCTCCCAGGGCCCGAAATGCGATCGTCGATCGCCCGAGGAAGTTGCCCACGGCGAGGTCCGGCCTCCCGTCGCCGTCGATGTCGCCGAGCGCCACCCCCATGCCGGCGATCGGGTCGCCTCGGCCGTCGAGCGCAACCCCCGACGCGGCGGCCGTTTCCTCGAAGCGGAGGTTTCCCTGGTTCTCGAAGAGGAAGCACGGGGTGCCGTCGTTGGCGACGTAAATGTCGAGGCGGCCGTCGCCGGTCAGGTCCGCCACCAGGACGCCGAGGCCACGGCCCTCGGGCAGGTCGATGCCGGCCTCGCGGGACACGTCGGTGAAGCGGCCCTTCCCGTCGTTGCGGTAGAGGCGATCCGGCTGCGAGGGGAACTCTTCCGGGCCGCAGAAGTCGCGGCGGCCGTCGGGGGCCGCGCAGAAGGGGGCCGTCGCCGGGTCGAATTCGAGATAGTTCGCGACGAAGAGGTCGAGGTCGCCATCGCCATCGAGGTCGGCGAAGGCGGCCGAGGTGCTCCAAAGGTCGGAGTGCAGCCCCGAGTGCGCGGTAACGTCCCCGAACTGGCCGCCCCCCAGGTTCCGATACAGGCGCTGAGCCCGCCAGCCGGTGACGAACAGATCGTCGCGGCCGTCGCCATCGACGTCTCCGACCGCCGCGCCCATCGGCGAGGGCGGACCGGGTGCGCCCGAGCGATCGGTCGCGTCGGCGAAGGTCCCGTTTTTGCGGTTCAAGTAGAGGCGGCAAGGGGGGGCACCGTCGCAGAAATACAGGTCGGGCCAGCCGTCACCGTCGGCGTCCAGGATCGCCACGCCACCGCCCATGATCTCCTTGAGGGCGTGCTTCCCCCGTATCCTCGCATCGAAACGGAAGGAGACGCCCGCCTCAAGGGCCACGTCTCGAAGCACGATCGCCGGGCGCGGCGGCCCCGCGCCGATCCCCAGCAGGCCGAGGGCCGCCAGGACACGGAGCTGCGACTTCCGCGGTCGACCCGATCGCAACACGCCTCCCATGCTTCCCAGGGTAACGGGCCGGCGGACGATCGTCACGTCACGCCCGGCCGGGCGCCAGCGGATACAATGGAAGGGGACGCGACCCTCCCCGGAGGACCTGCGATGGCCGACCACGCGACCAAAGTGCTCGACATGGTGGCGAAGGCCGACTACGAGCCGATCACCCTCAAGGCGATGTCGCGGCGATTCCAGATCGCCGTCGAGGACTACGCCGAGTTCCGCGCGGTGGTGAAGGCCCTGATCCGGGAGGGGAGGCTCGAACTCGGTCGCAACAAGTCGCTGCACAAGCCCGAGGCCGCCGCCCAGGGCCTGGTGGTCGGAACCTACAAGCGGACATCGAAGGGGTTCGGCTTCGTCCGCCCGGGGAAGTCGAAAGACCGCTCCGCCAACGTTTACATCCCCGCCCACGCGGGCCTCGACGCCTCCAGCGGCGACGAGGTGGCGGTGCAGATCACCAAGCGGCCCCACACGCCCGGCTTCAACCTGGAAGGGCGGGTCGTCAAGATCGTCGCCCGCGCCTCGGCCCTGTTCGTCGGGACGTACTTCGAGAACGGCGACTCCGGCTACGTCAAGGTCGACGGCACGACCTTCCACGCGCCGATCTCGGTGGGAGACCCCGGCGCCAAGGGGGCGAAGCCTGGCGACAAGGTCGCGTTGGAGTTGGTCCGCTATCCGAGGCCCGAGGCCCAGGGGGTCGGCGTCATCACGGAGATCCTCGGCCCCAAGGGCCAGCCCGGCGTCGATACCTTGACGATCATCCGCGCGTTCAACATCCCGGACGTCTTCGACGACGAGACCCTGGAGGACGCCCGCCAGCAGGCCCGCGCCTTCGACGATTCCGGGGACGACCTCGGCGACCGGCTCGACCTTCGGGAGGCGTTGACCGTCACGATCGACCCGGTCAACGCCCGCGACTTCGACGACGCCATCACCTTGACCCACGACGATCGCGGCTTCTGGAGCCTGGGCGTCCACATCGCCGACGTTTCGCACTTCGTCCGTCCCGGCTCGCCCCTGGACCGCACCGCCCGCAAGCGCGGAACGAGCGTGTATCTGCCCGACCGCGTCATCCCGATGCTGCCGGAAGTCCTGTCCAACAGCCTGGCCAGCCTCCAGCAGGGACAGTTGCGGTTCACGTTGAGCGTCCTGATGGAGTTCAACGCCGAGGGGGTCCGCACCGACCGCCGCTTCGCCCGCTCGGTCATCAAGGTCGACCGCCGCTTCGCGTATGAGCAGGCGTTCGCCGTGATGACCGACCCCGCGGCCGAGCCCGAGCTTGCCCCGGAGCTTCGCGCGATGCTCGGCGAGATGCTCGAACTGGCGATGATCCTGCGCAAGCGGCGGTTTGCTCGCGGAGCGCTGGAACTGAACATGCCCGAGGTCGAGGTCGAGCTGGGCGACCTCGGGCAGGTCGTTGGCGCCCACCTGGCCTCCAACGACCCGAGCCACCAGGTCATCGAGGACTTCATGCTGGCCGCCAACGAGGCGGTCGCCTCCTTCCTGACCGAGAAGCACGTCGGCTTCCTCCGCCGCGCCCACCCGGACCCCGAGCCCTCCAAGCTCCGCGTCTTCGGCGAGTTCGCCCGCAGCCTCGGGATCGCGATGGACTCCCCACAGAGCCGCTTCGAACTCCAGCGCGTCCTGGCCGAGACGGCCGACCGGCCCGAGGTTCACGCGATTCACTACGCCCTGCTGCGCAGCCTCAAGCAAGCCGCGTACACCCCCGAGCCCGAGGGGCATTACGCCCTGGCCAGCGACGATTACTGCCACTTCACCTCGCCCATTCGCCGCTACCCCGACCTCCAGGTCCACCGCCAGCTCGCGGCCCTGATCGGCGGGCGGTCCCCGAAAGCCGACCCCGACGAGCTGACCGTCCTGGCCGAGCACTGCAACCGCACCGAGCGCCGGTCCGAGGCCGCCGAGCGTGAGCTGATCCGCATCAAGTTGTTGACCCACCTGGAGGGGCGGATCGGCGAGGCCTTTCACGCCGTCGTCATCGGCGTCGAGGACTTCGGCGTCTTCTGCCAGCTCGTGGAACTACCCGCCGAGGGCCTGATCCACGTCACCAGTCTGGGAGACGATTATTACTACCTGGAAGAAGGGACCCACACCCTGGTCGGCCGCCGTTCCGGGCGCCGCCACCGCCTCGGCGACCGCATCGAGGTTCGGGTCGCCCGCGTCGACGTCGACCGCCGGGAACTCGACCTCGTGCTCGCCGATCACGAAGGCCCGTTTGTCCCCGCGAAGCCCAGGCCCGCGATGACGCCCACCCGCCCCCGCGCCCACGGGCCGCGCCTCGGAGGTCCCAAGGGAGCCCGGCCCGCTCCGAGGAAGAAGACCAAACGGGGCCGTTGAGGCGCGCGGGCGACTCCCCACGGACCAGTTCTCAGCCCGCGCGAGACCCGTTCAAGCCCAGTGCTGATCGAATCCGCGTGACCCCCACCAACGAGACGATCAGAGCCCCGGTCTCCTTCTCCTCGATCCCGATAGCGACCCAGTTGCCGCAATCGGAGCACACCCCCAACAATAACTCAGGGGCATCACAGTCAGGCTGATGGATATCCAGCGGGGTATCACAAACGGGGCAGGAGAACGCAGGCGGATTTTTCGAGTCGATCGCGATCCGCACCGGCTCCCCTGAGGCCGAGAGGGGTGGAGTTCGAGGGGTCTCTGACGCCAAGGGTGGGCTCCTTCTCCATCGAGGGCGTGCTTGCACCACGTTGCCGTGCATCCGCACCATCGCGGAAGTTCGCCCTCTTCCACTTTACTATAGCGAGATCGGTCGTCGACACCAACCGTCGCTGAGTCGGGGTTCGTCGTGAGTTGATTTTTCAAGGAAAATTCGCTTAAAAACCTGTTGGCTGGCGATGTGGGAGGGCTGGGCTCCCCGCCGCCGGTGCCCGCGGAGCCCCGCCCTTCCGCAAAATCCCCGAACCTGAGGTCATCGCGCGGCCGACGAGCGCTTGACGGGTCAGTGGCGATCTCTACACTACACGGGAGGAGGCCGGAAATTCCTGGCCGTTTCGATCACGAGAATCGTGCCATCACGGCCTTCGCACCGGGGTTTCCAACATCATGGGCCACTTGACGGGCAACGGGGAGGCGCGTGAGTACGCCCCAGGCGGCTTGCCCGCGGACCTTCCCCCGGTCGAGCCGCCTTCGGCCGGGTTCATCGTCCAGCTCTTCGTGATTCCGGCGGCGATCGTCGCGGTCGTGGTGGTCGTGTGGCTCCTCTTCGGCAAGCTGGCCGGCGGGGAGCGCGACGCGATGGACTACGTTCAGACGATCAAGGACGCCAACGAAAACCGCCGATGGCGTGCGGCGTTTGAGCTGAGCACGCTCATCAATAACGAATCCAGGCTCGCCCACGACCCGGCGCTCCTCGGCTCCCTGACCGACCTGCTCACCGCCGAGCTGGCGAAGCCCGGCGGCGACGAGATGTTGAAAAAATGGCTGGCCGCCTCGCTGGGGGCCTTCCAGACCCTGGAATCGCAGGCGCCTGGCGGTCGCCCGTCCGACCCGATGGCGGCCCTGACCTCGGCGATGGCCACCGATCAGCCCCTCTCCGTCCGCCTGGCCGCGGCCGAGAGCCTGGCCCGGCAGGCCGCCCGCCTGGGAGAAACCCGGGACGACCCCGCGGCTATCAGGGCGTTGGCCGAGGCCAGCCAGGACGACAGCCCCGACCTCCGCCAGCGTGCGACCTTTGCCTTGGGTTTCTTCAGCGGGACCCCGGCCCTGCAAGCCCTCCGCCGCCGCTTGACGGCCGATGACGCCTTCGTGCGCTTCGCCGCGGCTGTCCACCTCGCCCGCCGTGGCGACCTCGACGCCGCGCCGGTCGTGCGCGAGATGCTCTCGCCCGCCGATGTCCAGAAGGCTGTCCGCGGCGGCGACCCGACGGAGGCCCGCGTCAAGGCCGAAGCCTTCCAGCAGGAGATCCTCAAGGCCCTGGAAGTTTCGATCCGCCAGGGACACCCGGCGCTGGCGCGCGAGGTCCGAACCGCCATTGTCGAGCAGAGCCGCTCCGGCTTGGCCGGCGTCCGCAACGAGGCGGAGGCCGTCTTGAAAAGTCTGCAAGCCCGCCCTTGAGCCCCGCGGGCCCTTTTCCCCTTCGGTCGGATTTCTCCCATCCCCCGAAGTCACACCCCCGCGACTCCTTGCGTAAGGACTCTCGGACGCGGACCTGTCCCTCCGCGTGCCCCGGAATGCGGTTTGCCACATGATCTCCAATCGGCTCGCCCCCAGGACGTTCGCGGTGCAATCGCTTGAGATCGGCCACTGAGGGCCGGTCGCTCTTGGAAAAATCGCGGTTCCCGCTGATTTCCCAGATTACCCATGTTATGCTGTAGGGGATGAACAGGTCGACGGAATCGACCCGGTTCGACCGGGGGTTCCGAGGGCCGGGATCGGGGGGGCCGGGGCCGTTTCTCAAGGACGAGACGTTGCTCTCCTCCGTCCGGATTGACACCACGGGCAGACGCACCAGGGACGGCCGTTTCGTTGCTGAGGAGCGACGCATGTCGATGAAACTTCGGATGTCCCGCCCGATCGCGGCGGCCCTGCTGGTGCTGGCCGCGGCCGGGCCGAGCGGGGCGACTTATTGCGGGGGCGCCGGCTACCGCTGCTGCCCCGCCCCGGTCGTCCAGGCCCAGTGCAACACCGTGGCCCTGGCGCCCCAGTGCCAAACCCTCACGCAGACGGCCTTCGAGACGGTTTATGAGGACCAGCCTTATACCGCCTTGACCACCCGCTATCGCACGGCCTACCGGGCGGAAAACTACTCCGTCATGCGGCCCGTCTACCAGACGACCCAGGTGGCCCGCAACTACTGCGTGAACCGCCCGGTTTACGAGACCGTCAACACGCAACGCCAGTGCACCGTCATGCGCCCGGTCGTCCAGACCCAGCGCTTCGAGCGCCGATTCGTCGTTTGCCGCCCGGTGACGCAGACCTCCTACCAGGAGCGTCGCTACACCGTCATGCGGCCCGTCACCCAGACCTCCTACCAGGAGCGTCGCTACACCGTCATGCGCCCCGTCACCCAGACGGTCAACCAGGAGCGGCGTTATACCGTGATGCGCCCGGTGACGCAGACAGTGAACCAGGAGCGGCGCTACACCGTGATGCGCCCGGTGACGCAGACGGTCAACCAGGAGCGGCGCTATACGGTCATGCGCCCGGTCGTGCAGACGACGATGGTGGAGCAGCCCTACACCGTTTGCCGCCCCGTGACGACGACGCGGCAGGTGGTTGAGGAGTGCGG
>JAABUQ010006337.1_pt1 | contig 18031 bp, 27 predicted proteins | sample 5560001 | NCBI WGS metagenome assembly JAABUQ01 (sample SAMN10711888, study PRJNA513371) | rock metagenome | isolation source: Antarctica rocks | place: Antarctica: Victoria Land, Finger Mt nord | collected 2015-12-18
TCGTGTTCCGCGTCGCCATCGACGCCACGAAGCCCGAGATCAAGGCGTCGGTCGAGGCCCTGTTCGGCGTCACCGTGCTGGCGGTCAACACGCTGGTGCAGAAGGGCAAGACCAAGCGGTTCCGCGGCCGTCCCGGCGTGCGCTCGGACGTGAAGAAAGCATACGTGCAGCTCGCCGAGGGACAGTCGATCGACATGTCCACCGGGCTGAGCTAGCCGAAGGGTAGCGACGAATGGCACTCAAGCAATTCAATCCGGTCACGGCGAGCCTGCGCGGCACGGTGCTGATCGACCGCCGCGAGCTGTGGAAGGGCAAGCCGGTCAAGACGCTGACGGAGGGCAAGAACAAGTCCGGCGGCCGCAACAACTATGGCCGCACGACCTCGTTCTTCCGCGGCGGCGGGCACAAGCAGTCCTATCGCCACGTCGACTTCAAGCGCCGCAAGTTCGACGTCTCGGCGACGGTGGAGCGGCTGGAGTACGACCCGAACCGGTCGGCGTTCATCGCCCTGGTCAAGTACGACGATGGCGAGCTGTCCTACATCATCGCGCCGCAGCGCCTGCGTGCCGGCGACAAGGTCGTTGCTGGAAGCCGCGTTGACATCAAGCCCGGCAACGCCATGCCGATGGCGGCGATTCCCGTGGGCACCATCATCCACAATATCGAGATGAAGATCGGCGCCGGCGGCAAGATGGCACGGGCCGCGGGGACCTTTGCGCAGCTTGTCGGCAAGGACGCGGGCTATGCGCAGGTCAAGCTGCAGTCGGGCGAACTACGCCTGGTCCGGGCCGAGTGCATGGCGACGGTGGGCGCGGTGTCCAATCCGGACAACCAGAACCAAAGCCTGGGCAAAGCCGGGCGCTCCCGCTGGCTGGGCCGCCGCCCGCATAACCGTGGCGTGGTGATGAACCCGGTCGACCATCCGCACGGCGGCGGCGAAGGGCGGACCTCTGGTGGACGCCATCCGGTGACGCCGTGGGGCAAGCCGACCAAGGGCTACAAGACCCGCGCCAACAAGCGCACGGACAGCATGATCATCCGGCGCCGTCCGAAGGGGAAGCACTGACCATGGCGCGTTCCGTATGGAAGGGTCCCTTCGTGGATGGCTACATGTTGGGCAAGGCCGAGGCGTCCCGCGCGTCTGGGCGCAACGAGATCATCAAAATCTGGTCGCGCCGCTCGACGATCCTGCCGCAGTTTGTGGGCCTCACGTTCGGCGTCTATAACGGCCATAAGTTCCTGCCGGTCCAGGTGTCGGAGAACATGGTCGGCCACAAGTTCGGCGAGTTCTCGCCGACGCGGACGTTCACCGGGCATTCGTCCGACAAGAAGGCAAGGCGGGGCTGAGATGAGCAAGCCGAAAACTCCCCGGGCGCTGCCGGAGCATGAGGCGCAATGTGTCGTGCGCAACATCCGCATCAGCCCGCAGAAGCTGAACCTTGTCGCCGGGTTGATCCGCAACCAGCCGGCCAGCAAGGCGGTCGCGACGCTCACGTTCAGCAAGCGGCGGATCGCGCAGCAGGTGCGCAAGGCGCTGGAAAGCGCCATCGCCAACGCCGAGAACAACCACCAGCTCGACGTGGACCGCCTGGTCGTGACGCGGGCGGAGGTTGGCAAGTCCATCGTCATGCGGCGGTTCATGGCGCGCGGGCGTGGCCGGGCGTCGCGCATCGAGAAGTGGTTCAGCCACTTGCGCATCGTGGTGTCCGAGCAGCAGCAGGCGCCCGAGGCGTCCGCGCCACAGCAGAAGGCGGCATAAGCCATGGGTCATAAGGTCAATCCGATTGGGCTGCGGCTCGGCATCAACCGCACCTGGGACAGCCGCTGGTATGCGGGCGCCGACTACTCGAAGCTGCTGCTGGCCGACCTTGAGCTGCGCACGCATCTGCGCGCCAAGCTCTCTGGCGCAGGCGTGTCGCGCGTGGTGATCGAGCGCCCGGCCAAGAAGCCGCGCGTCACTATCTATGCGGCCCGGCCTGGCGTTGTGATCGGCAAGAAGGGCCAGGACATCGAGGTTCTGCGCAAGGACCTGGCCCGGATGGCCAAGTCCGAGGTGTCGCTGAACATCGTAGAAATCCGCAAGCCGGAGATCGACGCGACGCTGGTGGCCGAGAACATCGCGCAGCAGTTGGAGCGCCGGGTGGCGTTCCGCCGGGCGATGAAGCGGGCGGTGCAGTCGGCGATGCGGCTGGGCGCCCAGGGCATCCGGATCAACTGCGGCGGGCGGCTCGGCGGTGCGGAGATCGCGCGGACGGAGTGGTATCGCGAGGGACGCGTGCCGCTGCACACGCTTCGCGCCGACATCGACTTCGGCACGGCGACAGCCAAGACCACCTACGGCACGTGTGGCGTGAAGGTCTGGATCTTCAAGGGCGAGATCCTGGCCAACGATCCGCTCGCGCAGGACCGCCGCGCCGCCGAGCAGGCGCCGCAGCGCTAAGAGGAACCACGACCATGATGTCTCCCAAGCGGACGAAGTACCGCAAGGCCCATAAGGGCCGCATCCACGGCCTGGCGAAGTCGGGCACCAGCCTGAACTTCGGTGCCTTCGGCCTCAAGGCGCTGGAGCCGGAGCGGATCACCGCCCGGCAGATTGAGGCGGCGCGCCGCGCCATCACGCGTTCGATGAAGCGCGCCGGCCGGGTATGGATCAGGATGTTCCCGGACGTGCCGGTGTCGCAGAAGCCGGCCGAAGTCCGCATGGGGTCCGGCAAGGGCAGCCCGGAGTTCTGGGTGTGCCGGGTGAAGCCCGGGCGCATCATGTTCGAGATCGACGGCGTGGCGCCCGAACTGGCACGCGAGGCGCTGACCCTGGGGGCGGCGAAGCTGCCGATCCGCACCAAATTCGTGACCCGGCTCGGGGAGGCCTAAGCATGACCAAGCCAGCCGACATCCGCGCCAAGGGGGCGGACAACCTGCCGGGCATGCTGCTCGATCTGCGCAAGGAGCAGTTCAACCTGCGTTTCCAGCGGGCGACGGGACAGACCGAAGGCGTGGCCCGCGTCCGTCAGGTGCGGCGCGACATCGCCCGCGTCAAGACGATCATGACGGAGCAGAAGCGGTCCGCCGCCACCTCCGCGAACACGAAGGAGTAGGGCGATGCCGAGGCGCGTCCTGACTGGGCGGGTGACAAGCGACAAGATGGACAAGACCATCACGGTTCTTGTCGAACGCCGCGTCATCCATCCGCTATACAAGAAGTTCATCCGCCGCTCGAAGAAGTATGCAGCGCATGACGACATGAATATGTGCAAGATCGGCGATACAGTGCGGATCGAGGAATGCCGCCCGATCAGCAAGCGCAAGACGTGGCTGCTGATGGAGCGCAACGGGGAGGCGGTGCCGCCGCCGCCGGGCTTCTCCTTTGCCGTGCGGGTGCCGCACGCCAAGGACATGCGGGCCAACGAGGCAGCTGTCGAGGCCGACCAGGTCGCCGAGCAGGCGCCGAGCTAGGGGCGATTTAAATGATCCAAGTCGAATCCAACCTGGAAGTCGCCGACAACTCCGGCGCGCGCCGCGTCCAATGCATCAAGGTGCTGGGCGGGTCGAAGCGCAAGACGGCGTCGGTGGGCGATGTCATCGTGGTCTCCATCAAGGAGGCCATCCCGCGCGGCAAGGTGAAGAAGGGCGACGTGCACCAGGCGGTGATCGTGCGTACCTCCTTCCCGGTGCGCCGGGCCGACGGCAGCGCCATCCGCTTCGACCGCAACGCGGCGGTTCTGGTCAACAAGTCGCAGGAGCCGATCGGCACCCGCATCTTCGGACCCGTGGTGCGCGAGCTGCGTGGGCGCAAGTTCATGAAGATCATCTCGCTCGCCCCAGAAGTATTGTGAAGAGGGGGGTGCTGTAATGGCCGCACGAATCCGCAAAGGCGACACGGTGGTGGTGATCACCGGGGCCGACAAGGGCAAGCGCGGCGAGGTGCTGCGCGTGATGCCGAAGGATGACCGCGCCGTGGTGAAAGGCGTGAAGATCGCCAAGAAGCACACCAAGCCGCAAGGCATGGGGCAGCCCGGCGGCATCATCGAGCAGGAAGCGGCGATCCACCTGTCGAACATCATGCTGGTTGATCCGAAGACGGACAAGCCGACGCGCGTCGGGTTCCGGGTGCTGGAGGACGGCCGCAAGGTCCGCGTCTCGCGGCCCGGCGGCGCCGTGATCGAGGGTTAAAGACTATGGGCGAGACAAATACCGAGGCGGGAACGCCTGTCGCCTCGCGCGAGATCACGCGGATGCAGCAGCGGTACAATTCGGAGATCAAGGCGAAGCTGCAGTCCGAGTTCAACTACACGAACCCGATGCAGGTGCCGAAGCTTGAGAAGATCGTCATCAACATGGGTGTCGGCGAGGCGGCGGGCGACCAGAAGAAGCTCGACGCGGCGCTGGCGGAGCTGACGCTGATCGCCGGGCAAAAGCCGGTCAAGACCCTGGCGAAGAAGGCGATCGCCGGGTTCAAGATCCGCGAGGGCCTGCCCATCGGCTGCAAGGTGACGCTGCGTAAGTCGCGGATGTTCGAGTTCCTGGACCGATTGGTGACGATTGCCCTGCCGCGGGTGCGCGACTTCCGCGGCATCCCGGCCGGCAAGGGCTTCGACGGCCGGGGCAACTTTGCCATGGGGCTGAAGGAGCAGATCATCTTCCCGGAGATCGACTACGACAAGGTCACGGACGTCCGCGGCATGGATATCGTGTTCGTGACCACGGCCAAGACCGACGCCGAGGCGAAGGCGCTACTCAAGGCGTTCGACGTGCCGTTCGCCGCTTAAAGCCAGATTTCAACGCGTTGGGAAAACCGCCGGCGTCCCCGCTTGGGGCGCGGCAGGTTCCGAGGAGTGCAGCACATGGCCAAGACATCCGCGGTGAACCGCAACCTGAAGCGGGAGCGCATGGCGTCCCGCGACAAGTCGAAGCGTTCCGAACTCAAGGCGCAGGTCATGGATCGCTCGGCGCCGGTCGAGGAGCGGTTCGAGGCGTCGATGAAGCTGGCGCAGCTTCCGCGCAACGGGGCGGCGGTGCGCGTGCGCCTGCGCTGCGCCCTGACCGGTCGGGCGCGCGGCAACTACCGGAAGTTCAAGCTGTCCCGCAACATGCTCCGCGCCTTGGCGAGTTCCGGCCAATTGCCGGGCATGGTCAAGGCGAGCTGGTAAGGGAGCGGCAGCATGTCGATGTCCGATCCGCTGGGTGACATGATCACCCGCATCCGCAATGCGCAGCGCAGCCGCCACACCGTCTGCGTAGCGCCTGCGTCCAAGCTGCGGGCCAACGTGCTTGAGGCGTTGAAGCGCGAAGGCTTCATCCGCGGATACGCCGCAGAGGAGCTGCGCCCCGGTGTCGCGCAACTGCGCATCGAGCTGAAGTACAGCGAGGGCGAGCCGGTGATCAAGGAGATCACCCGGGTGTCCAAGCCGGGCCGCCGGGTGTATTCCAAGATCAAGGAGCTGCCCCGCGTGTATGCCGGCTTGGGCGTCTCGATCCTTTCAACGCCGCGCGGCGTGCTGAGCGACGGCGAGGCCCGCGCCGCCAATGTCGGCGGCGAAGTCCTGTTCCGCGTCTTCTAAGGGGGGACACACGATGTCTCGCGTAGGCAAATATCCCGTGACGGTCCCGAGCGGCGTCGACGTGGCGGTGGTGGACCGGGTGCTGACCACCAAGGGCAAGCTCGGCACCATGTCGCTGCCGTTGACCGACCACGTCGATGCGGTGATCGAGGGCAACGAGGTGACGATCCGACCGCGGACCAACGAGAGCCAGGCGCGCATGATGTGGGGCACCACGCGCGCCCTGCTGGCCGCCATGGTGCAGGGCGTGTCGGTCGGCTACACCAAGACCTTGGAGATCACCGGCACCGGCTTCCGCGCCAGCGTGCAGGGCAAGAACCTGGTGATCAACCTGGGGTTCTCGCATGACGTGGTGTACCCGGTGCCGCCCGGCATCACCATCACGACGCCGCGGCCCACGGCCATCACGCTCACCGGCGTCGACAAGCGCCAGGTGGGGCAGGTCGCGGCGGAAATCCGCCGCTATCGTCCGCCGGAGCCGTACAAAGGCAAGGGCGTGAAGTACGAGGGTGAGCAGATCCGGCGCAAGGAAGGCAAGAAGAAGTAAGATGAGCGCTCCACAGGATCTCAAGGCGCGGCGGCGCGAGCGCCTCCGCTACCAGTTGCGGCAGAAGTCGGCCGGGCGTCCGCGCTTGTCGGTGTTCCGCTCCGGCCGGCACATTTACGCGCAGGTGATCGATGACGCGAGCCGCACCACGCTGGCCGCGGCGTCAAGCCTCGACAAGGGCCTGCGCGAGGCCTTGCGGACCGGGGCGGACAAGGACGCCGCCGCGGCGGTAGGCAAGCTGGTGGCCGAGCGGGCCATGGCGGCGGGGGTGAGCATGGTTGTGTTCGACCGCGGCGCCTATCTGTATCACGGCCGCGTCAAGGCGCTGGCCGACGCCGCCCGCGAGCGCGGGCTGGCGTTCTGAGGGAATAAGTTTATGGCACGTGAAGCTAGGGACGGCGGGCGCGGCGGACGTGACCGGGATCGCGACGGCGACGACCTGATCGACAAGTTGGTCACCATCAACCGGGTGGCCAAGGTGGTGAAGGGCGGGCGCCGGTTCGCCTTTGCCGCATTGGTGGTGGTTGGCGACCAGAAAGGCCGCGTCGGCTACGGCGCAGGCAAGGCGCGCGAGGTGCCGGAGGCGATCCGCAAGGCGACCGAGCGCGCCAAGAAGAAGATGATCCGGGTTCCTATGAAGGAGGGCCGCACCCTGCATCATGATGTCGAGGGTCATTTCGGCGCCGGGCATGTGGTCCTGCGGTCCTGCACCGCGGGCACGGGCATCATTGCCGGTGGGCCGATGCGCGCGGTGTTCGAGACGCTCGGCATCGGCGACGTGGTGGCGAAGTCGCTCGGCAGCCGCAACCCGCACAACATGGTGAAGGCCACCTTCGCCGCGCTGGAACGGTGCGGCAGTCCGCGCAGCGTGGCGGCCCGGCGCGGCAAGAAGGTGTCCGACATTCTCGGCCGCCGTGATGCGGTGCAGGAGACGGCGGATGTCTGACCCGGCAGCCCCGAAGGCCACGGTCCGGTTCACGCAGTTCGCGTCCGGCCTGGGCCGCAAGAAGGATCAAATCCAGACCTTGACCGGACTGGGCCTAGGCAAGCTGTGGCGGACCCGGGAGCTTGAGGATACCCCGTCAGTGCGCGGCATGCTTCGCAAGGTCGCCCACCTGGTCCGGGTGGAGGAATAATCGTGAAGCTGAACGAGATACGGGACAACCCCGGTGCCCACCTCAAGTCGAAGCGGCTCGGTCGCGGCATTGGCTCCGGCAAGGGCAAGACCTCCGGCAAGGGCGTCAAGGGCCAGAAGGCCCGTGAAGGCGTCGCGTTGAACGGGTTTGAAGGCGGCCAGTTGCCGATTTACCGGCGCCTGCCGAAGCGTGGGTTCCATAACATGTTCCGCAAGGAATATGCGCCGGTGAATCTGGGCGCCATCGAGAAGGCGCTGGAGTCGGGTCGGCTGGCTGCCGGCCAGCCGATCACGGCGGAAACGTTGCAGGCCGCGGGCCTCGCGCGGCTGAACAAGTTGGACGGTGTGCGGCTGCTCGCTATGGGGTCGGTGACGCGGGCGATCACCGTCACCGTGTCGGGCGCCTCGGCGGCGGCGGTCGCGGCGGTCGAGGCGGCTGGCGGCTCGGTCACGCTGCTTCGCCCGGCGGAGCCGCCCGTCAGCCCGGCGACGTAGAAGTTCAAACAAGGCTTGCTTCCCTAAGCCGGCCCGCGGCACAGTTTGGTCAATGGTGGTGCCCCGCTCCCGTAAGGGACCGTGCTTGGCACTACGACTGCAAAAGGGGGACGGTTCATGGCCTCAGCGGCCGAGCAGCTTGCGGCAAACCTCAATCTCGGCACGCTCGGCAAGGCCACCGAGCTCAAGTCGCGCATCTGGTTCACCCTGGGCGCCCTGCTGGTCTATCGCGTCGGCACCTACATCCCGGTGCCCGGCGTCGATGCGTCGGTGATGGGCGAGATGCTGGCGCAGAACGGCGGCGGCATCCTGGGCATGTTCGACATGTTCAGCGGCGGCGCGCTGGGCCGCATGACCGTGTTCGCCCTCAACATCATGCCCTACATCAGCGCCAGCATCATCATCCAGTTGATGTCAGCCGCGGTGCCGTCGCTGGAAACCCTCAAGAAGGAGGGGGAGAGCGGGCGCAAGAAGCTCAATCAATACACCCGTTACCTGACGGTGCTGATCGCGTTGGTGCAGTCCTACGGGATCGCCGTCGGGCTGGAGTCGATGCATGGCAACCTCGGCTCCGCCGTGATCGACCCCGGCCTGTTCTTCCGCACGTCCTGCGTCATCACGCTGGTGGGCGGGACGATGTTCCTGATGTGGATCGGCGAGCAGATCACCGCGCGCGGCGTCGGCAACGGCACGAGCCTGATCATCTTCGCCGGCATCGTCGCCAACCTGCCGCATGCCTTGGCGAACCTTTTGGAGCTTGGGCGGACCGGCGCGCTGTCCCCGGTGTTCATCCTGGCCTTCATGGTGATCGCCGTCGCGGTGATCGCCTTCGTGGTGTTCATGGAGCGGGCGCAGCGCCGGGTGAACATCCAGTATCCGAAACGCCAGGTCGGGCAGCGCATGTTCGGCGGCGACAGCACGCACATGCCGCTCAAGGTGAACACCGCAGGGGTGATCCCGCCGATCTTCGCCAGCTCCATCCTGCTGATCCCTGCGACCATCGCCGGGTTCTCGCAGAACAACTCCAATTCCTGGCTGGCCTGGATCGGGCAGCGGCTGGGCCACGGCGAGCCGCTGTATATGCTCGCCTATGCCGGCATGATCATCTTCTTCTCGTATTTCTACACGGCGGTGGTGTTCAACCCGCAGGAGACGGCGGACAATCTGAAGAAGTACGGCGGGTTCATTCCGGGCGTCCGACCCGGCTCGAACACCGCGGACTACTTCGACCGCATCCTCGCCCGCCTGACCACGGTGGGCGCGTTGTACCTGTGCGTCGTATGCATGCTGCCGGAGATCCTCATCAGCCGCTACGGCGTGCCGTTCTACTTCGGCGGCACCAGCCTGATGATCATCGTGTCCGTGACCATGGACACGGTGACGCAGATCCAGTCGCATTTGCTGGCCCACCAGTATGAGGGTCTGATCCGCAAGTCGCGGGTGAAGGGCCGTGCCCGATGAACCTGATCCTGTTGGGGCCGCCCGGGGCGGGCAAGGGCACCCAGGCGAAGCGGCTGGAGCAGCGGCACGGCATCGCCCAGGTTTCGACAGGCGACATGCTGCGCGCCGAGGTCAAGGCCGGCAGCGAGATCGGGCAGCGTGCCAAGGCGGTCATGGAGTCCGGTCAGCTTGTCTCGGACGACCTGATCATCGCCATGCTCGAGAAGCGCATCCAGCAGCCGGACGCGGCGCGCGGCTTCATCCTGGACGGCTTCCCGCGCACGGTGCCCCAGGCCGACGCGTTAGACGTGATGCTGGACCACGCCGGCACCCGCATCGACGCGGTGATCGAGTTGAAGGTGGACGACGTCGCCTTGATGGACCGGATTGCCGGACGGTTCACCTGCGCCAAGTGCGGCGCGGGCTACCATGACAATTTCCAGACGCCGCGCGTGGAGGACACTTGCGACGTGTGCGGCGGCCATGAGTTCGTCCGCCGTGCCGATGACCGGCGGGAAACCGTGGCCGCCCGGCTCGACGCCTACCACACGCAGACCGCGCCGATCCTGCCGCACTACAGCAAGGCCGGCCGTCTCATGACCCTGGACGGCATGGCGGACGTGGATACCGTGTCACGGGAGATTGAGGCGGTGCTGGCCGGGGTGCCGAAGCGAACGGTCACGATAAGTTGATGCCAGCGCATTGACTTGCGTTGGCTGTTGCGTCTATCACCCGGTCTTGCCTTGTCGCGCTTGCGCCGGGTGATTTTTTTATTCGAGGGCTTCCAGCGCGAAAGCGAGCAGGGCCTGTTTAAAGGATCTCAGCCCCGGCCGCTGCGCTGGACGGCTTTGAGATGGTGAGGAGTTATTGGCTTGGCCCGTATTGCCGGTGTGAACATTCCGACCAACAAGCGCGTGCTGATCAGCCTGCGCTACATTTACGGTATCGGCCCGTCCAACGCCGTCGATATCTGCAAGCAGCTTAGCATCCCCGATGACCGCCGGGTCAACCAACTGTCCGACGACGAGGTGCTGCGCATCCGCGAGCTGATCGACCGAGACTACCGCGTCGAGGGCGACCTGCGGCGTGAAGTGGCGATGAACATCAAGCGGCTGATGGACCTTGGGTGCTACCGCGGCCTGCGGCATCGCCGCGGCCTTCCCGTGCACGGGCAGCGCACCCACACCAACGCCCGCACCCGCAAGGGCAAGGCCGTGGCCATCGCCGGCAAGAAGAAAGTCACCAAGTAGCCGCGCCGCTTCTGGCTCGTCCGTCGCCCCGGCGGCATACCTGTCGCCCCGGCGGCGCAAGAACTGATAGGAACATCTGAATGGCGAAGCCCGCCTCTTCGCGTCCCCGTAAGAAGGAGCGCAAGAACATCATCTCCGGCGTCGCCCATGTGGCCGCGACCTTTAACAACACCATGGTGACGATCACCGATGCCCAGGGCAACACGATTGCCTGGTCGTCCAGCGGCATGCAGGGTTTCAAGGGCAGCCGGAAGTCCACCCCCTACGCGGCACAGGTCGCGGCGGAGGACGCGGGCAAGAAGGCGCGCGAGCATGGGATGGAGACCCTGGAGATCGAGGTCAGCGGCCCCGGTTCCGGCCGTGAAAGCGCGTTGCGCGCGCTGCAGGCGGTGGGCTTCGCGATCACGGCGATCCGCGACATGACGCCGATCCCGCATAATGGCTGCCGCCCGCGCAAGCGCCGCCGGGTCTGACCGCCTGCACTGGCTTTGGCGCGGCGCCACCGGTGGGTGGCGTCGCTTGTTCTGTTTGGAGATGATCCATGGTCATCCAACGTAATTGGCAATCCCTGATCAAGCCGGACAAGCTCGACGTCGAGCCGGGGTCCGACCCGCACCGCATCGCGACCGTGGTGGCGGAGCCGCTGGAGCGCGGCTTCGGCATGACGCTCGGCAACGCCGTGCGCCGCGTGCTGCTGTCGTCCCTGCAAGGCGCGGCGGTGACGGCGGTGCAGATCGACGGTGTGCTGCATGAGTTCAGCAGCATCGCGGGCGTCCGGGAAGACGTGACCGACATCGTGCTCAACATCAAGCAGTTGGCGCTCCGGATGCACGGAGAGGGGCCGAAGCGCATGGTGCTGACCGCCACCGGACCCGGCGAGATCACCGCGGCGCAGATCCAGACCGGCTCCGACATCGACGTGATGAACCCGGACCTGGTGATCTGCACGCTGGACGACGGCGTGAAGCTCGGCATGGAGTTCACCGTCAATCTCGGCAAGGGCTACGTCCCCGCGGCGAGCAATCGCCCGGAGGACGCGCCCATCGGGCTGATCCCCATCGACGCGATCTACTCGCCGGTCAAGCGGGTGTCCTACAAGGTCGAGCCGACCCGCGTGGGGCAGGTGACGGACTACGACAAGCTGCTGCTGCAGGTCGAGACGAACGGCGCAGTGACGCCGGAGGACGCCGTGGCGCTCGCCGCGCGCATCCTGCAGGACCAGCTGCAGCTGTTCATCAACTTCGACGAGCCGCAGCTTGCCCGGGCCGACGACATCCACGACGACCTGCCGTTCAACCGCAACCTGCTGCGCAAGGTGGATGAGCTAGAGTTGTCCGTGCGCAGCGCGAACTGCCTGAAGAACGACAACATCGTCTACATCGGCGACCTCGTGCAGAAGACCGAGCAGGAAATGCTGCGCACCCCGAACTTCGGCCGCAAGTCCCTGAACGAGATCAAGGAAGTGCTGACCGCCATGGGGCTGTCGCTCGGCATGAACGTGTCCGGTTGGCCGCCGGAGAACATTGAGGACCTGGCCAAGCGGCTCGACGAGCCGTTCTAAATCTTGAGAGAGTAGGAGCAGTATCATGCGCCACGGTGTTTCCGGCCGCAAACTGGGCGTCACCTCGAGCCACCGTCTGGCCATGTTCCGCAACATGGCCGTGGCGCTGATCAAGCACGAGCAGATCACCACCACCTTGCCCAAGGCCAAGGAACTGCGCCCAGTGGCGGAGAAGCTGATCACCCTCGGCAAGCGCGGCGGCCTGCACGCCCGGCGGCAGGCCCATGCCCAGCTTCGCGACGAGGTGATCGTCGCCAAGCTGTTCTCCGCGCTGGCGGACCGCTACCGCACCCGCCCCGGCGGCTACACCCGCGTGCTCAAGGCGGGCGTGCGCTATGGCGACGCGGCGGATATGGCGGTGATCGAACTGGTTGACCGCGACCCCGCCGCCAAGGGCCAGGACAGCGGCCCGCGTCCGGACCTGATCGAGGACGAGGAGCAGCAGGCCGCCTAAGCACGGCTTTCCCTCCTCGCATCCGGGGACTGGCCGCACCATTTCGCTTTCCATGACGCGGCTCGCTCCCTCTTCCCCCGACCTGTTCGGATCGCCGCCCGTCGACCCATCCGCGACGTTCAAGCCGCTCGCGGAGCAATTGCGCCCGTCGGCACTGGTCGATATCGTCGGGCAGCCACATTTGGTGGGCGAGGACGGCGCCCTGACCCGCATGTTGGGGCGCGGCGCCTTGGCCTCCCTCATTCTGTGGGGGCCACCCGGCGTCGGCAAGACGACGATTGCCCGCTTGCTCGCCGAGGCCGCCGGGCTGCACTTCACGGCGGTTTCGGCGGTGTTTTCCGGCGTTGCGGACCTCAAGCGTATTTTCGACGAAGCAAGCCGCCGGCGGCAGCTTGGCGCCCGTACCCTATTGTTCGTGGATGAGGTGCACCGCTTCAACCGCGCGCAGCAGGACAGCTTTCTGCCGGTCGTTGAGGACGGCACCGTGGTGCTGGTGGGCGCCACGACCGAGAATCCCTCTTTCGCCCTGAATGGTGCGTTGCTGTCCCGCTGCCAGGTGCTGGTGCTGCGCCGCCTGGACGAAGACGCCCTAGACCAACTGCTGGCCCGCGCCGAGCAGGCGGCCGGGCGGCCCCTGCCCATCGTGCCCCAGGCGCGCGGTGCCTTGCGCGCGATGGCGGACGGGGATGGGCGCTATCTGCTCAACATGGCAGAGCAGCTTCTCAGCCTGCCGGAGCAGCCCTTGCTCGACGCATCGGGCCTCGCCGCCGTGATCGGCCGCCGTGCAGCGCTGTATGACCGGGATCGGGATGAGCATTTCAATCTGATCTCCGCTTTGCACAAGTCGCTGCGCGGCTCCGACCCGGACGCGGCGCTGTATTGGTTTGCCCGCATGGTGGCCGGCGGCGAGGACGCCCGCTACGTCGCGCGCCGCCTGGTCCGTTTCGCGTCGGAGGATGTCGGCATGGCCGACCCCGGCGCGCTCCCGCAAGCAATAGCGGCATGGGAAACCTATGAGCGCCTCGGCAGCCCGGAGGGCGAGTTGGCCATCGCGCAGGCCATCGTCTATCTCGGCACCGCGCCCAAGTCGAACGCGCTGTACGTCGCGTATAAGGAGGCGCTGGCGGCGGCGAAGGCCACCGGCAGCCTGCCGCCGCCCGCCCACATCCTGAACGCGCCGACCCGGCTTATGAAGGACTTCGGCTACGGCAAGGGCTACGCTTACGACCACGACGCGGAGGATGCGTTCTCCGGCCAGAACTATTTCCCAGAGGGGATGGACCGCGAGGCCTTCTACCGCCCGGCGGACCGCGGCTTCGAGCGCGAGGTAGCGCGGCGGCTGGACCACTGGGCCAAGCTGAGACAGGGCCAACCATGAGCATAACAGTGCAAACCCGCGCGGTGACGGAGGACGAGGCCGACCTGCGCCTGGACCGCTGGTTCCGGCGGCACTTCCCCGGCGTGACGCAAGGGGCGATCCAGAAGCTGTGCCGCACCGGCCAGGTCCGCATCGACGGACGCCGGGCGGACGCCGGAACCCGTTTGGCGCCGGGCCAGGCCGTCCGCGTGCCGCCGTTGCCGCCCGCCGCCGAGCCGCCGCCCGTGGTCCACGTCTTCAACCCCGACATCGCCCGCGAGTTGGAGCGCATGGTGCTGTACCGGGACGAGGCCGTGATCGTGCTGAACAAGCCGCACGGCCTGGCGGTGCAGGGCGGCCCCGGCATCGTCCACCACCTGGACGGCATGTTGGACGGGCTGCGCGGCGACAGCGAGCACCGGCCGCGGCTGGTGCACCGGCTGGACCGCGACACGTCGGGCGTCCTGGTGCTGGCGCGCACGCCGGGCACGGCGGCGCGACTGGCGGCGGCGTTCCGCGGACGGGACGTGCAGAAGACCTATTGGGCGGTGGTCGCCGGCCGCCCGGTGCCGGTGGAAGGGCGGATCGACATGCCGCTGCTGCGCTACACCGGGCCGCGCGGGGAACGCAGCGTGCCGGCGGCGCGGGACGACAAGGAGGGGCTGCGGGCGGTGACCGACTATCGGACGCTGGACCATGCCGGGCAGAAGCTCGCTTGGCTGGAGATGTCGCCGATCACCGGGCGGACGCACCAGCTCCGGGTGCACAGCGTCGGTATCGGTGCGCCCGTCGTGGGCGACCTGAAGTACCACGAGCCCGACCAGAACGGCGCCGGCTCCGCGTTGGTGGAGGGTTTGTCGGACAAGCTGCACCTGCACGCCCGCGCGCTGGATCTGCCGCATCCCGCGGGCGGAAGGCTGGTGGTAGAGGCCGAGCTGCCGCCGCACATGCGCGAGACGTTCGCGACTTTGGGCTTCCACGCCGGGCGGCCCCAGGCGCCGGCCCGGCGGTGATTCGGTCCCGATGACCCGCAGGCGCCGCATCGGCCTAGTTGCCGCCGCCCTCGCCGTGCTGCTGCTCGTGGCGGCCGTCGCGGTGGCCGCGGCGTCGTTCGACGCCGACGCGCTGAAGCTCCGGCTGGCCGACGTCGTGCGGCGCTCCACCGGGCGGGAGTTGACCATCGCCGGGCCGGTGGGCCTGACTTGGTCGCTGGTGCCCACGGTTGCGCTGCGCGACGTGTCCCTGTCCAACCCGCCGGGCCTGTCGCGCCCGGCCATGGCGCATGCGGCGCAGCTTGACGTGCGGATCGCCCTGCTCCCCTTGCTGTCCCGCCGGGTCGAGGTGCGCGGCGTCACCCTGGTCGAGCCGGACATCCTGCTGGAGCGCGACGCCGCGGGCCGGCCCAACTGGCAGTTCACGCCGCCAGCCTCGCCCCCTACGTCGCCGGGTGCTGTGTCCCGGCCGACGGCGCGGATGCAGGTGGCCGTCGATGCCGTGCGCGTGCTCGACGGCCGGATCGGCTGGCGCACCGGCACGGGGGTTGTCGAACTGCTGGCGCCGACGGCTGCGGCGGTCGCGGCCGGGCCAGGCGAACCCGTGGCGCTTTCGGGAACGCTGTCGCTGGCGGGCCTTGACCTCGGCCTGACGGGCACGACGGGGCCGCTGGGAGCCATCGGCACGGCGTCCTGGCCCCTGCGGGTGGCGTTGCAGGGCAGCGGCGTCCAGGCCGGCGCGAACGGCACGCTCGGGCCAGGGAGCACGATGGCGCTGCGGGCCAGCATGGCCGACCTCCGCGTGCTGGAGCCGGCGCTGGGCCGCGCACTGCCGCCGCTGCACGATGTGCAGGCCTCGGCCCGGCTGCTGCCGGACGGCCTGGCCGACGTGCGGGCACAGGCCGGCGCCGCGGACCTTTCGGCCTGGCTGCCGGGCGTCAAGCTGACCCGTGCGACGCTCACCGCGCCTGCCATGGCGCAGCCTGTCGCCATCACCGCTGAGGCGCTGGCCGGTTCGGCGCCGGTCGCCCTCACCGCCCAGACCGAGACCCTTTCGGCGCTGCTGGCCGGCGGGCCGGTGCCGGGGCAGGCGTCGCTGGCCGCGGCGGGCGCGACGGTGGAGGCCCGGGGCAACTTGGCGGGAACGGGCCGGCCCCTTGGCCTCGCGGTGTCTGCGCGGGTGCCGGACTTGGCGGCGCTGGGCGCGCTGGCCGGGCTGACGCCGCCGCCGCTGCGGGATGTGGAGTTCGACGCCCGGGTCTCGGCGACGGAGGCGGGCGCCATCGTCCTGCGGGGAATGCGCCTGGCGTCGGCGCAGGGGGACGTGTCGGGGGATATCGTGCTGGGCCGGACGCCGAGACCCTCGATGCGCGGGACGCTGGCGTCGCAAAAACTTGACCTCGGCGCATGGCTGGCCCGGCCCGTGGCCGCTCCGGCTGATGCCCTACCGCCCGCGCCACCTGCGCCGGCGCCGGCCAGCCCTCCCGGCGCCACGCCGCCGGCTCCGCTGTTGTCGGATCGCCCGCTGCCGTTCTATCTCCTGTGGCGGGCCGACGCCGACCTGCGCATGACGCTGAACGAGGTCCTGTGGCACGGCGCATACTACCGTGCCGTAACGGGCCGGCTGCTTCTGCAAGACGGCGCGTTGCGGCTGGACCCTATGCAGGCGCAAGCGCCGGGCGGGGCGGTGCAGGCGACCCTGCTGGCCAACGCGGCGACCCCGGTTCCCACCGTGGAGTTGGGGCTGAAGGCGCCCGGCCTCGCCCTGGGGCCGATCCTGGCCGGGTTCGGCGCACCGGAAAGCATGGCGGGGCAGGTCGACGCCGACGTGCAGCTCAAGGGCGCCGGCGGCAGCGCGCGGGCTATCGCGGCGTCGCTCGACGGGCATCTGGGCTTGGCGATGGTGGACGGCGAGCTGGACAACGCCTGGATGGCCGGCCTGCTCGGGAGCACCCTGCGCGGCTTGCCGATGGAACCGGCCGGGCAAAGCGCGGTGCGCTGCCTGGCCCTGCGGCTCGACGCCACAAGCGGCCAGGCGACAACCCGGGCGCTGCTGCTGGACGCCACCCGCCTGCATTTGGACGGGGAGGGCGGGGTGAACCTTGCGGACGAGACGCTCGACCTGCGCCTCCATACGCTGGTGCGCCTGGGCAGCACGTGGCTGGCGGCGCCCGTGCACCTGGCCGGACCGTGGCGGGCACCCCGGCCCCAGGTCGCGGCGGGTAGAGCCGGGCGGGGCGCGTTGGTGATCGGCGCCACGCCGGGTCCAGACGCCTGCCCGGCGCAGTTGGCCGTGGCGCGCGACGGCCAGGCCGGACCGATGCCGGCGGCCAGCGCCGCGCCCACCGAAGCGCCGCGCAGCGTCAAGCCGGCCGACCTGCTGCGCAGCCTCTTGCGATAAGGAACACCCCCGCGTGCTTCGTTTCTGGGACACTGCCGCCGTGGCGCCGACCGAGGGCGGGTTCGCCGTGCTGCTGGACGGCAATCCGATGCGCATTCCGGGCGGCAAGCCGCTCACCGTCGCCGCCCCCGCCCTGGCCGAAGCGGTCGCCGCCGAGTGGCAGCAGGCCGGCGGCGCGAAGGGCGGCGCGATGACCATGGACCACGTGCCGCTGACCCGCCTGGCCGGCACCGCGCAGGACCGCATCGCCCCCGACCCGGCGCCCGTCGCCGCCGCCCTCGCGCAGTATGCGGAAAGCGACCTGCTGTGCTACCGCGCGGAAGCCCCGGCGACGTTGGTGGTGCGGCAGGCCCATGCCTGGCAGCCCTGGCTGGATTGGGCGGCACGGCGGTATGGCGCCCGGCTGGACGCGACCACGGGCATCATGCACCGGGCGCAGGACCCGGCGGCGCTCGATGCGATCCGCCGGGCGATGGCCGGGCAATCCGTGCCGACGCTCGCGGCGCTGGGCATCGCGGTGCCGCTGCTGGGCAGCGCGGTGCTGGGCCTAGCGCTCGCGGAGGGCGCGCTGGACGCCGCGGCCGCGCATGAGTTGGCGAGTTTGGATGAGCTGTCCCAGGTGGAAGGGTGGGGCGAGGACGCCGAGGCCGCGGCCCGGCGGCGGCGGATCGCGGAGGATGTCGCGCTGGCCGAGCGGTTTATCCGGCTTAGCCGCAATACTGTTCACTTTGTGATTCGGATAGCGGCAGATACGTCGATCCGTGTCGTCGGCTGTGAGGTGCGCGGCCGCAACGGATAGCCGCTCATCTTGCGTTTGACCCCGCGCGGGACCTGGCGGCCT
>JAABUQ010006338.1_pt1 | contig 18030 bp, 15 predicted proteins | sample 5560001 | NCBI WGS metagenome assembly JAABUQ01 (sample SAMN10711888, study PRJNA513371) | rock metagenome | isolation source: Antarctica rocks | place: Antarctica: Victoria Land, Finger Mt nord | collected 2015-12-18
TTTATTAAGTATGAATGGATTGAAATAGATGCATACTCTAGCTGGAACACTTTTGTTGCATCTGTTGAAAAAATTCTCAGAGAATTCGGAACTAACTATGTAATTAATTTTGCTTAACTACTTATCGACCTGCCCCCACCAGCCGACAGTAACCGAATATCCCCACTCTTGGCACCAGGCCAATGTCTCCGAGTTGGCCCCGCTAATGTGAGGATTGATTACAGCGCCAGCGTCAGGCATTAACCGCAGCGTCTTACAGTTGAGCTGCCGCAGATAAGCAGAAAGCGTTTGTTCACCATACCTGGCGGCACTGGCAGTACCAATAACGGCAACATCTGTTCTACCGAGCCGCCACAGTTTCAAGGCGACAATTAATGATTTGAGCGCCCCCTCGCAGAGCCAAACTTCAGAGATTCCTTCGGCCTCCGGGTGCTTCCAGCAGAATAACGGTAGCTCCCCGCTGGGTAGTTGTGGCCCGTTACCACCCTGGCGGGAGCTACTCAGCCAGAGGTATTTTGCTGGTTTTTCGTTTTCAGGCTTGAGCTGAGCGCCGGTGATCTTCCCTTGCGGGTCGAAAGCGTAAATCGCAATTCCATACACGCCACCAAGGCATGGACCCACAGGATTGACCCCCGCTAAATCTAGGAATAATCCAAAAATTCGTTGGTCGGGGTTCCATGTCCTGAGCGCCCCCAGTTCAAATGCCAAATTAATCTCGGCATCAGTTAGTCCGCGTGAGCCTAAAAGAAGGCGATGGCGGGCGACGAGCGTTAGATTTTGATTCACCAGCCGGTATTGGGAATCGCGCTCTTCGACACTGAGGAGTTGGGCATTGTGCCGGGCTAGAGCTGCCTCGCGTTGTCTGCGGTTGAGTTCCTGTTCTTGGCGCCGCTGTATCCGCTGCTCCTCATTCCAGTCATCATTTTCATCATGCCTGACGAACAGCCCACCCATCCCATTGTGCAACGGCTTGACAAAACGGTAGCCGGGCGGGGCATCATGCTGGCCCATCCCACGCAAACACAAGACCCATTTATCGTCTTGGACTTTGCAGCCGTGGAAACCGCCGCAGACCAAGCAGGGATTTCTTTTGCTTGCACGAATGCCTCTTTTCATCGCCCACCTCCATGTCTTCGGTAGTGCAGTTTTTGAGCAATATTTTTCGATTTCATGCAAATGTCTCTTTTTGAATGGAAGCGAGACTTAAGCCTGACTATTGTGGATTCCGGCTATGCGTGTGGCGATTGTGTGACAGGTAAATATCGCGGCAAGTGCTGTGATCGCCTGATCAAGCGCAATCTGGCGACTGGATAAGTTGACTTTTTATTCCCAAATAGCTGAAATTAAATTTCAGCTATTTAGCGAGCCCGATATTCTTGAGATCAGGTAGTCTGAATTTCGGTTTCTAATTTGAAGTGGAAGTTTTGACGACGGAATACAAACTGAAAGCGCTGGTCACAACATCTACATCAGACTTGTGCAATAGATTTCGGATGAGTTGAGTATTTGTCGATTACAGGACGCAATTTGTGGTCAAACTTTTGCATGAAAGCAAATCCTACTCGCCTTGACTCATAGATGGAGAAGATATTTATTTCGGGAGTTATGTACGCCGAGGAGCAGCTCTAATCCAGGGCATGAGGCCCCAGTATCTAGGGAAATCGACGCAGTACTGAGTTAAGATTCCGCGCCGGGAATCCTAGTTTTGAAGGCGTAGATTCTGAATGGTTAAAGCCCCTGGCTTGGGGCCTGAAACTATTCTAAATATGTGAATGTGTGAGTTGTTAGAAGTTTCTCTTGCCGGAGAAATTTCCACTCATTAAATGATGACTTGAGAGCAAGCGATTTGTCAACACTGACTGCATGTGTATTTAATTACAATCGCTTGAATTAATATTATTACTATCTGAGCAGCGCTTCATCAGGCTCAGTAAGGAGCAGATGGGAAAGAGAAAATGATTTTCCCTAACTCAGCCGCTCTGCCTTCAGTCCCGCTCTCTTCCAGTCTGAGATCACGGCATGGCATCGCCTTGAATCTGGCTCAGCGAACATACCACGACGGCCTAGTCGGTTGATAATCGAGAGAATCCCAGGCTCGGGGAGAAAACAGCTAACTACTAAATCCCCTAAATTCGAGTGGAATAAAACAGCTGACTCCAGGGTTTCGTCGAGCTGATCCAAGTTTCTCCCTTGAGGTAATAACTCATTCACAATAATCCGTGTATTAGCACCGATGGTAGGTAGCCAGTCTGGGATTGGCGGAAAGGCGAGTAAGAGACTGACTTTCTGTGTGATCCGGTCAAGAAATTCAATGGAATTGGGTTCGCCACAGTACAGCAAATGCTTTCCACCTAGTTGCCACCAAGTCTCAGGTGGTTCTGGCTCACGAACAGATAGTTGTGGATTTGAGAAGGATTGTGCTGATTGAATCGGCTCAGAGCCACGGCGAATTGCTACAATTTCCGGCTTAGGCCCAAGAGTTGGGAGCGGCTCTGGCGTTGAAGATGCCTGTAACGGTAAAAATATTTCTACCTCTAGCTCTGGCTCTGGCTCTGGCTCTGGTTTAACTTTATTTGAAGGTTTAGCGTATTTCTGCTTCAGCGCTTTGGCTGTTGTGTAGGTGATTGGTTCACCTGCTTGGGCACGGGCGATCGCTTCTTCACGAACAGCCTTAGAGGTTGAAGGCGCTGCTAGGATGTAGAGGGCTGAGGGAGCAACGGACCAATCTAACAAATTGTGAGATTTAAACTGCTTAGCCACATTCATGAACCGAGTGGCTGTCATTTGGGTCCAATCAAATTCAGCTTCTAGCCAATCCTCGAATTTCCCATGACCCAGCTTTTCCTTGACCTCAATGAGTCTTTGGCCAATTTCGACGATGCCCTGAGCCGTCCGCTTCATCAGCATGCGAATTTCCCCAGTCTGCTGTTGGATAAACTGGGTGGTTTCGGCATCTAAACTGGCGTAGTCAAACCCTTTCCGGGCCGGTGGACTGGCGGAGGTGGGCATTGGTGGGCTTTTACGCTCTCCATGTAGTATTCATTACTTTTTAGTTTAGACACGAAGTAATTTTTTAGCAAGGGAAATTCCCCCACTATTTCTAGAATCCCCTCTTCGAACTGAAACCGGGGCCCAAAAGAGAAACCGTAAAGCATCGGTGGCTCAAGGCATGGCTATAGAGAATCAAGGTCAATTCCTCGCGCTTGTAATCTGGCAATCAGTTCCTCTCGCTGGCGTCGCTCAGTTTCTGCTCGCTGCCGCTCAGTTTCTGCTCGTTGCCGCTCAAGTTCAAGCTGTTGTTGGGCAGATTCGGCTCTTCTATCAGCTTGCTCAGACCGTTGCCGCTCAAGTTCAGCTCGCTGCTCAGATTGTTCAGCTCGCTGCTCAGATTTTTCCTTAAGCTGTCGCTCCTGCTCCTTAAGCTGCCGCTCCTCTTCCGCTTCGGTCAGCACCCACTCACCTTGTTCGTCGTACCAGCGCAGCCACAACCGGGGGATGCCAGCGTAATCACCCGACCACAATCCCAACCCTAACTTCAGCTCCGGCACCCAGACTTTCGGCTCTGCCAGGACTAATTCTTGGTATTTACTCCCGACCAACTGAAAAGCTTTGAGTTCGTCATTGTAGCGGTCGAACAAAATATAGTAGGGCACGCCCAGGATGTGCTCATACACCTGCCACTTGGTCGGTGGGCTATTTGGCTGCGCTTTAGTTTTTCCCAAATCCTCATTCCGGGTACTAGGTGAGAGCAGTTCTACCACTAGTAGAGGTCTGACTCCTTCCTGCCACATCACGTAGCTTAGGCGCAGTTCTTTATTGTCATACAAGCGGGGCACCCCGGCGACAACAAACCAATCTGGGCGCTTGTGCCATTGGGGGTTGTTAGGGTCGTAGTAGAGATTCAAGTCGCTGGCAACAAATACCTGATCTCTGGGATAGGTGGGTGGCTGACAGCCGAAACTCAGGAGTTGCGGTTGCCATATATGGAATTCGTCGGGCAAACCAGTATCCTCCGGGTCTTCGCTAGGTAGGTCATACATCGTCGGCATCGTCTCGCGCGGCGATGAAGGCGGGTCAGTCTGCTCAATCGGATGTTTAACTGGCAACATAGAGGCTTCCCTTTGAACTCGGTTTCCTTTGTTCAATCTAGCGAAAGGTTTTGTCAAGCGATCGCTTTAGCTTTAAGAAGCGAGGGCGGTTTCAGTTGTGTCTTCTTCTGGCGCCTCAACCTGATTCAGGCGAATGTGCTTACGTCCCAAAATCACTTCAAACTCAGCTCCTGGCTGAAGTCCAAGCAGCTTGGTATAAGCTGAGCCAATTAACAAATTACCATTGGACTGGACTGCAATCCGATAGCTGGCACTACGTCCCCCACGTCCATCACTATTCGTAGTAGGGTCTAACTCAATTCCCTCAGCGTCAATCAGCTCATTCATGAACTTCATCATGTTGACGCGCTCTAGCCCATTTTTAGTTACTGTGTAGTAGCCACAGGCTTTAGCTTTTTCTTCTTTGCTGAGGTTCCCTAGCCCTTTTACCTGCTCGAGTAGTTCAGAACCTGTTAGCAATTTCACCTGTTTTGGTTTTAGTTCAGCTTTGGTCTGTTTTGGTTCAGTTTTTGTCGGCTTGGGTTCAGTTTTTGTCGGCTTGGGTTCAGCTTTCTTTGGTCTAGGCATCAAATTAGGTTGGAAATTAATTGAATCGACAGTGTAACATGGTTAATTTTTGTTTTGAGTATTTATTGGCTCAATTCACTCCTAATAGTACGGATGTACTTCAAGGCGCAACGGTAAGCTTGCTCGTACTCATCTGCCCCAGAATGTTCACCCCACTTTTTGCCTGTGATAAGTTTAATAGAAGCGAACACAGCTTTGTGCAGCAACTCCGAATTATTCCGAAATCTGTAATCTCCGGGATCACTATCATCTTGCTCCACGCCCTCTGATGGCACCGGCTTCCACACGCTGACAAGTGATGGGACAGGAGCAGCTACCAAACTGGAACCATTACCACCATCTCTAATCAATCCTGGTTCTCGAAGTAACTCGAACACCAATGACCGGACTTTCTGTCCATACTCTGCTTGTAGGCTTTTCTTTACTTCATCGGGCCGACAAGACACTGTGGGGTTTTGTATGGGGACTTCAGCCGTAGCTATCTCCGACTCCAAACCTTTGAGGAAAAATTCATAGGTGCCTGGTGGCATGACATCAGCAAGTCGCGCTCCACCATCGGTAATTATTCTTCCTGACCGATCAATATCTAGTCCCTTACTCTTTAAAACCGCCTTCTTTCTGTATTCGCTGTACTTGATCAACTCGCCTTCATATAGCACCAACCAATCCAGCCCGACATGAGACACAAAGTTGGCCTTAGACTCCTGACTTAAGCGGCGAACAGGCTTTTTCACTAAATCGGTTCCCACCGGCAAGTCAATCCAGGCGGGAGAGATTTGCACGGTTTTTTCATCCAGCACCGCCTCAATCCGAACACTGACAACTTGAGTCGTCCTCAGTTCTTTCATCCGTTCTGCAATCAAATCACAGGCCCGATCTTGGATGGATTTGAGTGGTTCTGGTTCTACCATGGGGGTGAAACTAAGCGCCAATTGTGAGCCATTAGCTAGGGGAGTGCTCACAGCATCTGGCAGAAATGCCTCCATCTGCGAAGAATTGTTATCCTCTACTCCCGGTTCATTTGTCAGGTGACCTGTCGAGCGCAGTTCTGCCGCCAAATCAAACTTGGGGGAGATATCCCTGACTACCGTTTCTTCAATTCTTGGCGTACACAGGACAATCAAGTCCCCCGCTTCCAGGCTGCTGGCGTCGCTCAAGGTAATGGTGGTTTCACCTGCTGAATATCCCCTAACCAATTCCGGCTTAGGCACATTTTTGGGCGCTGACCATTCCCCATCATCCCCATCCCAGTAGCCGGTCAAGGGAGCAGTCGGCATCCCGTCAAGAAATTGCTGGAAAATATCGCCTATGCCCAACGCCTCGTGACTGACGACAACTCCCCAGTTGTCGTGGGCGATATCAGGAAAATGGCCTGGGTCTGGTCCTGGGACTCTACGAATGATTCTGCCAAACTCCTGTTCGGCTACGGTGAGACTTCGCATTACCCCCAAACAAACAGAAACCGAAGCCCAGGGGTGCGAGAACCCTTCACTCACCATCCCACAATGAACCAAGGCAATATATTCGCCACTAAAAAAACGCTTGTAGGTTTCAGATGGTCTGCCCGCTAGGTCAAAGCCCTCCCGACTGCTGTGGACCAAACCGACCCGCCCTTTAAGAAGCGGAAATGTTGAAAGCAGTTGGTACAGCCGGTGGGAGTGCGGAATATTTAAAGCCCGCGCAATCATCGCATGAGGCTTTCCTCCCTGGCGTAAGAGTGCGAGAACTTCCACCGCCTTAGCCAGCACCGGCAGACAAAAAATATCCGCCAGCAGGATTTTGCGGAACCACTCCCGGTCAGATTCAGCTTTGGCAAAAAACACTTCGGGACTATACTCTACTTTCCTCCCACCTTCTTCCTCGACCACAAAAGCCTTACTCACAGCCTCTTGGTAGACCAAGCGCTTGATCGGAGTTGGGTTCAGCTTCCAGGCTTGTTGAATGCTAAACTCAAAGTCAGGCATTGGGGTGTATCTGGTTACAATCTGACCGCTCTCGGTTTCGTCCTCAATCGAGCTGTAGCGGATATGAGGAATTGGCAGATGGTCGGAACGGAAGCGGGAGCCGGTGAAAAAACAAAGCAAGCTATCGGAAAAATAGTTAATTACGCTCCTGTAGGAATTGGCGGAGGCATGGTGAGCCTCGTCGATTAAAATCAACCCGACATTGGCTGGATTGAGATCGCCCCGATTTACCAGGTTTAGGAGAAATTGGCGATTGACTACTAAAATATCTGCCGAATCGAGACTAAAGGCATAAGACCGAAATTCCTCAGCCCTCAACTCTGCTATCTGAGGCGGAGGCACGCCATCGGGGAGTATCCCTAGCGAGTACAAAGGCCACTGGTCATAGATGGGACAGTGGCGGGAGTCGGTTGGGAAATCTTGTAGGATACGCGATCGCAGTGTGCAATTATCGACGACGACGATCACCTGATTGCCTGCCATATACTCGCCCAAAATGTATGGCAGACAGCTGATGATTACGGTTTTGCCACATCCAACCCCGGCGAGGATATAACCAGCGCCACTGTTGGGAGTGCGTCTATTTGGGTCAAGCTCTCCCCTTGCTGCTTTCTCCCAAAGTTTGAGCAACGCAGTTCTTTGGTGAGCAAATAGTTTGGTGTGGCCCTCGATAATCCGATGCTGAACCAGCTGGCTGTAGCGAGCAAAGTAATGCTGTTCGGTCGGTTGGGGATTTGGGTAGTCTAGAGCCATCGAATCGCTACCCTCCTGTATTGCTCTTGGCCAGATTACAGCCAGCACAAAGAGCCTGACCGTTGTAAACTTCTGTCACCCCACCTTTGCTCCAAGCTTTTTTATGATCGCAATGGAAATTATCGGCTTGGAGGTGTACTCCGCAGATTTGACATTGGAAGCCAGCGCGTTGAAGAACCGCCAACTTTTGAGTCGCTGTAAATAAGCGTCGTTGTCCCATTCTTCTGCCTCAGCTTCTTTACTGTCATCTAACTGAATTCTCCAAACCAGACCCCAATAATTTGATAGTAATCGTATTATTGCTATTGTTGCTATTATTGGCCAACAACAATCATACCAAACTTAAGCAGATTGAGCCATACAACCGTATTGACTTCACTTCTGAGATATTAGAGTGCGCTTTTCTAGTTTGTTCTTGAATGCTTGTCGCTAGCGTTGCCACCAGTTTCTTTTGCCTTATCGTCGGAGCATTTATCAAAATCAGCTGGTGGAAATAGACTTGTGCCAATTAGGTTGGTAACCCAGACAGATGGATCTACCTAGTCGAAGTTGAGAGCCCCCGTCTTTTAAGCGGGGGGTGAAAACGAGTTGAGAGGCTTTAGCCTCGCGTGTTGCATTAATTTAGGCATTATTGTATACTAAGTATTACTGCACCTTGACAACCTAGACTAGCTGGTTCTGAGGGGAAAATGCTCCCTCAGGTAAAAGCCTAGAGCAATATTGGAATGACTCTAGCACTATGCGTACAGACTGAAAGATATTAATCGGTAACTGTCCCGATTAAGTGCATTACAAAAGTATGTAGTATCAATTAAGTTCAAGGCGGTAATGCTGCGCATGTTTCCGGGGGGAGTACTCCCCCCGGAACACTGCGCGACCTTAATCGCGGTGAAAAACCCGCACAGGTAAAAAAGAGTCATGAGATGCAAGTAAGGCCACAACTGGACGAAAGTTTAGTCGAGGGCTGTAAGGGCAGCGTTGACTCTGCCGAAACGATTTGTGTAAAAACATATCGTAAGCAACTATTGCGTAGGGTGTCTTTAGACCCCGGAGCAATATCGTTTGGAATCCTCCTTTTTCAAAAGGGGGAGAGGTCAAACCAAATGATGCTGCCGCTTCTTCGAGCCGGTTTTGCCACTCGACAGGCAGGAATAGTTTGAGGACGAAGGAGGGCTTTTCTAAAAGTTCCAGCGGTGAGCATCTGTCTTTCCACTCTGAACACTCCTGACCACGCTCGTTTCCTGATTTATCGATTAGATTAAGGATGCCGAATTTATTGCAGTAAATGCAATGTTTGTCTATGACTTCTAATCGATGCTGACAAGTCCAGCAGCTAGTTTGTGGTTGGTCAGAGCCAGGATTCGTGTAGTGGGAGCCTGGGGGTGGTGCTGCGTTTTGGCTCTGTTGCAGAAGTGCTCTAGCTTCTTTTGGATTTTTCGCCTTAGAAGTACCAATCAAACTGAGGATCTGATAGCGCTCGTCACCAGGCTGTTTGAGAACTTGTAACGCCGCGTCTACACTTTGTTCGTTCAGAATTTTTCGGAGGGTGATTGCGTGTTCCAGGTTACCATGGTTGATCTCAGTATCTATGGCCCTAACCACTTTTGCCGCCTTCTCGTAAGTGGTTCTTTTTAGCCCAACCAGTTTGGCTACTTTTTCACGGGTCTCACCTTTTTCCCGTGACGCCAAATCTGGCGTCACGGGAGTTGAGGAATTTTGCCGAAGCTTGCTCAATTTTCTAGCACGAGATTTCTCGGTTTCCACATCTTTCCAGGCTTGAGCTTCCCGAACCTTTTGCTCTATAGTTTTGAATCGACTGGCATTCTCCAACAGCAGTGCCTCTAGTTGGGTAGCAGCGTAAAGCCGGACAAAAGGCGGGATTGTGTAGATGCCAAAGAAAAACCTTGCGACTGAGCGCAAGGGCAAGTATCGTACCTTGATGAACTAAATCAGGGAACGATGAAACTCAATATATAGCGGTTTTCAACTGGGTGATGTACAATAGCAGCAATGAGCAAACCAATTGCGGATATCTTTAATTGTTACAAGATTCATGGCATCACTAATCGCTTGATCCAAAGCATCTCGGCTGCGTGCTGCCTTATTAACGTAAATATTGCTTCAGCGAGGATCAACAGTTTTCAATTGGACTAAATTCGGGGGAATAAGGAGATAAATAGACTAATCTTGCCCCAACAGCTTCAATAGCTGGGCGAACTTCCTCGACTTTATGTGCCGGAAGATTATCCATAACAACACATGCGCCTGGCCTTCTTATTGGGGACTAAAATCTGTTCGACCTCGCGAATGAAAGCATCGCCATTAATGCCTCCATCCGTCGTCCAAGCGGCAACAAAACCAGTTAGTGATAATGCCCCAATCAAGGTAACGTTTTTCCCCCGCGTGTAAGGTCGCTCACCATAGGCCCGCTGACCTTCCTTTCTCTCGACCATATAAGCGGACCATCGTCAGATTCATTCCGGTTTCATCGATAAAGACTAAGTCTTCAGGGCGCACATCGTGGATTAGTTCCCAGTATTCTCGGCGCAGATTTTGAACCCGATCACTTTCTGCTTAAGTTGCTACCCAGTGGAAGTATTATCAACGAGGTCTGAGGGCCAAGGAGCTTATCCTGTCTGCATTACAGACCTCTTTGTAACCCCTTCAGCGTCGCCGAATTAAGCCAACGGGAAAACCTACTGTCACATCGTCTTCGTCCTTTGAGGACAGCTCTCAAGAATTGTAAGGATTCAGGTAGTTGAAACCCTTGCCTGGAGAGCATTTCAGATCCGGACTTCCAGACTACATGATTGGATATTCTCAACAAGCAACGATAAATGACTATTCCACCGATTCTTATTGAAAATAAAAAAAGCTAGATTTCCTTTCAAACCTTTACTGGAGAAGCTTTTCAGTCATTTCCCCATGACCTGAATCCTTACCAAGAATCAACGGGATGACCTGTTGGCTTTCGCCAAAGTTTTAGATGAGAAACTGGTTGAGATTGCCCTGGGCTTTGATACTCCTCTATATCTAGTTCGAGCTGTCTGCCTACTGCAGAGAAAAAAGCCTTCTTCTTGTGCCTACTGGCAGCGCTGGAATCATTTACACCATTTATTACCAGGAAAGTTTCATTTCCTGATGACCGTTGTAACTCAGGCGCTGCAACAAACCCCAAGAGCCAGTTCTCTGGTAGAGAATCTCAATTCAAGGCTGCGTAATTACTTTTTCTTGCGTCGTCAACTCGGTTCCCAGTATCTGGACTTGTTACGGTTTTTCCTCAACCATCGCACTTTTATGCGTAGTGAATGCCTCGAACGGGTGGGCAAGAGTCCCACCGACTTAATGACGGGTCAACCTCATGCTCATTGGTTAGAGCTTTTAGGTTTCAAGCGGTTTAAACGCGCCTAATTTCTACCTCCAAAAGTTATCTTTTTTCTATTCGTTGCTATTAATTAGCTAGCTAATTTCGATAGCTAGCTTTTGCCTGTTTTGTTACCCAAAGTTGCCTGTTTTTGAACCATGCCCGATTTTCCATGTAGATGATGCGATCACTCAGATCCAGAACCCGTTTATCGTGGATCACTAACAAAATTGCACAGTCTTGTTCTTTAGCAAGTTTCTCTGCCTCAAAGGAATCGTTGGGTGCCATTACGGACAGCAACAAACAGTAGAAAGCCCGCAGACGCGACAAATGCAGTAAAGGTTACAGATATGCCTAGCACACGATACTGGAACTGCTCATTCTCCTGACTTACCCCGTACACATGAGAAAGCCTGCCTATCAGAAGACACAATCCCACTCCATGTATGGCAGCGGACGGTGCTCCTTGGGTCTCAGCAAGATAAAGCAAAAGAAGACCAAATGGCACGTACTCGGCAAAATTTGAGTGTACACGAATAGCGCGTAGCATTTTTTTGTCTCCGCCGTCACCAATAGAAATTTTGAGGCTACGGCGCAATCGCAGTATTCTGATGCTAAGCCCCACGAAAAGTAGGGCGAGCAGCGCGGCGTAAATCGAAGTAATGTTCATCTGTGAGTGGTGGTATGTAACGGTACGGGCTAGAGGCGACGAGTAATCTTGAACTCATCAAACTGTAAACGTTCAGTGTGTTGAATGGTGGGCTGTTAGCCCCGCATTTCTCACAAACAGAGCTTGAAAAGCTAGAACCCTTGCCCTGTCAAAGTCAAGCGGAGTAAGGGTTTTAACAGTGTGTTGATTTTCTCGTCTCGTTTTGATCGGGGTCAATCCTTGACTGCATAAGGCTTTGAGCGATTATGAGCGCAAAGTTTGTGAGAAATGCGGGTAGCGTATCGTTATTTTCTCAGAACTGAAGACCCTATTAAACGATCGCAGCAACATCAGAACGATTCACTAGATACCCATCTTCCATGTAGATAATGCGATCGGCGAGATCCAGAATGCGGTTGTCATGGGTCACGAGCAAGATGGTACAACCTTGCTCCCTAGCAAATTTTTCCATAATTTCTACCACATCTCGTCCCGACTTTTTATCGAGTGCAGCCGTGGGTTCATCTGCCAGAATAATTTTAGGCTGGCTGACCAAGGCACGAGCAATTGCAACTCGTTGTTTCTGCCCACCTGATAGATTACTCGGATAGTAGTCCATTTGCTGTTCCAAGCCTACTGCGCTCAAAACAGTCCGAATGCGGGTATCGGCAGCGGTGGCAGTTACTTCTTGAATTTCCAATGCCATTTCAATATTTTGATAAGCAGTGAGGAAGTTTAATAGATTGTGCGCTTGAAAAATATAGCCAATATTGCGACGAGCCAGAGTCATTTGTTCTTTGGTGGCATGAAGCAACTCTTGCCCCAGGATAGTTAGGTTTCCCTCTTGAACGGATCGTAAACTTCCTATTAGCGTCAGCAATGTAGTCTTACCCGAACCCGATGGTCCCGTCATGATGATAATTTCGCCGCGATCGATTTGCAGATTGATATCAAACAAAACCTGCTTTCTTAGAGAACCTTGACCATAGTAATGATTTAGATGCGCGATCGAGATTGCAGGTTCAGATAAATTCGTGACCATGCTCAACTCCTAAAAAATATCAGCAGGATCAGCCGTTTGCAGCTTACGCACTGCGATCGCAGCCGAAAGCGAACTCATCATTGCTGTAAGGATGAAGACAAACACAATTCGCCCCAAATCCATTGCCATCGGCAACATTGTCGCGAGGTTGGTAATCCGATAGATGCCTAATGCGATCGCAGTTCCAGGAACAAACCCCAATGCCGCCAGAATTAGAGATTCTTGAAATACAACAATGAGGAGATAGCGATCGCGAAACCCCATCGCTTTGAGGGTGGCATATTCGGGTAAATGATCGGTTACATCACTGTAGAGAATTTGATAGACAATTACAGCGCCTACAATAAAGGCAATCACCACACCCAAATCAAAGGTATAGCCTACTGGAGTGCTGGCATTCCAAAAGGCAACTTCTGCTTTTGCGTAGTCATCTCTAGTCATGACTTTGACATCATTGGGCAGGCGCGATCGCATTTCTGCTAGAACCGCTTGGACATCAGCATCAGGCTTAAGTTTAATCACGCCTACATCAATCAGTCCCCCTTGACGAAAAGGAGCCATGCGTAAAAAGTTGATATCGCTTGTAACCAAATAAGCATTGATGCCAAATGTGGGGCTGAGTTTGAACAAGCCCTGAATTTGAACTTGGCGTTCATTGATTTCGGTTGTGATTGCTTCGCCTGTCTGAAACCGTTGAGCAATTGCGCCAAATTCTTTGCGAGAACCCAGATTGAACAGAGCGGTATCGGGCTGGCGCAGTTTCTCGCGGTTGGCTTCGACTCCCGGAATGTTCAATACCTGATGTTCTGGGTTAATGCCGATTGCATAGATGTCCCAAATTTCTTTGTTTTCAGGATTGCGCCACTGAATCGCATTGAGGTAGATTGGACTGACCGACGCAACTCCTGTGATACCTGCTGCTTGATAGAGTCGGCGATCTGTGAACCGATCGAGGGAAATCAACGATCGCGTTCGGCTACTCATCATGACAATTTCACCGTTTAGGCTATGGTGAAATTCCACTGCGCTGCTGAACAAAGCGCCTCGAAAACCCATTTGCAGAAACATCAGCACATCGGCAAAGCTAATTCCAGCGATCGCGACTAGCAACCGCGCCCGTTCTTTACGTAACTGCAACCAGGAGAGAAACAGCGGTTTCTTTTTAGGGGTGACTTTAGTCATGGCATTGCCTCAATTGACATTGATTGATACTTGAACACTCAAATTGGTTAGTCCCGCCACTCGACGGCTAGAGGTTTCATCCAACAGCACTTTCACTTCCACAACCCGCGCATCAAACTGTGCTGCTGGATCGGTGTTCAACACATCTTCCTTGTTAATTTCTAGCCCCACTTCGACCGCCTTGCCGTGCAGTACCTCTGGAAAAGCATTGTTCTTGCTCATCACGGTTGCAGTCTGTCCGACTCGAATGCGGCTGATATCTAACTCATATACTTCTGCCACTGCCACCATTTGCCGGGTTTGACCCAGACTGATAATGCCTTTGCTGCCCACGAGTTCTCCAGGACGAGTGTGAATTTTCAGGACTTGTCCATCCTGGGGCGATCGCACTGTGACCAAATCCAGTTCCGCCTGTGCTCGTGCCACTCTCGCCTGTGCCGCAGAGACTTGCGATCGTGCCACGTTCACATCCACCGGACGCACCTCGGCGATTTGATCGAGCGTTGCCTGTGCTTCGGAAACCTGCTGCTGCCGCGATCGCTGAATTCGAATCAAATTTGCCTGCGCTTCGTTTAACTGTTGTCGGACTGTATCAGCGGTTAGTTGCTTCCCATCCCGCAAAGATGCAGAAACGGCTCCTTCGGTGTAAAGCACTTGATACCGCCTAGCCTCCAGTTCTGCATTGTTCAGTTCTGCTTTCAGACGGGAGATCGCGGCTTCCTGAGCTTCAGTTTCAGTTTGTAATTCCACCTGCTGGCGATCCACCACTCGCGACTGCGCCCGAATTTGTCCTGATTTCGCACCTGCTTCCACCTGGCTTAACTGGGCTTGAGCAACCTTTACTTGTTCCTGAGCTTCCTGAAGTTCCGTCTGTCGCCGCGCATCAGTATCCAGAACGGCAATCACATCGCCTTTACGAATTTGTTGACCATGAGTGACGCGCAAGGTTTCGACTCGTGCCCCTTCCGCAGCAGTGGGCGCAAACACCTGAATCACTTCGCCCTGTGGCTCCAATCGCCCTAAAGCAGATACCGTTGCGACCGTAGGTGCAGCGCTCATCACAGCCGATGATTGCTGGTTCGGACGGTTGATGCCCATTCGATACGCCACACTACCCACCAGCAGCAAGCAGCCGACCCCCAGCAGGGCGATTAAAGGCGATCGCCCTTTCGGTTTCCAAGGAATGTTAATCATGTTTAGTTCCAACTTTTGTATTCAAAAAAATGAATACAAAAGCTAAGGTATACTGAATAAATTGAATTAGTCAAGTCAGTTTTTTAGTTATGGCACTCAAGCACACAATCCTGGCGTTCTTGTCTCGCCAGCCGATGAGCGGCTACGACGTTGCCAAAGAGTTTGCGGAAGGGTTTGGCAGTTGCTTCTGGAAAGCAAGCCAGCAGCAGGTTTATGCCGAACTGACCAAGCTAGAGCAGCAAGGCAGCGTTACCCATGAAGCGATTCCCCAGCCGGGACGACTCGATAAAAAAATCTATTCCATCACCGCTCCTGGGCAGCAAGAACTGCTCGACTGGCTGACAAAACCTTGTGAACCCAGCGCCATTCGTGAAGATTTGGGTGTCATGGGTTTAGCGGGTCATTTGGTGTCTTCCCAGGTCGTCACCCGCGAAATCGAACGACGACGGCAGCTACACCTTGAAATGGCGCAACAGGTGAAAAAATTAGATGAGCATTTTGCTAAGCATCTTCATTCGCTAGAACTGAAAGACCTCTATATGCATCTTGTGATTCGTCGCGGCATTCGCTACCAGGAAGAGTGGGTAGCTTGGTGTGACGAAGCACTGGTAGCGATCGAGCAAGCTGTAAAACACTAGCGATTGATGTTACAACGAGGCGATCGCCAGTGATGTCACAAATCGTTCTGATAGAGAACTCGGAATAATTTAGCTCCGACCACTGACAGATCAGTTCTCAATTAATTGCCTGGTGATGTTAACTGGAGTTTTGAATAACTGGCTCAAGAAATACGGATGATGGACATGTCAAATTGACTCAGCAGTATGAACATGCTGAAAACGAGTAGATGTCAGCTAATTTCAGGTTTTAAGCAGGCTTTTGACTCCGCTGTTTCACTGACTTTTTCGGTTTAGGCGTAGTCTTTTTGACCACTGGGTAGCGAGTTCTCTTCGGACGCTGCTGACCCTGAGGCCATCCTGGAGACTTTCCCCTGGGTTTGGGCTCACTCGCCGGTGTGTGAATCGCCCTTCGGGTTCGCAGTCGCTACAACGGGGGGAACCCCCGCAACGCGCTGCTCACCGCTAAAATAGCTGGAAACCCCTGAGCTACTCGTCCTGGAGTTAAATCAGTCTGTTGCTTTTGCCAGGGCAGAGGGTGATCTTTAACTATCTCACGAGCTAACCACAACTGCCAACTGAGCAATGGCATCAGCTCACTCCAACGTTCAGCTAGCTTGGTTGTACTGAAATGAGGGAGCGTCCAATGTAACCGTTGCGAGCGCAAATCGATTCCAATGATCGACCGCGAATCAACGCATGTAGCATCGCCATGTCTGCTCCAACGCAGGCATTGCCTCACCTAGCCAACCCAGCCACATCGGTTTGGGGCAGCGCTTGAGAGGTTGCTTGCCAGAAACGGTAATCCGTAGCACTTGCAGGGGATGCACAGCAGCGGCGCGCAAGTGTAACCCAGACCAGTGCTGAATCTGAACTGTCCCCCACTTCGGGTCTTCGCTCTCCAATGTGGCAATAGGCTCTCCCCAAGTGCTGGAGTCAGCCAGCTTAAATTTATCGCCATGCACCTTGGGTCGCCCCTTGCCCGAGTAAGGCGGTGGCGCACCCCATAAACACATGTTTGGGCGCAGTCGTAACAACAGGTCAGCTTCAATCCCCGCTGTTTGCTTAACAAACGAAGCATTGCCGTATTCACTGTCGTAGGTGGCTATCGGTCTCACTGGCAACTGCTTGCAGACCTGCTTCAGTTGAAATGCGGCTCGGCTTAGAGGCGTCTCGAAACTGGTGATGCGTTCATGTCTTAAGGGTAAAGCCCAACTCCCTTGTGCCTCTGGTCTCCAGGCAATGGTACTGAACCCATGCCCGACAGCAATTGGCTTGTTGCCTGCTATCAGCGTCGGTTGATGTTCTATAGTTCGGTCTTTCAGGGTGACAGCAACTGGCGCGTGGCCAAGCAGTGTGGTCTCCTGCTTTCCAGTGGCCGTCCTTCGGTTGGCATCTGTTCGACGTACAGCTTTGTCAGTTTTCGTCTTTGAGGTCGGCTGTGGCGCAACCCGGCATACAGACTTGACCACGATCGCCGGAACACTGGTGAGAGCGAGAGATCCACCTCCGAGTTGGCTCGTGGACTTGTCAGCACTGCGTCCATCAGGTCAAAAATGGCATCTTTACCGAGACCTAACAGCATGTAAGCGGATTGACGGAACTGCTTGAGGCAAGTCGAAAATCATCTCGGTAGATTTTATAAGTAAGCTTTTCTCATCATCTACCCATCGGCAGCAAGGGAACCTCTCACGCTGCCTTTCTTGGATTTTTAGTCAAAACTCCAATCCATAACCGTAGCCAAAAGATGGTATGCTAAGTAATGCTTGGCAACCACCAGATGGATGATGTCGAGTGTAAATCGAGTGCGTTAATCGTATTCGACTTGAGGTTGGACGAAAACCCCAGGCTCTATCGTTACCAGTATGCTGCCTTGAACAATCTTTCGCCGAAAGTCCTGCTAGACGAGGGTTACAGCGACTGATAGCTAACAAAAAGATGATTTTTGCTTGAAAGTTTAGTCTAGCAAGGCTTTCAGGTAAATCGAAGGCTAAAACAGCATAACAGGTACGATAGAGCCAAACCCCAGAGGGTATCCTCACTCGGTCACTAGACGCGAGCGGAACATTTCCCTTCTTTGCCAGTAGCCAACTTCCGGGTGAGCCAAAAATCCTCATCAGTCACCGCTGGGTGAGGTGACTAGCAACAACCGTCTTTTTCCGGGTGATGCTAGGTTTTTAAGCAGGTGTTAACTAACCCAAGCAAGAAAGTGACGAGCGATCGCTCCTTCCCGTCCCTCTCATTGTGGGGCATGCCATCAACACACGCTTATGCCATGCTCAAAATCCCCGGATGTGATCGCAGCAACAATCCGCTCCTTACTCCTCTACACTCCTCCACACCCCTCCACACCCCTGAGCGCTTGAACTAGTAGACATCGCTTGAAAGGATTAAGATGCTTGAGGCTCTTGGGCAAGTATTTCAACAAATCATGCAAAGCCTGATTATTGAAAGTCAAGACACTAGTAGACTCCGGCGTGAGTTTGCCTACCCTTTATTATTGCTTCAAGGCTTTACCCTGATAAGTCCATTTGAAGGGTTTAGCCATTGTGCGATTGAAGTAATCGATGAATTCAAGAATGCGGTTTT
>JAABUQ010006339.1_pt1 | contig 18028 bp, 5 predicted proteins | sample 5560001 | NCBI WGS metagenome assembly JAABUQ01 (sample SAMN10711888, study PRJNA513371) | rock metagenome | isolation source: Antarctica rocks | place: Antarctica: Victoria Land, Finger Mt nord | collected 2015-12-18
CTATGTATTTAATTTGTAGCTTATAATTCGTGGTGGTCATAGTCTAATTAGTAAATAGATGATTTTGTATATTAGAATTAAATTCGGCATTGACCCGGAGTCGGCATTATCCCGGGAGATCTCCTATACGCAAGGCGTATAGTTCCTATACAATAGCACTACTAATTCTTTTCCCAGGGAATCATAACCAAATTTCCAGCTGCTTCTGTCCCAACGCCGTCAACGTATTCGTTGGAGTGCTTATCGGCAATTTGAATAGCGCCCTGGTTACTGCGAACGTCGACGATCACAACGACAGTGTTCTCGGGAGGGGTCATCGTAGTGTTGTTTGACTGGTCCTTCCAAACCGGGGCTTTACAGTCGCCACATTTGGTCTGAAATGTTTTTAGCGATCGTCACGTTGACTTCTAAAGAATGAGGAGATGTAATTTACCTCGTCCTTGCACTTCTTTACAAGCTCATCATCCGTGGCCGCCTGAAGCTGTATTTTGGAGACCATTGTGGAAGTGCTTCACGTTGATCCCGTAATGCGAGCCAGGTCCGTGAGATGTGTAGTTGGTTGGAAGCCTCACCGTAGGGACGTGTTGTCTACTGGTCGGTCAGGGTTGAAAGTGTAAACATCGGTTGAGGTGTACAGGTGATTGCATACGGCGAATATGGTGATCCTAGAGTTGTGATTGCTTGTCATCAGCAGCTGCGCAAACGCTGTGGGTTTCCAGAATGGCTCATCTCCCATTTACCTGTATGTCTGCGACTTATGAAAGATGCGAAAGAGTGGCAGTGGGCGGAGTTACGTAGAAGTGATGAAAGTAGAAGTGAAGGCGCCCAGCGCAAGCAGGAGATTGCAAGTGAGAAAGTGAAATAACCTTGAGCGTTGGTGCCCGAGGGGGTAGCAATTGCGTTTGGTGGGGCGCAAGGTCACATGCACAAACGTGGCCTCAATTCTATCGACCGCATCGCGCGCGTCCTTCCACCAACCATTTTGGACGCGGATTCTCCTTTCTCCACCTTTCACTTAACTTCAGCAGCAAGCTTTCTCTGCCAATCCAGATTATCCCGGCGAGACACCGCAATCACGACAGGAGTTGGCTTGATGCCTCCTGTCTTGAAATGGCTGAGCCTACGAGTTATCCTGCGCTGCATTATCTTGATTCTTGATGCTTGCTGGGGAGCAGATTGCGTTGATGCTCCCGCTAATACCATGGCAGGACGTCATGTGTAACTTGCAGCAAAATGGCGGTAGGCGCTGATACGACGGAGAAAATGCTGAGGAAATAGGGCGCTTGGATGTTGTGAGTTTCTACCTTTATCCTGGATCGAGTAAATCGGCGAGGGAAATATCGATAATTTGAGCAAATATTTGCTAACAGGAGTATTATATTATAAATATCCTTAATATCCTAATCTTATATCCTTACTACTTTAATACCTAGTATATCTGGAGCTCCTTTACTCAAAAACAGCCAAAGTATAAAAATCTAATTAAGCGATATATACCTATAGAGAAGTTATCAAGTCTACCGTTAACGCTATATAAAGGCGCGGGCGTATAAAGGCAATCGAGATAGGGTAACAAAGAGAATAAGCGGCAGGGTTTACTACAGAGGTATACAAAGGAAATAATCGTTAAATACGGAAAGGAAAATAGAGAGCAGGGAAAAAGAAAGCCGAATTAATAAAAATAATAAAAAATATATAATATTGGAATAGTATTTATAAAATCAAGATATAAAGAAACTATTAACTACTTCTGATATCTATATATATAGCTTTCTATCGAGGATTGCCCTATCGCTGAAAGAACTCTATACGTTAACAGTAATAATCGCTATACGGCTGGGTGAAGGCTACGTATCAAATAACCTAATTTATTTAATAAATATTAATTAAAATAAAACTATTGCTTCTAAAAGTCTGCTTGAAACTGCCTAAGAATATTTGACTTTTTATTTTCGAAATTTTAATATTACTAACCTGCAGTATACTAATTCCTTAGCTTCTTCGATACTCGCTCGGTTATTTGTATAAAGGAAGTAATCGATATAATTTCTTATAAATTTAAAAAGCTTGATTAATTATTATCTTTGCCTAATATAAACCCGATATTTGATTGCTGCGAACTCTGAGGTATAGATTAAAAGAAAAAAGCAGATTGAAAAAGGTTAAAACTAATATCGGCTAATAAGTTATTAATACCTAAACAGATAATATTATAAAGTTTTAATAAATAATAATCGTAAACGTTTTTGGTAAACTTATAAACAATTTACTTTTCCTTACTATCTAAGGCCGTAAAGTCGAATATATAAATTAAATAATAATAGAAAGTAGTCTTATCTTCTTCAATTATAAGGTAATATCCGTAGATCTTTACCGATTTATAATTATACGAGATCAAAAAGGCAAGGATCTTTTAATTTAATTTTTTCTTATATTTTATAAATCTAAAAAGTTCAACAAGAGTTCTTAGGGCGATAGTTATATTATATATATTCTAGTAATCGGCAATATTGAAAACCGCGGTATTATACTTTACCTCGTAGGTAAGGAAAGGAAAATATATCCGTATTATAATTATAAAATAGGTAAGAAGCTTGGACCCAGGCTTACCTACAAACGGTTTAAGCTTATTTAATTATTCCTATATAAATATAAATCGTCCGAATCCTAATAAGTAGTCCGGTTATAGACGAATACCCTCGAACTCTTCTACGCTATTCCAGCCTTTGTTGATATTTTCGCAAAGATAATTAAGATATTTAATATTATAGATTCTTAGAACTTGAGTAGATAGGCAAATAAATAGGGAAATATCCCGGATAATTATAGTTTTATTCTTCCTTTATATACTTTTGTAAGTTTCTTCGAATAGGTTATCGCAAAATAATATATCTTAAGGGAATATCTGCTCCTTTTTTAATAAAGTTCGGCAAAGGCCTCTATTTATATCCGTAATATTTAAAATAAAATTGCGTATATAATTGCCTTTTTACTTCAGGCGGATTTTATACTTTGGATTCTTATATTAGGTACTTTTGACTTCCTGCGGTAATTAATCGCTAAATATTTAAAGGGTTAATTATAATTTTTTATAGCTAAAAGAAGATAAGGACCTCTTTTTTGCAAATAAATAAAATAAATAAAGAAAACCGTATATTAGTCTGATCGGCTCTTTAGTATAAAAATCTTATAATTAATTTTATTCGAACCTTTTTAGAGATTTGCCCCTTTCAAAATATTCCCTAATTTAACTATTTTATTCGAAGTAATCCTTATATTACCTCCCGGTCTGAATCTAATATTAGAGAAGGTTAGGGCTGTTCTTGCTAGTATTAATTATTACCTTTAAATATAATTCTTTTTCAGCAATATAGCTTGAAGGTTTGGCTCGTAATCGCTTCGAAGGAGGCTAGTCTAGGGTTGGAAAAAAGCGATATCTGGTATCTTACCCTCGTTTCCGTTTTAAGGGGGGCGTAGAGGGTTTATAGAGGACGTATAAATTTAATAATACCTTAATCAGATCAGTATTTCGATATGGCAGGAGGAAGAACGAAGGAGCTTACTTTGCTGCCCTCGGGGATATTGCTTGCTGGAGGGGAGGGAAATACCTATATTTCTTAATTACGGCGATTTTTGGATAAAGATTGCTTTTGAGATTATAATATTGCTTATAAATATAGGCTTTTGCGAATGGCTTGCTGCTTCTTGATATACTAAGGCCGCTTCCCTTTAAATAATTAATTTAAATACTAAAATATAGATTCCAAGGACTCCACCTTGATCCTTTAGTATTAATAATTACCGCCTATTCTTTTTAATATTTGACTTTGCTTGACTACCGGCTATATCGACTAGAATGACGGGACAAGAGATATCTTTATATAGCCGCTGGCTTAGAACAGGGTAAGAGGGGATTAGAAAAAAGATGGTATAGCCAAAGGGCGCGAAAGTCTTGGCAAAATCCATGGTGCTAAATTAGCGCCCAACCTGCCCCGCGGCAAGAGCATACTATGAGTCATACCCAGCGCCAGATATGGGGCAGACCCTTTCGCGATTTCCATAGATAAAAGTTGCCATGACGGATGTCAAGACTCCAAGGTCTCGTGAAGTTGTCGATCGAGTAGCGAAGGCTGAAGAGGCGGTGGCTCATGGCAAAAATCTACATCCCAACCAGACCAAGCTGGCCACACGAACCTGGGTTCCAGAACTACCAAAGGATCGAAGGCGGAGAACAAGCGGCAACGAGATTGCTAAATTCCCTGCAGCAAAATCGGGTGGTCCACAGCTGAGGCACAAAGAAGCCAGCAGACAGCTTCATACAGGTGTCTCATTGGCAGCTACACCGGTGAACAGCTATACGAAAGGTGAGTTCGTCAAAAAACTGTTTCAAGCTATTTGATGTAATTAATTAGTGAAGATGAAAAACCCGACAACAAACAACAACGGAGACGCAAAGGCCGGGGGAGACCCAAGAAAGGGAAGAGGAAGGACCTATTGACCGATTTGCACCAACCGCCTGAAGGACATGCAAAAGCCTTCAAAAAGGCCGGGCTTCCTTCGAAGGGCTTCTGGTCCTTATCCAATCGAAATAAAGCGAGAAGGATTGGACAGGTGGAAGTGGAACCGGATGCGACCAAGTTGATTATGTTTGATTTGCGCAAGGGCCTTGTTTGCAAGCACTGAAGTAGCCATCGGGCAGTACGTGCTGAGCTAGGGAATCGAACAGATCTTAAGCACTGGGAAATTTTTTATCCGTGCGGAGCAGACCTTAAGCTCCACGTTGTCGTCTGCCTTGATAAGAACGGCAAATTCCCAAGACTGAGCACATCCCGAAGTACAATGGAGGCAATGGCGTAGTCCTGCCTGCCGGTGAGAGACTTTTCGAGATGGTGTTGGTTCTCTATCGTTGTGCAACAGACTTCACAGTTCCTCCCACCTCACCTCTCGTTATCCATTATCCACAGATCTGGTTCACTCCATGACGAACTTGTGAACAGCCTACCCGCCGTGGCCGACAGAACATGTCTTAGCACAGCTGGCTTGCTTTCCCTACCGCGGACAAAGAAAATGTCGACGCGACTCCTCTCGACCGCCGCCATAACACAGCCGCGCGATATTCACGGCGCAAGCCACTTCAAGAACAAGCAGACACAGAGGGCAACGTGGGCAATGAGGATAGCAATACAAAGACAAACCGAGAATGCTGGGTAATGCATGATGGAGAATTGTACACTGTAGTCACCAGTCCTTTGGCCAGAAGCTCTGGAAACGAGTGGAAGACGCTTAAGTGGCTTTGAGCATTACAACATACAAACAGTGAGGGCAATTGAGGAAAAGTTAATTGGATCACTATTAGTAATTATTATCCGGTCCTAGGTTCTTCCGAAGTCCTTAATCTGTATTTGCGTACAAATATCGTAAATCCTCAATTATAGCAAGTCCTTAATTATTTTCTGGTTTTGATTATTTATTTTAGTCTATTTATTATCTATCCTTAGGAATTCTGGGTCCTTATTCAAGATATTCGTATAATTATTAGAGACTCTTGTTCAGAAAATCGAAGAAAGGGTTAGAATTTTATCTTTAATAATCAAGATTTTATATAAATATTATAAAGAAATCTAGTAGAGAGCGAAAATACCGAAATAGAAACGGCGGGTATAGAAAAATAAAATAAGTAAAAACGGTAAAAGGGAGAAGGGAAATATATAATATAATATTACTACTATTTCGAATAATAATAAGTTTATTTTAACAGCAATCCTCCTTAGTACCTCTCCGAATCCTCCTCTATATTTATTTTAGTATCTATTTCTACTTCCGCTCCGCTCCGACTCTAAAATTATAAGCGATAATCTTGTACAAGGCCTATTATTATCCAAACAATAAGCCTACTTTAATAATAGTCTATTAATATTATTCGATATAGTCTCTTTAATATCTTATATTCTACCTTTTTAGGACGTTTAATATATTAATATTAAAACGAGAAAGAGCAAGAGAAAGAGCTAAAGGAATATATATACAATCGCCGGAAGAGGGCTATCAAATAGGTATTACTTATATTTGCGCTTTCAAATAGCCAGCTTATCAGGATTGCAATAACATCTGCTTAGAACCTAGATCTCAAGTATTATATATCCGATAGGTCCTAAGTCTTATTCCCCGTCTAGATGGACGTAAGGCCTAGTTCCGGAGCGTACAGGGCCAATTCGGATCACCTCATCGTCGCCAGCCCCGTGAGGTTATCCAGTATCTGGGTATTCGCATACACCGTCCCCATCCTCGCAACAGATATTTTTGCTTCATAAGCTCTCAGCCAATCATCTTAAGAGCTCCTATGCAATCAGCTCTCCGCCCTGCTGCTGCTCTGCTCCACCAGTCTCTACTCCTCCGCTCCGCTCCGCACCTTTATAGCCTAAGTCCAAGCTATAGCGATCCTTATCCCTCGCTACCTCGCTATTACCTAATTGGATAATATATATTCCTAACTTAAAATATTTTATATTTGTTTTTACTCCAATAATACTTCTTTTTCCGTATTGCATTTCTGCAGTATATCCTATTTTTTGCTATTCGAGCGTTGTTTCCTTGTTTGAAGCCAGGGGGGCATAATTTGTCCGGGGAGGGGTATACTATTATTATCATAGATAGTATCGGCATAGGGCCATACCAACGAGTATATACCAACGAGCATATACCAACGAGTATACACCATCAGCAAACAGTGATGGAATGCTATCTCGATACAATGCTGTTTCAGCAGTATCGCTCCGGCAGCATTCTTTGTTCACACTGCATCGTTGAGGCTAGGCCTAATTAGGCTTAGCTTACAATATTTGAATACTCCCTTATATATATATCCTGGCTTTTTAGCTTTATTATCTTAGTTAACAGACCTATATAATATCGACTACTATTACCTTATATACTAGTATAATATATATAATAATCTTTGAAAACTCAATCTTAGTTAATATTATACCAAAAAATAAATTAGCTTTCTTGTATTTCGGATATAATAAGAAGAATAGTAGTTGGAAATTGAAGTTATATTTCAAAAGATTGTATTTCTAGATTCAAATCAGATATAGAATATTTCTAAGGCAAAGAACAGTTCGTCTTATTAAATATAGAATCTTGAGCCCCTAGGTATTTCTGGGCCCCGGGGCTTAATATTTTATCTTTATGCTTATTTTTAACTCTTTAAATTGGATTGGTCTTTCGGTACCGGCTAAAGTAATTCAACCTTAGTATAAAACCCTTCTTTTTAATATACGCTTCTTAAGATCCGGCCCCCTAAAGCTAGCCCTTTAATTTATACTTTTTTAAGATTTGCCCCCTTTCCGACTACAATCTAGCTTCCTATATACTAATTAGCTAAAGCGGGAAGCCGTATCTCTATAATTACAAAACGACCGGAAGATAAACTTTATTAGGCAGGGCTAATCTCCTATCGAATATATATATTTAATAAATAGGCTTTTACAAAAATATACTATTTATATAATTAAGCGTTATAGCCCCTAATCCTATAACTGGCGTAGCAACGTAATAAGTTTTAGCAATATATTTATAAAAATGTTTGTTCTAAACAGCCTAAATAGGATAGCCAACTTCTATATACCAAACTTCGAAATCTTCTATTCAAGATTCGCGATATTTCTTATATAATAAATATTTATAGAAAAATTTATATATTTTATAAATATTACCTTCCGGTCTGCGGTAAACCCAGTCCCTTATTATATCTATCGTATATAAAATACTGCTAGCCTTGCTGCTCAAAGGTTCTTTAATTTCGTTATATAACGAGTTTTCCAAATAATGTATATATTGGAAATAATCTTGGGCGTTATATTATATAACTTTGAATAATCTTCTAAAATACTTAAATTCTTTATATTATCGATATATCTTAGTACGTTAACGGTATCCGATATAATATAAAAGGGCGATAAGTTGACCTTGTTCCGAGGAGCTAAGCTAATTAATTGCTAATTTACTATTTATAGAAAAAGTTAAACTTTAAGATATCGACGTAACAAATAGGGCCTATCTATACTTCTTTATCTATAAAATCGGATTATTAAGAATCTTATTTCTATAGAGAGCAGTTATACGTTCCTGGCCGGGTCGAATATAAATCGTATATATATTATCGTTAGGAATAGGCTCTCTATCTATAATATATTAATATCGAAAATTATATAACCGAAATTTAATAGTCGATATATTATTAGACCTATCGAATAATTCGGAAGTAATATTACCGTTATCGTTATAGTCCGGCTGGCTTCTATTATAGCTCTTTTATTTAATTACCGAAATATCGTCGAGATCAAGGTCGATCGGAGTAGCTAATAAAGTCAATAGGAATTTAAAGAAGGTCAAAATATCTTTTACCTTTAGGTATACTTGTTATCTCGATAGGCTAAATATTATATAAGGCGATAATAAAAGCTTCCCTTGTTTTCGTTTTGTTATTTATATAATATATTAATAATAAAACTTATAAATAAAATAAGGATAAAAGGTTGGAAAAAGGGAGGAGCAATAAAGGTAAAATATAGGAAAAAAGGAATAGGGGGGGAGAAATATTTTTTATATAAAGGAAAGTATAGCGTATTACTGACTTAGCCAATAATAGTACAAAACAAGAGGGGAGTATTCTGATCCTATTATTAAGACTGTATTATTTATATACGTAATTTAGTTCCTTAAATTAAGATAGTCCTTTTATCCTCCGATAGCAATTGGATAGGGGCTCTATTACGTTTAAATATTGCCTAAGAAGTCGAGCCTTGTTGCTAACAAAAAATATATAGGAAAAAAGATATTTTAGTCCTATTGTTAGCTTAAGCTAAATATACTATTTCAGATTTTAAAGCCGGTATAACTCGTCGTATAATAATATATATCTGGTATTTATATAAAGCGTTATAAGAAGAGTTTTCGGTATTCTTATTAATATAGGCCGGTTTTGTATATTTATAATAGCTATTTTTAAAGCGGTTATTCAATATACCCTATAAGAGGCGTTATATAAGATAAGGCCTTCTAAGCTAATATTAATATAATATTACCTTAATTTATTATTTCCAAACTTATTTATAGAAAATATTTATATAAATAAGAAAATTATCTTATCCTCTTATTAATATAGCCCTCTTTTATAAAACTTTGCCGCTTATATTAAATATAATTATACGGTCCTCGAATATACCTTATATAAGGTATATATAGGAGGAGGCTTCTAGATTAATATTAATATAATATTATTTTAAACTATCGCTTTTATATCTGTTTGCAGGTAATATATATACAAATAAAAGGCTTATATAGAATTTTCGCTAGTATATTCGGTAGCGGTATTAATTATAACAAGGTATTCAAGGTAAATATTAGGAGGTATAAAATAATCTGCTCTAATTATTATATATATTTATTAATAATATAATATAGCTAGACAAGCGTCGCTTAGCTCTATATTATTATAATATAGGCCGAGATTATATAGGCCTCTTATTTGGGATAAAGTATTAAATATCTTTGTTCCGTTAATAGCCTAGTTAGGAAGGTATAAAAAATAGGACTAGCGTTAAAATATAAGAGATAAAACCTTTTTTACTTATTATACTTATTAAACCAAATTCCTTTCTTATTATTATAAAGAATAACCGGTCTTTGCGTTCGAAAACCAAGGAAATATATTTAACCTTCGTTATTTATTTAAGTTAAATATATAAATCCTTCAATTATTTCTCTATTTTGGTAAATACGGAATAGCAGACGAGTTGCAGTTATAATAGGTACTGGTATTTCCGTAAGTACTGGTAATAAGCGATTGCTATTAAGAATAGAACGGATAAAACTTATATTATTTTAATAATTCCTAACTTTCAATCTATATAACGTTTAAATTTAAATTTTTTTAATATTTTTATTTATAGCTCCCCCGAGGCTATAGCAGCCTTTTATAATATAATTTGTAAGCTTTTTTAATAGTCTTCCGTTACAAAGCCAACTCCGTTCTATTAATTCTTAGATCGACTTGTATACTCCGGCTATTTGTTTCGATATTATATTTAAAATATTAATTTTATTAAATGATATATATTCGATCTCCGGCAAAAGACAATATAGCTTTATAACTATATTAATAAAATAATCTATTAATACTGCAACTAAAGCAATCCGTTATTACTTAATTAATTTATTAGCCCGGATACCCTTATATATTTAAAATATAAAGGAGTTGCCTTTAAACGTATACAAAACGGTAAACGGTATTTTGGAATAGGATATATTCGTCCTAATATCTTACTTTATAGAAAAGATAATCGTAATAGCGTTAAAACTGATAGGATCGTAGCAAAGGATTTACGGAAAGCTCCGGATATATTAATTATAACGGGAATAGGCCTTAAGGTACCTAGGGCGAGGAGATTAGTAAAGGAGTTTTATCATATAATTAAGGCTTATAGTAGAACGATAGTATAGATTAATATAGAAGTAGCCCTATCTGGGCTTAATACTGCTTTCGATTTTGTTATTCGAGTAATTTACAATAATATAGCCTTTTTATTTTAAGCAATAATTAGTCAAATTAATATATTAATAATAAATATATATATTAGAAGGGGTACAGTATTAAAACTTTAAAGATATATTAATACTCTTTACCAAACCTAATAATATTAATCTTATTCGGAAAATACTGATTTTTACCGTACGGCTAGACTGTCCCCTAGAGTCGATCTGCTAGCTTACTATAACGATAAATAACTTAGACGTAACCCAGCTGAATAATAAGATCGGGCGCTAAGATATAATTGAGAAAACCTTTTATAATTCGCGAAGCTAATAGTTATAGCAGTATCGATAATAGAATCGGCGATTTTCTTGCAAATTATAAAATACTGTCAAGGCGTTGATAGTTATTGCCTACCGTTTATATTCCTTTTTAAGATAACCGGTAGCAAAAATAACAAAAATATTAATAATATAAATATATTCGGCTAAGATATTTTTTCCTTCCCTTATTGTTTTCCCGTAGACGATTGACTATCCTTTTAATTGTTGTTGTAGATTAATTATCGGCTGCTCCTTCTTTAATCTGGCTTTGACTTCCTCCAAGAGATCTCTCCCGCATTATCGTCTTGTATTGCAATGAGCGTTGGTGGGTTTGCGATATTCATAATATAACAAGGTCCCCTTTGTGCTACGGATAGATCGGTTGTTCGCTTTGAAGACGTCTTTCAATTTTTGTCGTTTTCGATATAGAAGCTTTCCTTCTGGGTGATAGTCAACTTCGGCCTGTCCGGAAGCAGCCGGTGTCCTCGGGCGTAGGTGTCAATCGTACCATTCATGCTACCCGCGGCCTGTATCAATTCGGTGTGGCTCCCTCCCCTTTGCATAAAGAATCCCAGTCGATATTTATAGCCTCAAAAGTTGGTTCCGCGGTCAACAAGCTTTAACAATAATAAGGGTATATATCAAATACGGAGCAAATCAATCAGGTAGCAGGTATTAAATAATACCTTAATAATTAATAATATAGGTTAGCTTATTCAGGTTTATTATATAATAACGGAGAAAGTAGATAAAAGAATATTAATTATAAAAAGACTTTTAGTATTTTATTATCGACCCTAGCCTATATTGATTTGTAGTTAATATATATATTCCTTTTATAAATAAAATAGTTAATAATTACTAACCCTTCTCCGGACGAGCTTATCTGCCTTATTTATATCCTTATTATATTTAGCCTTTTGCCTTAAACTCCTCTAATAATTATTATATATTCCTTAGTTTGTTCCGATATAACTATATACTCTTCTAATATACTTTATATTTATTGTACCTTCTTGTCCGTCTTTTGCTAAGGATTTTAACAATTTCCTAATCCTCTTTGTTTAGTACTGAACCTCCTTAGTCCTAAAGCTACTCGGAGGAAGGTAAAGTAACGGCGATAGCGGCGGTAATACTAAGGGAATAGACAGTTGCTATTATTTTGCAATTACCTTTATTAATAGCCTGCTTAACTGGATTACAAAATAGTATAACTATAAGAGAAATCGGGCGATTAAAAAGGGAGGTAATAAATTTAATAATAATAAGACTTAAGTAACCTTGTATTTTTAACTATTCCCTCCGGGGGGAGTTTTGGAGGTATACATTATTAATCTCCGACTTTATATTAATAGCCTTAATAGAAGTACCAGTTTTATTTGTCTTTTCTTCGATATCTTTTATTAGGAGAAAATTATTTAAAATATATTAATAGAAAAGCCTGGAAACTAATCAGGAGTATATTAAAGGGCTTACCTTGACTTTCGCCAGCCCTACTAGATCGACTTGAACTTGTTGTTTTCTTATATTATTAAAAATTTCGCCAAGAAAGTAATATTCTAAAAATAGGCTTAGGTAATAATAAGAGTTATACAAACTCAAGGTTATTCAAGGCCTCGTCGGTATTATCTATCTTATCGATAGAGTCTTTTAAAGATTATTAATTATAATATATATCAATAAGACCTGCAGACTGACTTATATATCGGACTTTCTCTATTAAAAATATATTTTTACTTTTTTTGTTTAAACTTATATCGCCTGCTGTACGTTTAAAAGAAACCCGACTGCTTATAGCGCCTATAGCCGTCCAGTCCCTATCTCGTGGATTCCTATCTGTATTGTGCTTATCTGTATTGTACCCGTTACCTATATCTGCCTTTGCTTTTCCTTTATTAGAGGAACTAGGGCCGAAATCGTTAAAGGCCCCGTCCCTTGATCCTTTCTATATATTAGATATTAACAAGAGGCCGGTATTAGCGGATAATTATAATAAAAAAAGAGATAGAGGACCGAAGATAAGTTGATTTATCTTTTTATAAAAAGTAAAAGTTCTAGGTTATAAGTCTCTATTAATAGTAAAATCAGCAAGCGAAAGTTATAAGATATATACCCAACTTCTGAGCCTAGTACCGAAGTTAGTCGAGTATTAAAGAAACCCTATTCTTTACCCTACCCTTTAAATATAGAGCCGTTGCTATTAGGGAGGACTTTGTTATAACCGTTAGTCTCTTTATACTTATTTCTATCTCCTTTTACTCCGGAAGTAGGAGGGTTATTGCAATCGATTAAGGTAATATATTCAATAACGCTATTAGCCTTTCTATTGCTATAATTGAAAATTGATATAATAAATAATAATTTCTATATTTCTCTAGTATAACTTAGCAGTATGTCGAGGGATAGGAAGTAGTTATTATTCTCCTCCTTACTGGCTGTAAGAAAAGGCCCGATCGAAAGGGAATCTGATAATCGTTATTAAATATTTATCGATATTGAAAATAATAAATATTACTTTAGGCGTTTTCTATACCTTCAAAACCCAATATTAGCTCGCGAAATAGGTTAAAAATCTTTATTGGTAAAGATATAATCAGATCGATATATTCGATCGTATTAAAGTTTTGAAGGTTTGCGTTTATAATAATATTCGATACAAGCCCTATAGACTTATTATACCTGCTGCTAACTATAGGAGCAGTACGATTCTATACTCCGGAATACCTTTAAAAAGGCTGGCTTATAGAGTACCTCTAAACAGGCTAAACTATAATAAGAAAAAATTAATAATAATAAATAAAATTTAAATTAACAAAGGTTATTATAGGGTTCAGAGAGCAAATAAGAATATAACAGTTTAACTACGCTATTTTAGGGGTATATAAGAGAAATCTGAGATCTATAAAGGCGGCGAAAGGCAGGTTATATATACTTAAAGGCGGAGGGGCCGTTTGCCGCAATACTTATAATACCCAAAACCCCCTTTTACTCCTCTATACTCCAGAGGCTACCGATCGTCGATATCCAACTACTTCTTATATAGCAGGAATCAGCCTCGGCGTATTATTTAGCTATTAGAGCCTCGTATCCGGTTATATAGTAGGATTATTACTATACCCTTTGCAGACCTTTATATTATTTGTAAAATATAAATTATAGCAGCCGAGGCCTGCAAGCTAAGACTCCTATAATATATTAATTATATTAAATCTTCCTCGATCCTTAGCAAAGAGCGAGATCTATATACCTTAAGGCGTTATCGCATAGATTTATTTAGGCTTAAGCGATTGCAGAGCTAAAATTATTATTGTTATAAAATCCAGACTAGTAGCTATAATCAGTACAATTAAGGAATATTAGGTAAGACGGTATAAGAAAACGGAACGGCTTTAAAGACTCTAATCGCCGATCCAAATATAGCCGGGCAGTATATATATATATACCCGCGATCGAGCTACTGCTATATTAATAAGGGTTAATATTTAACAACTAGTTCAAGAGCTTGATCGTCGATTCAAACATCGCTAGGCAGTATAAATACTCGTCCTCGCGATCGAGCCGCGGCCACGTTCCAACACCAGTTGTTGCCTAAAATCCAGTTAATTATACCCAATCACCGCCTACCAGACCGACGCAGGAGACGTTATTAGGCCGTTAGGAATATTAGATTATTATCCTCCACCGTAGACGGCGGCGGCGCAGCAAATATATTGCGGAAATACCGTATTAATACAATTAAGGCAGATACGCCAAAGGCCCAAACGGTCGCGATAAGGCATTTTCTTTATTGGTCCTTGTAGAGGCCGGTGGCGGCCGTATACTATATAAGTCTTTTTGCCCTGGTACTACTCACACCGTAAGCTGAGGCTCTCAGCCAATGCTGTAGCAGAGTGTAAGACCAGCTGAGTGGTGGCGATAGTAATATGCGGAGGGAGGGCAGAGGCAAAGGGGCCGAGAGCATATAGAGGCTTCAGCTGGCCATCAAAATCGAACCATCGCCGTCGGAGCTGAGCTGTAGCGCGGACAAGGAGGTATAAGGCGGCGAATAAGAGGGCACGGTCGCATAGCTGGCTTACGCCGCAGACTGAAATAGGTCGGTCGGGAGAGGACGAGTATAAGAAGTGTAGGGACGGAATCCCTGCAGGAGGCCAGAACGAAATCCCTTAATACAAGAGCAGGGTACACGGATCGGCAATAAGCGGCCGAGGCCAGGAGGAGGGGGCGCAGACCGGCGCAAGAAAAACGGAGGGGACAGCCGGCAATGTGGAAGAGAGATGAAGGAGGAAGGGAGAAGTAGGAAGGACGGTAGATCTTTATAACTTTCAGAAAAGCGGCGGGCGAGGCGATGCAGGGATACCTTGCCGGATCGGGCCGCACCAAACCCAACGGGGCCACGCCATGCCTGGAAGCAGGAAGGGGCGCCCGTTTCACCAGGACGTACATTATTTAATAATTTTATTTTATATATTATTTTTAATATATAAATATATAAGCTTTCTTAAAATATAATTCTTTTCTAAAGTTATTATTTATTATAGAAAATAATAAATTATAATATTTTTCAAATATTAACTTTTACTCCGTTAGCTTCTATTAATTATATTATATTTATAATATTGCAGAAATAGCTTTATAAAATATAAGGAAAGTTATTTTAAATAAATATTTAAAAGCTATAGTTTATTTTATAATAATTTGACTTTTATAATTTTTCCTTTTAAAACTTTTTATTTATATTTACTTTATAAATATATAAAAAATATTAAGCTTCATTCAAAAGATTTATATATAAAGATATTCTAAATAGAAGTATTAATAATTTAAAAATAGAGAAAGAAAATTAGAATAATTTTCTTAAATATAGAAACTTTAATCGAGTTTGGCAAATTTTCTATAAGAAATTATTTAAATTATTAAGAAATTTATATTATAGTTGTTTCTAACCTTTTAATATTAATATAATAGAATATTTTAAATAACTAAATTCTATTTAATTTATAATATAGAATAAAGCTCTTCGCTTTATTATTTTATTAATCGAATTCTCTCGGCTTTCTTTAAAATAATAAAATAAAGTCTTTAAATATTTTTAAAAATACGTCTTTTGAATATAATATATATTATATATTATAAAATATACGAAGTATATTAAGTTTATAAAGATATTAATTATCTATTTAATAAATAATAATATAAAGAAATATATTATTAATATTTTTGCAATATTTAAAATTTGCTATTTTTACTCGATAATATATAAAATAATAAATAATCGAATTCTAAATATTAAATAATAAGTTTATAATTTTAACTTTTTATTTAATATATTCCTAATTTATAATAATTTCGAATTTTTAATTAAATAATTTATCGAATATTTAAAGAATTAAAAATATTTTTATTTAATTATAATATTTATTATAATTTTAGGAATAAAGATTCTTATAAAAAGTCTCTAACAGGATATATAACTCTTTTATATTTTATTAATTTTTATAAATATTTGACTAATTATATTAAAATTTAATAATTATTTTAAAAAGGTTCGAGCTTTTACCTTTCTATTTAATATATTTTTTATTAAAACTAAAAAAAGTTATCTTATAGCTTATTATTTGATATTATAAATTACTTTTTTAAATATTTATTCGCCGGATTTCCGGGATTAAATCGGTAATTTTATATTATCTATTATTAATTAAATTTGCTTATATAAGATTTATTTATTTTTATTAATACTAGTTTTCTTTAACAAAAATATAATCGAAAATAATTTATATATTTAAAAGATTATTAAATTTATATTAAAATATTCCTTTAAAGATCCTATATTTGCAATTAACTTATAATTATATTTTAATAATTTTAAGATTATTTTTTATATTTTTATATATTAAAGCCTTCGAAGTATAATTAAGAAACCGTTTGATAATTAAAAGTAAATTACTCCTAGCTTTAAGTTCTAATATTTATAATTTAACTTTTTTTAATTAATATATAAAATTTATTAAAATAAAATATTCTTAAAAGATTTTTTAATATTCTAATTTATTATAAATATATAAAACTAATTAAATATTATTATAATATAAAACTTTATAAAACTTGAAATATTATTTATAAATTCGTATTATATTTATATTATTATTTTAATAATAGAAATTGAAAGATAATTGCTTTAGAAAAGTTTAATAATTATAAAAAAATAATTTTATTATTACTTAAAAGCAAAATATTAAGCTTTTTTGGACTTTGTTTATAATATAATATATCTTTTTAATTTTTAAATTATTAATTTAATATTTAAAACAAATAAGATAAAAGTAAATTATATATAGTTTATTCGTTATATAAATATTTATTTTATATTTTATTAAATTATTAAATATAGCAATATTAGTTTGCTTTAATTTGCTTTATAAAATTATATTTCGAAATTACTTTGCTTAATATATTTTTATATATATAATAAAATATCGAATATTTAATTTTAAAAAGTTATATTTATAAATAATTTAATTAATTTATCCGGAAAAAAGGATTAATTTTTCGAAATAAATTATTTATTTAAATTTTTAAATAGAATATTAAAAGAAATAATAAATTATTAAAAATTATTAATTAAATTAATTTATAAATTTATTATTTAAATTATAATAATAACTTTATATATATTTAAGTTTCGCTTTATAATATATAATTATTATTAAAATTAATATTTTAAAAAATATTTAAAAATAAATAAATAAGAAGATTTTCAAATTATAATATAAAACTTTTAATACCGTAACTTTCAACCGGCGTATATTAAAAGATTTACGTATTAAGAAATAATTAATTTAATATATAATAAGATAAATTATATTAATAAGAATATTTCAAAATATAATATTAATATTATTAATTATAATTAATAATAAATTAATAAACTTAATTATAAAGATAATCTTAATATTTTTAATAAAGCCAAATATTTTTTATTATTAATTAAATAATTATTTTATAATATTAAATTATAAAAAGCTTTTTTAATTAAAATAATAATATATTTTTAAATTAATTAAATTCAATTTATAAATATTTAATAACTTTAATAATTTATTTTTCTTATTTATTATATATTTAATATTATTAAAATAATTATAAAATTAAAATTAATTTAACTTTATTA
>JAABUQ010006340.1_pt1 | contig 18020 bp, 19 predicted proteins | sample 5560001 | NCBI WGS metagenome assembly JAABUQ01 (sample SAMN10711888, study PRJNA513371) | rock metagenome | isolation source: Antarctica rocks | place: Antarctica: Victoria Land, Finger Mt nord | collected 2015-12-18
TGCACAGCAGGTCGCTGACATGGCGGTGACAGCACTGAGTGACGTGGATATTCTTGTCAACAACGCTGGTATTTACGGCAATAGCGGGTGGATGGATACTACACCGAATGATTGGGCGCACATTTACAACGTCAATGTGGTCTCAATGGTGCGCTTGATTCGTTATCTCGTGCCGAGGATGAAAAAACTAGGCTGGGGGCGCATTATTCAGATTGCCAGTGGCGAGGCGATGCAACCTTTTCCACAGATGCCTGATTATGCAGCGACGAAAGCGGTGAACGTCAACATGACGGTGAGCCTTGCTAAAGAGCTTGCTGGGACAGGTATCACAGTCAACACCATCTCACCAGGAGTCATCGTTAATGACAGCATCAAGAAATTTTTCTTGGATGTTGCCAAGGAGAGAGGATGGGGAACAGATTGGGTAGATATTGAAAAACATGTGTTGGAAGAGTGGGTGGGCACTCTAACAGGTTATTTGGGGAAGGTGGAAGATGTCGCTAACTTAGTGGCATTTGTGGCAAGTCCTCTTGCCGATTATATTAATGCAGCCAACTTTCGCGTGGACGGTGGAAGCTTTCTGTAGTCGAAACCTGTTCTCATATCCTACACGGGCAAAGCTCATGGAGAATTTGCGGAAGCGTTTGGTGAGATTGCCCGCGATCGCCAGAATGAGATTGTCATCTCTGCTTGTCCTGGCTGGGTTCAGACCGATATGGGCAGTGAAGCAGCACCTTTAAGTGTTGAGGAAGGCGCGGATACCCCTGTTTGGCTTGCTACTTTGTCTGATAGTGGACCTAATGGTGGTTTCTTCAACAGTCGCAAACCTGTCCCCTGGTAATCATCAATGGTGGGTGAATGGCGCATCATGCATGAGTATTTGATGACGATAACAGATCAACAGACTCAATCCAGGCTCGATCGCCAATAAAGTTTCGACTCAATCTGTGAGTTATGACGATGATCCTCTCTAAACCAAGTTTTTAGCCACCAAAAATTGACAGACAATGTCCAACCCTAGTTGAAAGGAAGGTTTAAATGATTACACTGAACGATTACGCCAATCGCTACGAAAATATCAAAACGGAACGCACTGATGATGGGATTTTGACTGTCACCTTACACACCAATGGTGGTAGCCATGTTCATACAGGCAAAGCGCATGAGGATTTTTCCGAAGCTTTCGGCTTCATTGCTCTCGACCCAGGAAACGAGGTCATCATTCTTACAGGAGCAGGCGATGAGTTCATGACCCAGATTGATTTTACAACCGTTGCTGATAATACACAGCCACAAAACTGGTACAAGATTCTCACTGAAGCTCGGCGAATGATCTTTAATTTACTGGACGTGCAAGTGCCCATTATTGCCGCTGTCAATGGTCCTGTGCATATCCACTCCGAGTACCCTTTACTATGTGACTTGATTTTGGCAGCCGATACGTCGGAATTTGCTGACAAGGTTCACAAAGGTATGGGAGTAGTCCCCGCAGATGGGGTACAGGTGGCTTGGGAGCAAGCCCTTGGTCCAGTTCGTGCCCGTTACTACCTCTACACTGGCACAACAATTTTGGCTCAAGAAGCACTTGCTTTAGGGATGGTTCATGAGGTGGTGCCCAAGGCTCAGTTACTCACCCGAACTCATGAGCTTGCTCATGAACTGTTAAAGCTACCACGGCTTACTCGTGTTTACAACCACTTGATGTTTATGAAGAAACTCAAACGTGAGGTGGTTGAGCATTTGCCATTTGATATGGGATTGGAAGGTGCTGTTTTAACGGATAGAAATTTTAATCCCTGGTCACGTGCATGAAACTACCATATTGTCAATAAGAAGCTTTACAGTTGGAGTATTAATGCCAGGGCGGATCTTAACCGATCAGGAGCGCGAACGATTGGAGCAATTTCCTACCCAAATCGCGCCGTCTAATTTAGTTACTTACTTTACTCTATCATCCATCTACCCAGTTGGATTTAGTCTACCAACATCGTCTTGCAGCTCAATCGCTGGTTGCCAGCTCCTTGCCGAGTGACGCTCAATGCCCATAACTTCATCAAACACCTGATCCATTTGACGACGAAGGGTTTCAATTTCCTGGAAGGGTTGCCAACAAATTAGTGCCATAAGTCAGTTACCTCCTGTTTGTCGTGACTAAATGTTGAGTTTGAACTGAATTTAATGGGATTAAGTTGTTAGTTCCTATACCTGTATAATTCCAAATTCCTGGGGTGTAGTCAGCCAGGAAAACCGTATCTGTGTAGTAGGAGCTGCCGAACTTCCAAACCCAAACATTTACTTAAATCTTTCGTTGATGGCTCATCTATGACGTAGCGCACTCCCAGATGTTGAGCTATCTTTTCAAAGATATCTGATTCTCAAAAAGGTTTATGGACAAAGTCAATATCAATATCGACGAATATCTGTGAAAGGCAAATTACGTATGGATTTTATAATAGTCATCCTGAAAAAACTGTAGGGTTGATTACTGTTTACTAAAAAAACATCATCTCTGGCTTTTTCGTATTTTCAGCTACATAATTTTAGGCTTAGAATAAATACAAAACATAATGAGCTATCAAAGGTGAGAGATTAATATTAACCAGTAAAATGTGTGTTTCAATACAGTTTGCTAGAGAAAAGTTAAGTAATCTTTCAGCATCAATTTCCCAATGTAAGACTGTTCACCACAAATCTGCTGGATTAAAGTGGTGCGACTAATATTGAGGCTTGGTCGAAGTATTACCTGTTGCCGTGTATATCGATCCAACTCTTAGTGAAAAGAAAAGTAGGAGAGTTTATGGCAGTCAAAAAACCGTCTGTTAACGAGCTGGCTCGGATTGCACAGGAGTACCACCTGGACTTGTCAACTGAGGATATTACCTCGTTTCAAGGACTCATGACTGGGACTGTGGAATCCTATAGTCGTTTAGATGAGCTGACTGAGCCAAGCCTGCCAGTCAAGTATCCCCGCGCTCCTGGCCATCGACCGCAACCTCACGAAAATCCCTACAACGCTTGGTACTGGAAGACTTCGATTCAGGGTGCTACTTCTGGCAAGCTCCAAGGTAAAACCGTTGCTATCAAGGACAACATCTGTGTGTCAGGCGTGCCGATGATGAATGGGACCGCCGTTCTAGAAGGTTACATGCCTGATGTTGATGCCACGATTGTCACCCGCATCCTAGATGAGGGGGGTGAGATTGTCGGCAAAGCAGTCTGTGAGAGCTTATGCTTCTCTGGCAGCAGCTTCACATCTGACACTGGTCCTGTCCGCAACCCTCATGATGAAACCCGCTCAACTGGGGGTTCCTCCAGTGGCAGCGCTGCCCTCGTAGCTGGGGGAATTGTGGATATGGCAATCGGTGGCGATCAAGGAGGATCGATCCGGATTCCTGCCTGCTGGTGTGGCATTGTCGGGTTGAAACCGACCTATGGACTGGTGCCGTACACGGGCATCTTCCCGATCGAGCTGACCCTAGACCATACTGGTCCCATGGCGCGGACGGTAGCTGACACAGCGCTCCTATTAGAGGCGATCGCTGGCCCAGATGGTTTAGACCCCCGGCAGTACGACGTCCAGGTCGCCGACTCCTACACGACAGCGCTCACGGGAGAGGCAAATGGACTGCGAGTTGGGATCGTCAAAGAAGGTTTCGGCTGGCCTGGACTATCTGAGCCAGATGTCGATGAATTGGTGAAGGCAGCGGCGTATCTTCTGGAGAAAGCCGGTGCAGAAGTCAGTGAGGTGTCAATTCCCCTACACCGAGATGGCATCCATATCTGGAGACCGATCGCTAATGAAGGGGCAACCATGCTGATGGTGCAAGGCAACGGCATGGGTACTAACTGGAAGGGACACTACACCACTAGTTTGCTGGATGTCTATGCCAGAGGCTGGCACACGCGAGCTGATGACTTATCAGAGACGACTAAGTTAGTGGTACTAGCTGGTCAATACATGCAGGATAAATACCACGGTCGCTACTACGCCAAGGCACAGAACCTAGGGCGGGTACTGCGGAGTGCTTACAACCAAGCGTTGCGCGAATATGACCTGTTGGTGATGCCGACCTTGCCCCTTAAGGCAACGAAGATTCCCCCGGCTGATGCCAGCCGCGAGGAGTATGTTAGTCGCGCCCTGGAAATGGTTCCTAACACCGCTCCCTTTGATGTAACTGGTCATCCAGCCATCTCAATCAATGCCGGGATGTCGGAAGGTTTGCCAGTAGGAATGATGTTGATTGGTCGCTACTGGGATGAGCGAACTGTGTTGCAAGCCGCCCACGCTTTTGAGCAGTTGGGTTAACGAGAATGAGGGAGGGGCTAAAGAGATTAACCGTGCCTTTGTCACCACCAAAGACCATTTATATGATTGCCGCAGACTACAACTACGTTCACATTTCGGCTGACTGGGTCAAGGTCTATGCCAAGAATATGGCATGCATGTTGTAGCAGAAGTCACTTAATCTGTAAGCCAGCATCTTCTGAAGCCCCCAACGATAAACCTGTCCAGTCCAAATCTTCGCGCCCTTTCGCGATCACAGCGATGAAGCGATCGTGCAGCATACTGGCAAGGGGCATAGGCGTTTTGCTCGCAGCCGCTATCTGCAAAACGAGGTCAATATCTTTTAGACCCAAAGACATTTTCAAGTAAGCTGGCTCGTGGCGATGCTGTGCAATCAACTTCCCATAGCGCTCATAAGCCGGGCAGGCGAACAGTGTCTGACTCACCACATCGGCAATTTGGGTCCGCTCGATCCCGTTTTTCTCTGCTAAGGCAAAGGCTTCAGCCATCGCCTCAATAGCGGCACCAAGCAGGAAATTGCCAGCTAGCTTGACGACGTTTGCCGCCCCTGGTTCTTCACCAAAATCAAATACACCCTGACCGAGGACTTCTAGCAACGGTCGTACCCGTTCTTTTGCTGCTTGAGAACCTGAAAGGTACATCCACAGCTTTCGGGCTTCTGCTGCATCCGGCGGTCCAAAGACTGGGGAAGCCAGCTCGCCGAACACCATCAGCAACATGGTGTTCGGCGAGCTGGCGTGCCATCGCTGGCGCTAGAGTACTCATGGATACATGGATGCCGCCTGGTCCCAACCGCTCAAGCATCCTTGTTTCGTCAGATACCAGGTCTGCCACTATTTGGTCGTTGGCAACCATAGTCATGACGATCCCACCAGGTTCAACGACCTCCTTCGGGTGCGATACCAATGTCGCTCCTTTTTTGGTTAAAGGCTCAGCTTTTTCTGGCGTCCGGTTGTAGACACTGAGCCTGGAGCCACTGTCAATTAGATTGTTAGCCATGGGTTGTCCCATGTTCCCTAAACCGATGAAACCGATATGTTCAGCCATCTGCACCTCATGCAATTTTAGATTTTGGACTTTGGGTTGAGCGACTTGGATTCGATCACCAGAGCCAGCGATGCTAGAGTCGCAGTTTCAATTGAATGTCTTCGCTGAAACAATTTTAATCCTTGTCGATCAACTTAGATTTGAGACCTACTTTTTAAAAACGCCAGCCCTTCGTAGGCGATCGCTTCCGGCGTTGACGCCAAGTCGCGCCAGACATAAGCTCCAGCGGCGCTTTCCTGGTTCAAGAAGTCAAAGCTCTCGATCACCACCCAATGGTTGTACTGCATTTCTTGAAGTGCTGCGAAGATGCTATCCCATGCCACATGACCACTGCCAGGGGTGCCGCGATCGTTCTCGCACATATGCACATGCTTGAGGTGGCGACCAGCACTTTTGAGCGCAGATGCAATGTCCTTTTCTTCAATATTGGCGTGAAAGACATCAATCAACAGGCCAACATTAGGGTGATTGACGGCGTCGCAGAGTGCTATGCCATCGGCGGTCGTCGTCAAGAAGTAGGTTTCAAAGCGGTTGAGCGGTTCCACCGCCAGCGTGACTCCATACTGGGCCAAGGTGTCTCCTAGAGATTGCAACCCCTCCACCGCCCACAGCCACTCGTCTGCGGTGCGACGGCGTTTACACAGGTAGCCGACCGGCGAATAGAACGGTCCGACCAGCGTCTTTGCTCCCAATTCAGCGGCGATTTGCACAACCTGCTGTAGAAACGAGAGAGTCCTCTGCCGCACGGCGCTGTCGTCGCTGATCAGGTTCAATTGTCCAGTCAGTCCGGAACAGACGGTGCATCCCAACCCGTTCCGCTCAATTTCTGCACCGACTTTGGGGGCAGGGAAGCCATCAAACTGGAAACGAGCAATCTCGACGCCATCATAGCCATGCTCTTTCAGTTGAGGCAGGAGTGCTAAGTTTGACTCGTCGAACGCTCTCGTCCAAAGAAAGGTGTTGACACCATACCTCATTTCAATCTTCCTCTCGCCTTGGATTTAATATATTGCTCACGATTTCTCTTCGCCGAAGAAGGAAAGAATTTGGTCGGCGAGATAATCAGGACGCTCTTCAGGAATGTAGTGACCGCAATCGTTGACTATCCCCCCACGCACATCAGAGGCTGCCATCTGCATTGTATGGAGCATCCCATTGCCTGTGGCTTTTTCGCCACCCAACGCTAGGACAGGCATCTTCAGCTTTGTCTTGGCATACTCCTGATTCTGAGTAATGTCGTCAAAGACTGCACGGTAGTATTCAAACCCGGCCCGCATTGCTTTGGGGGCGGAGTAGCAACGGACGTATTCATCAATATCAGTCTCGCCGATTGCCTCTGGGTGAGCCGACTTCGCCTGGAAGAACCAAGACAGGTACAGCCGTTCCCGCCCCGCCGTCAGCTCCTCCGGCAGGTCGGGAACAGCATGAAAAACGAACTGCCACGTTTTCGAATCACGCGACAACTGGAAGGCTTGCTCCGGCGTCACGCCGGGGATCGCGGCGTCAAGAACCACTAGCCGTCTCACGCTATCCGGGTGCGCGGCGGTATAGGCGTAAGCGACCCATGAGCCAACATCGTGTCCGACCAGGAAGATGCGCTTGAAGCCGAGTTGGCCGACTAACTCGTAGATGTCTTCGGCGACGGTTCGTGTGTCGTAGCCGCCCTCCGGCTTGTCGGAATCGCCCAAACCACGCATATCGAGGGCAATGACGGTGTAACGCTGTACCAAAGTGGGCATGACTTTGCGCCACGCATACCATGTTTCCGGCCAGCCAGGCAATAGCAAGATGGGTTCGCCTTGGCCTCCTATGACATAGTGCAGGCGGATGCCGTTGACGCTAGCAGTGTTATGAGTAAACGTCTTGCCAAAACTCGTTGCATCGAAACTCGCGGTTTCGTTCATCTAGTATTTCCTTTGGTTGCTTTTGCTAAAAAATAACTATTTCCCTTTTGGAGCGAGCACAACCTTGCTGGTAGTACTTCGATTGAGTACCTGTTTATAGGCTTTTACTGCATCTTCTAACGAATAGCTTTCAAACACCGCAGGAGAACTGAGCGCATTAGCTTCAAAGCCAGGGGTTAGCGCTTCGAGGATGGCGGCACAGGCAATGACGTCAAGATCGCGGCTATCGACTCCCAACAGCCGCGACTGTCTATGGTAAAAATCGCGCAGATCAAAGCTGACCCTGGGTTCCTTCGCTGGTACACTGATTTCGGTCAGGCGAACTTTAGGAGCAAGTGCCCCCAAGCATGTTTCGACCATCGAACCGCCGACTGTGTCGACGATGACGTTTGCCCCTTTCCCCTCTGTAGCAGCGAAAATGGCCTCACGCAGTTCTTCGTTGCCCAGATTGACAACAACATCAGCATTGAAGTGCTGAGCTAGTTCGCGATCAGACTCACGGCGAATTGTACCGATGACGCGAGCCCCCTTCCACTTACCGATTTGCATCGCCGCACTCCCGACTCCGCCCGTTGCACCGATGACAAGCAGCGTTTCCCCAGATTCGAGTTGCGCCGCATCCATCACACACAGCCAGGCAGTCACGTAAGTTACCCCTACTGTCCCTGCCTGCTCCATAGATAGAGAGCGAGGCTTCGGTTGTACGGCATCCTTGGGTAGGACAATGTACTCGGCGTGGGTGCCATCCCGGGTGAATCCAATATCTCCTCCTGTACCCCAAATCTCAGTCCCAACCAGATTTTCCGGACCTTCAACGACAGTTCCAGCGAAGTCACGGCCTGGTGTCCGGGGCAGAGTGGTGTGTTCCATGTTCCCCGAAATATTCTTGACATCACTGGGATTAACAGCAGCAGCGTGGACCTCGACTAGAACCTCATCAGGCATCAAGACAGGTTTTGGCAGGTCTTGAAGTTGCAGTTGGTCGGGCGATCCAAAGTGAGCAAAGCGGATAGCACGCATGTTGGCAAGCTCCTTGTTCTATGTTCTATTCTGGTTATGTGATGTGCTTTGCACATGCCCTACTCGCATCGCAGGAGACGCCAGCGATCGCAGATTGCGTAAATGTTCACAATAGTTGTTGGGCGTCAATCTGGCGGCGCTGGAACGAGTTGAGTCCTCGTATTTTCTTAGTCACTACGGAGCTGTTGAGCTTCCTAAGAACTTATGCATCCACTGAAAGCAAAATCCGCCTAAAGTCATACCAGCAAGACCTAGAAGTCCTGATGGAGGTGGTGCTGGTAATGGTATATGAAGCTGTGACAATACGACGCCGATCACCCAACCAGCCAATAGTGAAAGCACAAGTTCTTTCATTTTTCCTTTACTTCGAATGCGAAAAGTATCACTCTTTTTTGTTCCAATGATTTTCAAGCCCCAACTCCCACATTTTTTTTGCCTTTCGACGCGTAGCTATGGTGGTGGCAAAGTCGACGCGGGTGCCCCGTTGACCTTGCTGCAGAATAGAGCGTAAGGTGGCTTGCGTAAATCAACACCTTCGTTGAAGTCGGGCCAGCGATTGTTCTGGTTGCTATCATAAATTATTGATAATTTAAAATCAAGTAGATTTTGGAGGAAGCCTGGTCAATGAGTGTACGACGCGAGTGCATGCGAGAGCAAGTCAAACGGGTCTTGCTGAACCGAATTCTCGACGGTACCTATCAGCCAGGGGAGCGGCTAGTAGAACTACAGATTGCCCGTGAAATGAACACTAGTCAGGGGCCAGTTCGCGAAGCCTTGCGGGAGCTTGAAGGACTCCGAATAGTCGAGTCACAGACCTATCGAGGGACGCGAGTCCGGGGAGTCAGTGCGCGAGAGATGCGCGAAGCTTACCAAGTCCGGGCGGTGCTGGAGGAGCTAGCCGCCCAGCTAGCTATCTCCCAAATTGGAGCTAACCTAGAACCCCTGATTGCCGAAGTTAAAGCGATGGCAGCAGCCGGAAGGTTGCACGATCTAGACCGCTTCGCGGAACACGATGCAGCTTTCCATCGCCTGATCGTAGAGGCATCAGGTAACAGCGTGCTTTTGCAGGTATGGGACTCTCTAGCCTTTGAGGCCAGAACCCGAATCAACCTACTCTGGGCTACGGTCAGCCTAGAAGAGCTGGCTCAGTTGCATCAGCCGATTATCAATGCTCTGATCCGTGGTGATGGAAAGACGGCTGGACAGCTGCTGCGGGAACACTTTGAGGCTGCCCAACCGCCTGACATTGGTGTCCCGACTGAACCAGATGCCATTGCAAAAATACCCCATATGGCAGGACTAGAAAAGTACACGCATTTGCCAGAACAGTGACCATGACCCCTGAAGAAGTACAGCGATAATCGGGGCAATTCAACAGCGTCAACTACTAATTTACTAGGGTTCCAGCCATGAATTCCAGGGTTTTAGAGCTGTCGAAGAGAGCTAAAACCTTTAGCTAGCAACGACTAGAATCTCTGGACTCTTCTCTAAAGCTGAAATCCTTGACTGTTAAGGATCAGGAGAGCCTTTTCGTTCACTAGAGCAGTTGCTATCGGGCAGAATCTGCTAAGTTGGTTAGGCTCAGACTCTTCCCCAAAACTTGCCCGTGCTATGAGGTCTTCAGTAGAACTTCCCCTTGAGCAGCTCTGGATTCAGGTCTTGGAACGCCTCCAGCTCCAGCTCTCCCGACCCACTTTTGAAACCTGGATCAAGACTGCTAGTGCTGAGCGGCTAGAAAATAATTGCTTAGTGATTCGCACTCCTAACCCCTTTGCCCGTAACTGGCTCCAGAAGTACTATATTCAAACTATTGCTGACGTAGTCGAGAAGCTGCTCGGTCATCCGGTGGAAATTCAAATAACTGTTGCTCAAGAAGATGGCGTTGCTGCTACTGGTCAGGCCGCGATCTCCAAGTTTCTGCCAATCGAACCCAGTCAGTCAGAAAATCTCCTTAGCCAACAATCCAAACTCACTGTGTTAAATCCTAAGTACGTGTTCTCGCGCTTTGTGGTTGGAGCGAACAGTCGTATGGCTCACGCCGCCTCTCTTGCAGTGGCTGAAGCGCCGGGGCGGGAGTTCAATCCCTTATTTCTTTGCGGTGCGGTGGGGCTAGGTAAAACTCACCTGATGCAGGCAATCGGTCACTACCGTTGGGAGATTTCTCCAAATTCCAAAATCTTCTATGTCTCAACCGAACAGTTCACTAATGATTTAGTGACCTCAATCCGCAAGGATAGTATGCAAAGCTTTCGGGAGCATTACCGAGCAGCAGACATATTGCTAGTGGATGATATTCAGTTCATTGAAGGCAAAGAATACACTCAAGAAGAATTTTTCTACACATTCAACGCGTTGCACGAGGCGGGGAAGCAAGTCGTTCTAGCTTCTGACCGTCCTCCCCACCAGATACCTCGGCTGCAAGCGCGGCTATGTTCCCGCTTTTCGATGGGGCTGATTGCCGATATCCAACTGCCAGATTTTGAAACGCGGGTGGCAATCTTACAGAAGAAGGCCGAGTACGAAAATCTGCAGCTACCGAGGGCAGTGATTGAGTACGTTGCCTTCAACTACACCTCCAATATTCGAGAACTGGAAGGAGCATTGATCCGAGCTGTTGCCTATACTTCAATTTCGGGACTGTCGATGACCGTAGAGAGTATCGCGCCGATTTTGAACTCACCAGCAGAGAAAATTGAGGCTTCTCCAACTGGGGTACTGAGGGTGATAGCAGAAGCCTTTGGGGTTTCAATTGACGAACTCAAGGGGAATAGCAGACGACGCGAAATCAGCTGGCCTCGGCAAGTTGGCATGTACTTGATGCGCCAGCACACAGAGTTGAGCTTGCCGAGAATTGGGGAAGCATTTGGTGGCAAGGACCATACGACTGTCATCTATAGCTGTGACAAAATTGCTCGAAGACGGCTGAGTGAGCCAACTTTGGCACAAACCCTTCAACATCTGAGCGAACGTATTCAACTGGCTAGCCACTCTCAAAACAAATTTTGAACCTGAGTTCTCTAGTCTCTAATCGTTCTTTGCCTTGGCTTGAGCTTTTGGAGCTTCCTCTTCCTCTACTTCGGCTGGGGCAACTTTCTCCTTAAACAGCTTGCCTGCGGAGAAGGTAGGAACTTTAGTTGCCGCAATGTTCATCTTCTCTCCCGTTTTCGGATTGCGGCCTTCGCGGGCCTGGCGCTCTCGTTGCTCAAACGAGCCAAAGCCGATCAGTGAGACTTTGTCACCTCCAGAAACTGCTTCGACGATGGTGTCCAACAATGCCGTCAAGACGGCCTCAGTTTCTCTCTTGCTTATATTAGCCTTAGTTGCAATTGCCTCAACCAATTCACCTTTATTCATTGAACTCTCCTCAACCACTTACAATGTCAGACAGCATTATACTTCAGCCAACCTGAAATACTCACAACCCTGGCCTTTTTTATCGCTCAACCGGGATTCCAGGGAGCTAAGGAAAACCAGTAGCTCATAGCTGACAATATCCGATAGAACCAGCGATTTTTTGATGTGAAATTCGTATTCCACTAGTTCTACGTGTAGGTGTGAGTGAAAAAACTATGCTAAAAAACCGCACTCTCGCGCAGTCCGTTTTTCCCAACAGCGCAGGACAGGAGCAAGTTGCAGACCAACTGGCACAAAGCTCCAACAACAGCACAAGTAGTAAGCCACAACACATCGAGCGGGAAAGCCAATCGCCCATGACTCCAATCGCTCAAATCACATCAGTTTCTAAGTTGTCAGACGTTCGACCAACAGACTGGGCTTTTCAGGCTCTACAGTCCTTAGTTGAGCGCTACGGTTGTATAGCTGGTTATCCCGATGGCACATATCGCGGCAACCGCGCATTAACTCGTTATGAATTCGCCGCTGGTTTAAATACCTGTTTAGACGAAAGTGTCAGAACTGAGTACTCAAGTCTTGATTATCAACAATATTGAGAATATTCTCAAGAAGCCCAACGAAGAATTAGGAGTTTCAGCAAAAGATGTGAAGTCAAATTCTCAATAAGAAATGGTGAGTACTTAGTTCTGACACTTTCGAGTGGGCCTGCGTCCCAATCGACATTGAGACAGGATTTGTTCAAGTGTTACCCGGCGAACGGCGCGAATAACTTGACGGGTTGACCAAGGGTAGACGTTAAGAAATCGACTTAAGGCACTAGCAGATTTCGCTTTGCTGTACTGGGGTAAAGGATGTCCTTGAGCCTGCAAAAACAACCCTAGAAGGGCTTGCAAGCTACTTCGTTGGTAGTGGGTCGGCATCAAGTTCAGCAGGGTGTAGACTAGCCCCTGGGCGTGGGCAAGGATGGCTTCCATCGTTCTTGCTATTAATGTATTTCACGCCTTTTTTTCTCATAACAAGACACTTGGTGCAAGATCTGAGTTGATTGCTTCGTCAATGAATGGGCAAAGACCTAGAAAACAGGTAGACCACAAAATCTGCTAGAACTAGCGACAAGAGCCTATATTCTCCGGAAACTACATAACGCATTTTCTTACTTTAAAATGCATAATTTGGTTTAAACAAATACTATTTACTTTAATTTTCTAGAGAAACTGTCAAGTAAAATACATTTTAATAAAGTTTTACGTATGTAAAAAAAACTAATAAACTGTTACATGAAAGACATTTTTTTAAAGTTGTTACTTGTATTCTTCTGACATCGAGAAAAACCCAATATTTCTCCTACAGCAGACTCAAATCTCGCAAGAATACAAAGTTTAGCTGGCGAAAGCTTGGCTGCAATGATAAACACTTCTCAAGGAGAAGATGTTTATTTATACTTCGCATAGTTTCAAATAAAAATAACTGAAGAGTGGCTATGAAGAGAAGAGATTTCATAACAACAATTGCTGCCTCTGCAGGTTCGGCCTACGCTGCTATGAAAGCGTTAGACTTACTAGATGGACCAGCAACTGCACAGTCGACAGCAGGTAAAGGATTTCAACTACAGCCTAAGAGTGGCAAACGCGTCATTATCCTTGGTGCAGGTGTAGGAGGAATGGCTGCAGCTTATGAATTGGGCAAAGCTGGTTACGATTGCCAGATTTTGGAGGCACGCTCACGTGCTGGTGGTCGGTGCTGGACTATCAGAGGTGGAGATCAATATACAGAAACCGATGGTGTAACGCAGACAGCTAAGTTCGATCCGGGCTTATACTTTAATCCAGGTCCTGCACGTATCCCTCAGGAACACGTAACACTAGACTACTGCAGAGAACTTGATGTCGCCATTGAGGTTAAAGAAAACCTCAACCGACGAGAATATTACTACAACGAGAAAGGCGGTTCCCTATCCAGTACCAAAGTCCGTGCCCGCGAAGCCATAACTGATATACGTGGCTACATCTCAGAACTGCTAGCAAAGGCCATTAACCAAAGTGCAATTAATGCGCCTTTGACAACCGAAGACAAAGAAAAACTAGTTGAGTTTCTGAGGAATTATGGGGATCTAAATCCAGATCTGTTCTACAAAGGTTCAACCCGACGTGGCTATGCTGTTTATCCGGGTGCGGGTTTGAACCCAGGCAAAGAATCCGATCCTTATAGCCTTAGCGCCTTGGTTGAATTGGGATTCGCTGGCTACGAAACTTTCGACTGGGGATGGGATCAACAGATGACAATGTTTCAGCCAGTTGGCGGTATGGATCAAATAGCTAAAGCCTTCGAACGTCAAGTTGGCGAGAAGATTAGTTTCTCTTGTGAGGTCAAGGAGATTCGCAAGACACCCAACGGCGTTCGCATTGTCTACACAGACCAGTCAGGCAGGCAACAAGAAGTAGTAGGTGACTACTGTATCTGTACTATTCCGCTACCAGTACTCAAGAGCATTCCGTCTGATTTTTCACCTGAGATGAAGCAGGCAATTGCCAGCGTTGACTATGCAAAAGCTGGGAAGAGTGGCTTGCAGTTCAGCCGCCGCTTCTGGGAGGAAGACGAAAGAGTCTTCGGCGGCATTACTTGGACCGACCAAGACATTGTTCAAATCTGGTACCCATCCGAGGGTTACCTTTCCAAGAAGGGAATTATTATTGGCTACTACCAATTTAGTGATACAAAATTTGGAAGTTTGCCTCCGGCGCAGCGCCTAGCTTTGGCGTTGGAACAAGGAAGCAAAATCCACCCCCAATACAACAGCACATTTGAAACCGGAACCACAGTTTATTGGCCAAAAGTTCCATACAACCTGGGCGGTTGGGCGAATTACTCAGATGATGTCCTAAAGAATTACTATCCCCGACTCAACCAACCAGATGGCAATATTTACCTCTGTGGGGAGCATGTCAGCTACATCACCGGATGGCAGGCAGGATCTTTAGAATCTGCGCGTTTGGTAACCAAGAAGATAAATGCACTCTTGTAGTGGGGGTAGAAAGGTTATGAAGGCATATATGCGCCAGTATTTCAGAATCGGTTGTTGGTTAGTGTTAGCTATCTGTGTCAGCTTCATCGGTATAAACATTGTCGATGCAGATAAAGTCAAAGCAGCAGAACCAGACAGAATTACCTTTTATGGTGCTGTTACATCGTCAATTTCATCGTCTGTTGCGGTACCGGCAGCTCAGGCTTATTTGTGGACTAGTGGGACAGTACCGCCAGTAATCAATCCGGATGCGACAGCAGGCACTCGCGATCGCTATGGTGATACGAAGACTCAGGCTATTGGTATCATCAAGCAACTCGATACTGTGTTGCAGCAGGGTGGCCTTAGCTTAGCTGATGTGATTTATCTGCGTGCCTACCTCGTAGCCGATCCAGCTTTGAATAACCAAGTTGACTTCCAAGGTTGGTTCGACGCCTATGCTCAATTCTTCAATACCAGAGTAACTCCTAAGACAGCTCGCTCAACTGTTGCCGTTACTAGGCTTGTCGATCCTGGCTGGCTAATTGAGGTTGAGGCATTCGCTATCTATCCCAAGAATAATAAGTAACTATGAAATCTCAACCAGCAAACGCAACCGTTATCCGTCAAGGCAGCATTTTGGGTACACTCTTAATATTGATGACCTTGGGGATGCTTACCCGCTCAGCCGGGGCTGAAACCAAGCAAATTGACGTAACTCCCAGTTTTCACCCTCAAACTGCGGAAACTAGGCAAGTTGAGTTCACTCTTAAAGCTGACAGCTATCAAACTTTCCCAGCCTTGATTCAACAAGCAGAATTGCTAGCTAAGGGTTTTATTGAGCAGGGATTTGCACAAATCCCTAGCCCACAAAGAATTTCTGTCAAGATTTCGGCTGAACGCGATGGTCAGGAAACCCCACTACTATTTTCAGAAGTCTCCCGTTCTGATTGGCAAAGGCAACCTAACATCCAATCCTGGTCTAAAAACTTTAGCACTTCTGCAGTGCTTCTAGGATTCTCGAAACGTCCGTTGTCACAATCTACTCCTACCGAAGTTGCAAATACTTCTAGTCAACGAGCTACCTCCTCTGGAACTGAAGATACATCTAACCAGGTACCTGTTTCGCCCGGAGCTACAAACACGTCTAACCAGGCACCTGCTTCGCCTGGAACTGCAGATACTTCTAATCAGCCATCTGCTGCTCCCGGAAGTGAAGATACGTCTAACCAGCCATCTGCTCCCCCTAGAGGTGCAAATACTTCTAGACCGATTAAAGGCACCCACGATCCTGCTGGATTTCGGTAATTTTATGTAACTGTGTTCCGCCAAAATCAGAACTGCTACACACTGTGTAAAATCTGCATGGGTATAAGAAAACATGAACATACGTCAAAAAGTGTCATTTGTCACATCTAATATTGCTCTGCTAATGGCTATAGGAGCAGCTCCTACAACAGCCGCAACTTTCAATTTTGCTTACTCTAGCCCTAGTGACACGGCTAGTGGAGTATTAACAACTGACCCTTACGATCCATCAACAAATAGCTACTTAATTACAGGTGTTAGCGGCACAAGAGATGGAGTCAGTATTGACTCACTGGTACCGACAGATGAAATAAATTCATTTGCTGGTAACGACAATCTTTTATTAGCTGATACATCTGCACCTGATTCTAATGGCTTCGCTTACACTGCAGGAGGAGGATTTTTTAATGTGTATTTTAGCGGCACTTCCAAACACGAAGTCAGCCTAACTACGGATCAGATTATCAGCTTTTCTGCAACAACTGTGCCCGAACCCTCTTCTGAATTAGGCATGCTAGGCATGGGAATTTTAACTGGCGGCACTTTGCTGAAGCGAAAACTAAAGCAGAAAGCTAAAAAATAGTTTCAATACGTGGTGTGGGGAATTAGAAACTCAATCAGTAAATGAATGCTATGGCTACCTCTTTTTTGAGAAACTTGTCTACAAGTATAATTGGAGCGGTGTTTATCGCCTTGGGAACAACAGCTATATCCCCATCTCATGCAACGACGATCAGTGATAATTCAACTTTCGGGAACACTATGGCTGGAATGTCGGTAACAGCTGATTTCGTCGGTGGCGGCTCTCAAACTGTGACCTGGGGTGTTACGGGTTCTCAGGCAGGAGGAGCATTCGGTACTGACTGGTCTCTAACCGAGATTGGGGATACATTTTCTCAGCCTTGGACATTTAGCAATAGTGGTCAAAGTATTACTTCTTTAGTAATTAATGCTATTCCCGGAAACACGACTTTTGATACCATTGATACTTTAGTAGAACCCCCGAATACGCCTGGATCAGGTCGCGGTATATCATTTTATGTACTAGCTGGATTAGCTCCAGCTTCATTCGCATACTCTAACCCGATTGATATTTCACAGGGGGACCTATTTGGTACTCTTTCACTAAGCTATAGCCAGGGATTTACAGGTAAGCTAAATTTCCTTGCAACTACTGATAGCGGTACCCCAGATGACCCGGTGACTGCGGCTGTCCCTGAACCCTCTAGTATGTCGACAGTGGTAGTTGGTGCCTTCGGTACAGGTTTGCTACTATTGCGTAGACACAAGCATTGAGCTGTCGCACACTAAAAGCGCATATTCCTTTCTGTGGTTGTTAGTGGTTAGTAGTTAGTAGTAGCCAATAACTAACAACGACAGTTAACTATTAAGTAGCTAAGCTTAATTAAATGTAGGATGGGTTAGCGATAGCATAACCCATCCTGCCGTGAGAGCGTAATAGATTATTATGAATAATGTTTTTTATGATATTCTCTTTCGTGATGCAAAGTGAGTATCAAACTCTGAATTATGGATTATGAATTTCGTGTTGTCGTAGAGAAAGTCTCTGTTGCGAGTCAAAAGGTTGTCCACCGAGACACAGTCAAGATCTACGACATTAATCAACCAAATTCAGTCCTGGACCTGGGGCTGCGGCATGAAGAGCAAATCTCGCTTCTGGCTAAGGTTCAAAACTCCCTATTGACAGAACAATCTGTCCTCATTGATTTAGGTTATGATGCCTGTCCCAAGTGTGGACAGAAGATTAGCAAGAATGGATTCATGCAATCCAATTTTCACGCTGTAGTAAGAACTGGTTGCCGAGTCCCCAGAATTTCTACAACCATTTGTGCCAACAATGCCTGATGCCAGTTTTCTTCCTGGGGAATGGTCGTATCGATCTCTTTGGCGATCACAACTAATATCCGTTCGACTGCCGTATAAAAGCTTTGCAGGTAAGGATTCAGGTGGTTGATGGAGGGATGAGAGAAGGCATGGAAAACCCTGCACCCGATTGAGCCATCAACACCTGCTTAAAAAACTCGATGACCGAACGCCCCTGAACATGACAAGTCTGCAC
>JAABUQ010006341.1_pt1 | contig 18019 bp, 17 predicted proteins | sample 5560001 | NCBI WGS metagenome assembly JAABUQ01 (sample SAMN10711888, study PRJNA513371) | rock metagenome | isolation source: Antarctica rocks | place: Antarctica: Victoria Land, Finger Mt nord | collected 2015-12-18
ATAAGATGCCCTGATAATCCTTTGCGCCCTATTAAGACCGTCCGATGGGTTTCGGCCGGATCCCGAGGGAGATGCAATTGCGCCTGGATGCGGTGACGTCCCGAAAAGGGGCCTTTGTGGAACACAAGCGTTACTCACTCTGTAGTGCTCATTGCTGTCGTTGGGCTGTCAGCTACTCCTACTTAGCTTGTGAAGAAGGCACGCTGCACGAACCAGAAGGCCCCGGCAACGATCACGAAGAGAGAACCGCCAAACACAACGCGGCGGGAGACGACTTCGCTGCGGCGGCGGATCAAGGCAAGCAAAGGCGCGATGGTGAGCACTATGCACATCTGTCCGATTTCCACGCCGACATTGAAAGAAAACAGCGACCAGCCCAGCGCGAAGCGCGGCAGATCCATCTCCCGCAGGGCATTCGCGAAGCCGAAGCCATGAATAAAGCCAAAGCAGAAGGCAAACAAAAGGCGCGGATCGGATTTGCCCTTGTAAGTCAGGCTGTGGACACCGACAAATACAATGCTGAGGGCAATCGCTGGCTCGATGATGCGTGCAGGCGGGTTGACAATGTTCAGCGTCGCGAGCGCCAGCGTGATGCTGTGCGCTATCGTGAAGGCTGTCACGATTTTCAATAGTTGCTTCAGCGTACCGCCCAGAAACAAAAGCCCAACGATAAACAGAATATGATCCGGGCCGAGGAAGATGTGGTGGATGCCTTCAAAGATGAATTGGCGAACGACCGCTCCGATTGTCTGCTGGCTGCCCAGATGGTATTCCAGGCTCGGAGTGTCTTCGTCAATAATGCCCTGGCGCTTGAGAGAGCCGTCTTGATAGATGTTGACAAACGTTTTGTGGCGCGGAGCATAAGGAAACAGGACGCCCTGCACATGAAAGGCCGGCGGCGTCTGCGCCCAGGCAAAGCGCATATGGAGACGAACATCGTTCCGCTCAGGGACCGGCTCAATACCACCCAAAACAGCGGGAATCTTTTTTCCGTTGACCATAAGAGCAAGACGCGAATCGACGATAGCGGCTAGCGCCGCCTTCTGGTTGGTCAGTACGGCGGGCTGGAGCAGCTGCCATGGCGCAATACCCGGCAAATCGTGCGCGAAATCTTTGGTGGATGCCTGGAAATCGGCGTCAACCCCAGTCTCGCTCACACGCATCGCGAGGGCGCTGAAAGGTGCGTTGTGGGCGACAGCGGGCGCAATCATGCCGAGTATGGCAGTCCAAAGGACGCACCAAAAGGCGAGACACTTTGGTATCGGCGCAGAGATCGTCAATGGACATTCTCTAGCCCTGCCAGTGTCTTACGGGCATCTGCGGGCGCGAAGGGCTGGAAATAGGGATTGATGGCGAGGGCACGAGTAAGGTCAGCCTTAGCCATCGCCACATCTTTACGCGCATTAGCGATCATCCCAGCATGATAAAACAGCATTGCGTCCTGGGTGTGATGGGCCAGAGCCAGGGTAGTGGCATTGTTTGCCTCGGAAAGCAGCCCTTTTTTGTAAAGCGTCCAGGCGAGCGTGTCGTAGGCGTAAATGTCGTGACGCACGGACATGTCGGCGCGGGCGCGGGTTAAAGCTTCATCCAAATTGCGGTCATGGTCGGCCAGGAACAGGGCGCGCTGCCGGTCGTAAAGGATGCCCTGGCTCGGATCGCTGAAAGCATCTACCATCTGATACTGACGCTGGGCCTCGGACGTATCGTGCGTGGCGGCGTAAGCGTCGCCGACGAGGGCTAAGGCTTCAGGATTGGGCATAACTTCCGCCGCTTTTTGGCCCCAGGAAATTGCACCCGGCCAGTCCTGCCGTCCGGCGGCAAGCCGGGTGAGGCCCGTCATCGTTTTGTAGTCCTGCGGGAAAATCTTGAGCGCTTCCTCGTAGGCACGCTCGGCCTCGCCCGCGCGGCCGATGCGGGCCAGCAGGTCGCCGACGCGCATATGGAACCAGGCGACGCTTGGCCGGGCTATGTCCAGATTGGCATCGGCAATGGTTTGCGCGCGCCGCAGCACCGCCAGAGAAGCGTCGGGCTGTCCGTTAATTTCCACAAGCCGGGCTTGCAAGGCGATAATGCTGGGGTTCTTCGCGTCGTCCGGGCGCGGCGTAAGAGCCTCCGCAGCCTGCGTGTAATCGCCGATCTCCATCGAGGATTCTGCAAAGGAAAGACGGCCCTGATCATCGTCTGGATACTTTGCCATTGAGGCCGCCGCCAGCGTCTGTGCCTTACGAAACTGATGCTGGTTGAACAGGCTGAGAATCAGCGCATTCGACGCGGAGGCGTTGTACTTAGACCGGATTGCCAGCGAGTGCTGCGCGGCTTGCTGTGCCAACTGGTAATCCGCCGGATCACCCGTTTGACGAGAAAGCTGGAGATAGGCGTGCGCCAACTGTGCGTACTCAATGGCGCCCCGCTGCGGATTCATGCGTACACGGCCTTGAAAAAATGTGACCATCTTGGCAGCAAGGGCCGGGTCATAGGGTGGTCGGTCAGCCACAGGCGCGGCAGTAGACGACATGCTGCGATGTGCCATCCATACCCATCCTGAAAAGATCACGAGCAATCCGACAATTGGAAATAGGAACCGTTTCATAGAATGCTCTGTCTGAAATGAGGGCTGCTCAGCAGAACCGCGCAGCCCTCGCGATTTACGGGTGAGATTTACTGGGGTGCTCCCAAGTACGGGAAGGTATTGGTGAAGTGCTTCGCTTGCGGGCCGACATTGTCGGTCGTCAAGGTGGGGATTTCCTTGCCGTCGTCCGCTGCCAGGCCAAGCTTCGGTATTGTGTCGCCGAAAATGATGCCGAGGTCGGCGTCAATCACGTCGTCGGTTAGAGCGCGTCCGCCGAACGTGCTTCCGGTCGCACCACTTGTCTCTACGCCCAGATAGGCGGCCTTGCTGGCGTTTGACGAGAGGTCTGCCTTCTCGACGTCACCTGTCTGGCCGATAATCACAGCCTTGACGGCATCAGTGATCGCCTGAGAGCGCCCCGCCGTTCCCGTCATAAAGCTCTGGATGTCATTGGCGAGCTGTGCTTTATCATCGGTCGGGTTATCCTGGTTATTGGCCTGGTGACGGTTGTTGGCGACCGTCGCAAAAACTTCATTGATGGCAGGCCGGGCAAGCCGGTCGAACTGCGTGAAGGATTGGATGGTTTGGCTGGTGCCACCGGGGTGACTGGTGCTTCCGCCGCACCCGCCTGCCGCGATCAGGCCCAGAAAGCCCGCCGCAAAGCCGATTCCTTTGAAAATTGATGTTTTCATCTCTATATTCCTTGGCGTGAGCCTTAAATGCTGGTGGTACACCAGACGCCGATTTTGCCGTTGCCGCTGCCGACCAATTGTGATTTGGGCAGCTCAATGATAATGGACAGCACGTTATAGCCAGCCAGGAAGTCCGAAGCCGGAGGCGTTCCAGGGAAGCCGTTGAATGTTGTCATCTGCGGCATGTTCGGACTGGCAGGCTCCTTCCCGGTTAGGGGAGCGGCACGGTCTGGCAGAATGGCGAAGAACTGGTTCAAGTCAAAGAAGAATGGGTCTTCGCGCGCGCCGCAGAAGGCTTGGATACCTGGCTGAGGCGCAAACTCCTTGTTGATTGTCCCTATCGTGAGGCCGTTTTGCTGGAGAAGGACAGACGAGGTTCCCGTGTTACCAGGCTTGAGCGGGCCGGCAACGGCAGCAGTTTGATTGGGGCCGGTGCCGGTGAACTTCGCTTGTATGACGAGGTCTTCAACGCCGTCGCCTGTGTTATCGATCTTGAACTGGTACAGCACGTTCGGATCGAACGAGACGCTGCCAGCCTGACCGGTTGGGATCAGTGGGTGAACATCCATGACCAGCACGACATTTTTGGGGTTTGTTGGACTGGGAAAGATGAATACGTCCGTCAAGTCACCGCCGGGTCGGGCGGCGGTGGCGGGAGTGTCGGCGTGGTCTGAGCCACGCGCGACCGCGAAGATAAGTGCCGGGGTGATGGCGGCTGCCGCGAGCAGCGCCGCGACCATTTTGCGAGAGCGTGTCATAGCGTTTTCCTCCTTCAAGAGCGCGTGCACTAGAGGCACGGGCTAACAGTGATATGTTCCGCTCATACGAGGGCGAAGCCTATCTGTAAGATGACGCATGGGAACAACATCGTTCATGCCTCTCAGGCTCATTCCCGCCCACGTCAGGAATCTCCTACTCTCTAGGTTAACAAAAGGTTACAAAAATTAGAGCGTACTTTGAGCATGAGGGGCTTCTGATAAAAGGGAAAAGAATTGGCACACGAAAGGCGGCCCTGCGCCAGGAGACGCTCAGCGCGCCGGGCTGGCTGATCCCCACTCTACTGGAGATCGCCCGGCCTGACCCGAAGGTAAGACCCATCAAACCTTCGCGTAGCCCTGAAAGGGCCTCATGAGAGACAACCAAACTCACCTCAGAGAAAACCCCGTGAGCCGGAGCCACGTATGAACCTCACAACCGAACCCGCTGGCAACCGCCTCGCCGGTGTCCTGCGAGCGCGGGGGCTACTTCCTGGCTGCCATGGAGGCATCCTGGCTGTAGCGATCAAGAGCCTGCACCTCCTGCTGCTGCTCCTCGGCGATGCGCTGCCCGATGGCCCGCAGCCGCGTTTACTTTGGAGTGGAGCAACGGCCCGACCGAGGGACACGTCAACCGGCTGAAGTTCCTCAAGCGTCAGGGCTATAGCCGTGCTGAGTTCGACCTGTTCCGGCGACGCGTCCTGCCGTTGGGGGCGTGATGAAAGCGAAATTCTCAACCAACAGGCGGGAACGAAGACCTTTCACCAAAAGTGCGGCAGAACCCAATATATTCCGTTTCGTGAAGCGACCCCTACATAGCTTTATTGATCTTCTGATAATAAATGGCAATTATAAAGTAATAAAGGGCAATTATAAAGGAGCAGTCTTATTTTCCACCGTGGGAATTGGCCTGTGCTGCTGATGCTCATGCACCCTAAACTAGAAATTTATGGCTAGAAGCCATCTCATAAACATTGGCGACGCATTTTGACCGTCTCGCAAGCCAATGCTGCAAGGGAAAATTACTCTCAAGTCCGGCGCAAAGGTTGGCCTGAGAAGCCGCTTTAAGTGGCCATCACTATTTATGAGATACGTTCTATGAACGTTGGATTCAAAAGCATTACCCTGCAATTAGGTGCCGCACCGGCTAAGGTAATGCCTGGTTTTCCGTTTGCTGGCGCCGGAAAGCGAGTTCTGCGTCCAAAAGCCGCCGCTTTCGTTCGAAAACAATCGTCAATATTCCAGACATGAGCAATACCACGAGGATGGTTAGAAGAAGGATTGTCACGGTGTGTCCCCGTATCCGCAGGCCGTAAACAATCACGCCGCCGATCAGGCACAGAGCCAGCACCACGCTAAAGACGCTGGCGCAAACGCTGACGATGCGCTGGGTATGGGTGAGGATGCGCTGGGCTTGAAGCAGGTCTAGTGGATCATCTTCGGTCATCTACTGACCCCACGTGGCAAACAGTCCAATGGCGGCGGCGAGCATCACGGCTGTCCCCAGCCAGCCCAGTACCCGCTGACGCGTGTTTAGCGTAAAATCGCCCATCACTTTTTTGTTCTGGCCCAAAAGCATCATCAGCGCCATGATTGGCACCGCCACCACTCCATTGATCACCGCTGACCAGAACAAGGCTTTGATTGGGTCAATATGCGCAAAGTTAAGTCCCAAGCCAATGAGGGTCACGGCCGTAATGATCCCGTAAAATCCGCGCGCTTTCCGCGGCTCGTTGTTGAGGCCCACGCGCCACGCCAGCGCCTCGCCAACCGCGTACGCCGCCGACCCCGCCAGAACCGGCAATGCCAACAGCCCGGTTCCAATAATTCCCAGCGCGAACAATAGAAATGCGAATTGCCCCGCAATAGGCTTCAACGCAGCGGCCGCCTGCGTAGACGTCTGGATATCCGTCACGCCGTGTGCGTGCAGCACGGTGGCGGCGGTCAAAATAATAAAGAAAGCCACCAGATTGGAAAAGGCCATGCCAGTGTACGTGTCCACGCGAATGCGCTGAAGCTGGGCCGGAGCGGCCTTGGGGTTTTGCTTCAGCGGCTTCTCCTCAGGCGAAGCGTGTTCTATTTCCACTTCTTCTTCCGCCTGCCAGAAAAACAGGTATGGGCTGATGGTTGTCCCCAGCACCGCCACAATGCTAGTGATAAAGGCCGTCGTGAGTGAAATGCGGGGAATAATCGTGGCCTTCAGCGCCGCTCCCCAGGGGACATGCACGACAAAGACAGTGGCGACATACGCAAAAAGAGCGACGCACAGCCACTTGAGCACTTTGGCATACCGGTCGTAGGGCAAAAAGACTTCCAGCAGCACCGACAAAATCGCAAAAAGCGCTGCAAACAGCAGGGCGGGGCCACCAAGGAGCAGCTTTACCGCCGCTCCCATGGCTCCGATGTCTGCCCCCAGGTTGATGATATTGGCGACCAGCACCAGAAGGACGATGCCGTACAGGACAGGGCGCGGATCGTTGCGGCGCAGGTTGCCAGCAATGCCGCGCCCTGTGACGCGGCCAATTTGGCCGCTGATTTCCTGGATGCCGCACATCAGCGGGTAGGAAAACAGCATCGTCCAGAGCATACCGAAGCCGAACTGCGCGCCGACCTGAGAATAGGTGGCGATGCCACTGGGATCATCATCGGAGGCGCCGGTCACGAGGCCCGGCCCCAGAGTTTGCAACAGTCCGGCTTTGGTAACGCCCTTCGGGGGCGTTTTCTGGTGGGGGTCAATGTTGGGGGGAACCCCGTCCATATTATCATCGCCGACTTTTGCGGATGTTGCCATACCTATTTGCCTTGTCCACCTGCACCTGCCACAGGATTTTTGTTTTGTGTGTTCGCCGAGCCTTTGCTGCCGCCTTTAAGATGAAATGTAGAGGCCAGATTGATTACATACCCCTAATCGAAATGGCGCAACTCACCACGTCGAAGAGGAACAGGCAGAACCATGATACTTGCGAAACACATATCATTATTGCCCCACCTCTCGTCATTATTGCCCTACCTCTCGACCTGAATGCCGCGAACATGCGTCTCGAAAGTCAAGATCACAACGAGCGGCCAAGGATTCTCTTGAGTCGTCCGATGATCTCCGTGACCGGGTTTCCCTCGCTGACTTGTCCCACAGACAGGTCAATATGATATTCTAGAACCACTCTCTTCGTTCGATTGAGTTCATCACGAAGGTCTGCAATGTGGTCAAGCAATGCCTCAGTCCCGCAGCCATGTAGACTGGCTTCCAGCCATACAGAGTTGACGAATGTGATGCGTATGATCTTCGATGTGAGCGAGTTGGCGTATCACGGCTTGCTCTATATTGTTGCGTTGGGATGACATCGTTTTCTCCTTTCGCTGATCCCCCACAGGGATCTATACTGGCGCATCATAGTTCTAAATGCAGCCGTAGGGAGACGACATTGGCCGGGCCTCGGTCATGGTTGTAGCCGGGGTTGCTGATGTGCTGGTAGTCGCCCGTCACAAAGATGGTTGTCGCCGCCCTGTGCTTGGACAACTGATAGTTGTAGTAGGTCTCTAGAAGCCGCTCTGACCCGTAGTGCAGCCGCCCATCCCCCAGAAGGAAGCCGGAACCGCCTGCAGCGAGGTAGTCAGCGTGCGCCTTCGACAAATCGTTCTGCTCCAGCGCCAACGCGAACACGTCATCGGGACGGTGGAACAACTGCGCCCCTGAAATCTGTGCGCCGATGCTTCCCGTCCGGTCGCACTCGGTATAGGCAAAGTCCTCGGTCTTGCCGTCGTTATAGCCCGCGCGCGCGAATAGCCCCGTGTTGCCGCCGTCGGCCAGCGGCTGCTCATAGCCGATGACGTAGCCGTACTTCTTGTTGCCGACCGTTTCCGTCGCCGTGATGTCCGGCGTCGTTCCATTCGCCTTTGCCAACGCAATGGATGCCCGGTAGTCGCCCATGTGCGCCCGGTTATAGAAGCCTGTCACACGGACGATGCCCGGCCCGGCTTTGGTATTCAGGAGTGACGGGTGCAGTTCCAGTTCGGCCTGCGCACCGAAGTTGTTCTTGTAGTCGCTGGACAACTGAATAAAGTTTGCTATCTTGGGCATCTGAAAGACGCCGAAGCGCAGAGCGCCATCCGGTACGATATAGTCAATGGCCCCGCCCTGCGAGTAGCCGCGCGTGTCGGCGGCGTAGTCGTAGGCGGCGCAGTTGATGAGGCCCCAGTTCATAAACTGCGTGCGCGTGGTGTTGGCATAGCGGTTAGTGTCAAAGATGTCGGAGACGCCCATCTTGCCACCGGAGATTACAATACGGTGGGTCGGACGCGGCCCGGCAAGCTGAGCCTCGCCCTGCTGCACCGCCTCCATAGCTTTACCCATCGGGATCACTTCCCGCAGGACATATCGCGCCAGGTAGGGGTTCTGGTCGAGCGTTGGGGTGCGGACGACATCGCCGTTAGTGAATCCGCCCAGGCCGTATCCGGTGCTTAATCCATGCCCTTTGGAAACCTCAGGATCTACATAGGCCTCCAGTCGGTTGTTGAGCCGGTAGCCGATGTAGATAGTATAGGTGTCCGTTGCCTCGGTCTCATTGCGCGACAGAAAGCTCTCCGGCCCGGCGTAGGGACTGTGGAACGGAAAGACGTGCTGGGTATTGCCGGTGGCCTGAAAGCCGACATACATCTGCTGCGCCGGAGCAGTGGACTTTGCCACTGGAACCAGTTTGTAGGTGTTCGTGTCGGAAGCGGACGCCGGGGCGAGTTTGTAGCCGCCCGAACCATCTGGGACGAGCTTGTATGTGTTGGCATCACCGGGCGAGGCGGGAACGATCTGAAGACTGGTCGATGTTCCGGCGGAAGCTGCCGACCCGCCCGGTGACTTCTGGGCTGGGCCAGGGTTGACTCCGGCCTGATTGACGCCAGGATTGCTGGGAGGCGCGGGCGCAGCAGCACTGCCCTTTTGAGCTAGAGCGGGGGCTGCCAGGAAGCCAGTTTCAAGCATAACGGCTAAGAACAGGCCGCTCCGACACTTGATTTGAGCGTTCTTCTTGATCTGTCGATTCTGCATCGTGTCTCCTGTTGCGCCTGCCTCCGTGGAGGGGGTTAGAAGCCGAAGTGTGGTAGAGTCCTTGTGTCGCAGGTGTGGACTCGTCCGCACTTGGCTCCGAGGACCGCTGTGTTCCTGCAGAGCGGTACTTGTTAAGTTCAGGGGTTAATCTTAGTGTGCGTGGTGGGGAGTGTCTAACATAGGTCGGTGATGAAGTCGCAAACGTTCGCCTGGCTCTTTGGGTAGCGGCGGCGCAAGTATTGACGCTGGTTCCAGGCGTACACGAACACGGCAACGGTGCGTTGCAGTGCCCACAAGCAGCGGGAGAAACAACGGCTTTTGCGGGCAAGCCGGGTAGGTAGTGCCGCAACTCTGCGTTGTCGGCTTCCACCGAGTAGGTCTGGCTCTTGTCGGGCATCGCCTGGTACTTTCCAGGGTACATCAACTGGGCGTAAGTGACAAAGCCATCGGAAAAGTAGTTGCGGGCAGCCGGGGCTGTGTTAACCAAGCTTTGCAAGCTGTCCTAGTCGCGCTCAACGGAGGCAGGTCACTCGCTTTTTTTAAGCCAGGCCGCGACTGTATTTCGGCTGACGCCGAAGACACGCCGCAGTCCACGAATAGAAGTACGCTTGTGGTAAGCGGCGAGGATTACGGCTTTGGTTTTGGCATCGTAGGCGGCGCTGCCTGGGTCTTGGCGTCCATACTTGTTGCAGTCTTTGCACTGGAAGCGCCGTTTGCCGTTTTTGGCATGACCGTTACTGACGAGAAGTTCGCTGCCACAATGGGAGCAGCGAAGGGAGGGAGTAAGCATAGGCTCATCTTACCCCATCAGATCAATTTGAGCCACTACCACTTTTTTAAGAGGGCGTTCTCCAGCGCGAGCTGCCCGCAGAAGCGTTCCAGTTCCGCGACCTTCTGTTCCTGTAAATCCGGCGGTGACACTTCGGCATTGTCTTTGGCGGCACAGGTCGAGATTGAACTCGCGCGCCTTTGCGCACGGCGATCTGGTAGACATGGTCTCCTCCGTTCGGGTAGTGTACCAAGTTGAGCCTGGTGGATTACCCACAGGAGTTGACTCTACCCAGTGGTACGGACAAAGGGGTTCACTTCAGGACCTGAGTCTGATCATCGTGGAGCACCTGCGGCGCAAAGACCGCGAGTTACCCTGACGATGGGACAAGGTGAAGGAGACGCAACAATGCCCGATGAGATAGAAGTTCCTCTTGACGAAGTCCAAGAACACATCAAAGAACTCCATGGAAAACGCCACGGAGCGCACGGCAAACCACATGATGCCGATGAGCATCAAATCTCTGAGCATCAAGACGCCGAGCATCAAGACGCCGAGCATCAAGGTGATGCCGAAGGCGGCAAAAGCTGGACGCGTTTTGTGGCGCTCAGCACAGCCATCCTTGCCGTCGTTGCAGCCATCGGCGCGCTCCAGTCAGGACTGCTCGTCAACGAAGCCCTGCTGCAAAAGAACGAGCAAGTCAGCCGCCTGACCCAGGCATCCGACGCCTGGAACTACTATCAGGCCGAGGGCCTCAAGTCGCTGATCTACCAGACGGCGGCGCAAGCCCAGCCTCCCGCTTCGCCCGTCGCCCAATCTGATCTCGCCCAATCCAAGCACTACCTGGCGAAACAGACACAACTCAAGCAGCAGGCAGAAAGTCTTGTGGCGCAGTCGGAGGGTTCCAGCCGCAAGGCCGAACAGTTTCTCTCTCGCCATCACATCTTTGCCTTTTCGGTGAGCCTGTGCCAGATCGCCATTGCTCTCTCTGCGGTGGCCGCCCTCACTCAGCGCCGCCGCATCTGGATTGTGGGCCTGGTGGCAGGCGCGGTGGGCACGGTCTTGCTGCTGTACGGGTTTGTTGTTCATTAACCGGCACAAGGTCGCTTGCGATTGCTGTGCCTGAAATAGCGGACGGACAAGCTCGCGCACCGCATGTCCTATGGGCAGGTTGTCCAATGGACAAACCATAATTTGTCTTGATCCCATTGACCTGCACTTGTGACTTGCACTTGCTGAGAATTTCGGCGGGAGCGTCCAATTTCGGTCGGTTTCCTCTGCGTGTCGCAGCGGCGCAGCTACGGCGTACCGATGATGCAACAGTTTTTTCGTCATTGGTACGCGCTGGCAGCGTTCTGGGAACATAGAAGGAATGCGCTCGGAGCGGCATCAATCCAGCAACACCGCTCCAGGAAAAACGTGCCATTCCAAACCAATGCTAAGCCGACCTAAACTTGACACTCCCATCGATGATGGCCTTCGTAGATTGGCTCACTGTGGTTTGGTTCCTTTGCGCCTGTTTCGTTGAGGATTGTACCCACCAAGCAAATGCAGTCGTGGAAAAGCCCCTCATGGACGATGTTTGCGCCGTGCGGGGCCTTTCTCAAAGACAACTTAGTTCTGACGCGAAAGCCTGCCGCGTCCCACCGCGTTTGTCTTACTTCTGCGAATGCTCATGGGCAGTTGCCGTATGCTTGTGGGCCTGCTCGCTGTGCTCATGGGCAGCAGTGGCATGCTTCTTGGCTTCCTCGTGGTTGCCCTGATTGTGCTCGTGGGCTGCCTCGTGGTGATGGTGCTCGGCGGCGGCATGATGGGTTGCGGCCGCCAGATGATGGGCGGCGGCGGGATGCTGGGTCGTTGCCATGATAGGAAAACCTCTTTGGTTGTTATTTCGCGTCGCCTTCGGCGCGGTTGTCTGGATATACCCACAAAAACTCGCTGATTAACAAAGGGTTGTTGAGGCTATGTGAATAGGTTGAGGCTATGTGAAGAAAACGTTAAATTTTCGATGTTGCTCTTGGTCGCTCTCAATTAGCCCCCGGTAGCACGCAACTTCATTCAGACCTCTGCGACCCGACTATCGTGCTGAAAGTAGGGCAAACCCCGTGAGAATTCACCCGTAACTATAACAGGAGCAGAAATATTAGAGGCTCAGGAAAACGTGGAGTCTCAGGAAAATGCGGAGGCTCCATCAATGTTGTGTTAAGAGAAAAATCAGGCGCGATTACTTGACAGTGATCGCGCCTGCACTTTAGCCTAGCAGCCACTCTCTTTGCAACGGCAACAGGGTAGGAGCTAAACAGTCTCATTCGAGCGACGCCGCGCTTTAACGGCCAGACCGGCTAGGCCAAGAAGGCCAATTCCCAGGGCGGCGGCCTGCGACGGCTCCGGGGCGGCGGGGATGAACGCCAAGCCGTGCGGGCTGCCTAGGCCGCTGACAACCGGAGAGATCACTCCGCTGGTCAGGTCCAGACTGCCTACCCCAGCAAAGCCATTACCCTTGGTGGCAGTGTAGGCACCATTCCCCGTGAATGGACCGGAAAGGGCATAGATCGTGTTTTTGCTCGTGTCCGCGATCAGCATCGTCTTTGAACCAGTCGGAACAAACCGCGTGTCGTCCGAGGACAGAGCGTTGCCACGAGCGTCCTTGAGATTGATGACGCCGCTGACCTGACCACCAGGAACGCTGACGATGGTTAGCGACGGCGAACTGATATTGCCGTCCGTCCGGCTGCCGCTTCCACCCTGGTCGTCGAGAAGCAAGGACTTGCCGTCGGGAGAGATCGCCAGGGAGTCCGTGTCCGAGAGCTTGCCGGCTTTCAGAACCGGGGTGAGCTGGATCAGTCCTGGGCTGCTGGCACTAGTCGCCGGGAGCGTTGTACTCGCCGAGTACAGGACAGTCCCATCGGCGTCCGCCGGGTTGGTGGCGCTCAGATAAGCCGTGCCACCGCTGAAGACAATGTCGTCATAGCCGCTGTAGTCAGGATGGGCATTCCCGGCATAGCCATACTGGCTCATGAAGCCGTTGACGGGGTTCAGCACGTTCAGGACCGAGTTGCCGTCCTGGTTCTGGAGTACCCAGACTAGGCCCGTGCTCGGATCAACGCGCAGGCCATCGTTGCCGCCATTCATGACATAAGACTTCTGCAGCGTTCCCGTTGTCGTGTACTGGGCGATGGTGCTGAAGCCGGGGCCGCCCGCCGAGTCGGAGTTGTTGGCGTACCCGATGAAGACGTTGCCGCCGGAAATGGCGATGGAGTCCGGGCTGCTGGCACCAATCGGGGTGCCGGTCGCGAATGGCGTCAGGGAGTAGCCGGGCGCAGTGGTCTGGGCATGGGCAGAGGCACCCCAGAGGAGGGTGCAGGAGAGAAGAATGCTGGCAGCGAAGGCTGGTGCTGATCGTTCCCTGGCCAAACCGGCGGGTCGGAAGTGGGTCATGAGGATCTCCTGAGATTCCGCCCGCCGAGGCCGCCACCAGATTGTTGCGGGCGGGGCAGGCGTTACAGCATACCCGCCTGTCGACCTGGCGGGATTAAGACAAGATTAAGTTTTCACCAACGCACAGAATTTCGTATCTCGCACAAACGTATAACCTGTTTCTTCAGCGGGTCAATGCGTGCCGAACACTGTTTTTGAACATTTTTTGCGGTGAAGCAAGGATCATGAACGTGGCACCAGGGTAGCTTGAGGAACTTTTTGAACCCACCGTTCGCTGTTGATCGTGAAACGACGACTACAAAGGACGACTACTATGACCAACTTACCTCGCAAGGCCGCGCTCCTCTCCGCTGCTGTCGCGCTTAGTATTTCTGCATTCTTGGCGGTGCCCGCTCAGGCTGGCATCCTGCACAAACACCCGACTGCCGCTGGCGTCGGCGCGGGCATGGCCGCCCACCATATGGCCAAGAAGTCCGCCGCGGGCGGCAGCCATGGCATGATGGCGCGCCACCCGAAGGCAACCGGAGTGGCCGCGGGCATGGCCGCACATCACATGCTGAAGAAGTAACAGCGCCACGGCCTGACGCAGCAGCCCTCCCGAGTACGCTCGGGAGGGCTGTTTTCGTTCTGCAAAGGACGGGCGGCGTGGTTTGAGGGTTAGCCGTAGTCTGTGCCCCGCCTACGCGCGGGACTCTGGGTCTATTCTGTGCTCTGGGATTATGTCGGGGGGGGGACAGCATCGTCCACAGGAAACCCGCTTTCTGAGGGGCGTCTGGTTTCTGAGGGGCGTTTGGCCCAAGTCCGATCAGCCTGCGCCGAGCTTGCCCAGCCAGAGACCGATCGCGAACACGATGCCCCCGCCGACGATCACCTGTCCCACCGTCTGCGCCAGCGGCGTCTTCATGAAGTGGAACCGGATGTAGGCGATGGCGAGCAGTTCCACAATGACCACGCCGTAAGCCAGGTGCAGCGCCAGCACGAGGTTGGCGATCAGGAACGGCAGCGTGTGAAGCATGCCGCCCAGGGTCGTCGCTAGGCCGGTGATCCACCCCCCGCGCCAGCGGGGCCCCCCGCCCCGTGACGCTGCCGTCGTCGGAGAGGGCCTCCGACAGCCCCATACTGATGCCCGCGCCCACGGAGGCGGCCAGGCCGACGAAGAAGGTGCTGTGGGCGCTGTGGGTCAGGCCCGCCGTAGCGAAGAGCGGCGCGAGCGTCGAGACCGAACCGTCCATCAGGCCCAGCAGGGCGGGCTGCACCTTCTGCAGGACGAAGTCATGGTCGGCGGGTTCAAAGTCTGTGGTGTTGGTTACACCTGAAGTCGGGTTGATCGGCATGCCATTGTCTCCTGTCGTCATCGAAAGTATTTATAAGAGTACTATACTAACGGATAGCGACTATCCATAACGCCGAAAAATAAAAGCCGCCTCTGCGTCTCTTCGTGACCAGTTGTCCGTCCCCCTTCCCTTCTAAACCTCCACACCCTGACAGACGCGACACAGGCCGTAAAACGTAAGAGACTGTTCCTCGATCAGGTACCCGGACGAGACCGTCGCCCGTGATTGCAGGTCGCCCAGGCCCTCCATTGCCACGTCGTCGATCCTGCCGCAGCGCCGACAGACGGCATGCGGGTGGGGATCGGGGTGGAGCGCGTCGTAGTGGCGGCTCTGGTCGCATGTCTCCAGTTCCATGACTTCGCCCATCTCCTTCAGCGTGTCCAGAGTCTTGTAGACCGTCGCCAGGGTCGTTGTCGGGCTGATCAGGCGCACCCGCTCCCAGACGCCCTCGGCGGTCGGGTGCTCCTCGGTCGCCAGCAGCGCTCTGAGGACGTGCAGGCGCTGCGGGGTCGTGCGGTGGCCGCTGTCGGCCAGTTTGTGCTGCAGGGCGGCCACCCGTGCCTCCAGAGCCTCCTGAGTCAAGGGGGCGTTCGCGCCGATTATTTTCGTATCCATGATCGTCCGCCCCGACCGCGATGGTCCTGCTGAAAACTGGAACCACGTCCCATTAGAGAATGACTATCTATAAGCCTACCCCGGTATTCGTGCGGAGTCAAGCGGCCAGACACTCCGGGCGAGCCGCACGAGCCCAACAAGCAAGACCCCCACCCTCAATGATCTCCCGGTCACGCCGAGGACGGGAAGACGCCAGGCCGTCCCGCCTTGATGTAGAAGCTGTAGGTGTGCCGGTTCGAGTCCGGCTTCAGGTATTGCGAGGTGTTGAGGGGAGGAAAGTCGTAGGCACTGAATGCCGCCAACGACAAGCTCTCTTCCAGGGGAAAGGGGCAATGTTCCGGCACGTCATCCTACCCCACGATCAATAGGCCGTTCTCACGCAGACAGGTGAAACACGCCGCGAAAGCGGCGTCAACCTCGTCTTTGGCGTCGAGGCCCCAGCCGAAGACGCCGTTGCAGATGATCAGGTCCAACCCACCTTCACGAAACTGAAGGTGGACGTTCTCGACGGAGTCGGTGATGTGTTGCCTCGCGCCGTATTTCCTCAGCGCCGGGTTGACCTCCAGCGTCCAGTAGTCCTTGCCGCGGAACATCTTGTTGTACACCTTCGTGTACCAGCCACAGCCCACGAAGAGGACTCTTGCGAACTCGGGCCGCTGGAGGAAGTACGGGAAGATGACCTGTTCCAGCACGCGCCGGTCCTCCCTGCGCTTGTATTGGTCCACCCCACAGAACACCAGGAAGTTACGAAGGGCACCTTGTACCTGCCGGGCAATGCGTCTGACATTCATGGTTCAGCCCCTGATGATGGTTCAGCCCCTGATGATGGTTCAGCCCCTGATGATGGTTCAGCCCCTGATGATGGTTCAGCCCCTGACCGGGGCGGCCCACGGGAGCCGCCGCCCCGCTTCACGAGGAACGGCCGGTGATCCGCCCGTACAGTTCCTCCAGGGCGACCATCTGTGTCTGCAGACGGAACAGCTCCCGTACCCTCTCCCGCCCCGCAGCGCCCATCTGAGCCCGCCGGGCCGCGCTGCCGGCCGCCAGCAGGTCCGACACGGCCTCCACCAGCCCGACCGCGTCGCCGGGCCACACCAGGTAGCCCGTGACCCCGTCTTTGACGATCTCCGGACACCCGCCCACGCGCGTCGCCACCGTCGGCAGCCCCATGGCCATTGCCTCCGCGAGGACCATCCCGAATGCCTCCTCGTCGGGAAGGTGCGCCAGAGCGTCGAAACCGCACATCGCCCCCGCAACGTCCTCGCACGGCCCCGGCAGCACGACCCGGTCTCCAAATCCGCCCGCCCGCGCCCGCGCCGCGAGCCGGTCGTGGTCCCCGGCCCGGCCGTCCGGCCCCAGCAGCACGAAGTGCAGCGACGGCAGCCGCGCCAGAAGCGCCGGCGCAGCGGACAGCAGGGCGTCCTGTCCCTTGGCGTTCAGACGCCCAACCATTCCGACGATGAGGGCCTCCTCGGGCAGCCCCCACTGGCCCCGCGCCCGCGCGCGACTCCCGGCCGAGACGCAGACGCCCGCGTCCACGCCGTTGTAGATGCGCGACACGAACGCGGGGTCCAGGCCGTGGGTGGCGAGCAGCAGGCGGCGCACGGCGTCGGACACGGCGATGACCGCGTCGGCCCCCCGCTCGAACAGCCGGCCGCTCAAGCGGCTAAGGGCGCCGAGGGGCTTGGCCAGGTGCGCGTGCAGCACCAGGCGCGGGGAAGCGCCGGACCGGCGGGCTAGGGCCACGGCGGCGACGGCGGGGACGAAGTCACGCCGCGAGTGGACATGGACGATGTGCGCCGATCGGGCGACGATGACCCGCGACAGGCACCAGGCCGCCGCGAGGTCACCGCTGTTGCGGACGAGTAGGCCGTGGGTCGGGACACCCAGGCCGTGGCAGAGCGACTCCACAGTGCCTCCCGGACGGCAGACGTGCGCCACCTGATGCCGGCGCGCCTGCAGATGGGCGGCCAGTCGGGCCGAACAGTGTTCAATGCCGCCCGCGCCGGCAGAAGTCGTTACAAAGAGCAGGCGTAGGGGCACCGTAAGCCTCCCCTGCCCCGCTCGCTGTTCATGCAGCCAGTCCATGTCGGTTACCATCGGCTTCGATCACCCCCGGCTTTCGCGCCCGCGACCGGAACCCACTCACCTCGGGCGAATGCCCGTCATCGGGGGATGTCGTGGCTACTGGAAGCGCCTGCGCCGGATGAACGGAAGGAGTATACCAGAGTACCGACCAATTACATTATGACATATTTGTAAGTGGCGGGGATGAGACAGGGATGAGAACCGCTCATTTCGGCCGGGAGGGGCATTCCGGCACCGCGCCGCGGGAACAAGCACCTTATCCCATCCGTCCCGGAAGGCAGAGAAACGCGGAGCACCCTCGTCCATGGCTAGGTGGACCTTACGCCAGGTGCGCCGCTTGGAAGAATAGGACTTGGAGGCCCCGTGCTGGCGCACCTTCCACTCGCCGGAGACGAACTCCTTGCGGATCGGGTCGGCGGGATAGCACTGGGCATGCCTGTGCTGGCGGTAGAGCCAGAGGGCCTTCTGCGCCAGCACGGCCCGCACCTGCTCGGTCGTCGTGCCTTCGGGCGCACGCACGACCAGGCGGCTGTCGCGCTCGACCGTCAGGCCGATGGTCTTGCGGCGGGAAAGGATGAGCTGGTAGTCGTTTATGAAAGGGGCCTTTGTGGAATGGTCAAGAGGATGCACGCGTTGACTTTTCTGCTCAAATATGGCATCATAGAATTATCAGATAATTGTTTGTCGCACGACACCAAAGAGGCACACAATGCTCAGCACA
>JAABUQ010006343.1_pt1 | contig 18016 bp, 18 predicted proteins | sample 5560001 | NCBI WGS metagenome assembly JAABUQ01 (sample SAMN10711888, study PRJNA513371) | rock metagenome | isolation source: Antarctica rocks | place: Antarctica: Victoria Land, Finger Mt nord | collected 2015-12-18
CTGACGCCGCCAGCCTGCTACCGGGCCTCCTGGCAGCTACCCGGACCGGACTCACACCGGCAGGCGACGACGAGCATCAATTGTCAGATCAACTTCACAGCATCACCTCCAACTCACTGGGCGCACGAATAATCGAGGCTAGGACAACGGTGTGGGGATCCGCTTGGGCAGGATCGGAGCATCGCGACCCGTTCCCCCGGGCGTCGAGCCCGGCCCCGCGCCCCGGGCCTCTTCGTGGTAGTCACCTTCGACGTTGACGCTCCATACGTCGTGGCTGGACCCGAAGAGATTCTCCACGGTGAGCATGGCCGTGTACATCGAGTGGTCGGCGTTGTTGTAGCGGTGCATGCCGTTGCGCCCGACGGGAAACACGTTGGGACAGTTGGTGGCCAACCAGGACCGGATGGCATCGACGTTCTTGTGGTAATCGGCGTCGTAGTACGGGTACGCCTTGGGCATCCGAACCACATAGCCCGCCTCCACGCTCGCCGGATCCACCAGGCCGAGGTGACCGAGCTCCTTCTTGCCCAACTCGACGAGAGCCTCGTCGCTCGACGCCCACGACTCGTCGCCCTCGAGGACGGTGTATTCGAGTCCGAGGACATTCCTACCGTCCTTGACCAGATATGGCGACCACGACCCGAAGTTCTGGATCCGCATGGTCTTGACGCCCGGATCGTGGATGTAGATCCAGTTGTCATCCCAAGGAACGCTCGATGCCGGCACCACCAGGGCCACGGTCAGAAAGTCTCGGTACGACAGGTCCCGGGCCGCATGTTGGACCGCTGGCGGCGCCGGGGGATCCATGGCCAGGATCAACGACGACAGCGGCATGGACGAGATGACCGAACTGCAGGGGTAGGTGGTCTGGCCCCCCGGCCTCGTGGTGATCACCTCGAGGGCCCCATGGTCGTCCCGGCGGATCCTGTCCACCGCCGTTCGGTACTTGATCTTCGTCCCCTCAGCCTCCACCTTCTGGGCGCAGCGCTCCCACATCATCCCCGGTCCGTACTTGGGGTACTGAAACTCCTCGATCAGCGAGGTGATGTCCTTCTGGTTTCGCTTGGGGAGGACGGCATTGACGATGGCGGAGGCCAACGACAGGTTCTTGATCCGCTGCGCCGCCCAGTCAGCGCCCATCTCCGAGCCGGGGTGGCCCCATATCTTCTCGGTATAGGTTCTGAAGAAGTGGCCGTAGAGGCGCCACCCGAAGCGGGCCGCCACCCAGCCCTCGAAATTGGTCTGGTCCTTGGGCGGCCGGATCCGGGCCCACACATAGGAGAGGACACAGCGCGCCGACTCGACGACGCCCAGGTTGGTCAGGGCGTTCATGGCCTTGAGCGGATAGTCGTAGAACTTCCCCTGATAGAAGATCCGACTCTTGCGAGGCCGCATCATGAAATCCTCACTCGACAGGATCTCGTGCCAGAACTCCTCGACGGCGGTCACCTTCGTGAAAAACCGGTGACCCCCGATGTCGAAGCGCCAGCCGTCTCGCTCCACCGTCCGGCTGATACCTCCGACCACCTCGTCGGCTTCGAGCACCGTGGGCACCTTGCCCGCCTGAACCAACTTGTAGGCCGCCGTCAGGCCGGCGGGGCCGGCACCAATGATGACCACCGCGTCGGCGGCGTGGGGGGCTTGGTCGGTCAAAGGCACACTCCTGGGAGGGACGTCATCGGGCGCGGCGCGGCTGGCGTCGGGGGCAACGTCGAGAGATCCCATTGTGGTACCTGAACCCGCTTCCCATCCAGGCACCCGGTTCGACCCTGCATTCCGTCACTCTCACGCCGAGTAGCGAACCAGGTTTTCGGACTCGTAGTAGTGGCCGGGTTCGGAGCGCACGACAGTCTGGCCGGTAGGCCGGAGCATGTTCAGCCAGCTCTGAAGATAGCCGCAGCTCCCCCCGAGGCCCGGGTAGCCGTCCCGCCACACCAGCCACAGCGTGTGGTCGGCGCTCAGCTTGCTGACCATGCGCTGGGCAAAGGTCCCCACGTCGGTCTTGGAGATGACCTTTTTGTAGTCGACCCAATCGACTCTTTGGGGACCGATGGCCTTCGGAAACGTGAGCTCGTTGACCTGGGGCACCGTGATCAGGCGGTTGACGGCCGGGCCCAGTTGATCCGGGCAGTACACGACCAGGTCACCGGGCTGGGCCTGAACATTGAGCACCGCGGCGACCCGGGAGGCCTCGGTGCGCAGGGTGTCGCGCGCACCGGAGGCCGAGAGCAGTCCGGCCAGGCAGGCCACCGCGGCCAGCGATGCGACGGCCCGACGATCATGGATGACGGTGATGCCCACCGCTACGAGCACCAGGAACAGGGGCAGGACCACCGAGCCGTACCGGGCCACAAACGCGGCATGGGCGACGGCGTCGAGGACGATGGCGACCACCAGGGTGCCGGCCAGGATGACCAGGAGAGGCAGGATGTGGCGACGAGGACGGCCGACCAGGAGCACCGAGGGGGCGGAGCGACCGTCCTCGACGTGGGGCTCGACGGAACGACCGAAGATCCCGAGGATGAGCAGGGCGAAGAACCCGAAGCTGAGCAGCACGCCCCACTGCCCCGCCCCGGCGAAGTCGCCGAAGATTCCGAGCAGGTCGGCAGGGCCCGCCGATCCGCTCCACGGCGTCCCCGTGTGGAGGGTCTGGTAGACGAACACGGGTGCCCACGGCAGCCAGCACACCACGCCGATGACGATGGCCCCGAAGGCGGGCCGCAGGCCGGGCGGGTCGTCGGGCGACGGTCCCAGGCGGGACTCGCGGATGATGCGCCACAAGAACCACGCACCCACCGTGCCCACCAGGTAGATCCCGTAGTAGTGGGTGTAGAGGATGGCGGCGGTGAGCGCTCCCACGGCGATGCGGCGGTTGTGGGTGGGCTCTTCGAGGATCCGGGCCAGGATCCCGATGCCGAGCAACGTCCACAGGATCATGAACGAATACATCCGAGCGGTGGTGGCGTAGTCGATGGCGAAGGGGGAGGTGAGGCCCAAGCCAAAGGAGACCCAGGCCGTCCTGCGGCCCCCGAACCGACGTCCCGCCGTCCAGAACAGGGGGAGGCTGAGAACTGAGACCACGCCCGAGAGGCCCCGCACCGCGGTGTCGCCCTGCCCGAAGATGAGCATCCAAACATGGAGGACCAGGTAGTACAGCGGCGGCGAGCCATCGTGGCTCAGGGCCTGGGGGATCGACGTGATGGGGAGGCTGGCGATGTTGACGCTGATCGTCTCGTCGAGCCAGAGGGCCGAGGGAGCCCAGAAGCGCAGGACGATGGCCGCCACGACCACGGCTGCGCCGCCGAGCAGGGCCAGGCGGCGAAGGGTGGTGTTGGCCTGGGAGACAAGGAGTCGCCACTCGCCGGAGAACCCTGTCTCGCGCTCTAGTGTGCTGGCCACGACGGCTGAGGCTACCCTTTCCCGCGTCGGGCCAGGCGCCGGCAGCTGGGCTCGCCCCCGAAGCCCTCTCGCCCCGGGATGGCTCGGCGTCCCGTCCCAATCCGGTGGCGCGACTTCGGTAGCTTGTCGACCATGAGCAACGAGGTTGCGCGACAGGCCCCCGATCGAAATCTGGCCATGGAACTGGTTCGGGTGACCGAGGCGGCAGCCATGGCCGCGGCCCGGTGGATGGGTCGGGGGGACAAGGAGGGTGCGGACGGTGCCGCCGTCGACGCCATGCGGGTCGTGCTCGGCAGCGTGCCCATGACCGGCATCGTGGTCATCGGGGAGGGTGAGAAGGATGAGGCGCCGATGCTCTACAACGGCGAGGAGGTGGGTGACGGGACCAGCCCGCTCACCGATGTCGCCGTCGATCCGGTGGATGGCACCACTCTCTTGGCCCTGGGACGAAGCGGGGCCTTGGCCGTCATCGCCGTGGGCGAGCGGGGGACGATGTTCGACCCGGGCCCGTGCGTGTACATGGAGAAGCTTGCGGTGGGTGCCGAGGCCGTGGGGGTGGTCAGCATCGAGGCATCGGTGACCGACAACATCAACGCCGTGGCCAAGGCCAAGGGCGAGTCGGTCCGAGACGTCACCGCGGTGATCTTGGACCGGCCCCGCCACCACGACCTGATCGAGGAGGTTCGGGCCACCGGGGCGCGGATCCGCTTGATCCCCGACGGTGATGTGGCCGGGGCCATCTCCAGCGCATGGATCGGCTCCGGTACCGACATCTTGGTGGGGATCGGCGGCACTCCCGAGGGCGTCATCTCCGCCGCCGCGTTGAAGTGCCTCGGGGGGGAGCTCCAGGGCCGCCTCTATGCTCGCGACGACTCCGAGCGGCGGGCGGCCGAGGAGCTGGGCTACGACCTGGGACGGGTCCTGACCACCGAGGATCTGGTCCGAGGGGACAACTGCTTCTTCGCGGCGACCGGCATCACCGACGGCGAGTTGCTCCGTGGCGTTCGCTACGACGCCCGGGGGGCGGCCACCGAGTCCATGGTCATGCGGTCCCGGTCGGGCACGGTGCGGCGCATCGACGCCCGCCATCGTCTCAAGAAGCTGGCGGAGTACGCCTCCGTGCCCTTCGAGTAGCTCGCCGGCCGAGGCGGTGGTGGCCCGGGCCACGGCCCCTCAGCCGCCTCCGCGCATGCCGGGAACCGACCACGTGCTCCTGGCGCGGTAGAACCTTGCGGGGCCGGCGGCGGCCAGGACGGGACAGGCCCAACCGGCGTCGTCCACCGCCGCCTCCACGTGGGCCAGGAGATGTGAGCCGATCCCCTGGCCCCTGGCGTCGGTGGCCACAAACACCGCAACGTGACCGCCGGCGTGGTCTCGCCACGCCGACGCCATGCCCACCACGGTGTCGTCCCGGCGAGCCGTGACCACCAGGCGGTCGGCAGAGTCCTCCCCCGGGCCCGAGCTCACGCCGCCGGCGGCGAGCACGTCGGCCGCCTGGGGATCGGCAAGAGTGCCCCGGGTCAACTCCAGGGCCAGTCCCCCTCGACCGACGAAGCGAGCCGGGGCCAGGGCCACATCGGCCAAAGGGCGCCATCGCCGGTCGCTTCCCGACCCCGACTCTTCGAGGGCCACCACCCGCTCCACCTCGACGCTGGCCCGGTAGCCGCCCAGCACGCCCACGGCCGCCTCCACCTCTCGGGCGTCGGCACCGTCGGCCAGGGTCACATGGGGCGTCCACGGCCATGATTCTGAGCGTCGAAGGGGGGCGACGAAGACTGCGTCGCGCAGCGTCCGAAGGCGCGCCACGTCGCCGCTCACGCCGAGGATCAGCACCGGGTTGGCGGGCAGGAACGATGTCGGCGGCCCGAGGTCGAGTCGCAGCGGCCGGCCACAGGCGCCGGCTCCGGCCCGGAGGACGGCCAAGGCGTCGCCCAGGTCGTCGGCGCGGACGTTGACGGGCGGAACCAGGGTGATGTGCGGGCCGATGCGCCCCAGCGCCCGGTCGCCCACGGCGCGCCGCAGGCCATCGATCTCGTGGCCCACTGCCCCGCCGATGAGCAGGGCTACCCCCAGGCGCCGGCGGGGGGACATCCGCCCATCATCATGCCGATCGACGGGTGACGGGCTTGCCGGCGACCTCGAGGCGGACCTCCGCCCATCGCTGGGCCTGCTCGGCCTCGTCATCGGCCTGGTCGGACGAAGACACGGCCGCCTCGGCATCTCGAAGGTCTGCGTTGGCGGCGTCGACATCGATGTCACTGGCCTGCAGGGCCTGGTCAGCCAGGAGGATCACCTTGTTGTTTCGGACATCGACGAAACCGCCTCCCACGGCGAAGACCTCCTCGTCACCGCTCTCCGCAACGATGCGGACCACGCAGGGCTCCAGAGCGCCGATGAGCGGCGTGTGGTTGGCCAGGAAGGCGATCTCACCGTCGACGGTCCGGCACACGACCATCTCGGCCTCGCCGGAATAGAGGGTGCGATCCGGGCTGACCAGCTCGATCTCGGTTGTCCCCACGGTGTCGGATCAACCTTCCTTCTGCAACTGCTTGGCCTTCTCGCGGGCCCCGTCGGCGTTGCCCACATTGAGAAAGGCCTGCTCGGGTAGCGAGTCGAGGTCGCCGTTGACCAGCTCCTCAAACGACTCGACCGTCTCGGAGACCGGCACGTAGATGCCCTTGAGGCCGGTGAACACCTCGCCCACGAAGAACGGCTGGGACAAGAAGCGCTGGATCTTGCGGGCTCGGGACACGGCGATGCGGTCCTCTTCGGACAGCTCGTCGAGGCCCAGGATGGCAATGATGTCCTGGAGCTCCCGGCTGCGCTGGAGGACCTCCTGGACCCGGCGGGCCACCTCGTAGTGGCGCTCGCCGACGACCTCGGGGGCCAGGATGTTCGACGTCGACGCCAGGGGATCGACCGCCGGGTAGATACCCAGGGCGGCGATCTGGCGGGACAGCTCGGTGGTGGCGTCGAGGTGGGTGAAGGTGGTGAACGGGGCCGGGTCGGTGTAGTCGTCGGCGGGCACATACACAGCCTGCACGGAGGTGATGGAGCGTCCCTTGGTGGAGGTGATGCGCTCCTGCAGCTCACCCATCTCGTCGGCCAGGGTGGGCTGGTACCCCACCGCCGAGGGCATACGGCCGAGCAGGGTGGAGACCTCGGAGCCGGCTTGGACGAAGCGGAAGATGTTGTCCACAAAGAGGAGCACATCCTGGTCCTTCACGTCTCGGAAGTACTCCGCCATGGTCAGCGCCGAGAGAGCCACCCGAAGTCGCACCCCCGGAGGCTCGTCCATCTGGCCGAAGACCAGGGCGGCCTTTTCGATGACCCCCGACTCCTGCATCTCCAACCACAGGTCGGTACCTTCACGGGTCCGCTCCCCCACCCCGGCGAACACCGAGACACCACCGTGCTGCTGGGCCACCCGGTTGATGAGCTCAAGGATGATGACCGTCTTGCCCACGCCGGCGCCGCCGAAGAGACCGATCTTGCCGCCCTGCACGTAGGGCTCGAGCAGGTCGATGACCTTGATGCCCGTCTCGAGCATCTCCGAGTGCGGTTCGAGGGTATCGAACGCCGGCGCCGGTCGGTGGATCTCCCAATGGTCCTCGGCGCCTTCGATGTGGTCGGTGTCGAGCGGCTTGCCGCTCACGTTGAACACGTGGCCGAGGACGGCGGCACCGACGGGGACGGTGATGCCCGCCCCGGTGTTGCGGACCGCCGTCCCCCGCCGCAGACCGTCGGTCTGCTGCAGGCAGATGCAGCGAACCCGGCCGTCACCGATCTGCTGGGCCACCTCGGCGATGATGGTGGACTTGTGTTCTTCGAGCACCACGTCCATCTCGACGGCGTGGTTGATGTCGGGCAACGAGTCAGGGGGGAACTCGACGTCGACCACCGGGCCGGCGATGGCGACCACACGGCCCTCGCGGGTCTCGGCGGTCTTGGTGCTCTCGGTGTTTGACTCCTCAACGGCTGTGGTCATGGTGACTCCTGAGATTCGTGGTGCGAACGAAGTGGGCTCATGGCGAGCCCGATGCTGCCGGCTCGTAGTTCTCCTTGGCGCTGTCGTGGCCGCCACCGCCACGCAGGGCCTCGGCGCCACCCACGATCTCCATGATCTCGGTGGTGATGGCGTCTTGGCGGGCCCGGTTCATGATCCGACTGAGGGTGGTGATCAGATCGTCGGCATTCTCCGTGGCCGCCTTCATGGCTCGCTGGCGCGCCGCGTACTCCGACGCCGAGGCGGACAGCAGGGCGGCGAGGATCTCGGCCTGCAACCAGCTCGGCAGCAGTCGGTCGAGGATCTCGGCCGGATCGGGCTCGAACTCGTAATCGCTCTGCGAGGACTCGTCGTCGTCGTTGCCACCCATGGTGGCCTCGGGATCCAGGGGAATGAGCTTTCGGACCTGGACGCGCTGGGTTCCGGCCGAGACGAAATGGGTGTAGACGAGGGTGATCTCGTCGAGATCTCCGGCCAGGAACGGCTCCATGACCGCTTTGACGATCTCCCGGGCATTGGCCGCCGTGGGTCGCTCGGAGAAGCCCGTAAAGGTGGCGGCCATGTCTCGGTCCCGGTAGCGGAGGTAGTTGATCACCTTGCGGCCCACCGCCACCACGGTGGCCTCGGCCCCGGCTTCGCTGCGCTCCTTGATCACCCGCTCGGCGGCCCGCATAACCGAGGAGTTGTAGGCACCCGACAGGCCCCGGTCGCCGGCAATGGCAATGACCACCACCTTGCGCACGGTTTCGGGCTCCCGGAACAGCGGATGGGCCCGCCCGTCAGGGGTGTCGGCCAGGTGGGAGACGACCTCACCCATCTTCTCCACATAGGGCCGCGCCGCAGCGATGGCCTGCTGGGCCCTGACGATCCGCGACGCGGCGATGAGCTCCATGGCCCGGGTGATCTTCTTGGTCGACTGAATGCTGCGGATGCGTCGTCGCAGCGTGCGTTCCTGGCCACCGGCCATAGCGAACCGGTCCTACTTGCTCTCGGGGGCGAAGCGGTCCTTGAAGGCCTTCACCGCTTGTTCGAGGGCGTCACCGTCGGGAAGGGTCTTCTTCTCCCGGATGTGATCGAAGATCTCCTGGTGGTTGCTCTTGACGAACTGCAGCAACTCGCTTTCGAAGCGGCGCACGTCGGTCACCGGGATGTCGTCGAGGAAGCCCTTGGTGCCAGCGAAGATGGCCACCACCTGCTCCTCCACGGGAACCGGGGCGTTGAGTGGCTGCTTGAGCAACTCGGTCAGGCGGTAGCCCCGGTCCAGCTGCGCCTGCGAGACCTTGTCCAGCTCCGATCCGAACGTGGCGAACGACTCCAGGTCACGGAACTGGGCCAGATCGGTCTTGAGCGTCCCCACCACGGCCTTCATGGCCTTGATCTGGGCGGCGCCGCCGACTCGCGACACCGAGTTTCCGACGTTGATGGCCGGGCGCACGCCGGCGTAGAAGAGGTCGGTCTCCAAGAACACCTGGCCGTCGGTGATGGAGATAACGTTGGTCGGGATGTACGCCGAGATGTCGCCAGCCTTGGTCTCGATGATGGGCAGCGCAGTGAGCGAGCCACCGCCCCGGGCGTCGGAGAGCTTGGCCGCCCGCTCCAGAAGCCGGCTGTGGAGGTAGAACACATCGCCCGGGTAGGCCTCGCGGCCCGGCGGCCGGCGGAGCAGCAGCGAGAGCTGGCGGTAGGCCTCGGCCTGCTTGGACAGATCGTCGTAGATGATGAGGGCGTGCTCGCCGTTCTCCATCCAGTGCTGGCCCATGGCGCAGCCGGCGTAGGGAGCCAGGTACTTGAACGGCGCCGGCTCTGAAGCCGGAGCATTCACCACCACCGTGTAGTCCATGGCCCCCCGGGCCCGGAGGGTCTCCACGGTCTGGGCCACCGACGATCCCTTCTGGCCGATGGCCACATAGATGCACTTCACGCCCTGGCCGGCCTGGTTGAGGATGGTGTCGATGGCCACCGTGGTCTTGCCCGTCTTGCGGTCCCCGATGATGAGCTCGCGCTGGCCCCGGCCCACCGGGGTCATGGTGTCGATGGCCTTGAGGCCGGTCTGCAGGGGCTCGCTCACCGGCTGGCGGTCGATGATGCCCGGGGCCTGGACCTCGAGGCGACGTTGCTCGGTGCCTGACAGGGGGCCCTTGCCGTCGACAGGCTCGCCCAGGGGGTTCACCACCCGACCGAGGAGCGAGTCGCCGACGGGGACCGACAGGATCCTGCCCGTGGCCCTGACGATCTGGCCCTCGTCGAGGTCGGACACCTCGCCCAGCACCACGGCGCCGATGGAGTCCTCGTCGAGGTTCAAGGCCAGACCGACGACGCCATTCTCGAACTCCAGCAACTCGTTGACGGCGGCGTCGGCCAGACCCGTAACGTGGGCGATCCCGTCGCCCACATCCCGGATGCGACCGACCTGCTGGCGAGCTACGCCGGGATCGAAGTCCTCGACGTTGCGACGTAGGGCATCGGAGATCTCCGATGCGTTGATGGTCAACTCGGCCATGAAGGCTCCCTCATCAAACTCAGGCTCAGGCTCGTCGGGCTCATCACGTGGTCACGTTGGCCCCAGGTAGGACAAGGCGTTCTCGCAGCTGTTCGAGGCGGTGACGGGCGCTGCCGTCCACCACCGAGTCGCCGATGCTGGCCACGAACCCTCCGAGCACGGAGCGGTCGACGATGACCCGGACCTCGACCTCGTGGCCGATGATGCGACCGAGCGCGGCGGCCAGGCGGCTGCGCTGCTCGGCAGTCAAGTCGATGGGGGCTCGAACCTCCGCCACCCGTCGCTGCGACTCCTCGGCCACTCGTTCGACCAGGGCGGTCAGCAAGGCGACATAGTCCCGGGGCCGGCCCACAGCCACGGCGTAGGCGGCCAGGCGCGTCGACGCCGGGCGGGCCTTGGCCGAGAGCAGGTCTCGGACCAGACCACCACGGGCCCCGACCGAGCTGCGAGGATCGGTCAGGAACTCGAGCAGCGCCTCGGTGCCCTCCACCACCCGCGAGAAGCGGAACAGATCGTCCTCCACGTCCACCAGGCCGTCGTCGGCCCGGACGTCTTCGAGCACTGCGGTGGCGTAGCCCTGCACCCGTTCGGTGGCCGCGCTACGACCGAGCGGCCCATCGGTACTCGGTTGCAGACCGTCGCGGGCGGCGGCCAGGCGGCGGGCCAACCAGTCCAGATCCTCGGAGAACTCGGTGGCCCGGTCGACCTCGATGATGTGTTGGAGGAGTCGGATGCAGGCGTCACCCACCTGCCCGGAGAGCAGGTCGGTGACCACGCCCCGGCGGACATGGGTCGGAAGGCCGGGATCGGCCAGCACCAGGCGCAGATCGCTGCTGGAGGCGACGACTTGGCGGACGCCCTCCCCCTCGCCGGCCAGCTCAGCGAGCTGGCCGGCATCGGACGCGGTCTCGACAACGGCGTCGGTGTAGCCGCGGATAGTCTCGCGCACCTAGGCCTTCACCCCGGTCTCGGCGCCGGCCTCGTTCTCCACCTCGGCGCCGGCCTCGTTCTCCACCTCGGCGATTGTTCGATCGATCAGCTGGCGGTGGCCTTCGGCGTCGAGGGCGTCGCCCACGACGCGGTGGACCACGGCGATGACCGTCTCCGCCAGGTTACGGCGTAGCTCCTCGGCGGCTCGGCGCGTCGCCGCGTCGATGTCGCTTTGAGCCCGGGCGACGATCCGTTCGTATTCCTGCTCACCGCGCTGGCGCAAGTCGACCTTGAGCTGCTCGCCCAGCTTGTTGGCCTCGTCGACCATGGTCCGGGCCTCCTGGCGGGCCTGGTCGATGGTCGTGCGATAGTCGGCCTCGGCCTCCTCGGCTCGCCGCTTGGCCGTCTCGGCGTCCGCCAATGACTGGCGGATGGTCTCCTGGCGGTCGTCGATGGCCTTACTGAGAGGCGGCAGAACGTAGCGGCGCAGGAAGAAGAGCACGAGCAAGAAGGCGGCAAGCTCGACAACGAAGGTGAGGTTGGGAACCAGGAAGTTCGCCCCGACGACCGACGGCTGTGCCATGGCTGCCTCAACCCTTGGCGAGAACGAACACGAACAGAGCGGCGAATGCCAGGTTGATGAAGTACACGCCCTCCACCAATCCGATAATCAGAAACATCGTCGTGTACAACTGACCCTGGACCTCAGGTTGACGGGCAATGCCGGCGATGGTCTGGCTCCCAGCCAGGCCGTCACCGATGCCTGCGCCGATCGCGCCACCGGCGAGGGCCAGACCGCCGCCGGCGAAGGCTCCGGCCAATTCGATTGCTTTTTCGATGCTGGTTCCTGCTGCACCTGCCATGGCTCTGATTGCTCCTGTCTAGATGAATCTGGCTACGACGAGTTAAGACGAGTTAATCTGGGTGCGACCAGCCGTCGTGGCGGCCGCAGGCGCTAGGTTCAGTGGGCTGACGTGTCCACCGCGAACTGGTAGTACAGGATGGTGAGAAGGGCAAAGATGAATGCCTGGACCACCCCGATGAACATGTCGAACAACTTCCAGGCGGTCGTAAAGGCGATGCTGGCCGGGAAGGCGTAGATGGGAAAGGCTATCAGCAACTGGATCATGATTCCGCCGGCGAACAGGTTGCCGAAGAGCCGCAATGAGAGACTGACCGGGTTGGCCAGCTCCTCGATCAGGCGGATGGGAGCCAGAAACCGCGGCTTGGCAAAGAAACGCGTGACGTAGCCCGTGGCCCCTCGGGCGCGAAGGGCGGCGACGTTGGTCACCACGAAGACCACGGCGGCCAAGGCATAGCAAAGGTTGACATCACCGGTGGGTGAGGGTGCGTAGTCGGTGTTGTGGAACAGCCCGGGGAGAATCTCCACCCAGTCGGCGGCGAGCACCAACACGAAAATCGTTACCCCCAGGGGTACGACCTTGCGGAACTGGGGCCCCAGGTTCTGCTCCACCAGGTCGCTGATGTAGCCGAGAACCAGCTCCCAGGCAATCTGGATCTTGCTCGGCGTGCCCACGCTGGCCCGCCGGGCCATGTAGAAACCGATGGCCAGCACTACGACGCCAGCCCCGACCGTGGTCCCGATCGTGTCGATGTTGAACCCGCCGACGGTGACGTGGTCGCCGACCTTGATGTCGGTGAGGCCTGCCATGATGGTTCCATCAAGCATCGTCGCTCAATCCCTCCCGCTGATAGCGGACCAGTGCGGCGATGGCATTGATCAGCAACAGGAACTGGAATGCAGCCAGAGCAGCAATGACGCCCCAGCCCATGGGCTGAACGAGCACGAGGAGCGCCAGGGCGACGGCCGTGCACATCCCGAGGCGAAACAGGACGCTGCCGGCGAAGGGCTTTCGCTGTACCACGCCTTCCTCGTTGATGAAACGCAGGGCCGACGACTGGAAGAGCCGGTGGTTGACCACGGCCATCCCGAGACCGATAACGAGTCCGGGGGCAACCATCGGGGCGCCGAGAACGATGGACGCAGTGATGCCGAGGACGACGAAACCGGCGCAGGACCACAGCGTCCGTCTCAAGATGCTGTCGACCTGGGTAATCGGGAAGTTCGTCAGCACGGGGGCAGATTCCTGCTCTCGCAGAGGTGGGCCCGGGACGGGTTCGTCCGCGCACTCAAAAGCGTCGTAACTCGGCTCGGGTGGCCAATGCGCCCGCCACGATGCCCCCGACGAGCCCGAGGAAGAGGAACAGCGGCAAGGTGCCCACGGCACCATCCACCAACCAGCCCAGTGCCATTCCGGCCAGAAGGCAAAGAGCGTTGAGCAGCCCTAAGCCAGCATACGCCATGATGCCCCGTCCCGGAACCGGCTCGGCCCGTCCCGGAACCGGCTCGGCCCGTCCCGGTTCCGGCTCGGCCCGTCCCGGTTCCGGCTCGCTCACCCTGGCCCCCGGACAGCGCGGCCGAGATCACGGCCTGGACGCTCGCAGAACACCCAGGCATGTTCGCGCACATGTCCCGGCGTTGGCCACTGCCCAAGCCGAACACCCGGCACTCTCCGGTCGTCACGGTCGAGAATCTAAAGAAACCTCAGGGTCAACCGCAAATCTGCGCACGTGGGACCCAAGGGGGTTCAACGTTCCCCCGGACCGGTGCTCGAGACGAGATCTGGAGGGTCGGCGGACTTGCGCCCGCGAGGAGCGAAGAGGGTGTAGAGCAGGGCTCCGAGCACCAGCACGCCCAGCGGACCCCATGTGATGGGGCGGTTGGTGAGCGGGGTGTAGAGCACCAGCGCGGACAGCAGGGCGGTCCAGACCCACAAGATGAGTACCGCCCTGGTCTGACCGTGGCCCAGGCGCATCAAGCGGTGATGGAGGTGGTTCTTGTCGGCCACGGTCGGGTTTCCCCGCCGTCCCGCCCGCCGGATAATGGCGAAGGCGGTGTCGAGCATGGGAATGCCGAGAATGAAGAAGGGGATGACGATTGGTGCGAAGAAGAAGTACGTCTTCCCACTGAAACCATTGCCGGTCTGGCCTACCACCGAGATGGTGGAGGCGGCCATGAGCAGGCCGAGGAGCATGGCCCCGGCATCGCCCATGAAGATCTTGGCCGGATGGAAGTTGTGAGGCAGAAAGCCCACACAAAGTCCCAGGGCGATCACTGCCACCAGGGGCCCGGTGTTGGTGGGGTTGATGGTGTTGAGGGTCAGCAACTGGTGGGAGTAAAGGAAAAAGGCCAGGGCGGCGATGGCGATGATGCCCGCCGCCAGGCCGTCGAGACCGTCGATGAAGTTGACTGCGTTGGCCATGCCCACCACCCACAGCACGGTCATCACCGGCGCCAGGTCGGGGGCCAGAACCAGGGTGGTCCCCACGATCGGCAGGTGGAAGGTGAGCATGGTGATGCCCGAGAAGTACAGGACGGTCCCGGCCAGAACCTGGCCCGACATCTTGGCCGGCGCCGACATCTCCCTCAGGTCGTCGAAGGTCCCGACGGCGAAGATCACCGCGGCGCCCAGCACCAGCCCGATCGGCTCGGAGTTTCCCCGGAACACGGGATGAAGGCCCGGAAGCAGGGAGGCGACCACCATCGCCACCAGGAGGCCGACGAACATGGCCGCCCCGCCCACCGTGGGGGTGGGCCGCTGGTGGACCCGCCGCTCGTCGGGTTGGACGATCATCGAGAAGCGCATGGCCAGGCGCCGGGCCACGAACGTGCAACCAAAGGTGACCAGGGCGGCGGTGGCCGCCACGATGATGTAGTCGCGGTATTCGCCGATGACCGATCCCTATCCGGCCGGATGATCGGGGTACGGGGTGAACTTGGAGCACAGGTTCGCCACCTCGTCACGCACCGCAGCCAGCTCGCCATCGTCGTCGGGCCGGCGCAGCACCCGGCCGATGAACGCAGCGATCTGGCCCATCTCAGGCTCGGTCATGCCCGAGGTGGTCACCGCCGGCGTCCCGATCCGCAGGCCGGAGGCCACAAACGGGCTGCGGGGATCGCCCGGGATCTGGTTCTTGTTGAGGGTGATGCCGGCCCGGTCCAAGGCCTGCTGGGCCACCTTTCCGGTGAGCTCGGCGTCGAAGGAGCGGAGGTCGACCAGCATCAGATGGTTGTCGGTCCCGCCCGACACGATGCGCAGCCCCTGGCCGGCCAGGGCGGCAGCCAGCGCTCGGGCATTCGCCACGATCTGATGGGCGTAGCGGCTGAACTCGGGCTGGGACGCCTCCTTGAAGGCCACCGCCTTGGCGGCGATGGCGTGTTCGAGGGGACCGCCCTGCAGCCCAGGGAACACGGCCTTGTCGATTGCCGGGGCCAGCTCGGCGCGGCTGAGGATGCAGCCGCCCCGGGGGCCCCGAAGGGTCTTGTGGGTGGTGAAGGTGACGACGTCGGCCAACCCCACCGGATTGGGATGGGCGCCACCGGCGATCAGCCCGGCCACGTGGGCCGCGTCGAAGAGAAACAGCGCCCCCACCGACTCGGCGATCCGACGGATCGGTTCAGGATCGATGATCCGCGGGTAGGCGGTGGCACCGGCCACGATCATCTTGGGCCGGTGCTGCTCGGCCAGGTCAGCCAAACCCCCGAGGTCAAGGCGCTCATCGCTCTCGGTGACCCCGTAGGAGACGAAGTTGTAGAACTGGCCGCTGATGTTGACCGGCGAACCGTGGGTGAGGTGGCCACCCTGGTCGAGGCGCAGGCCGAGGACGGTGTCACCGGGATCGAGGAGGGCGAGGTAGACCGCCATGTTGGCGTTGGCGCCGGCGTGAGGCTGCACGTTGGCGTGCTCGGCCCCAAAGAGCGCGCACGCCCGCCGGCGGGCCAGGTCCTCAGCCTCGTCGATGACGGTGTTGCCTCCGTAGTACCGCTTCCCGGGGTAGCCCTCGGCATACTTGTTGGTCAGAACCGACCCGGTGGCGGCCATGACCGCGGGCGAGGTGAAGTTCTCCGAGGCAATGAGCTGGAGGGTGGTGTTCTGCCGCTCCCGCTCCCGTTCGACGATGTCGAACAGCTCGGGATCCTGGGCACGACAGGCGTCATCGATCACGCCGGTCGAGTCTACGACGGCGGTGGGCCGGCGTCGGGCCAAGGCCGCATCGTTACCAGCCGCCGACGTCGAGGACCTCGGACCAGGCGATCCCGCCTGGGCGCAGCAGGACCGGCCGATCATCGAGGCAGCCAACGACGGTGGAGGGCCTCGTCGGGCACACTCCGGCGTCGAGGACCAGGGCCACGCCGGCCAGGCGGGCCACGCCCGACGCCGTGGTGGCGGGAAGGGCACCGTGGAGGTTGGCACTGGTGGCGGCCAGAGGACCGCCGGCGCGGCACAGGGCCAGGGGCACGGGGTGATCGGGACAGCGCAGGCCGACGGTGGTGTCGTCACCGCCGAGCGCCAGACCGAGGCCGGGGCGGCGGCGGACCACCACGGTCAGGGCGCCGGGCCAGAACCGGTCCATGAGCAACCGGGCCGCCGGCGGCGGGTCGGCCAGTCGGAGAGCCTGGTCGGTGCCGGCCACCAGCACCGGCAGCTCGAAGGAACGGGGCCGGCCCTTGACCTCGAAGAGGCGCGACGTCGCCCCCACCGCGCCGACGTCGACGGCCAGGCCGTAGACGGTATCGGTCGGCACCCCGACCACCTCAGCGCGGCCCAGCGCGGCCAGGGCGCGCTCCATGGCCGCCGCGCCGGACGCGGAGAGGACAGGAGCGGGGACGGCGGCAGTGCCCACCCTGCCCTGCCTAGCCCGGATTCCGGGCCACCAGAACCCGGGGTCGACCGGCCAGATCGAGGCAGACCTGGGCGTCGAGCAGGCCGGCGGCGCCGGCCATGGCCAGGGCCGGCCCGCTTTGGTGGGGGGCGATCTCGACCACCAACGACGCTCCGGGAGCCAGCCAGCGCCCGGCGGCGCCGACGATCTCGGCCACGGCGCGCAAGCCGTCGTCGCCTGCGTGCAGGGCGGCGGGCGGCTCCCAGTCCCTCACCACCGGGTCCAGATCGGCCATCTCCGCCTGCGACAGGTACGGCGGGTTGGACACCACCAGGTCGATCCGCCCGGCCAGGGCGGGGGGCAGGGCATCCCACCAGTGACCCTGGAGGAGCCGGATCCGAGCTGCCGGCCGGCCACCGAGCGCAGCCACGTTGGCCCGGGCCACCTCCAAGGCGGCGGCGGAGGCATCGGTGGCCCACAGGCGCAGGGCACGGCGTTCGCTCACCAGGCACAGGGCAATGGCCCCCGAGCCGGTTCCCAGGTCGACCGCTCTGCCCGCCCCGCCCCCCTGCGCCCCCCGGCGCCGGTCGAGCTCGTGAAGGGCGACCTCGACGGTGGTCTCGGTCTCGGGACGGGGAATGAGCACCCGCCGGTCGACCATGACCTCGAGGTGCCGGAACGCCCAGTGGCCAAGGACGTACTGCAGGGGCTCGCCGCCCACCCGGCGCGCCAGCAGCTTCTCGAAGTGGCTCTGGGCGCCGGCTTCGACGGCGGCGTCGAGGGCCCCCGGCCACGGTGCGCCGGCGACCTCTTCGACCAACCACCGGGCCTCGACCACCGAGCCGAGCACTTCGGCCGCCCGGCTGTAGAGCTGCGGCCAGGCCGGAGCCCGACCCGGCGCCGGAGGCCCCGGCCCGTGAGTCGGCGGCGCCTGAGGCCCCGGCCCCTCCGTTGGCGAAGGGTGGGTATCGCTCAGGCCAGGCCCGTCTGTCCGGCCAGTTGGCGGGTGCGCTCCTCGGCCAGCAGGGCGCCCACGATGTCGTCAAGGTCGCCCATGAGGATCTTGTCGAGCTTGTGGAGGGTGAGTCCGATCCGATGGTCGGTGACCCGGTTCTCCTTGTAGTTGTAGGTCCGGATCTTCTCCGATCGCCCGCCCCCGCCGACCTGGGTGCGGCGGACGTCGGAAAGCTCCGCCGCCTGGCGGTCCTGCTCGGCTTTGAGCAGGCGGGCCCTCAGCACGATCATGGCCTTGGCCCGATTCTGGATCTGGCTCTTCTCATCCTGCATGGCCACCACCACGCCGGTGGGAAGGTGAGTGATCCGCACGGCCGAGTCGGTGGTGTTGACCGACTGGCCGCCCGGGCCGGTGGAGCGGTACACGTCGATCTTCAAGTCGCCGGTGTCGATGTGGATGTCGACCTCCTCGGCTTCGGGGAGCACGGTGACGGTGGCCGACGAGGTGTGGACCCGACCCTGCGACTCGGTCACCGGCACCC
>JAABUQ010006344.1_pt1 | contig 18014 bp, 20 predicted proteins | sample 5560001 | NCBI WGS metagenome assembly JAABUQ01 (sample SAMN10711888, study PRJNA513371) | rock metagenome | isolation source: Antarctica rocks | place: Antarctica: Victoria Land, Finger Mt nord | collected 2015-12-18
AATCGCTGAGTTTTTTCAGGGTGGCTTTTAATGTAACTTAATATTTCCTTCATGTTCTAGTAAGGAAAAAGCTAATTTTATACTCTTTTACCACAAAACGTTTCTATTGTGGAGATGTCTATTACTTTTTCAGTTGTGAGTAACATCCACGAAACCGCTTCTTCTCCTTCCGGTGGGTCAATTTCGATAGCATAGACCGCACATGCATTAAATGGCTCTGGGGTTTTCAACCGCCTTGGAAGGCGTAACTGCACTGGACAAAAACGCACTGCCAAATTAGCTATATGAGCTGAGCGTTTGGTAGTCTCCGTCAGCTTCACCTGCTGTTAGAACTGAATTGGTTGAGTCCTCACATACTCCCACAAATGAGAATTGTCTGGGTCGAGGCTGCGGTCATGAGCTGCCCTCACTAGGACTCCAGTTTGTTCCATTTGACCTACTTGATTAAAGACTTCGGCGATATCCCCTTCCCGGTCAAAGATATGAATGACGTGAGTCTTTTGACCAATTAGCTTTGAAGTTGCTTCCAGTTGCTGTTTGGCTGCTTTAAAGTGCAGTTCTTGTTCTTGAAACTGCTTTTCCACCGCTTTGAGCGCTTCCACCCATCGGTAGGATTCTTTTGACTCAAACGGCTTGTTTCGGGCAGCTCGGCGCTCGTTAGATTGGCGGACTTTTTTCTGGGCGGGAGTCTCGTAAGCTAGTGGTTTGGCTTTAGTTTCCCTGTGCCAAAGTTTCTGCCACAATAATCCCAATGTTTGCCCTTGAAGAGGCTCGACCGCTAAAGTGTTGTGCAGAATTAGTCCGTTACCGCCATTTCCAATTGGTCCGTAGCCATCCTGTTTAGCTTTGATATTCTTGTAACCCTTGAAAGGTCGTATCTCCCACAGCCAGAATGACTGGCAAGCTTTGAGCCTCCCGTGTTGTGTTTTCCCGGTGAGGTTGAGTTAGGTTGCTCAACTGTGCTTTGGGATTAGCCAAAAATTCATACGCTCGTTTCAGGGGGTTCTCTTCAGTGAAGATCATCGACAATGCTTGACCAAATCCTACAACCAGCGCCTTACCAATTTCCAGTGCCCGTTGATTCAACCGCTTGTCACCCAATTTACACTCGGCAAAATTCTGACTCCCCCAACTTTCCATGCTACGACACCCCACACAACCGATTCACTTACTTTACCGGATTGGGCATCCCTTACTGGAACTCCCAGTTAGTAAGGGTTTCAAGACTTGCCGGGAAAAGTCAGAGGATAGTTTAGGCAATTTATACTTCCAAAATCATGGTAAATATTTCCTGATTTAAGGCAGTATTTTTCTCTTCTTCCGACAGGGTTTCAAGATAAAGTTCAACTGCTTCTTTGAGATTGGCTATTACTTCCTCAAAAGAATCACCTTGAGTTTGACACCCTTTTAGTTTGGGACAATAGGCATAATATTCATATTCATCTTTTTTAATCAGAACGCTGACCTTATGGGACACTCTCATTTTTTTCATTACAGTATGTTTAACTTCATCTTGAGCAACCTGTTAAATTCCTTATAAGAGTCTGTAGCTGCCTTAGCTTTTTCTAAAACCTTTTTCACTTCTTATATATTCTTTCATCTTCTCTCAGAAGGAGGACTAGGCATTCAGCGAGATTTTTTCAATTTCTGTATCATTTGACGAGATGTCTCTCCCATTTTTAGTAAACCTCTTCAGAAATCAAATAAAGATACACTAAATTACAGTAATGATAGATTAGGCACTGGGTATAGTATGCGGCAAAGGCGCTCTGCCTGCGTTTAGAGGAGCATTATGCTTACGCGGTTGATAGTTTCTGGTTTTAAGAACCTCGTCGATGTTGATGTTCGCTTCGGACCATTTACTTGCGTGGCGGGTGCCAACGGCGTAGGTAAATCCAATTTATTCGATGCTATTAGGTTTTTGAGTGTGATTGCAGATCGTCCTCTCATTGATGCTGCCTTATCTGTCCGCGATGAAGGAGGTCGGACGGGTGATGTGCGAAGCCTGTTCCATCGCACTGGTGATGACTATGCTTCGGAGATGTCCTTTGAAGCAGAGATGATTGTGCCTTATGAGGGAGTGGATGATCTGGGACAGAAGGCAAAAGCCAGCATTACCTTTCTCCGCTACTCTATAACCCTCGCCTACCGAGCAGATGATGATAGCTTGAGGTCTCTAGGACCGTTGGAAATCCTCAAAGAGAAATTAGTCCACATCAACCTCGGTGATGCCAACAAGCACTTACTGTTCAATCACAATCCCATCTGGCGCAAATCTGTAGTACAGGGACGGCGGACATCACGATTTATCTCAACTGGGTATAACAAGGAAGGCAACCGAATCATTGAGCTACATCAAGATGGTAGCAAAGGAAGATCTTTGTCCCGGTTAGCAGTCAATCTTCCTCGAACCGTGCTTTCTGTCGCTAATGCTGCCGAGAGTCCAACAACCCTGTTGGCGCGACGGGAAATGCAATCCTGGCGTCTACTTCAATTAGAACCTTCAGCGCTACGCCAACCAGATGAATTTACAGCTCCCACAAAATTAGAGATGGATGGCTCTCACCTAGCCTCAACACTCTATTACCTGGCACGATTCCATAAACATCGCTGGACAAATGGTCAGTCCGACGATAGTGCGGATGGACAGGTGTATAGCCAGGTCGCTAATCGTTTGGCAGAACTCATTGATGATGTATACGAGGTAGGGATTGACCGCGATGAAAGACGCGAACTCCTGACCTTAATAGTCACTGGTCATGATGGTACATCCCATCCGGCGCGAGCGCTATCAGACGGAACCCTGCGCTTTTTGGCTTTAGCAGTTCTTGAATTAGACCCAGAGGCACAAAATCTTTTATGTCTGGAGGAACCGGAAAACGGCATTCATCCAGAGCGTATACCGGCAATGCTCAAACTTCTTCAAGATATTGCCACCGATGTCGATGAATCCATCGGCCTAGATAACCCCTTGCGTCAAGTGATTATTAACACACACTCCCCAGCGGTTGTGATGCAAGTACCTGATGATAGTCTATTGGTCGCTGAATTGAAGAAAACAGTGCGCGATAGATGGCGATTTAAGCGGGTGTGTTTTAGTTACTTGCCTGACACCTGGCGACTACTGAAAGCTCCAGAACCAGACAAGGTAAATGTCGTTTCTAAAGGGGAACTCCTTGCTTACTTGAATCCGGTTCTGATTGAAGAGTCAGAGCATGATGGCAATGGACAGGAAGTCAGCCACCAACCTTCGAAGCGTACACAGCCCAAGAAACGCCGAGTAATGGACAGAGAAGACTTTCAACTCCTGATCCCTGGTTTTCCCACTGAAGTGGCATGAAAGAGCTGCGGTACACTAAGAATTACCTAACCCCAAAAACGTTCTTTACGAACTCCTGCGCCAAGCCAGTGGACTTCCACCTAGGCGGCTGAAAAAGTTCTCAGTTAACGAACTTGTTCACCGAGTTGCCGAACTGATTGATGACTTTACACCGCTGCGTTCTTTACCTGATTTCATAACACTGGAAGCCGAAATTGAACAGTTTATCAGAGATCTGGGTCTAAAATCCCGTGCTTCTAGCACGGCTTTACTGAAATGATTGGTATTGCTTGACACTGAGTTTCATGTTAGTATAAATACATAGAGTTCAGGTTGCAAATCCGCTAGCACGAGACAATAAAAAATCTGTGGAGACCACACTCGACTGGCTAGGAAGAAGAAAAGCTAACGCCAGTTGCTCCACTTGGGCAAAGCCCAAGACCGCACTGGCTCCAGAGGGTAAGGCAAGTCCTCTTTAAAAACCTAGTCGTTACCTAAAAGTAGCGCGTGAACCTGGAAAGTTCAAAAATCGGTATAAAAAAGTAGGGCGGGGCACGCTCGAACTTGGGGTCAGGGGAGCAACAGTTTCTGAGGCACTTCCAACAAGTCCCTGAAAGCCTACGGAGAGAAAACCTCCAGGTCTTTCGAGAACTTAACTCGATGTTTGGCATTATGGTGCGGATATCCGGTTAAGGTATTGCTCGTGAAACCTCCGGCGGAGGCTCAGGAGACATGAAGGTTTGCGTTTTCTCGTTGAACTAGGAATCCTCGCGCCTTTAGGCCGAGGAGTGTCAACAAAGCGTATAATTGGTGTTCCAAGTGAATCTCTTACGTCTGCACTACGCGAAGGAATTAGCGTAACAACGGGCAGAGTGATGGGCAGTGACGAGAGTTAGGTATCGATCCGGATGCCCTGTAGCGAGTCGAAGTGTTAGAGGTGGTGATAACAAAGCTGTAAAACTGGATGTAGACTGAACTACATCGACCGATGGAGAGTGAAACGCAGCCAACAATAGAACAATGCCTAAGAGCCCTAATCTCCAATTCCCATGGCAGCAAGAGGCTGCGATCCACCTAAGCCTTCGCCTGTTGCATAGCTTCCAGCATTGGACAGGCTATGCTCTCATTGACACTAACGATTCATCAATCAAAGTCGCTCAAAGGCTGTTTGAAGCTGCTTTTGTCCTTGTTGCTCACGGAACCGAATCCGATCCGATTTTCAACTACGGCAACCGAAAAGCATTGGAGTTGTGGCAGCTTGACTGGGAGGCTTTTACCAGCCAGCCTTCGCGTTGTAGTGCCGAGCCTGTGGAACAAAAAGAGCGGGAGCGGATGCTAGCCCAAGCCAAAAACCAAGGCTTCATCAGCAAATATCGGGGCATCCGCATCTCCAGCACGGGAGAGCGCTTCTTCATTGAGGACGGGATTATCTGGAATGTTCTAGACGAGGAACATCGACCGTGTGGTCAAGCTGCTACCTTTGATCGCTGGACACCTATCATTTGATGTCAACGGCACCAATAATCTGATGAAACCTTGTTTTCCTAAAAGAAAGACACTGGCTTTAATCCCCCTCAGTTTGGTAGTGGCTCTTTTAACTCTCCAGGGGTGTATAGAACTGTTGGCAGAGATCGGCAAGATGGGAGATTCTTCGCCTAGTGCAGAAGTTAAGACTGCACCCTCTACCCGGTTGCCAACACTATCCAGGGTGCCGCTGCAACCGATCAATGTCGCTAAGTTGGATGTAGCTTGTTGCAAGATAGAAAGCTTAGGTCTGGATGAGCAGTTGGGTAACAACGGCAAATTTGGAGACTCTCAGGCGCTGTTAAAGTCGATTGATTACAGTCTGCAATACCTGCTCTCGAGCGATGCTGCTGCTTACCGACGGTACTCAGTAGTTGGGATTACGCGCACTCGTGTCGTTCGCAGCCTGGAACGCTTCCGTGAGCTGGTTTTAAAGTCTCTCTCCCCGGAGGAACTTCAGGCAGCTATCTATCGTGAGTTTGTCTTTTACCAGTCAGTCGGGAAAGATGGTTTGGGGAATGTTTTGTTCACCGCTTACTATGAGCCGATTTATGCCGCTAGTCGCGTGCCTACGACAGAGTATCGTTATCCCATCTATCGACTGCCACCGGATTTAGAGTCCTGGCCAAAGCCTCACCCCACTCGTCTAGAGTTGGAAGGGGCGGATGGTTTACAAGGGTCGAAAGGTCGGTTGCGGGGATTGGAATTGTTCTGGCTGCGATCGCGCCTGGAAGCATTCCTGGCTCAAATCGAAGGCTCTGCTCGACTCCAACTGACGGATGGCAGTGAGACAACGGTCGGCTATGCCGGTAATACGGCTTACTCCTATACCAGTGTGGGGCGAGAACTGGCAAAAGATCGAAAATTGCCCCTAAAGGGTATGACGATGCCCATCATCCTCCGGTATTTCAGCGAGCATCCAAATGAACTCAATAACTATCTGCCGCGCGATCGCAGCTTCGTTTTTTTCCAAGAAAACCACGGTATCTCAGCTCTGGGTAGCATCAATGTGCCGCTAACGGCGTCGCGCTCGATTGCAACAGATAAATCCCTGATGCCACCAGGTGCTTTAGCGCTGATCCACACCTCTATTCCCTTTGCCAATGCCATCGGTCAGATTGAGTATCATACCGTTAGCCGCTACGTTCTTGACCAAGATACGGGAGGAGCGATTAAAGGTCCAGGTCGTGTTGATTATTTTCTAGGAACTGGCAAGCTTGCGGGCGATCGCGCTGGGGTCACTGTAAGTAATGGACAACTATACTATTTGCTGCTGAAGCAATAACGGCAGCATAGCCGCTCACGTTCACCAGCATGACTTGAGGCACGCAGAATACTTTGCTGACATGGCCTTGCGTCATGCACTTCTTTAACCATTAAACTCATCATCGTGGTCAACAGTTGCGTATTTCACTTGGAGGGAGGAAGGCACTAAAATCGTTGGAAGTACCGCGAAAAATTGAACGAAGGCCGCCTAAGAAATTACGGGAGGGAATCTATGGTAGGTAAACCGGAAGATATCCGCGTCAGTGCTACCTCAAGAATTTGGGGTATTGCTACGGCAATGCTAGCACTTTGTATTCCTCTGGCAGCTGTTACTAACAGTGGTGCAATTCTACCTTTAGCTGTGATTTTAGGGTCAGCTATTGGTACGGTTGCTGTTTGGCGCAGCTCGAATAATCAATTGAGAAATAGCTCGTTGTCAACCAATAGTGTGAAGGAACTAGAGCAACGAGTGGCAAATTTAGAAATTATCTGCAGCAGTCAAGAATTAGATTTGCAGAAAAAGCTCAAACAACTGGAATGAAACCCACAGCCGTGAGGCTGCATTCCCCTGCTAACTCCTGTCTTCTGAACGCCAGGAGCCACAGGCTGTGGAGCCAGTTTCACGAAGCCCTTCGGGTAACGCTTCGCCTTCGGCTAACGCAGTCCCCTACGGAGGGAAACCCTCCTACAGGGCTGCCTCACCGGGTAACAGGAGCGCAAGATTACTGGCGTCGGAAACCCGCCGGAGAGCGCTGGCTCATGCCAGTTCCCTCAAGCGGGGTTCCCCCGCCACGGGACTGGCTCCTCCTGATTCCTGGTGATTTGAGCCTCTTTGACTTCAGGCAAGCCTTGGGGAAGAAATCGCCCTTGTAAACCATAGCTAACTAGACCCATGTATTCATAAAACACTATCCGGGCTTTTCTATTTGTAGCTAAATTAGGTGGCAGTGGGCTTATATGGGGAATGACTTCAAACCCGAAGCTGCGAAAAGTCAGCAGTGCCCGCCACATGTGAGGCGGGTCAGTCACTAGCAAAATCCGCTTGACTCCCTGCGGTTGTAGCTCCCTTGCTGTGAAGCGAGCGTTTTCCTCAGTAGTTCGAGAACAGTCTTCACCTTCTAGCGCCTGACTAGGAATGCCTGCTTCTCTTAGGTGCTGAATTATTTGAGGCGCATCTCCCACACCACTAGCAAAAATCAACGGTGCCCGATGGTCTTGCCAAAGCTCAGCCGCGATCTCAACTCGGTAATTTCTCAATGGTACTCCACGCCCTAACACAACAATCGCGTCTGCAACCAAACCAGAATCTGCTGGTAGAAATTTAACCAGTCCCTTGCTTGCGAAATCAATTGTCAACGGTAATTGGGCAGTGAAGTAAATTAACAGTAAAACTGCTCCCAGACCACTCAACTGCCGCCGCCAAGGTAGTCGTTTAGTCGTCCAGGGCAGGACAATCATACACATGAGAGGCAGTATCACTAGTGACGGTGACGTGAGCCAGGCAGTAAGTAGTGGCTTTAGTTCAAGCCACTTACCATTGGTGTGAGTCAGTCTGTGGGCGCATAAAGCTGGGTCAAGCATGGGAACTAATCCAAACTGTAACTACACTGCTCACCGCAATCTTAAGCTATGTAAAGCCAACCGTGGCTCAGATGGTATGATAGCCTCAAGATGAAACAGGCTGGATTTATCCTCAAGGTGCTAATCATATCAACAGGGCTGTCAGCCTTAATTAAGTACGGTGGCCCTATGGCAGCTATTGTAGCGACGCCAACCAACGTCCTTGCAATCGTATTTGTACCGGCTTTGATCGTGGCGATTGCGCTTTTGTGGCGAACTTTAAAGACTCGTCAGCTCAATTGATCCAACTGTTGTCTGGTGTTCAAGTAAGCCTCTTGGCAGCAGTTGCTATGCACCAGCAACGCTGCTTCCATGCGAACTATTGCCGAAATCAATGACAAAATTAGCCGTCGCTGTGCTGCAGTCTGGACAGCTGAGGAATTAAAAGCACGGGTGGTAGCAGTAGGCGTTACCCAAGTTGCTAAAAAAGTTGACGTGATTACCACCGGCACCTTTGAGCCGATGGAGTCTTCCGGAGCAATTATTAATTTGGGACAAACTGACCCCCCGATTAAAATTCGCCGGTGCTGGTTAGATGGCGTCCCTGCTTACTCAGGCTTTGGAGCCGTGGATCTGTATTTGGGAGCGACAGCAGCAGTTGAATCCATCGATGGGGAGGAAACTCGAGAACGAGGCGGCGGTCATGTCATAGAAGACCTGATTGCCGGTAAACTAGTACAACTGAGAGCCCTGGGACAGGTAACAGACTGCTATCCTAGAGCCTCGTTTGAAACCACCATTACCCGCGAGACGATTAACCAGTTCTACCTGTTCAATCCCCGCAATCTTTATCAAAATTTTATTGTTGGGGTTAATGGCGGCGATCGCCCACTTTTCACCTATTTAGGTCCCCTACAACCCCGCCTCGGAAATGCTGTCTACTCTAACCCTGGTGCCATTTCCCCCCTGCTGAACGACCCCGACTTGCAACTGCTCGGCATTGGCACCCGGATTTTTCTGGGCGGCGGTATTGGCTATATAGCCTGGGAAGGCACCCAGCACTTTCCATTACAAAAGCGGCTCCCCAATCGTACACCAGTTGGTCCCGCTGCCACCCTAGCTTTAGTCGGTGATGCCAAGCAGATGAATGCCCACTGGGTGCGCGGCTGCTACTTCAAAAGCTACGGTCCTTCTGTGATGTTAGGCGTGGGCGTAGCCATGCCAGTGTTGAACGAGGAAGTCGTTGCTAGATGTGCCGTGCAAGACCAAGACTTAGTCGCGCCGGTGGTGGACTTTTCCATTCCCCGTCGCGTTCGTCCCACCTTTGGACTAGTGAGCTACGCTCAACTGAAATCCGGGCGACTCGCGATCGATGGTAAATCGGTGCGAGTTGCCCCCCTTGCCAGTCTGTTCCTATCCCAGCAAGTCGCCTTAGAGCTGAAACACTGGATCGAGGCGGGAACCTTTACGCTCACCGAGCCAGTGGCCCCGATTCCGATGGATCGGTCTTTTCTACCCCAAGATCGGTGGGGAGCGCAGATGAGTCTTGAGTAGCCCTCTTCACGGCGGTGGTTTCTGGCGCTTGATCGGCTTAGGAGGGCTGGGCGGTTTTGGGACAGGTCGTTTCACCGACTTGGCATCGCCTACTTGAGGTATCGGGCGTGGAGTGTCTAAGTCGCGTTTGGGGCGAGCATATCCGTCTGAGCGCGGCTTATTTTTCTTCAGTTTTGGCTTCGAGGGCAGGACAGCGATCGGCTCACCCGCCTGTAGCACCAAATTGTCAGTGTGCCGTTCTACTTGCAAATCCCAAAATTTCCCCACGGCTTTGGTAGTGAGATCGCCATGGAGTTTTAACTTGAAATACTTAGGTTGATCGGATTCTTTGCGAGGAGCCTGCTTGATTTTGACCACAAAGTAACCCTCTGTGACAGACTGATAAACGATCTCACCACGCACGGAAAAATAACCATCTTCTATCTCCGGCCCACTGATCTGTGGCTGCTCTTCTTTTGTTGGTCTCTCAGTAGCGGGCAGTTGTCTATTCAGTTTTTCTGGCTCCCAAACCCCAACAATCTGGAGGTGCAAGAGGCTATCTTGTTGTCCGCTACGTGGATAGACCACCCATAGATGTTCTTGTTCTAAATCTAGGTGATTCTTTACCAAACTCATGATCCGACCTAGGAGGACAGCGTTAATTTCTGTCCCATCGCATGCTATCAGGGTACCCTGAGTAAATTGTTCAGCGCTTGCCCTATAGCGACCACGAACTAAGCCAATGGCCCGGTACTGCATCGGTTCACTGGGGGGCGGAATCGGTTGCTGCCGATTTGAGCCATCTAGTTCGCTCGTCTGAGCTGGGTCAAAGACAGGAGAATTAGATGATTCGGGGGACGGATTGACAGAGGAATTCATAAAAACTCCTTGCGGCGGAGACGCATCCTAAAAATGTGGGATGTTTGTGATTGTTGCTGCACATTGGTTTGAGCGGCTTGCTTTCGGATTGCCGTTTCGGTTACCACTGCGCCAGCACAGCTCACCCCCATTGTGTAGAGTCTAGTTTGCGCAGCATAACATAGCTACAAACAAGACGGTTCTACCTCTGGTGGTTACGACCCACGATGGCTCAGATTAAATTATCAAGGGCACTAGGGACGATTCCGAAAAATTTCAGCATTTCCCATGTCGTCATCGATAATGTCAGTAGAGTTTAGGGCAGTTTTGTGTCTCAATCACGCAGTCGCTGGTTAATAAATATCGTGTTGATCCTGGCAGTCGTTGCCTTTGTCGGATTTTCTATGGCTCCCCTGCTGAATGCCGCATTTAAGCAAAGTCAAACGTCGCCGCTGGCTTCGTCAGCATCTAGTCAAGCTCCAAATGTCGGAGAAACATCGAAACTGGAAGACCAGGCACGGGGTTATGAACTGGTTTTGCAGCGGGAGCCTGAGAATCAGACAGCGCTACAGGGCTTAGTGCAGGCGCGAATCCAACTACGGGAACCAAAAGGGGCGATCGCTCCGATGGAAAAGCTAGTAGCGTTGAATCCAAATCAGGCGGAATACAAGTTACTGCTTGCCCAACTCAAGCAGTATGACGGCGACCGCGAAGGGGCTGTCCAGGTTTACCGCTCGATTCTGGCAACCAAACCCGGAGACATTGTTGCCTTGAAGGGAGCGACAGGTTTGCTGCTCCAACAAAACCATCCGGAAGCAGCGATTAGCTTGCTGCAAGATACCGTGAAAACAGCTAACCAGAAGAATCAAACTCAGCCCGCTAGCGTGGATGTGGCAACGGTGCAGTTGCTGCTGGCTCAGGTGTACACAACTCAGAAACGCTACGACGAAGCGATCGCTGTCTACGACCGGGTAATTGAAGCCAATAAGCAGGATTTTCGTCCAGTGTTGGCAAAGGCGGTTGTGCTGCAACAAGAAGGCAAGACTGAACAGGCTAAACCCCTGTTTGAGAATGCCGCTGCTTTAGCGCCAGCCCAGTATAAAGACGAAATCAATCGCTTAGCAACTGAAAAACCTGTGGCTGAGACCGCCTCTCCTCCACCTGAGAAACCTGTAGCTGAAACTGTTTCTCCTACACCTACACTAAAGGAGCAGGAGGCTAAAGCAGCAGAGGAGCAAAGGAACACCCCTACAACGGCACCTAATAGCCTCCCCACCGACAAGCAGAAGTAGGGCACAGCACTTTACACACCTCGGACCAAAACAGCAACACCGAAGAAGAGAAACAGGCATCCCCTAGCGAAAGTGAGGGGGCGCTCGGAAATGCGCCCTGCTAACAACCGCCCTTCAATGACAGCGATCGCTGTACAAATTCCAGATCCCAAGATGGCACCGATTGCTATCCCAACTGGGTTTTGGGAGGCAGCTAGAGCAATGGTGCCAACTTGGGAGAGATTGCCCCACCCTGCTAGAGACGTGAGCCAAAAGGCTTCTAGGATGATCGCCAGCTGAGTTTGTTTTTTGGACAATTTCGACTCAGCTTGTTTTACCATAGCTACTGCCTCTTTTACTACTTCAGCATTACAGGAATTTGCTGGCATCCGACTAGCTTCATACAGTAGCTTGAAACCGAAGCCAACAAACAAAGCGATCTCTGCGTAATAGATGTAGCGCTGGGGTAGCAGAGACGCCGCTTTTCCCACGACGATAGATAGGACAGTTATCAATGCCAAAGCCGCTATCACTCCTGCATATATCAGCCATCGTGAGTGGCGCATGGCTAAGATAGCGGCGATAAAAAAGGTTTTATCCCCTGACTCTGCAATTAAGATTAGTAACAAACTTGCTGTAACAGCTCTTAACACCTCATCAAGCTCCTCAGAATTAGCAAAGTCTGGTTAGTAAGCTTGATGAGAATCATGAGACTTCACCAAGCTTACAGTCGCTTCCGTGAACTCAGTGTTTGTCCATCCCCCAGAAAGTGTCAACTCTATTGTTTTTCATAAAGCCATATTTCAGGTGATTTTTCTACCGTATGTACTAACTGTTGCGTAGTACACAGCCCAGAAAGTTGGACGATCAGCAGAATACAGAAACTGGTTAATATCACCATCGGAGGCAATTCCAGTTTCTATAAGCGGTTGTCTAAGGTGGCTAATAGACATTTGCATCATTTTCGCCATGTTTGAACCACCTGCTGATAAATGAATTGATGCTTCGACAATCATCTGCTTCAAATTCATTTTTTGGAGTAGCGGTGGAAGCTTACGACCGATAGCAGGCTCAATCCTCATAGATGAATATAAAGAAACAATTGCGTTGAAAACCCGTGCAACTGCTTGTTCTAACGGCTGGTCGTGATTTGCCGGGGTTGATAGGGTGAAATCTGGCTCTTCTAGAAACAGCCATCCTCCTGGTTTTAAAGCACGAATCATATTTGCCAAGGCTTTCTCATACTCTTTAATATGAATGACAACGTAACGCGCATGAATGAGATCGAAACTCTCGGCGGGGAGATCTGTTACTGTAATGTCTGCACGACGAACCTCTAAATTAGAGGCTTTAATGTTTTCAACGAACCGAGGATTAATGTCAACTGCGACAACATGACCCTGCACACCTACTCGGTCACACATATATCTCACAATTGAGCCAGCACCGGGTCCAACTTCTAAGCACGACCAGCCGTTGCTCATCCCTAACACCTCTAGAATACGGCGTGTACTCGGATCGAACTCCTGCTCAATCGCAGTCAGGCGTTGCCATTCTTGTTCTTCTTGTGTATTAGCAAAAACATAAGGTTTTTCTATCACAACAGCCTCCTGGCGATCGCCTAAAATTCGTTCAATAGATTGAGCTACTGCAACACTTAATAATAGGCAGTTTGACAGGTCAATGTCTCACAAATGTGTGCTAGTTGAGACAGATTCTTGCTATTTCCTAGAAAACACTCTGGGTGTGATGCCGACAATTTGTCTGAAATGGTGGCTTAAATGACTTATCAATACTTACGTTCTTGCGGCTCAAACAGGGTAATCGCCACTGGTCGATATTGAATATCTATCCCCGCAGGTGAATAGTAAGCCATTGTGTGCTTAAGGAAAATGGCATCGTCTCGCTGGGGGTAATCTTCCCGAAAATGAGCGCCTCGGCTTTCAAAGCGATTGCAGGCTGATGTCAGAATCATTTGCCCCACAACCATGAGATTCCGCAGCTCTAATGCTTCAGTGATTTCCGTGTTCCAGCAACTGCCTTTGTCATCTAAATAAATTTGAGAGTATCGCTGCTGTAGCTGTTGTAGCTCTTGTAAGCCCTGACGCATTGATTCATCAGTACGGAAGACGCCGCAGTGCTGAGTCATGCAGTCTTGAAATGCTTGACGGACTTGGGCAATTCGGTATGACCCCGATTGCTGTAGCAGCGCTTGAATCTGGAACTGAGCCTCGCGGATATATGGCTCTTCATCCACACTTGGCAGCTTGCGGTTTTGCACAAATCGTGTTAAAGCGGCTCCGGTCCTACGTCCATAAACTACACACTCCAATAGGGAATTACTCCCCAGGCGATTGGCACCATGCACCGAGACACAGGCTGCTTCCCCAGCGGCAAAAAAGCCATCAATCAAACCATCGGGACCACTGCGTACCTGACCATCGGTATTGACTGGAATGCCACCCATAGAATAATGGACTGTGGGGCGAACTGGGATGGGCTGATGCACCGCGTCGATGCCCAGCAGTCGGTGGGCTTCCTCCCAGCAAAAAGGAATCCGACTCATAATTTTTTCCTGACCCATGTGTCGCAGGTCAAGATGGACAAAGGGACCACCTGAACTGCCATCGGAATGAAGGCCACGATGGTTTTGAATCTCAAGGGCGATCGCTCGCGAAGTAATATCACGAGGAGCTAACTCCATCCGCGAAGGGGCATATTGAGCCATGAAGCGATCGCCCTCGCTGTTGATCAGATAAGCCCCCTCACCGCGTACCGCTTCGGAAATCAGCACCCCCACCGGATACAGCCCTGTCGGGTGAAATTGGACAAACTCCATATCCTCCAGTGGCAACCCAGCGATCGCCGTCATCGCCAAACCATCTCCGGTCGAGGCGTAGTCATTAGACGTAGTGTTATAGACTCGACCATAGCCGCCAGTGGCAAACATCACCGCCTTAGCTCGTACCACTTCCACCTGCCCATCTAGGATGTGGTACATGACAACACCCTTAGCCTGACCATCTGATAAAATCAGGCGCATGACGTACCACTCTTCGTAGATCCGAACGCCATACCGCCGTAGATTGTTGACCAGTTCGTGCAGAATTGCATGACCAGTCTTATCTGCTGCGTAGCAAGTGCGATTGTGGGAATGTCCGCCAAAAGCGCGTTGGGCAATGCGACCGTCTGGCAACCGAGAGAACAAAACGCCCATATGCTCCAGGTCAATCACCACATCCGGCGCTTCGCGAGCGAGAATTTCTACCGCATCTTGGTCTGCCAAGTAGTCTGAACCCTTCACCGTATCAAATGCATGGGCTTCCCAGGTATCAGATGAATCCACATTTTTCAGTGTTGCCGCAATCCCACCTTGGGCAGCAACCGAGTGGGAACGAATCGGATGGGTTTTGGCAACTATAGCCACATTCAGTTTGGGGTCAGTTTGAGCAATCTCCACTGCTGCCCTGCACCCAGCTAATCCGCCCCCAATGATGATGATGTCGTGTTCTAACATGAGCCAGATGGTATTTAAATCTCTCTTGCTTTATCCTGACTGAAAAAGGGAGTAGAGAATACTACTCCCTACCTAAGGCCCTCAACTCGTTGCTTGTACGGGTTGTTGATTGGATACATTTCCAGGAATGGCTTCTGTCTTTGTACCTGGCTCTACAGAAGCTAGCTCGATGTGATTGAGCAATGTGGTCACGAAGGCAAACAGCAAGAAAGGCAGCGACAGCACGATGATCAGTCCTACGGTGGCTAAGGCGTAGTATGGACGTCTGGCACCCATCAGTGCCATCGCCGCAGCCAAACTTATGGTAATGGTAATGAGCCAAACAATAATTTGACCGTAGATATCGCCAAAGGTTAGGGTACAGATGAAGCGATATTTTTGGATGTTATTCATGACATTATCCTTCAAGATGCTTGTGACGTCCGACTGACGCCAAATCTAATGATTATGGCGGTGGCACACTTACCCTCGCAGCTAGCTGAGACTTTCTGTCAGAATATGCAGTGCGTTATACCGCCTTTCCAGCATTCTGATTGGAGAGAGTTGCCAATTTTTGTCTTTCTTGTACTAATTCTAGGACAGTAAAGTTCATTGCGACGCTCTCGAAGACTTCGAGATGGAATTGTTAGGATGTGTGGAGCCGAGGCTAGGGTGTCCACAGATGGAGATTCTTAAACCAACGCAAGTCTCTGTAGTCCAACGTCCACACGCTTGCGTTATGCTGCTGGGCAGTCACTACAACAGAGGCATCCTCCAGACTGCCCCTCCATTCGGGCAATTGACATACTAGGTTGTAGATATTCTGAAACGCTTCCATCCCCAGCAGTACAACCAGCGTATCTTCATAAATAACAGCCAGCGCCTTTTGAGCGGCAGGGGATGACTGTTCGCGGGACACAAATTTGTAGACCTCAAACAGAACTGGGAGAGGTGTCAGCACCTCGCCAAACACAGATGGCAGCTGAGCGAAACCAGCCTTGCATGCCTCGTGGTAGTCATCCTTGAGCGAGAATAGGGCAATGAGTGGTCCAGCATCTAGAACTAATCTCCTCATGTGAGATAGTCTTCATTGACTGAGGCATCAGGTGGTGCATTCTCTACAATTCCTGCCAATTCCAACAGCCTTGAGCCGTTTCTGGGTCGTAACTTTTCTTCAAGAGCTGCCTGCACTACACTTGAAGGATTTTGCTCAGGGTGGTTTTTCAGGTATTCCTCAAGCTGTTCCCACAGCTCGTCTGGAACGTATAATGTTCGCTTCATATTCAGTGCAGTATCCGTATGTGTACAGCCTAGGTTGTACCTTGATTTTGGCATATTGCTGAGCTTGGTCAATGACTATGCTAGAGCAATTAAGTATCTTCAGCAGGGTCGGGTCATCATGGGGGAAATTGGCGACCTTTACGGGGAGGGAACGACTCTGGCAAATATGGGGATTAATTTAATTAAACTTAAACAATATTCAGAAGCTCTGGAATATTTGCAAGCTGCACTAGAGATTTTTAGAAACATTGGCAATGGTTTTGCTGAGGCTCACGCTCTCATGAGTTTGCCAAAACTTCATCAGGAGTTAGGGTGCCCTAAGTTGGCTCAGGAGTGTTGTGATCTGGCTTTGGTGATAGCCACAGAATTAGGCTTACCGCTAGTGAAAGAGTGTCAGGAATTGAAGGAGAAATTGTTGACAAAAGGAAAATAGCGCGTGAGGCTCTCCTTTGGAATTTACTTATGGAATAGCTATGACAGGGCAGAGTGGCAATGATGACAATTGCTCAATTGCTGGGCATAACCCCCGTTTTTGTAACCTCTTGAGAGGAGATAGCGATGACTGCAGTATTGTTTGTCCATGGAACAGGTGTGCGACAACTCCCCTATGCTGAAACATTTGCTCAAATTAAGCGTTCGCTTCACGCCCGACGTCCAGACGTAAACCTAATACCTTGCCTTTGGGGTGAGTCTTTAGGGGCGAAATTGAATGCTGAGGGTGCGTCTATACCGTTGTATGACACAACACGAGGTGAGGGGCGAAGCAATTAGCCCGATGACAGGTGAATTTTTGCTCAACTTGTCAGAATTTGCAGTGCGTCATACCGCCTTTCCAACATTCTGATTTGAGAGAGTTGCCGATTTTTGTCTTTCTTGTACTAATTCTAGGATAGTGTCGTCTAAGGTCGGGGCATAGTCTCAACAGGACTTGACAATCCAATAGGAGCAGGTTGTCTTTGCCCCAACTAGTGTAGTATCTCTTAGTGTAAATCAGCTAGGAGGCTTACCATGTATCGTCTTTATGACTTCCTACCCTCTGGCAACGGTTACAAAGTTAGGCTATTGCTGACACAACTTGAGATTCCCTTCGAACGAGTGGAACTGAACATTCTCAAACGGGAAACCCGCACACCAGAGTTTCTGGCTAAGAACCCTAACGGTCGAATCCCCGTTCTTGAGGTTCAACCAGGTCAGTTTCTGAGCGAATCTAATGCAATTCTCTTTTACCTCAGCGAAGGGACGGAATATCTGCTTGCAGAGCGTCTAGAACGGGCACAGGTGATGCAGTGGCTATTTTTTGAACAATATAGCCATGAACCCAACATTGCTACGTCCAGATTCTGGATTTCCGAGCTAGGTAAGGCAGATGAATTCAAAGCAGCACTTGAACAGAAGCGTCAGCTTGGTTATGCCGCCCTAGATGTGATGGAACAACACCTGAGAAGTCACTCTTTCTTCGTAGCAGAGCGATACACGATCGCGGATATTGCCCTGTATGCTTATACTCACGTAGCTCACGAAGGAGGATTTGAACTCAATGGCTTCCCGGCAATTCAGGGATGGTTAGAGCGAGTTAAAGCCCAACCTAGACATATCACTATTACACAATCCGTGGGGAGAAATCATCCACAGGACTAATTGAGTGCAATCAGCTGCATTTAGCCATTGTTCCCAAGCCTGTGCAGAAGCAACTTGACAATTTACCAGATGATGTTCATAACCGCGTTATCGAAAGGCTCGCGCTATTGGGTGAAAATCCGCGTCCACAGGGTGCCCTCAACTTAGATCTTGCAGCAGGCATTCAGAGATGGGAGAAAAGGGCATAAAACCTGTGCTACCTCTGGCTGGGTGAGTACTCGAAGCGCTTTACACCTGCCTCTGAGCCGACTCCCATCTCGACAAAGCC
>JAABUQ010006345.1_pt1 | contig 18010 bp, 25 predicted proteins | sample 5560001 | NCBI WGS metagenome assembly JAABUQ01 (sample SAMN10711888, study PRJNA513371) | rock metagenome | isolation source: Antarctica rocks | place: Antarctica: Victoria Land, Finger Mt nord | collected 2015-12-18
GGCGGCGTGTCGGGGGCCGGCACCGGCGGCGCTGGGGGCGTCACCTGCGGCGGCGTAGGAGGCGGCGGCGGCGGGGGTGGCGGCGGGGGTGGCGGCGGGGGCGGCGGAACGGGCGGCTCCGGTGTCGGCGGTTCCGGCGTGGGTGGGGCGGGGTTGGCGGCCTGGGCCAGCGCCGCGGCGGGCGACGGCGACTGGGTGTCCGCCTTCATCACCTGCTGCGGCTGGTCCGACACGACCTCGAACGTGACGTCGGGCGGCGGCGGCTGGTCCTCGGGCTTGGCCGCCGGCAGGCCCAGGAGCAGCGCCGCCAGCGCCCCCACATGCAGCAACCCGGAGACGACGGCGCCTCGCTTCAGCGCGGGACTCATCGAGATGCCATTCAGCCCGGGGCGGGCCGCGTCTGCGTCCCTGCCGGCGGATTGCCAGGAGGCACCGACGGGGCAGCCGGAACAGCCGCGCCGCCCGGCTCCTCGGAAAGCAGCGCCACCTTGGTGAAGCCGCCCTGCACGATGGTGCCCATCACCTCGATGATCCGGCCATAGCTGTTGGCCTTGTCGCCGCGCACGAAGATGCGCCGGTCCTTCTGGTCCTGCGCCACCGCCTGCAGCCGCGTCACCAGATCCGGCAGCTCCACCTTTGCGTCGCCGAGGAACACGTTGCCCTGGGCATCGACCGAGACGGTGACCGGCGTGCTGTCCTGGTTGGTCGGCGTGGCGCTCGCCTTGGGCAGGTCGACGTTGATCGAGGAACTCATCAGCGGCGCGGTCACCATGAAGATGATGAGCAGCACCAGCATCACGTCGACCAGCGGGGTCACGTTGATCTCGGCCAGCGGACGATACCGCCCGCGCCCGCGCCCACCGCGTCCGCCGCCGCCCAGCGACGTTGCCATCTATGCGCGCTCTTCGCCCTGCCGGGACAGGATGGCGCCGAACTCGGTGCCGAACCCCTCCAGGCGCGAAGCGAACCGCGATAGGTCGTTGCTGATCTTGTTGTAGGCCAGCACCGCCGGGATCGCCGCCACCAGGCCGATCGCGGTCGCGAACAACGCCTCGGCAATGCCCGGCGCCACCACCGCGAGGCTTGTGTTGTGCATCGCCGCAATGGCCGAGAAACTGTGCATGATACCCCAAACGGTGCCGAACAGGCCGATGAACGGAGCCGTCGCGCCGACCGAAGCCAGGAACACCATCCACCGCTCCAGCCGGTCCAGCTCGCGCTGGATGGTCACCGACATGGCGCGCTCCACCCGGTCACGCACGCCGCTGCGGCTGAAGTCGGCGCCGGCCACGCGCAGGCTGCGGCGCCACTCGCTCATCGCGGCGCCGAACACCGCGGCGATGGGATGCTTGGGCTTGGCCCCCTCGTCCTCGTACAGCTCGTCCAGGCTGCCGCCCGACCAGAAGCGGTCCTCGAACACGTTGGCGGCCCGGTTCGCCCGGCGCAGGCTGGTGGTCTTCTCGAACACGATCGCCCAGACCCAGACGCTGGCGATCAGCAACGCCACCATCACGATCTTGACGACGATGTCCGCCTGCCAGAACAAGGTCAGCAACGACAGGTCGCCGGCGCCGCCAGCAGTCGCCGCGAGGTTGGCCGCATCGACAGTCCGGTCCACGTTCAGTCCTCTCCTTCAGCCAGCGACGCCAGGGCGGCGCGCCATCGCTCGGGTAGCCGCGTCGGCCGCATGTCGGCCATCCGTACGCACACAAGCTGCACATCGGCCACCACCAGCGGCCGATCCGCTTTTGCCTCGGCGTGGGCGATTGTCTGCCGCAGCCGAAATGACGCAGCCTGCAACGAAGTCATGCAAGTCGTGACCACCAGGGCGTCATCGAGCCTTGCGGGAGCGACATAATCCAAATCAACGCGGCGCACCATCAAAGACAGGCCGTGCAGCGTCCTCATCTCGGCGTGCGGCACGCCCATCTCGCGCAAAGCCTCGGTGCGCGCCCGCTCCGCCATGCCAAGATATTTCGCGTGATAAACGACGCCGCCCGCGTCGGTGTCCTCGTAATAGACCCGCGTCAGATAGCGGTGGCCGGCGTGCCGGAGCATGGCCGCGTCGTGGCGGTTCATCCATCCTCCTCCAGCAGGTCGAGCCGCGGCTGCGATCCCTGCGGCGGCAGCATCCCGAGGTGCCGCCAGCCGCGCTCGCCGAGTTGCCGGCCGCGGCTGGTGCGCAGCAGCAACCCCTCCTGGATCAGGTACGGCTCGACCACGTCTTCCAGCGTGTCGCGCGCTTCGGCCAACGCGGCGGCCAGGGTCTCGACGCCCACCGGCCCGCCGGCGTGGTGCTCGGCGATGCGTTTCAGGTAGCGGCGGTCCATCGCGTCCAGGCCGATCGGATCGACCTCCAGTCGCAGCAGGGCAGCGTCGGCGATGGCGCGGTCGACCGGCCCGGAACCCTCCACCAGCGCGAAGTCGCGCACCCGCCGCAGCAGCCGCCCGGCGATGCGGGGCGTGCCGCGCGACCGCCGCGCGATCTCCGCCGCGCCATCGGGAGCCAATGCAAAATCGAGCTTCTGGGCGGCGCGGGTGACGATCCGGGTCAGCTCCTCGGCGGTGTAGAACACCAGCCGCAGCGGAATGCCGAAGCGGTCGCGCAGCGGCGTCGCCAGCAGGCCGGCCCGCGTGGTGGCGCCGACCAGGGTGAACGGCGCCAGGTCGATGCGGACGCTGCGCGCCGCCGGCCCCTCGCCGATGATGAGGTCGAGCTGGAAGTCCTCCATCGCGGGATAAAGGATCTCCTCGATAGCCGGCTGCAGGCGGTGGATCTCGTCGATGAACAGCACGTCGCGCGGCTGCAGATTGGTCAGGATCGCCGCCAGGTCGCCGGCGCGCTGGATCACCGGCCCGGAGGTGGCGCGGAAGCCGACGCCCAGCTCGCGCGCCACGATCTGCGCCAGCGTGGTCTTGCCCAGGCCCGGCGGCCCATGCAGCAGCACATGGTCGAGCGCCTCCGAACGGCTGCGCGCCGCCTCGATGAACACCGCGAGGTTCTCGCGGCTGGCCTTCTGGCCGGTGAACTCGGCCAGGGTCTGCGGCCGCAGCGACGCCTCCGCCGCGTCCTCCAGCGCCGGCCGGGCGGAGATTGTGCGCTCGTCCTCGCTCATCGCGGCGCCAGCTCCTTCAGGCTCTCGCGGATCACCGTTTCCAGCGGCGTCTCCGCCCCCATCCGCTCCAGCAGGCGGCCGACCGTCGCCGCGACCTCGGGCCTGCGGTAGCCCAGATGCAGCAGCGCCGAGATCGCGTCGCCCTCGGTGCCGCCGACGTGGGCCGGCATGATCGGCGAAAAGCCGCTACCGACCGGCATGGCCCCGGCCTTCTCGCGCAGCTCGGTCAGCAGCCGTATCGCCAGCTTGGCCCCGACGCCGGCGGCGCGGGTCAGGCTGGCGCGGTCGCCGGCATGGATGGCGGCCACCAGGTCGCGCGGCGACAGCGCCGACAGGATATTGAGCGCCACCCGCGCGCCTACGCCCTGCACGGTGGTCAGCAAGCGGAACCACTCCCGTTCCGCCGGCTCCGCGAAGCCGTACAAGGTGATCGCATCCTCGCGCACCTGCATGTCAACCAGCACCGTGGCGACCTCGCCGTCGGCCAGCGCCGCGAGCGTGCGGGTCGAGGCCTGCACGAGGTAGCCAACCCCGGCCACGTCGAGCACGCAACGATCCGCCTCGATTGCCTCCACCCGTCCGGTCAGCTTGGCGATCACGCCATGCGTACGCCGGCGGCCCAGCGCGTGCGGCTGGCACGGTGGTGGGCGTGGCAGATGGCGACCGCCAGCGCGTCGGCGGCATCGGCGCGGCGCAGCGTAGCGCCGGGCAGCAGGCGGCGCACCATCATGCCGACCTGCGCCTTGTCGGCGCCGCCGGTGCCCACCACCGCGAGCTTGACGGTCTTGGCGCCGTACTCCGACACCGGGATGCCCGCCAGCGCCGGGGCCAGCAGCGCCACGCCGCGGGCATAGCCGAGCTTGAGGGTCGCCGATCCGTTGCGGTTCACGTAGGTCTCCTCCACCGCCGCCTCGTCGGGACGGTACTCCCGCAGCAGCGCCGCGAGCGCATCGTGCAGGAACCGCAGCCGTTCCGGCACCGCCATGTCGGAGTCGGTCGCGATCACCCCGTCAGCCAGATGCTGCAGCCGGTTGCCGTGGCTCTCCAGCAGGCCCCAGCCGGTGAAGCGCAAGCCGGGGTCGATGCCCAACAGGAGCGCCACCTAGGCCAGCAGCTTCTGCATGACGGCGTCGGGGATGTCGAAGTTGGCATACACGTTCTGCACGTCGTCATGGTCGTCGAGCACGTCCACCAGGCGCAGCACCGCCGCCGCCCGCTCCTCGTCCAGCGTGACCTCGGTGGTCGGGCGCCAATCGAGCCGGGCGTTTTCGGACGGGCCGAGCCGGGCTTCCAGCGCGTCGCGCACCGTGAAGAAGCTCTCGATGGTGGTGGTGATCTCGTGCCCGTCCGGCCCACTGCCCGCGTCCTCGGCGCCGGCCTCGATGGCGACCTCCAGGATCGCGTCCTCGCTGCCGGCAGCGGCGGGGTAGCGGATGACGCCGAGGCGATGGAACATGAAGCTGACCGAGTTGGTTTCGCCCAACGCGCCGCCGTGCTTGCTGAACGCCGAGCGCACGTCGGAGGCGGTGCGGTTGCGGTTGTCGGTGAGCGCCTCGACGATGACCGCCACGCCGGCCGGACCATAGCCCTCGTAGCGGACCTCGGCGTAGTCGTCGCCGGCCCCGGCCCCGGTGGCCTTCTTGATCGCGCGGTCGATGGTGTCCTTGGGCATGTTGGTCACCCGCGCCGCCGTCATCGCGGCGCGCAGGCGCGGGTTGCTGGCGGGATCGGGCAGGCCTTGCCGCGCCGCTACGGTGATCTCGCGGATGAGCTTGGCGAACTGCCGCGCCCGCCGCGCGTCCTGCGCGCCCTTGCGGTGCATGATGTTCTTGAATTGCGAATGACCGGCCACGGCGGCGTTCCCCGGATCAGGCCCGCTGCAACCGCCGCCGATGGGCGGCCAACAACGCGCAGGCCAGCGCCGCCTTGACCAGGTCGCCAGCCACGAACGGCAGCACGCCGGCCACCAGTGCCTGATGCACGCCGACGAACAGCGCCAGCCATGCGGCGCCGCCGGCATAGATCACCGCGATCGCCCCGCACAACGCCGCGAACAACGCCACCGGACGCTGCGCCAGGTGCCGCGTCGCCTGGCCGGCCACCCAGGCCGCCGGCAGCATCGCCAGCAGGTAGCCACCGGTCGGCCCAGCCATGTAGGCGAGCCCCACCCCATGCGCCGGCGTGCCGGCGAACACCGGCAGCCCGGCGACGCCTTCCAGCAGATAGGCGGCCACCGCGCCGACCGCGAGCGGCGGTCCCGCCAGCCCGGCGACGATCAGCAGCGCCAACGGCTGCATGGTCATCGGCACCGGCCAGAACGGCAACGAGATCCGCGCCGACAGCACCAGCACCAGGCTCAAGGCGAGCGCCCACAGCATAGCCTCCGCGAACGACCGCGAGGGTGCTCGAAGCGATGCCGTCAAAGCGGCCGTCAAAGCCATGGTGACCTCCTGCCGAGTCGCCGCGCCAGCGCCGGCGCGCGCGACAGACTACACAACCGGCATCGCCTGCGACAGCCGGCCGCCGAGGCGCACCGGCGCCACCGAGCGGGCTAGGCCGGTGGCGTCGTCGGTCTCCACGAACACGCCGCAGACCGTGGCCTCGCCCTCGGCCGGATGCAGTCGCTCGCCCGGCATCTTGCGCCAGAAACGGGCTGCCGCGCCGTCCTTCGACATGCCGATGACGCTGTCGTAGTCGCCGCACATCCCGGCGTCGGACTGGAACGCCGTGCCGCCGGCCATGATGTGATGGTCGGCCGACGGGCAATGCGTGTGGGTGCCGACGATCAGGCTGGCTTGGCCGTCGAACGAGTGGCCGAACGCCATCTTCTCGCTGGTCGCCTCGCCGTGGAAGTCGATGACGACGGCGGCGACGGTGACGCCGAGCCGGTACTTCGACAGTTCCACCGCGGTCGCGCGGAACGGGCAGTCCAGCGGGTCCATGAACAGCCGGCCCATCGCGTTGACCACCAGCGCCCGGCGGCCATCGGCGACCTCGACCACCATTTGCCCGGCGCCCGGCGTGCCCGGCGGGAAATTCAGCGGCCGGATGACGCGGGGATGGTCCGACATGAACGGGATCAGCTCCTTGCGGTCCCAGGCGTGGTTGCCGAGCGTGATGACGTCGGCCCCGGCGGCGAACAGCGCCAGCGCCATGTCGGGAGCCAAGCCGAACCCGTGGCTGGCGTTCTCGCCGTTGACCACCGCCAGATCGATCCGCAACGCCGCGCGCAGCTTGGGCAGCGCGACCTCGACCGCATCGCGGCCGGTACGCCCGACCACGTCGCCCAGGAAAAGGATTCGCATTCACCAGCCTTTGCAGACGATCAGGCCGCCTTCCGTGGCGACCGTATGGAGGCGCGCGTCATAGTCGCCGGCCGGCACCACGTCCAGTTCCTGCGCCGCGAACGCGCAGCCGAGGGTGCGCACGCGGGGCAAGCCGGCCAGCGTGCGGTCGTAGTAGCCGCCGCCGTAGCCGAGCCGCCGCCCCTTGCGGTCAAACGCCAGCAACGGCACCAGCACCAAATCGGGCGTCATCTCGGCCCCATCCTCCGGCGCCCAGGTGCCGAACCGGCCAAGCGTCATGACGGCGTCGGGATGCCAGCGGCGGAACGACAACGGTTGGCCGAGCGGCGGCGTGACCGGCAGCATGACGGGATGGCCGCGCTCGTGCAGGGCGAGCAGCAGCGGCCGGATATCGATTTCGCCGGCAAGCGGCCAGAACCCGGCGACGGCGGCATCGGGCCGCAGCGACAAGCCAGCCAGCACATGCTCCGCAAGCAGCGCTCCGACGGCGGGGTCGCAGTTCATTCTCGCGGCGCGGGCGGCCACCCTGGCGCGGTGTTTGGCCACTGCGAGCTTGTCGAGACAGTGCGGAGCCGCCATGGCCGTTGGTTTGTCATCCTCCCAGAGCCTGCTTGCGCAGGTGGGCACCAGATACCGTGACCAGGATCACGACAGCGCCAGTTCCCGAGGGAGTGCTTATTGGCCCTGGGGATGAGCTACCTGACGCACCCAGCAGCTCCGCCCGACAGACTTAGGGATGTTCGAGGCTGTCTGCAATCGCTTCCGCGCGCACGGCCAAGCGACCGAGCCGGCGGGTGACCTCGGCATCGGGCGCTGCCGGAGCGGCGTCACCCTCGGCAGGGCGCGCGCTGCGGGCGGCCATCCGCAGATTGTCCATCTCGATCCGCATGTCGTGCAGCTCGTCGGCCATCAACAGCGTCGCCAGCACCAGGAGCCGCGCCTCGCCGCTGCTGCCGCCCAGCGCCTTGATGCTGTCGATGCGCTGCTCCACCTGTTCGGCCATCAGGCCGAGGTGCTGTTCCTGCCCGTCCTCGCAGCCGACGGTGTAGCTGTAGCCGTTGAGCTTGACGGTGACCTGGGCCAACCCCGCCTCCTGATGATTGTCAGCCGGGATTCAACTCGTCGGCCTCGCCGAGCGTCGCGCGCAGATGCGAAATCAGCAGGTCGAGCCGCTGGCGGATTTCAGCCTTGCCGATGCTCAGCTCGCCGTCGACGCCACTTTCGGCGTGGGCATCCTGGGTGTGAGCGGCAATCCGCTCCAAAGCCTGTTCAAGGCGGTCGGCGGCCTGGAACGCGGTGTCGCCGGCCGGGTCAGCCTGATCGGACATGGCCGGACTCCGGTCGTGAAGTTGGCGGTGCGGTCATCGAGTTTGCGTTAGAAGCCGGACACCGGTTCAAGGTCAAGCATGAAACGCCCGCGCGCAGTGGCGATACACAGCCTCGCGCAAGGCCGCCTGGCGTTGCGGGTTGGTGTCCCGGTCACGCTGATCTCGGGGCAAGGCGCCGGATGGTACGCCGGCGCCGGGTGGTGGCTGGCGATGATGGCGTTGCTGCGGCGGGACCAGCCGCCGCCGTTCGCCGACATCCTCGACTGCGCCGACGCCCCCGGCGCCGCGATGGCGGGGCTGCGGCTTGGCCAGCGCCTCATTGTGCTAGACTTTGCCTGCCCCGCCCTCGCCCGCGTCGCAGCCGCGGCGGCCACGCTGGGCGGGGAGATCCTCACGCACCGGCCATCTTGCCTCGACCTTGGCGATCCCGCTGCGGAACGCGGCCTCGCGGACTGGCTGGCCGGCTCGGACGCCGGTGACAGCGGGCGGTGAGTGGGCTAGAGGCGGCGCTTTGCAGGGCAAGGACCAGGCACCGATGGCACAGACGGGGATGGCACAGGCGGGATGCCGGCTCTACCTGGTCACCCCGCCGGCGATCGACCTTGCCCGCTTCGCGGACCTGCTGGCGGCGGCGCTTGATGCCGGGGACGTCGCGGCGGTGCAGTTGCGGCTCAAGGATGTGGACGAGCGGCAACTGGTGCGGGCGATCGAGGCGCTGCGTCCGGTGGCGCAGTCGCGCGACGTGGCGTTCCTGTTGAACGACCGCCCCGACCTTGCGGCCAAGCACGGCTGCGACGGCGCGCACGTCGGCCAGGAGGACATGGCCGCCGAGGACGCGCGCAAGGCGCTCGGTGAACTGACACTCGGTGTCACTTGTCATTCCAGCCGCGAACTGGCCTTCGCGGCGGGCGACGCCAGCGCCGACTATGTGGCGTTCGGAGCGTTTTTCCCGACCACGACGAAGGTGGCGACAAGCCGCGCCGAACCCGAGATCCTGCAATGGTGGTCGGAGCTGATGGAGCTGCCGTGCGTGGCGATCGGCGGCATTGATGCCGGCAACTGCGCGCCGCTGGTCCGCGCCGGCGCGGACTTCCTGGCGGTGGTCGGGGCGGTGTGGTCCGACGTGGACGGACCGGCGGCCGGCGTCCGCAAGATGAACGCGGCGATCAGGGCGGCGGCATAACCGCCGCCCTATGTTCGCTCAGCCCGGCAGCAACACCTTGTCGATGACCTGGATGACGCCGTTCGACTGGTAGACGTCGTAGGTCGAGACATGCGCCACGCCGCCGGCGGCGTCGGTGATGGTGATGTTGTGCGGCCCGTTCATCATCGCCGTCAGCATCCCGCCCTGCACGGTGGTCAGCATGGCTTTGCCGCCGCCGGCCGCGATGGCCTGCGAAAGTGCCGCAAAATCAAGCCGGCCCGACACGACGTGGTAGGTGAGGACGGCGGTCAGCTTGGCCTTGTTGGCCGGCTGCAGCAACGTCGGCACGGTCCCGGCCGGCAGGGCGTTGAACGCCTCGTTGGTCGGCGCGAACACGGTGAACGGCCCTGGACCCTGCAGCGTGCTGACCAGGCCGGCGGCCTTGACGGCGGCAACCAGCGTGGTGTTGTCGGCGGAGTTCACCGCGTTGGCGACAATGTCCTTGGTCGGGTACATCGGCTGCCCGCCAACGGTCACGGTGTCGGCCATCGCCATTGGCGCCGGGGTCGTGCTCGCCATGGTCTGCGTACAGGCGGCCAACAGGCCGGCGGACATGGCCAGCGGAACGAGCTTGCGAATCTTCATGGCGTTTCCTTAAAGCGTTGGTGGAGCTGCCCGTTGCAGTCCTTACAAGCACTTAACGGTCAACCCTGCTTGCGGATGCGCATCGATCTGCCGGTTCATGTCTTTTTCGTAACCGCAGTCAACTCTCCGGCAGCCACAGCACCTGCTCGATGCGCTGCGCCCCGGAGGCGATCATCGCCAGCCGGTCGAAGCCCATCGCGACGCCGCCCGCCGGTGGCATCCCAAACTCCAGCGCCGCCAGGAAATCCTCGTCGAGCGGCCAGCCGTCGCTGCCGTACAGCTCCCGCCGGCGTGCCCGGTCGGCCATGAACCTGGCGCGCTGCTCCACCGGGTCGGTCAGCTCGATGAAGGCGTTGGCCAGCTCCATCCCGCACACGAACAGCTCGAACCGTTCGGCCACGCGCGGGTCCTCGGGCGAGCGGCGCGCCAGAGCCGCCTGCGCCGCCGGCCAGTGGGTCAGGAAAGTCGGCCGGGCCTGGCCCAGGTGCGGCTCCACGAAGGCCAGCATCAGGCGGAAGAACAAATCCTCCCAGCCCTCCCCCGGCCGCCGTTCGATCCCGGCGGCGGCGGCCAGCGCCTCGGCGTCGTCGGACGCTGCCAGCACGTCGGCGCCGGCGTGACGCCGGAACGCCTCGGCCACGCTCAGCGTCTCGAACTCCCGCAGGCTGTTGGACACCCCGCTGCACGACACCACCGGCGCCAGCACCGCGCGCAGCAGCGACGCCGTCTCGGCCATGAGGTCTTCAAACGTGGCGCCAGGCCGATACCACTCCAGCATGGTAAACTCGGCGGCGTGACGGTCGCTGCCCTCGCCGTTGCGCCAAACGCGGGCGAGTTGGAAGATCGGTCCGCTGCGTCCGGCCAGCAGCCGCTTCATGGCGAACTCGGGGCTGGTGTGCAGCCAGAGGCGGCGGCGCTCGCCGGTGGGCGACACGCGCTCGGTGGCGAAGGCGTCGAGGTGGACCTCCTCGCCTGGCGTCCCGACCGCGTATGCCGTCTCCACCTCGAGGTAGCCGCGCGAATCGAAAAAGGCCCGCACGGCGGCGGTCAGCCGGGCGCGGCGGCGCAGGAACGGCAGCCGGTCGGCCAGGCGGTCGGGGTGCCAAACGGGGCGGGAGTGCGGCATGGTCATCCTGAAAAGCGGCCACCGACCGGCCCGACTTAGCTGGCGCGACTCAGCTTGCCGGTTGGCGGCCTACGGGTTAGAGAGCGCGTTTCAGCGATCTCGGGCGAAACGACGATGAAGCAGCAAGCGAACCTGATCCGTGCAGGTCAGGTGATCGAGCACGGCGGCCGCCGGTGGACGGTGCTGAAGCAGCAGATCATCACTCCGGGCAAGGGCGGCGCTTTCATCCAAGTGGAAATGCGCGACCTGCGCACCGGCAACAAGGCCAACGAGCGCTGGCGCACCGCCGACACCGTGGAGCGGCTGCAGACCGAGGAGAAGGAGTACACCTACTCCTATACCGATGGCGACAACCTCGTGCTGATGGACCCCGACACCTTCGAGCAGGCGATGATCCCGGCCACCATCCTGGGCGACCTCGCGCCGTTTCTGCAGGACAACATGGTGGTGACCGTGGACCTGGTGGAGGGCGACCCGGTCGGCATCCATCTGCCGGCCACCGTCGTGCTGGAGATCATCGAGGCCGATCCGGTGGTGAAGGGCCAGACCGCCACCAGCTCGTACAAGCCGGCGCGCCTGTCCAACGGCGTCAAGACGCAGGTGCCGCCGTTCATCGAGTCGGGCGAGCGGATCGTGGTGAAGACCGAGGACGCCAGCTACGTCGAGCGGTTCAAGGGTTAGGCGGGGCCGCGAACATGGCGCTGCGCCTGTCGCCGACCATGACGGTCATGCAGAACGCCGTGCAGCGCGCCTCGAAGCGCCTTTTGCGCGACTTCGCCGAGGTCGAGCAGCTACAGGTGAGCATCAAGGGGCCAGGCGACTTCGCGAGCCAAGCCGACCTGCGCGCCGAGGCCAGCCTGCGCGAGGACCTGAACAAGGCCCGCCCCGGCTATGCCTTCCTGATGGAGGAAAGCGGCGCGTCGGGCAGCGACAACTGGGCCTGGCGCTGGGTGGTCGACCCGCTGGACGGCACCACCAACTTCCTGCACGGCATCCCGCACTGGTCGATCAGCATGGCGCTGGAACGGCGCCTGCCGGATGGCACCTCGGAGGTCTCGGCCGGCCTGGTCTATGCGCCCGCCGTCGATGAGATGTTCTGGGCCGAGAAAGGCATGGGCGCGTACCTGAACGACCGCCGGTTGCGGGTGTCGGCGCGGCGCACCCTGACCGAGGCGGTGTTCGGCACCGGCATCCCGTTCGCCAACGCCGGCGCCGCCGAACGCCTGGGGTTCGCCCGCACGCTGGGCACGCTGATGCCGCAGGTGGCCGGCATCCGACGCTTCGGCTCGGCGGCGCTGGACCTCGCGTGGGTGGCGGCCGGGCGGCTCGACGGCTTCTGGGAACTCAACCTGAAACCGTGGGACTTCACCGCCGGAATGGTGATCGTGCGCGAGGCCGGCGGCTACGTCACAGCACCCGACGGCGCCGATCCCCGCGTCACCGGCGACGTCGTGGCCGCCAACGCGCACCTCCATGCCGCCTTGCGCGAGGCGACGATGAGCGGGCTGGGCGCGGGCAGCCGGTCGGGCACGCCGACGGCAAGCGTCGGCAGCCAATGAGGCGTGCGGTCGCAGAACGCCTGTGCCGACTGGCCGCAAGCCTCGCGGTGGCGACATTGGTGATGGTGGCCGCGCCTGCGGGCCATAGCCAGACCGTCATCCTGCCCGGCGCAACCAAGCCGGCGGTCGCGCCGCCTGCCGTCGTGAAAAAATCTCCGGCCAAGCGCCCGCCAACCCGCAACGCCCGCGCGGCGCACGGCAGAACGCTCGGCAAGACACAGTACGGGCCGGTAAAGCCGCCGCCCGCGCCGCCGCGTCCGGTCACGCCGATCCCGCCCGCGCCGCCGCCGGCGCCGGTGTTGCCGCCGCCGCTGATCGTGCCGACCCGGCCGCCGCCGCCGCCGCCGCCGGCCGTCGTGGCCCCGACTGCGCCAGGCGACGCGTCGGCCCGCAAGGACGGCTTGCGGCTCACCTTCGGACCCGGCGTGGCGACGCTCAACCCGGCAACCGAGGCCGCCGTCCGGCAACTGGTCCACACGGCGGGAGCGCCCGACACCACGACCTACACGGTGACCGCCTATGCGGCCGAGGCGCCGGATGACACGTCCGCGCCGCGTCGCCTTTCGTTGTCGCGCGCGCTGGCCGTTAGGAGCATCCTTATTACCGAAGGCGTAGCGTCGGTTCGGATATACGTGAAGGCGCTTGGCCCGCCGCCCGCAGGCGACACTCCCGCGGACCGGGTCGACATCGTGACCGCAAGCACCCCGGCGACGCCCCCGCCAAACCACTGACGGTACGCAAACCACTGATGGCACGCAGATGACCCGTCCGACCCAGTACCTCTTGCGGATGGTCGTCTTCCTGGTGGCGATCCTCGTGGTCGCCGCGTTGCTGGCGCCGGCGCTCATCAAGGCGTTCAACAACAACGTGTTGCTGAACAGCTTCATCCTGGTGATCCTCGGCATCGGGATTTTCTGGAATGTTCGGCAAGTCATCCGGCTGGCGCCCGAGGTGGCGTGGCTAGAGATGTTCCAGCGCGCGCGGGCGCGGCTGGGCACCCTGCCGCCGCCGCGGCTGCTGGCGCCGATGGCGAGCATGTTGGCCACCAAGACCGCCAAGGGACGCGACGGCAGCGACCGGTTCACGATCTCCACGCCGGTCATGCGCTCCTTGCTGGACACCATCGGCAGCCGACTCGACGAGAGCCGCGAGCTGTCGCGCTACATGGTCGGCCTGCTCATCTTCCTGGGCCTGCTGGGCACCTTCTGGGGCCTGCTGCTGACCGTGAGTTCGGTGAGCGACGTCATCAAGGGCATGTCGGTCGGCTCGGGCGACATCAACGCGCTGTTCGACCAGCTGAAGGCCGGCCTGGCGCGGCCGCTGCAGGGCATGGGCACCGCGTTTTCCTCGTCGATGCTGGGACTGACCGGGGCGCTGGTGTTGGGCTTCCTCGATCTCACCGCCGGGCAGGCGCAGAACCGCTTCTACAACGAGCTCGAGGAGTGGCTGGCCGGGATCACCCGCCTGTCCTCCGGCATCCTCGGCGGCGAGGGCGAGGCTTCGGTGCCGGTGTACGTGCAGGCGCTGCTGGAACAGACGGCGGAGAACATGGAAAACCTGCAGCGCATCCTGGAGCGCGGCGAGGACGGGCGGCGGGAGGCGAACAACGCCGTGCTGTCGCTGACCGAGCGGATCGCCACGCTGTCGGACACCATGCGGGCCAACCAGCAGCTGATGCTGCATGTGGCCGAGAGCCAGCAGGCGCTGGTTCCCGCCCTGCAACGGCTGGGCGAGCGGCGGGTGGATTCCAGCACCGAGGACGCCATGCGCGGCCATCTGCGCAACATCGAGATGTACGCGCAGCGGCTGCTGACCGAGTCCGAGCAAGGCCGCGCCCAGAGCACCGCGGAGCTGCGCAACGACATCCGCGTGCTGACCCGCACCATCGCCGCCCTGGCCGAGGACCAGACGCGATGACGCTCGTTCGGACAGGGCGCTGAGCGATGCCGCGTCGCCGGGGCAGCAGTTCGCACGACACGCTGAACGCCTGGCCGGGGTTCGTGGACGCCCTGTCCACGCTGTTGATGGTCATCATCTTCGTGTTGCTGGTGTTCGTGCTGGCGCAGGCGTTCCTGTCGGTGGCGTTGTCGGGACGCGACCAGGCGTTGACGCAACTGCACCGTCAGATGTCGGAGATGTCGGACATGCTGGCGCTGGAGCACGGCCGCTCCGACACGTTGCGGGTCTCGATCGGCCGGCTCAACCAGGATCTGCAGTCGGCCACCACCGAGCGCGCCAGCCTCGCCCAGCAACTGGCGGCGCTTCGGCTCGATCAGGCCAGGACCGGCGCCGAGCGTGACCAGCTCAAGGCCAGCCGCGACGGCATGGCGGCGCGCCTGGCCGACGACCAGTTGCAGGCGCAGGCCGCGCAGGCGCGCAACACGACGCTGGAGGCTCAGCTGGCGGCGGCGGCCAAGCGCACCGACACCGCCGGCCAGGGCGCCGCGTCGGTGTCGGCGCAACTGGCGGACGCGCAGCAGCAACTGGCGGCGGCGCGGGCCGATGCGGCCGAGATGCGCCGCCAGGCCGCCGCACTCGACCGCACCGTGCAGGCGGACCGCGGCACCATCGAGACCAAGCTGTCCGACCTCGCCCATCTTACCGAACAGCTAAATGCGCTAACCGCGTTGCGCGACAGCCTGGAGCGGCAGGCGCAAGACGCCGCGGTGCGGGCCACCACGGCCGAGCAGCGGCGGGCGGCGGTGGCGCTGCAGCTCAATGACGAGACCAAGCTCGCGGACAGCACGCAGGCGCAGGTGGCGTTGATGGCGCGGGAGGCCGAGGATCTGCGGGCGCAGCTTGGCCGGGTGCAGGCGGCGCTGGACCTGACCGACACTGCCGACAAGGGCAAGGACGTGCAGATCGCCAACCTTTCGTCGCAGTTGAACAACGCCCTGACCCGCAAGGTCGAGGAGTTGCAGCAATACCGCAGCGAGTTCTTCGGCCGGCTGCGGCAGGTTCTGGCGGACCAGCCCGGCATCCAGGTGGTCGGCGACCGTTTCGTGTTCCAGAGCGAGGTGCTGTTCCCTTCCGGGAGCGCCGACATGACGCAGGGCGGCCTGCAGCAGATTTCGCGGCTGGCGCAGACGCTCAAGGAGATTTCGGCGCGCATCCCGCCCGACGTGAACTGGCTGCTGCGGGTGGACGGCCACGCCGACCGCAACCTGACCACCGGCACCCAGTACGGCAGCAACTGGGACCTTTCGGCGGCCCGCGCCATCAAGGTGGTGGAGCTGCTGGCGGCCGAGGGCGTTCCGCCCAACCGGCTCGCGGCGACGGCGTTCGGCGAGAACCAGCCGCTCGACTCGGCCAACACGCCGGAAGCCTATGCCAAGAACCGGCGCATCGAGATCCGCCTGACGGACCGGTAACGCAATAACCTAAGGCCGCACTATAGATATGACTAAATAATAGTTCGATTTTGTGTTTTCGGTTCAACTCTCTTTGATTTTCAGAAACCGCAACTCTTTCTGCCTGACCCCCGTTCGTCCAGGCGCGTGCAGCCAAACAAGACAGGAAGCGAAGACATGGCAGACCAGGGACTCAAGACGCTTGTGGCACAAGGCCTGCAGGCGTTGAAGGCTGGCGGCGAGGTGGCGAAGAAGGCTACCAGCGAGATCGGCAACGATGCCATGCATCCCGAGCTGAAATCCGCCCTGCAGGCGGCCAACAAGACGGCCGAACAATGGGCGCAGCGCATCCAGCGCGCCACTGCCGAAGCTGGCCCGGCCGAGGATGTGGGCAACCCGATCCTCGAAGCGCACTACGAGGTCAGCCGCAAGATCCGGCAGGCCGCGCCCGACGACATGAGCCGCGACCTCGGCATAATCGCGGCGGGCCAGTTGGCCCTGCATTACTGGATCGCCGCCTTCGGCACGCTGCGCACCTATGCATCGAGCCTGGGCATGAGCCAGACCGAGCAGGATCTTCAGCTGTGCCTGGACGAAGCCAAGCAGGCAGACCAGCAGCACACCGAGTTGGCCAAGAAGATGCTGAGCGCCAGCGCCTAAAGCCGATGCCGACGCTGGCCAGGGCCGCACAGCCCCGGCCAGCTAGGTAGGCTGGCCTTCGACCTTGCGCCGCAACGTTTGCAACCGTTGACGGCTGCCAGGCGCTTGCGGATCAATCGCCAGCAGCTTGTTCCAGGCGGCCAAGGCTCCCGCGGCGTCGCCATGCGTCTCGGCGATCCTCGACAATGCGGCCCAGGCATCGAAATTGCGCGGCTCGCGGGCCAGTGCTGTGGCGATGTCCTGCACCGCCGCCGCGTATGCGCCGGTCATCGCCTTCGCGGTGGCACGCCCGACGTAAAGTTGGCCGCTGGTCGGATCGAGCGTCAGCGCGGCGTTGAAGTCCTCCACCGCATTGCCCAGCGCGAGCCCATTCAGGTCGCGTTGCCCTCGCCCATGCAACAGGCGTGCGGCAGGTGATTCCAGCGAGGTCCACACGATGCGGATACGTTGTTCCAGGAATGCGGCGGCACCCTCGTCGCCGGCAGTCTGCAGTTGCTGCAGCAACCGGTCGGCTTCGGCAGCGGCCGCAGTGGGCGTGGCGGCCTCTGCCCTCAGCAAACCGGCGGCAGCCATCCCGAATAAACCGAGCGTTCGCCAGAAAGCCCGTGCCATACCACCCCGCGCCTTGCCGGTTGGTGGGCGGACGTCAGCCCTGGCGCGCCTTGAAACGAGGGTTCTTCTTGTTGATGACATACACGCGGCCATGGCGGCGGACGACGCGGCAGTTCTTGTCCCGCGCCTTGGCCGACTTCAAGCTGTTGCGAATCTTCATAATCCAGGACCTTCGTCGCGCATGGCATGATGCTTCCGTGAACCGCGCGAACTAAACAAGCAGGCGCTTGCTGTCAACATCACCGGAGTTTGCCATGGCCGATTCAACCTCCCCGACCCGGCTCAGCGGCACCGTGCTCGGCTTCATCGCGACCGCCTTCGCGCTTGTCGGGCTGATCGGATTGTTCGCGACCTTTGCCGCGCCGTTGCCGCTGGAACGCGCCATCGCCCGCGAGCGCACGCTGGACGCGGTGCTGCTGGCGGCGCGCGGCCCTGACCCGGCGACGGCGCTCGAAGTCTTGCGCCCGACCCTCGACGACAGCGCGGACGCCGTGTTGCCGGCCGCCGGCCAGCCGCCATCGGCCGACCTGGCCAGCCGCGTGGCCCAGGAGCGGACGGCGATGCGGGCGCGCCTGGAGCGGGATTCGGCCACGCTGACGACCAGGCTGCGCTGGCTTGTCTGCATCGTGACCGTCATGGCCGGGGTGTTCAGCGTGGCGATCCTGCACGCTGGCCGCCGCGCCTGACGCACAAAGCGTTACCCTAGTTGCTTTGGCGATAACGCTTGGGAGCGTGCGTTCCCGTTTTAGCCATCATTGTCGTATCACGAGCAGAATATTCCGCCTCGAGCTTCGGTTTACAGTCGTAGATCGTTGATAGAACAGCAACAAGGCTAGGTTGCGACTTGTGTGCAATCGCAAGCGTCAGGGATTGTTCGGAGGGGCGGCACCAATCGCCGCGGCGCATCACGCCGCGGCAGCCGTGCTCGAGAATGGGGACGCCCACGTCGAGGGCTGCATGAAAAACTAAGCAGCCGGCATTTCAGTCTTTAGAAATGCTTCGCCTTGGTGGACGCTTCCTTGGTGATGCCAGACAGGTCCCGGAAAAACTCGAGGCCGCGCGCCGTCCGACGTGCCAGCACCCGGCGGCGATCTTCGCGATCTTCCTCACGTGCCATCAAGTCGAATTGAACGAGTCGGTCCATCACCCTGGTAACGCCGGGCCG
>JAABUQ010006346.1_pt1 | contig 18007 bp, 14 predicted proteins | sample 5560001 | NCBI WGS metagenome assembly JAABUQ01 (sample SAMN10711888, study PRJNA513371) | rock metagenome | isolation source: Antarctica rocks | place: Antarctica: Victoria Land, Finger Mt nord | collected 2015-12-18
TTATCAAAGGAAACTTTAACTTGAAAGGCTTGCCCAATTGGGAGCAAACTTTGATGGAACTAAACATTGAACAGGTTTCGACCAATAAAAAAGACCTGGATTTGCTTTACAAGAATTTTACCGATAAAAGAAGTAGTGCCATACCGGCCATTGTAGAAAGATTTGGCAACATCAGTTTTAGTGGCCAGTTCAGCGGTTTTCAAAATGACTTTGTGGCTTATGGCAGTTTTAAAACCAAATTGGGCAAGTTCAGTTCGGATGTAAACATGAAGATCAAAGGTGATGTACCGAGTTATAGCGGCAACGTAAAGACTTTTGATTTTGATTTTAGAAGCTTGCTGGGGGAAAATTCTTTGAACCGTGCTACACTTTCTGCGGATATAAAAGGTACAGGTTTCGATTTAAAAACACTCACCGGAAAGCTAAATGCAAAAGTAAAATATTTAGACTTCAACCGTTACCGATATAACAACGTGAATGTGAACGGAACTTTTCGCAAAAAATATTTTGATGGTGCAGTGCTGGTCAATGATCCGAACCTAAAACTGAGTTTTAAAGGGAATGTTGATTTAAACCCTACTTTGCCTGTCTTCCATTTTATTTCGGACATAAAAGGAGCACGGCTAAACAAGCTTCATTTTCTAAAAGACACCATTGCGGTTGATGCAAGGTTCAGTTCTGATTTCTCTGGAAACAGTATCGACAATATCAACGGAAATGTTTTGTTGAGACAGGTCAAACTGGTCAATCCTACCAACAGTTATTTAGTGGATTCCCTGTATTTTGCGGCTGCAGGTAGAGGCAGGGAACGCGAACTTACGCTAAAATCTTCTCTTGCAGATGGCAGTTTAAAAGGTGATTATGATTTAAACACGCTTCCTTCCTACTTCAAAACGCTGGTCAAAAAATACATTCCTTCTCTTCAAACTAAGTTTGTTCCGCCAAAACCTCAAAATTTTGCTTTCAGGCTCAACCTGAAAAACCTGGATCCGATCACTACTCTTTTTATCCCTAAACTTAAAATCCCGAAGCAAGGAACCTTTGTGGGCAACTTTAATTCCTTTAACAAAACAGCAACACTGAACGGTTTGATCAAAACCATTCAATATGATAAAATGGTTTTTCATGATCTGCTGATTGATGAAAGCACTGATAATGAAGATATAGACATAAATATTTCTTTAAGCAAAGTTAACTTCACAGACAGCCTTTTTATCAAAAACATCAACATAACCAATTTTTTGAAACGCGACAGTTTAAACTTTAACATTAAGCTTTCAGATAAAAATGCAGTAAACCAGTTAGACCTTTACGGTTTGGTTGAATTTGGAAGAGACACGACTGCCAAGCTTAAAATTTTGCCTTCAGATATTATTATTGAACAGCAGAAATGGCGGATTGCAGAACAAGTCAGGATCAGGATTTTGGAAAATGCACGTACCCAGATCGCAGGTTTTGTATTATCAAATGGTTTGCAAAAAATCAGTATTGATGGTTTCATCTCCCCAAAACCAGAAGATAAACTGAAAGTTGCTTTTGACCGGTTCAGCTTAGCTTCTTTGGACCAGCTTACCAAAGCTTCCGGTATTAAATTAACGGGGACACTCAATGGTGACGCTGTTTTAAGTTCCATTACCAGCACTCAGGGAGTGGAATCAGATCTTCATGCAGATTCGATCACTATTAATAAAACCGCTATCGGCAACCTTAATCTTTCTGCTAAATTAGATAATGACAATAAAATAGCTTTGGTGAATTTGAACTTACTGAACAAGGGCTTGGAAACTTTGAACGTAAATGGGAAATATCATTTGGCAAGCGAGGAGAACAAACTTGATTTTCATATTAAAATGGATCAAACGGAAGCTGTAATCCTTGATCCTTTGGTAAATGATTTAGTTTCAAATTTAAGTGGCCATATTTCTGCTGATCTCGATTTGACGGGTATGCCTGAAAAACCGCAAATTAACGGCAATTTGAGTTTGCAAAATACAGGCCTGACTATTAATTATCTAAAAACGCCTTATCTGATCAATGATAATGTATCGGTTAAAAACAGTATCATATCTATTCAAAACCTCCAACTAAAAGACGACCGGAAGGGTTATGGCGTGGTGAATGGTACAGTTGATCTGAATAATCTTTCAAATCCGGCCATTGAGGCAACAATTGATGCACGGAACCTGCTTGCATTAAATACGGCTTTTAAAGATAACCGTTTGTATTATGGTACTGCTTTTGCCACCGGAAAATTCAGTTTTCAGGGGCCGACAGATAACATGCGGATCGATATAAAAGCAAAAACGGAAGAAGGGACTATTTTTAATATTCCGCTAAACTCTTCCAGTACGGCCAGCACCTATGATTTTATTACTTATATCAGCAGGGATTCTTCTAAAAATGTCAAAAAAGAGCGTTCGTTTAATGGTGTAACGCTAAATTTTGATTTGACGATTGATGAAAGGACTTTGGTTAAAATCACCACGGATTACGGCCAATTGGAAGGCAGCGGAACGGCAAGTAATTTGCAATTAAACATCAACAGCTCGGGAGATTTTGAGATGCGCGGCGATTATCTAATTACCAATGGGAAATTTGAATTTACGGCGCAAAATTTTATCAGTAAAGTATTTCAGGTGGACCAGGGTGGGACAATCCGCTGGACGGGTGATCCATCTAACGCGGAAATCAACCTGGAAGCAACCTATGAAGTACGTACTGACATCTATGATTTGTACAAGGCAGCCGGATTGTCCAATGCGCAGGGAAGCCAGCAAAAATTAGTGCAGGCAGAACTGTTGCTCACCAAATCATTGACACATCCAGATATCGATTTCAATTTTAATTTTCCGAACGATCCTTCTATCAAAGACGAATTGGCTGCTTATTTAAATGATGCGACCAATCGAAACCAGCAGGCTTTGAGCTTGATCGTAAGGCGTAAATTTGCCACCGGTACAGGCGAAAACCTAACAAAAGAAGTAGGCAGCACGGCACAGGACGCAATTAGTGAATTTGCATTTAACAAGCTAAACAACTTTATTTCGCAATCCAATATCAAGAACCTTGACCTGAATATCCGTTCTTTTAACGATGCAAGTGCTTCTTTGCGGTTGTTTAAAAATCGTTTGGTTTTGAACGGAAGTTTGTACAATAACCAGGTTGGCAATGATCTTTTCACCCAAAATACCAATGTTTTCAGTTCTAATTTCAACAACTTTACCAAAGATTTTGAAGCGCAATATTTAATTTCTAAAGATGGAAAGCTGACAGCCAAATATTCTTACCGCGCCTTGAACAGTACCACTTTAAATACGATTAATGATCAGTTGGGTTTGCAATATGTAAATGGTTTGGGTTTGGTTTATCAGCAGGATTTTGATTCTTTTTCGGAGTTTTTAAAGAATATTTTCAACAAAAAAAGAAACAACAGAAGGAATAATCTGCCAACAAGCAGTGGAACTTCAAAAGCAAACACAGTTTTAGAGGACAACTAAAGAAAGGAAACCTTGTCAAATTCGATGCTTCTTTTATCACATAAAATTTATGCTGATAAAAGAAGCATTCAGAAAAACGGGAATTACAAATCTTTTAGAATGGCATGTCCCATTTTATCCCTTTTAGTTTTGAGATAAAATTCATTATGCGGGTTTGAAGATACTTCTATTGGCAAAGTATCTACAATTTCCAATCCGTATCCTGATAAACCAGTCCGTTTTTTAGGATTGTTGGTTAGCAGTTTCATCTTGGTAATATTTAAATCACGGATAATTTGTGCACCAACGCCATAATCCCGCTGATCCATTTTAAAGCCCAATTGCAAATTTGCATCTACCGTGTCATACCCATTTTCCTGCAAGTGATACGCTTTTAATTTATTAATCAACCCAATGCCCCGGCCTTCCTGGTTCATATACACAATTACGCCCTTGCCCTCTTTTTGAATGATTTCCATGGCTTTGTGCAACTGCGGACCACAATCGCATCGGCAGGAACCAAAAATATCGCCGGTAATGCACGAACTATGAACACGGACTAAAACAGGTTCGTCTGGCTGCCAAGCTCCTTTTACCAATGCAATATGATGATCCCCGGTACTTTTTTGCGTATAGGCAATCATATCAAAATCGCCCCATTGAGTAGGCATTTTTACAGAAATCTCCTTGGTGATCAGGCTTTCTGAATTCATTTTGTATTTGATCAGGTTTTCGATAGAAATAATTTTTATATCAAATTCCTCTGCCATCACTTCCAAATCAGGTAATCGGGCCATTTCACCATCCTCTTTTAAGATTTCACAAATTACGCCTGCCGGTTCAAAACCAGCCATCACAGCCAGATCTGTAGCTGCTTCTGTATGGCCTGCGCGCCGAAGAACTCCGCCCTCTTTTGAAATCAAAGGAAAAATATGACCAGGACGGCCAAAATCCGAAGGCTGTATGACGGGATCGATCAGGGCAAGCACTGTTTTAGAGCGATCACTCGCGGAAATCCCGGTTGTACATCCATGGCCTAACAGATCTATAGAAACAGTAAAATTGGTTTCATGCGAGGCCGTGTTGTTTCCAACCATTAAATCCAATTGGAGATGCTGCGCAATAGAACGTGCAATTGGTGCACAAATCAATCCGCGGCCATACCGAGCCATAAAGTTTATCGCTTCAGGTGTGGCGTTTCGGGCGGGAATGTAAAAATCGCCTTCGTTTTCCCGGTCTTTATCATCCACAATAATGATCATTTTCCCGGCTTTTATATCTTCAATCGCTTCTTCTATCTTGCTTAGCATTTTGTAAGTATTATTACAATAGGTATTGTAGAAATAAATTAATACAAATCAAATTTTACCTTAACCCTGTACGCAAAGCTAAGGATTAATGAAAGCGCAGCAGTCGAAGTATTGTCAAATCAGATCGATACTGTTTTTATCGGTATAAATTTTATTTGCAATTATTAATGCCGATAAAAGAAGCATCAAGGGGATGATGTATTTGAAGCTTTAAATATTTTTGATTTTTTCTCTAAGATTTTTAGAAAGAATTTTTTATAAATATCGACATCAAAAATAGCAGAATCTGTGGCGGCTTTATAAGTTAGGAAGAACCCAAGGGGAGTTAAAACGACAATGGCAATCCACATACCTACTGCCGGCGGAACATGTCCATCTTTTGCAGATTTTTCTCCAATGGTAGAAATGATATGGTAAATCAGGAAAAACACCACCGAAACAACTACAGGCAAGCCCAAACCGCCTTTCCGGATAATAGCCCCTAAAGGCGCACCAATCAAAAATAGCACCAGGCAAGCTGCTGATAAAGTAAATTTTCGCTGGTATTCTACCAAGATCCGCCGGATATTTTTCGTGGTTTCTTTTACAATTTCCACTTTCGGCGTTACAATATCTTTTAAAGACCGTGCTTCTCCTAAACCAGAACTGACGGCATTTAAACGTTCATTTTGCTTAAATGTTGACAGGATATTATTTCCTACTATATACTTCTGCTGGTCTGTCCTGCTTTGATGTGGAACAGAAAAGTATTTTACATAAGGGCTAAAAAATTTAAATTCCAAATTCAAGCCACTATCCAAACTATGCTCTACAACTTTCTGCGTTTGGTTCAATTGCTTCAAGTTCATCATTTGATAAGCACTTTTAAACTCACTTTCATTTGTGCGTTTGAATTTCAAGTTGGATAAATCGAACTTTTGCTCTGTCTCTTTAAAACGTAAACGTGTTAAACGCTGCCGCGGATTATAGCCTTTATCACCATTGGTTTCTTCATAGCGGATTCCGTTTTTAAGTTTTAACACTAAAAAAGAATCATCGGGGGTGCGGTACATGCTTCCTTCTTTTGCCAGGACAACAGAATTATTGCCGTTGGAAGGATTTTTTTCATAGATCATCATTCCGAAAAGCCTAATTCCGTCCGGATCTTTTTTTCTTACGCGAATGGAATAGCCGGGAAAACTACTGCTAAAAATACCTTCCGGTAATAAATTAGTTGACTTTTGCTGACGGGCATCATACAACAAAGAAAAATATTTAAGGTTAGCCACGGGAAGCATATAATCCGAAAATATAAATGCCGCCGTACTAAGCAGTGCCACTACAATTACCATTGGATACATAGCACGGCTTAAAGATACGCCGGCAGATTTTATTGCTACCAATTCATAATTTTCTCCCAAGCTGCCAAAAGTCATAATGGATGAAAGCAAGATGGCAAGCGGCAAAGCCATAGCCACATTGGTTGCCGAAGCATACATCATCAGTTCCAGGATGACGTACCATTCAAACCCCTTTCCGATCAGGTCATCAATATATTTGAACAGGAATAGCATGAGCAGAACAAACATCACTATAAAAAAAGTGACAAAGAATGGCTGGATAAAAGCCTTTAGTATCAGCAGGTGTATCTTTTTCACTTATCTGTCTCCCTCTCTTTCATCGTCATTTTAAGCACCAAGTACACCAATCAAATAAGCAATCTGATTATTCCAGATCAAAGTGCGTTCCCTGATATTTTCTTCCAATGCAAAATCAGTAATTCCCAAGGCAACATCATTTGTCAGTTCATCCTGAATAATTTCCATTTCAAAATAACTTTGCGGATCATCATCTGTCCACCTAAACCGTACAAACTTGTTTTCTTTCATCGTCAGCAACTTTGCATCCTGCGTTTCATCGTCCCAGGAAAAAGTATAAAGCTGATCTTTAATCGTTACATCATCTGCAAACCACTGTGCCAAGCCATTTGGCTCGCTCAAAAAGCTATATAATATTTTGGGTGAGGACTTTATTTCGTACTCAATTTTAAATTTCTTCTTATCGCTCATCTTTAATTATACGGAAATTTTTAGGTAGAAAATGTAAATTTTAACAATTTTTCTTATTAAAACTAATTTCTGATATATTTGCATACTGTTAAAAACGGCGGGGTAGCTCAGATGGTTAGAGCGCAGGATTCATAACCCTGAGGTCGGCAGTTCGATCCTGCTCCCCGCTACCAAATCGGCAAACGAGGCAAAATCCAGACTTAAATCGGGTATGCCTCCTTTTTTTTGTGAGACATTTTGCTGGAAATAAGCGATATATGAAAAGAGAAAATTTATCCTAGTGGTTCGACACTTGTCCTTTATCTTACTATAAGTGATACCTGCTGGAAACAATAAAAACTGTATCCTTTGCCTTGTATGATAATCAGCAGAAAGCCACTTTAAACGCATTCTAGAGGCAAATTTGATCGCAAGATCAACGCATTCATCAAGGTTCGACACTTGTTTTGTGCACTTCAATAATTCTTGTTCAATTTCCTGCATTTCTACCTGGTATTTTGACCAAAAACGATTGTAAAGATCACTGGTAATTTCCTCTTCGACATACCTTTCTTCTAACCTATTTACTTTTTGCGTAACTTCATGATACTTGTTTTGAAGTACCTCGTACGTCTCGTTTTGTCCCTTAGTCAGGTGATTAAAGGTTGCGATCATTTGACTTCTAAGCAGGTTTACAACGTCGGCATCTACATTCAGATTGAATTCTTCTAATATATTGGCGAAGGTATTATTTAATATTTCTGCATTCTTATTATTACCGCACCCTATGGTATTGCATTTATAATAATGGATGTTCTTTTTTTTTACCAGATATCCTCGCATTGGTTTGCCACATTCATCGCAAAATAAAAACCGTTTTAACGGTATGTTATTATTTGTTTCTACAAGGTTATAGCCATGCGCATTATTATCCAACAAGCCATTCACTTTTAGAAAAAGATCCCGTGAAACCAATTTTTCATGATTACCTTCTACAACTTTCCCTTCGAGCATGTTATGTGCCATTAAGCCACAGTAGAATGGATTTCTGAAAATCTCTGATATGCGTTGATGATTCAATTTTAAGCCTCGCTGACTTAACCTGACACGAATGGACTCATTAGACAAACCTTCCTGCGCCTTCCATTCAAATGCCTGCCTTAAAAGTTTTCCCTTTACATTAACAACTATTTTTCTACGACCATTGCTACGGATGGAATCATAACCCAGGGGCGGCATAGTTGGCCAGTCACCTCTAAAAAGCATTTCCTTAATACCGGCAGTACATTTCTGCTTCCTTAGCTGGTTATCAAATTCACCAAATAGAAACAGCATTTTTTGCTGCATCTGGCCCGACGCGCTGGAGGTATCAATCGGTTGAGTAACAGATACAATTTCGATTCCTAATTTCCTTAACTCCCCACTTAACCAAATCGAGTTATCATTTCTTGAGAATCTTTCCAGACTATATACTAATATATAGGATATACTCTGTTTTGATTTCTTAACAAAGTCAATCATGGATTTGAATTCCTTACGCTCATCATTCTCTGCACTCTCATAAGTACCTCCGAAGCATGCAAGAATATTATAGTTTAATTTACTTGCGTAGGAATTGCAACCTTTTAATTGAGTGACAAGACTTAAGTTATCCGCTTGTTCCCGGCTGCTAACGCGAGTATAGATCACGCAATTTGTGCCGTGTAGGGTAAGCTTTGTTTTAGAGCCTTTAGCGAAGACATTGAAAATAGAGGATTCAGTATTATTACTCATTTTCCTACGATTATTTAACAATACAATTTAGGGATTTTATCGACTTAATCAAAGTTTTCCATTGTTGGTAACATAAAAATTAAAGATAATGACCGTAAACTTTTTTAGAGTAGCAATTACCTCAAAAGCCTGTTCGTTGGTAAGATTTTGAAAAATTTTACAAGCTTTCACTTCCTTGATGGTCAAGTCATGCCGACGAGTGATTTCGTTACTTTTAAGCTTATTCATACCCATTGTATTTAATTGATTATCGAGTATTAGCTTTTCTTTTATTGCTAATAATGATTTATCATATGCCTTTTCTTTGTTTTAGAGAAGCAAATCTGCGGGAAGCTTATTTAAGTAATTGTACAGCTAAAACCGGGCACAATTTTTAAATGTACTGACCTGGTTTTTAGTTGTCTATTACAAATCGATCCTAAAAGCTATTATTTATAGTGCCCCTGTTACTTTATTTTATGCCCCTAACTAACAGTAATTCAAGTACCTGTTAACAATCCTTGTCCCATAACCGGGACTTACCAGTACTTGTCAGTATTTGCACCAAATTGGCCGCCAAAACCAATGGCCATGATGCAAAAAATAGTAACCAGAAAACGCTTTACCACTAATAACAGGGTCAGAAGCTACGGCAGGGCTGCAACAAATGGGGCTACTTAAATCCTTGACAAAAGCATTAATCAAATCATAAAAAGGAGTTTTCACCAATGGCCTTTAGGGGGCGTTACGAACTCGGCTGCGTTCAGCAAAGATGTATTTTTGTCCACAAAAACCCTTTGCCGCCTGCTGCGGACGCTTTCCGGGGTTCGGGACTCACCCCTTTTAAGAAACTAGTAAAGCATGTAATATGTCAAGGAAAAAAGCTGAAGACCAGCAGGCATTGTTTACCTATCCTGTTAGGACAAGGGTAACCGAAAAAGCATTTAACCGCCTTGAAAGGTTAAGGGACACCAGCAATTGCAGTACGATAGGCGAGTTAGCCCGAAAAGTCCTATCCAACCAGGAAATCAAGTGTTTTCATATTGACCGTTCCCTTCTTGCGGTTATGGAAGAACTGGCAAGTATCCGAAAGGAACTTAAAGCCATAGGGACCAACATCAACCAGCTTACCCGAAGCTTTAACAGTACCCGTGATGAAAACGTAAAGGCCTTTTATGTTCTGAAAGTAGCTGAGTTGTATAAGACAGTTGATGCTAAAGTAGCCCAGCTCCTTTCTATTATTTCCAGTTTGTCCGAAAAATGGTTGCAAAAATAATCAGCGGTAAAAGCATCAGGGGGGTTTTGAACTATAACGAACAAAAGGTTACCGAAGGAAAAGCACAGCTTATCCTGGCAAGCGGTTTTGGTGGCGAGATAGGGACGCTGGGTTTTGCAAACAAGGTCCAGCGGTTTGAGCATTTGACCATACTTAACGAAAAAGTAAAAACCAATGCTTTGCATATTTCCCTGAATTTTGATTCAAGTGAAAGTTTAAACACGGATAAATTACAGCAGATCGCAATGGCCTACATGGACAAGATCGGTTTTGGTGACCAGCCTTACCTGGTTTACCAGCACGAGGACGCTGCCCATCATCACGTTCATATTGCAACGACCAATATCCAGGCTGATGGCAAGCGTATCGATATCCATAACATAGGAAGGTTAGTATCCGAGCCGGCAAGGAAAGCAATAGAACAAGAGTTCGGCCTTGTGAAAGCGGAAAGCAAACAGTTTAAAACACAACCTGGCATTAAACCCGTTGACCCGGAAAAAGCGCAATACGGGAAAATACCAACCAAAAGGGCGGTAAGTAATGTGGTAGGTGCTGTAGTAAATTCTTATAAGTTTACCTCCCTTGCAGAACTGAACGCCATACTCAAACAGTTTAACGTGATAGCAGACCGGGGCAAAGAAGAAACACAGATGTTTCAAAAGAAGGGACTGGTCTATAGTCTTATAGATGAAAAAGGAAACGCAATTGGTGTCCCTATTAAAGCGAGTTCCCTTTACAGTAAACCAACTTTAACTAACCTGGAGAAACATTTTGAGAAAAACGAAGAAGAAAGAAAGCCTTATAAAGAAAATCTAAAAACGGCCATAGACAAAGTTTTTACCGGTTACCAGGAAATCACGAAGGATACATTTGTAAAAGAACTGGCAAAACTGCAAATAAACGTCGTATTCCGGCAGAACGAACAAAGCTTTACTTATGGGGTAACCTTTGTTGACAACCAGAACAAAACGGTGTTTAATGGCAGCGATTTGGGCAAAGCCTACATCGCAAAAGCGCTTAGTGAAAGGTTTGGCAATCAGGATAAACCCAATCAGCAACAGCAATCCAAGCCAAACAAGGCATCTTACTTGCAGCAGCAAAAGGAGACCAGTTACCTTAAACCACAAAAAGAAACAGACTACCTGAAAACAGGCCAAAAGGAACAGGGAAAAACTTATCTAAAACCTAATTTGCCTGACCAATTGCTGGAAAACCTGCTGGGCAAAATGGACGAGGACGACCTGCCAACAATACCGGAGGATAAAAAGAAGAAGAAAAGGGAACTGCATTTATAAAAATATCCGTAAGGATTAGCCGAAATAAAAAACAAAGCCGCTTCACACCAAAGGGCCTGGATTTAACTATCCAGGCCCTTTTTTAATTATGATAACCCTTGTTTCATCAAAACAAGTGATACCCATCAGAAGGCAAAAACCGTTTCCTCCATTCCGCTAAGGCTGCATTCCTTAAACCGTTTTTGCCTTGTTAAGGTGAAAGCGTGAGGCCCTTTCGTCGCCACACGCTTTTAACCTGCTTTCTAACGCGCCTTTCTTTCAACTGCAATAAATAGCATCAATTAACACCTGTAAGGTAGCTTTTTTAGTAGCCACTGGCCTTTTATGTACAGCAAATTTCCGATGTGCAGGCCACATGGTCAAGGTCGGGCCCTGCGGGTTTTGGAAAAATAATCTTCCTCTCCTTTTTTCATTGGTGCCCTTCGGGCGGGGTGTCCCGGAGAGCGTATTTTTTTTCCAAAAACCTTGCCCATGTGCCCTGCCCGATCAGGTGCGGTGCTTAATAAAAAGCCAGCGAAGCTATGCGGGCGGGCTTAAAAACAAAGCATAAAAAACAAAAAAGCACCAGACCATGAAAACACTAAAAAGCAGGGCGCCTCCCAAACGGACAACCGCCCTAAAACTACTAACCACAGACCAATCACAAAAAGCAAAACCAATCACTATTCAAAATCAAATTCATTTTCAATCATTAAAATCATGGAAACCAAAGTAAAAGAAAACGGCGCAGCCGTAAACAATCAAAAGCCAGCAGCAAAAGATGCTGCATTTATCAACGGCAACCCGGTAAACAAAGAAGCAGTAAAACCAGAGGCAGCGAAACCCGGGGAAGCTAAAAAGGAGGGTGTGCACGAACAATCACAGCAACCACTACCACCAAAAGCGGAAAGCGGACAACCCAACGCCGGACAGCCGAAGGCAACGGAACAACCAAAAGTAGAACAACCAAAAGCTGAACCAGCAAAAGCAGAAACCAAACCGGCAAAACCGGCACTAAACCTGGAGGGTACTTTAAAGCTGGTGGAAGAACTGCACCGCCGGAAAATCCAAAGGGACAAGCTGCTGGACACCATTAACACTTTGGAAGCTTTTGAAGTGGCGCAAATCGAAGATGGCGACGAGACGGACGGCAACAACTTTCAGGGCTGTACTTTAACGATCGAGGACGACAGCCGGAGGAAGTTTATCACCAAAAACCCGGTCATCATCTGGTCGGTAAGCCAGTATGTGAACAGCCTTTGTGTTGAAAAACTATCAGAAATAGAGGCAGGGATTACTTTGCCTGCATAAGTGGTAGTAACCAATAGCAATACTTCTAATAGCAATGCTTCCTGTACTGCAAGTACAGGAAGCATTATTAACCCTTAGTCAACTTCTTAAACAAATAACTTTTCAAATATCAATAGGCACATGTTAGAACTATTTATCGAACTGACCGACCAAATATTTTGGGACGGTTACGCAGAACAGTTGGCAGGGGAAAGCCCTGCAATATTCCAGCAAGAGTTAAACGACTTTTTAGATAACTATATCAAAGGCAGTTAATAACAACCAACAACTAAGCAAATGAAAGACACCATTTTTTTATTCTTTAAAGTAGTGATCGAGACCAGCCATACCTCCATCCGCGATGCCGTCAAAGAACTGGAAACAGAAACAACCTATTTTATAGGCAGCACTAAAAATGTGCAGGTACTCGAAACAGAGATCATCAAACTCAATACCGACCATTTGGACGATGGCGAACTGAACTAAGCGGACAGGATTACTTAAAAAACAATTTAAAATCAATAATAAATCAATCTTAAACAATCATTCTATATAACACTTTTTAATTATCTAATTTTTAAGATGTTACAAATGATAATTCTTCTGGTTTAACATTAAGTTGCCTTATCTTCCGTTGTAGGTTTTTACTTGGTTGTTTCTGACCTTAATCAAGTATTCATGCTGTACCAATGGTTGATAGGGCTGCTTATTAGTTAGCATATTCCAAATAATCACCGCAAGCTTCCTTGCAGTAGCAGTAATAGCACCTATACGGCTTTTACGGTATTCTATCCGTTTGAAAAATTGGTGCAAGGCACTTGGCTTAACCATGTTTCCAATTGCATTTGCAGCATGTCGTAAAGCATCTGCCAAACGATTTTTAGCTTTAAATGTACGTGAAGAAATTATTTTACCACCGGATATTTTATTGTTTGGCGAGAGATGTAGCCAGCTTGCAAAATGCTTAGCCGTCGGAAAAACACCCATGTCTATCCCTGTTTCAGAAAGGATGGCCATAATGGTACTACGGCCCACACCTTCAATTGCACCAAGATCTACAGCGCCGCTCATTTGAAAAGTTAATTCTTGTAAGTTGAAATCAGGATCGTTTTTTTTAAGCCGTCTAACTTTCCCAGTATATTTCGCACGTTGTTCGCCATCTATTTTTTCCATTTCTTCAACTCTTTGATTGAGTATATTTTCTATTTCTTTATCGCATTCGCTTATTTTGGCATGCAGGTATTTGTACAAATCATAGCTTTGCTTTAGTTCAAAAACATATTCGTGCCGCCAATCGCCTGTAAGGGCTTCCGCAATCTCATCTTCGCTTTTACTTACCCGCCAATGTGCTAATGAAGCTAATTTTCGCGGATCGGTTTCGCCTGCAATAATAGCCTCAATAATAGCCCTGCCTGATTGACCGACTATATCTCTGATGGCTACATCTAATCTTATATTGCTAAGACGAAGTGCCTTTTGCATTTTTTTAATGTAATCAGCAGCATTTTCAAGTAAATTTTGCCGATGACGACAGTACTGTCTTAGCTTTTCGGTAAACAGATCGGGTATAAAACTACCCTCCAACAAGCCAAGCGTATGTAATTTCTGTATCCATTGACAGTCCTGAACATCAGTTTTACGTCCTTTTACGTTTTTAGTAAATTTGCCATTGACCATGATAGGGTTTAAACCAAAATTTTGTAATAGGACAAACAAAGCTTGCCAATAATTTCCTGTACTTTCCAAGGCAACGGTAGTAATACCTTTCTCTTTTAGCCAAAGACATAGCTCCTTTAGATTTGAAGTGTAGCAATGAAATTCGCGCACATCTTCAGCCCGCTGTCCGATGGCAACAAAGTGGGATTTGCTGCCTACATCGATACCTGCCGCATTGGCATTGACGATTGTCATCTTTTGATTGTTCTTTGGTTTTTTCATATAATTAGGTTTAAAACAATCATCCACAGGTTGTATATCATAATCTAAATTATTCTATACGGGATACCTGCTTTGATACAGGCTCACCAATCATTGTTCCAATCGTTTTGCTTGTTGAAGGCAAAACTTTTTACAACCCAACCAGAATGGCACACGAACTTTTAAAGTATCAATGATTATTACGGTCTTAGAGGAGATTGTATAACAAAGGTATGTGTTATGTGGGCTTTGTTACTGGTTGCCCTGTTGTGTGAATGGCACACAACATTAATTATAACGGGCAGACAGGCAAACACAGCTTCTTTTCAGTGGGAGAAAAAGCCTGGCACGGGTTAGGGCAAACCATTAGTGATTACCCGACGAGTGCAGAAGCAATCATACATGCAGGGCTAAACTATGAGGTAGAAAAACGCCCTTTGTTTACTTATGATAGCGAAAACCACAACGGTAACCCTGATACCGCTATCATCATCCCGGAAATAGAAGTCCCTAACTATTATGCTACCATCCGCACCGATACAGAGCAGGTTTTGGGCATTGTTGGTAATGATTACCAGATTGTACAAAATGTAAACGCTTTTTCGTTTTTTGATGCTATAGTAGGAAGCAGAAAGGGTATCCTGTACGAAACGGCAGGCGCATTAGGCAAAGGGGAACGTATTTTTATTACGGCTAAACTGCCCGATCATATCAAAGTGGGCAGGGATGACCTGATCGGGCAGTATTTGTTCCTGACTACTTCCCATGACGGTTCAGGTAGCATCACCATCGCTTTTACCCCTGTTCGGGTTGTTTGCCAGAACACTTTAAATGCAGCATTAAAAAACAGCAGCAACTCGATTAAGATACGTCATACGGCATCTGCTGTAGAAAAGCTGAAAGGGGCGCAGGAGATACTGGGCAGGTCAATGTTGTTAGCTGTAGAACTGGAAGCGGTTTACAACCGATGGGCAAGGGTCAAAATAACAGACCGGGAAGTAAAACGGCTCATACAAATGGCAATGGTGCCCAATAAAGAAGTATTGGAAAACCTGGAAAACGGAAGGCAGGAAGAACTTTCCGCCAATTATAACAATATGGTCGGTTCTGTGATGGAATATGCCTTGACAAGTCCTACCCAGCAAGAAGCTACTACCAAAGGCACTTTGTTTGGCGCTTATAATGCCGTTACCGGCTACTTTCAAAACGTAAGGAATTACAAGGACGGTGAAGCCAAGTTTAAGTCCATCATGTACGGGACAGGGTTGCACAAATCACAGGCTGCTTTTGACCTTTGTGCAGGATTTGCAAAACATGGCAATAGCTCGTTATTGTTAAACTAATACTGATTTTTTTAGGGGGTAATGCCCCCTAAAAATTTTCCTTTTAAGTGCTTATTAAGTATTAATATAAAGTTTCCAACAAAGTCGATTTTTGGATTACTACGCTAAATACTTTATTGGAAGTATTTTTAAGGCTGCTGTATGAGTTGGTTCATATTAACAGGCTGAGACTTAATTGCGGAGACATCAGCTGTCGTTAGTTGTATAGTTGGTACTAAATAAGTATACCACCCTACCGATTGATACAAGCGATAGTCTTCGTGTTTTACTTGTCTTACAAGATTCATTATGTTAAGTAGGAGAAATAAAACAGAAAAATCTTCTTTTGTGGTTAGGGCATCTATCTCCTTTATATTGGATGTGAAATCCCTTTGGTGAAATTTTTCGTAAGTAAAACTTCTAACCCATACAATAAAAATAACTAATGAAAAAAACCTCACTTTTGTATGCGGCAGCATTTAGTTTGCTAATTGCTGCCGGATGTAAAAAAGAAAAAAGCACTGGCATTATGCCATCAGGACCAAAACCTGCCTGGGGACAGGACATTAAACCTGAAATGCAGGTCGTAATTGAAAAGCTGGCTAGTTTTGGCGATACCCCGCTCCCTCAGCTTACTGCTGTTCAGGCCCGTAAAAATCATACTGCTACCGATGCTGTAATGGCTGTAATGAAGGATTATCATATCACAGCCCCTGTTTTTAATGTAGATACTGTGGGTAAAGAAATTCCGGTAACTGGCAGCACTGTACATGTACGCATTTATACGCCAAAAGGTATTACCAGTAACTTACCTGTCATTGTTTACTATCATGGTGGTGGCTTTGTTATTGCCAATATTGATGTTTATGATACTTCTGCCAAATTACTTTCTGCTAATACAGGCGCGATAGTCGTGTCGGTCGCTTACAGGTTAGCACCTGAAAACAAGTTCCCTACCGCTCATAACGACGCTTTCGATGCTTATAAATGGGTTGCCCAAAATGCCGCTTCTATCAGAGGTGATGTGAACAAACTGGCCCTTGCAGGTGAAAGCGCAGGCGGGAACCTGGCCGTAGCTACTGCAATTAAAGCTCGTGATCAAAGCGTTAAGGCACCCGTTGCTATATTGAGCATTTACCCGATTGCAGGTGCTGATACCAACACGGAATCTTATATCAAGTATGCTGATGCAAAACCACTTGATAAGCCCAGCCTGTTATGGTTTACTGCAAATTATACCAATACACCCGCTGAGGCTATGGACCCCCGTTTGAATTTGGTAGCAGCTAACCTAACGGGACTGCCTCAGGTTACCATTATCAATGCCGAACTTGACCCACTTCAGACAGAAGGCGGCCAACTGGCTGACAAGCTAAAAGCTGCCGGCGTATCTGTAGAACGTAAAGTATATACTGGTGTAACACATGAATTTTTTGGTATGGGTGCAGTTGTACCAGATGCTAAAGATGCCGAAGACTACGCGGTAAGCAGGCTTAAAGCTGCTTTCAAGTAGTCATAAACTTTAGTTAAAAAGTCAAACAACGTATATTACCTCCTTTCCTGTTCTTTCGTAAATAAGGAATATAGATTATTATAAAAGCCTTTAGACCATAAATGTCTAAAGGCTTTTTTATTAAGTTAATCTAAAGCTCATAGAAAGTAAACTGAATAAACCACTACCATTAGAAACCAGCAAAAAGAGAAGAATTAATCTTGCAAATTCTTTTCTCCCCCTTTGGGTCATGCTCACATATTGATATGAGTACCCCCACAACCCATTCGCTAACAGCATTCCCCTCTCCCCTTTTGTGGCTTACCGGCCCGGTGTTTTGGTGTTTATGGTGGACAGATTTAACCGAACATAATCATAGTTATAGGACAAGACAAGTATCTGTGATTACCATGATTTTGGTATCTTTTCCTTATCCTCTCATTTCCAAAGGAGACAAAGAAGTCTGCTTTTTGAAGAAATTGGAAAAGTGCGATAGCTGCTCAAAGCCCAAACCATAAGCAATTTCCGAGATATTCCAGTCGGTTTGTTTCAGCAGGATCTTAGCTTCCTGTATCAGCCGGGCGATGATATGCTCGGTGGTGGTTTTGCCGGTATTTTCTTTTTAAACCTTGTTAAGGTAATTATTGTGAATGGCCAGCCGGTCGGCATAATCTTTGGTGATGCGCAGGCTGATCCGCTGATCGGGTAAGACTACCAGAAACTGTCTTTCCAGCATTCAGGGACCTTTTATCCAAGTTAGTGGTTAACTTTTAAAGATTGATCTTTTCACATTTTGATAATCAATGTAATAAAGTACTTTGATGGAAAAGTTATTGTTTTGCGGTTGTTTAAAAGTGTTGAACAAATTGTA
>JAABUQ010006347.1_pt1 | contig 18005 bp, 13 predicted proteins | sample 5560001 | NCBI WGS metagenome assembly JAABUQ01 (sample SAMN10711888, study PRJNA513371) | rock metagenome | isolation source: Antarctica rocks | place: Antarctica: Victoria Land, Finger Mt nord | collected 2015-12-18
AGCCCGGGCGGATGCTGTTTGTGGAAATCGGTGCGGTTCTGAAACTCGCGTCCGAAGGCGATGATTCTGTTTTCAGAGAATGGAGGCCCGACGATTTGCAGGCCGATGGGGAGGCCGTTCACATAACCGCAAGGAATGGTGAGCGCGGGCAGGCCGCAGAGATTGCCCGCCTGCACGAGGCCGGCGCCTACACCTTTCCGATCGGGGCGCTTGGACGGGGTTTCATTGAAGGGCTGGTCGGCTCGGTCGGGGAGACTGAAGCGAGTGGGCGCGACCAGAAGATCGGCATTGCTGGCGAAGAGCTGGTGGAAGGCGGTGCGAACCTGGGCGCGCACGCGCATGGCTTTGAGGTAATCGAGCGCGGAGTAGTTCATGGACGCTTTAAGCCCGTCGATTTGGCTTTGGTCGGCGAGTTGATCGACGCGGCCGCTGCGAATGAATTGCTCAAAGATGGAGACGGCTTCGGAATCAATGATGGCGCCGATGGCTGGGCCGTAAGGGAAGTCGGGGATTTGCATCTCGACCATCTGAGCGCCAATGGACTTGACGGCGGAGAGAGCGGCGGCAAAGGCAGGCCGCATGGGCGCATCGGGCCATTCGGCAAAGTCGATTTCGGCATAGCCGATTTTGAGGGTGGCGAACGGGCGATGATACTGCGGGACGTAATAAAAGCTCTTGTGCGCGGAGCCGGGATCGTTATCGTCGGCGCCGGCGATGCCGTGCAGGACCAGGGCGCAATCGTCGGCACAGCGCGCGAGAACACCGATCTTGTCGAGCGTCCAAGAAAGCGCCATGGCGCCGTGGCGGCTGACGAGTCCGTAGGTGGGCCGGAGGCCGGTGACGCCGCAAAAGTTTGCCGGCGTCAAGATGGAGCCCGAGGTTTCCGAGCCCAGGGCATAGGGCACTAAGCCAGCGGCGACGGCGGCACCGGAGCCGCTGGAAGATCCACCGGACCAATACTGCTTGTTCCACGGATTGAGTCCGGGACCTTGCAGCGATGCAGAGGCGGAACTGTATCCGCCGCCGCCGGCGAGTTCGACCATGGACAGCTTGCCGATGAGGATGGCCCTCTCGCCAGTGAGGCGTTGAACCACGGTGGCGTCGTAATCAAAGACTTGATCGGCGAAGGGCTTCGCGCCCCAGGTGGTGGGGAACTTGGCGACGGCTATGAGATCTTTGACGGCGTAGGGAACGCCTTGCAGCGGGGTGCGGAAGCGTTCGCGTTTCAGCTCGTCATCGACATCTTTGGCGGCTTTATGGCCTCCCTTCCGGAGGGACAGGGCGAGCGCGTTGTACTCGGGGCCGAACTTCTCCAGGCGTTTGCCAAAGAACTTCGTCAACTCGACGGAGGAGATCTCTCTCGCTCGCAGGGCGGCGCTGAGTTCGGTGATGGTGGCGAAGGGAAGCGACGCTTCGTCGAGCTTGGTCTTGGGTTTCTTCATGAGCCCTTACGGACGGAAAGCAAAGGCGGGCTCTAGGTCCATGGGGACTTCTATTTTGGCCAGGCGCTCGCTGGTCTGGCGCACATCGGCATACGCCTTTTGAAGCTTCTGCTCCGGCGTAGCGGAAGCCGGCGCGGGAGTGGGAGAACCTTGCGGGGGTATTTTCGAAGTCGCTTGCGCGGTGAGAGGCGGAGCGCCCATCACTGCCGTCACTGTGGCGGTTAGGCCGGCAGTCCACTCGCGGCGGGTCAGGCGCGTTGAAGGTGCGGGGCGTGAACTCATGGGCACATTATAGAGGGAGTGTTGTGATCAGCCGCATTTCGGAGTGCCACTTCCAGGCGTAGTATAGCGCCGGGTAGACGGCCAGCTCGAGTAAGAAAGATGTCAGGATTCCGCCCACCATGGGAGCGGCGATTCGCTTCATGACGTCCGCGCCCGGTCCGATGGCCCACATGACAGGCATGAGTCCCGCGAACATTGCCAGTACGGTCATGAATTTCGGACGGATGCGTCTGGCGGCGCCTTCGACGACCGCTTCTTCCAAGTCGTTTCCGGTGTGCATCGCCCCGAGGCGCCGCCGTTCTTCGAAAGCAAGATCGAGATACAACAGCATGAAGACGCCGGTTCCAGCGTCCACGCCCGCCAGTGCAACCAAGCCCACCCACACGGCCGCGCTCACGTTGTAGCCCAGCAGGGATAACAGCCAGATGGCGCCCACTGCCGAGAACGGTATGGCGAGTAATATGATTGCCGTTTTGGATAGGGACCGGGTGTTCCAGTACAGGAGTAAAACGATGACAGCGAGAGTGAGCGGCACTACGAGCTTCAGGCGTTCGCTGACGCGTGTCATGGCTTCGTATTGGCCGCTCCAGGTCATTGCGTAGCCGGGCTGAAGTTTCACTTGTTGCGAGACAGCGCGCCGCGCTTCGCTCAAGTACCCGCCCAGGTCGCGGCCGGCCACGTCGGCATAGACGTAACCGGCGAGCAGTCCATTGTCATTGCGCAGCATGGAAGGCCCGGTGGTGAGGCGGATGGAGGCGAGGTCGCCAAGAAACACCTGCCGGTGCGTGCTCTCGATGGGGACGGCGATGCGGTTGAGCGCGTCGACACTCGATCGAAAGTCGCGCGCGTAGCGAACGCTGACGCCGTAACGCTCGGGGCCGTTAACGATCGTGCTGATTTCGTCGCCGCCGACCGCGCTCGAGATGATCGGGTCCACGTCCTCCACTGTGAGGCCGTAGCGAGCGAGCTCGTCGCGCTTTAGATCGACGTCCAGAAAGTAGCCGGAGCCCGTGCGCTCCGCAAAGGCGCTGCGGGTTCCCGGAACGCCGCGCAGTACGCTTTCGACTTGCTCACCGATTTCTTGTATGACTTTCGGATCGGGCCCACTCACTTTGACGCCAATGGGTGTGCGGATGCCTGTGTTCTGCATTTCGATGCGGTTGCGAATCGGCATGGTCCAAGCGTTGGAGACGCCCGGCACTTGGAGCGCGTCATTCATGCGCCGCACCAGCTCTTCCGTTGAGCCATGATCCGCGGTGATGTGCCGCAGCCAAGGTTTGAACGGAGAAGGCCAGCCGCTATACCAAGTAGGCCGCCGCGGCCACGCGTCTTGGGGCTTCAGCAGAATTACTGTTTCAGCCATGGACGGGGGCGCCGGATCAGTGGCGGTGCCGGCTCGCCCGACCTTGCCAGTCACTCGCGCCACTTCGGGAAAAGACATCAAAATGCGATCTTGTGCCTGTAGCAAGCGGCGGGCCTCGGGCAGCGAGATGCCGGGCATGGTGGTCGGCATAAACAGGAGCGAGCCTTCGTCGAGGGGTGGCATGAACTCCGAACCCAAACGCAGGTACACGGGAATTGTGAGCAGGACGAGGGCGACCGCGCCGCCGATGGTGGCCCAACGCCAGCGAACGGTCCACCTGACGACGGGCGCATAGATCTTAATGAGCAGGCGTGTTACGGGGTGCCGTTCTTCGGCATAGTATTTGCCGACGGCCATTGCGCTGGCCACTCGAGAGAGCCAGCGCGGATGAAACGTGAAGGCTCTTGTGCGCGTAAACAGGAGGCGCAGAGCCGGATCGAGAGTGATGGTCAAGAGAGCCGCCACAAAAATGCAGAAGGTCTTGGTTAAGGCGAGCGGTCGAAACAGTTTGCCCTCTTCGGATCCGAGCGCAAGGACGGGTAGGAAAGCGACGGCCATCACCAGCAAGGAAAAGAAACTTGGCCGGGCAACTTCTTGGATGGCGTTTATGACGATAATGCGGAACTCGCCGGGTTGGCCGTGCCGCTGCCAATCCGCGATTCTTTTATAGGTCTGCTCAATCACCACGATGGAAGCGTCGACCATGGCGCCGATGGCGATGGCGATGCCGCCTAGTGACATCATGTCGGCCGTCATGCCGGTGAGATACATGGGAAAGAAGGCGATGGCGACAGCGGTGGGAATGGTGAGGATAGGAATGATGGCGCTCGGCACATGCCACAGAAGGACCAGAATGACGATGGCCACAATCAGCAGTTCCGTCCATAAGGTCGATTTCAGATTCGCGATGGTTCCGCGAATCAACTGGGAGCGGTCGTAGCTAGGGACGATTTTCACGCCGGGAGGAAGACCGGGCGCAATGTCTTTTAGCTTTGTCTTGACACGTTCAATGGTGCGTAGCGCATTGTCACCCTGACGCATGATCACGATGCCGGAGACCGCTTCGCCTTTACCGTCGAGGTCCGCGGCGCCTCTGCGCAGTGCCGGGCCAAGAACGACGACAGCGACATCCGCGACGCGGATTGGCGATCCATCGGGGCTGGTTCCGAGCGAGACGCTCCTCAGATCGTCGGCGCCTTTCGCATATCCACTGAGGCGCACCATGTATTCGCGGCCACTGAACTCAAGGAGGCGGCCGCCCGCCGCGTGACTGCCGGCGCGCACGGCGGCCACGACTTTTGCTACCGAGACATTGAATTGCGCCAAGCGGCTTGGGTCGAGGTTGATCTGATACTCGCGGACGAAGCCTCCGAGCGGCGCGACTTCGGCGACGCCGCGAACGGACTGCAGGTGATAGCGCAGATACCAGTCTTGAAGGGCTCGCAGATCGGCAAGGTTGCGGCCGCCGGTGGTGTCCATGAGCGAGTACTGGAATACCCAGCCGAGGCCCGTCGCGTCAGGGCCGAGTTCCGTTTTTACGCCCGCCGGAATGCGCGATGAGACACCCGCCAGATATTCGAGAGTGCGCGAGCGCGCCCAGTAGAGATCGGAACCCTCTTCGAAAACGACGTAGACATAGGAGGCGCCGAAATCGGAGATCCCTCGAACGTCCTTTACTTTTGGCGCGCCGAGCAAGGCGGTGACGATCGGGTACGTCACCTGATCTTCGATATCGCCGGGACTGCGATCCCACTGAGAGTAGATAATGACCTGTGTCTCGCTGAGGTCGGGGATGGCATCGAGCGGGATGTTCTGGAGCGACCAGCGGCCTAGAAAAACCGCGGCGACCGTGAACAACAGCACGTGAAGCGGATGGCGTGCCGACCAGTCGACGACACGGTGAATCATGGCTTACTGCGTCATGCGCAACTGGGCTTCGGAATCCAGCAAGAAGTTGCCGGAACTGACTACCCGGTCTCCTGGCTTCAATCCGGAGACGATTTCGATCCGGTCACCCCATTGCGCGCCTGCGCGTACGCGTTGAGACCTGATAGCGCCGCTGCCCAAAGCAACAAACACGGTTTGACTCCGGCCATCGTCGATGACGGCTTCGCGCGGCACGGTCAGCATCTTCCGGCCGCCGCTATGCAATTCGATATCGCCCGACATCTCCGGGCGAAGCGCTTGGCCCGGATTGTCGAAGACGAAGCGTACTTTGACGGCGTGAGTATCCCCATCGAACTCGGGAAGAATGGCGTCCAGTTTGCCTTGAAATTGACGGCCGGGTAAATAAGGGACGGTGAGCCTCGCGCTTTGACCGGGCCGAAAGCTGGCTGCGTCGCCGGCGGGAAAATCAGCCGCGACCCACACGGTGGAGAGCTCGGCAATGGTCATGAGCGGTTCCATGGTGAGTTTCTGGTGGAGAGCCGCGTTGAATTCAACGATGACGCCGGCGATGGGGGCGAAGAGCGGCAAGCTTGAGAGCGTCTGGTGCGCTCGTGATACTGCCTCGATTTGATCGTCAGTGAATCCGAGCATCTCCAGATTCAGGCGCGCCAAGCGTAGCGTTTCAGCGTCGGCAATCCTCTTTTGGGTCGGGTCCACGCCAGGAGTTAATTGGCCCATGCCCGTTGCTTCCATAGCCGCCTGCAGGAATTGCATCTGCGGCATGGCGTAGGCACGGCGATTATAGATTGTCAGCAGCGGCTGACCTTGCTTCACGCTTTCCCCGACGGTAGCTATGTCGAGATGATCGATGAAGCCATCGAGCTTGGTTTGCACTCGAGCCAATTTCGTCTGGTTCAAGCCGATTCTTGCGACGGCTCGGAGAGCTCGGGAGGATGGCGTGTATTCGGCGATGCTGAATTCCATGCCCATGACTTGCTGTTGTTGAGGAGTGACGCGCAGTGCTGAACTAGATGCATCTGCGCCGGAGGGAGATGCTTCGAGCGAGTCCGCATAGACCGGCTGGAAAGGCATATGGCAGCAGGGAGTGGTTCCAGGTGCGTCGGACCGGTTCGCAGGATGCATGGGACAGCGGTAGTAGAGGATTCGGCGTGTGGTGGTGGCGGAGACTACGGAGGTGTTCCCGAGCCAGTGGGAATAGCCGAAACCGCAGAGAAATGCTACGGCGACGAGGAGTAGCGATGAGATTTTGCGGTTCATACGGATGAATTGAGGGCAGCGTGAACTGCCCTCAATCAAACGGCCCCAGTAGACTATTTGGTTACTCTGATGATCGCCATCATGCCTTGGTCTTCGTGGTTCAGGATGTGGCAATGGTATACGAAGTCACCAATGTCAGGTCCACGAAAATCCATAAGAAGGGTGGCGCTTGGATACGGCCCGGAACCGGTCCATCCCGGAATATGGACGGTGTCGAGCATTTGTATGTCGTCAAAAGGAACCGGCGCACCGTTGCGGCCCACGAGGAGGAAATGAATTTGGTGGATGTGAAACTCGTGAGCTTCCAAGCTCCGGTTCTGGACGGTCCAGGATTCGACCGAACCTTGCTTGGTAGTAATCGCCGGAGGATTATTCGGGTTGAAGAGCTTCGGCGTTTGGCCTTCCACGGTAATGAAAAACTGTTGGTTGGGGTTGTCTTCGGAGAAGTACAAGGTCCGAGATGCAAAGATGGGCGCGGTGTTCAGTCCCGCAAAGCGATTCCCTACGGCGCCCGGCGCGGAGTCGTCCACTATTTTGCTAGAGACCGGCAAAAGCGCATGCGTGTTAAGCGACATCAGAGGCCGGGTGGGATCGTTATCGCCCTGGGACCCAGTGTCTACTTTCAGGGTGTAAAGCGTGGCGTTCTTTACCGTGGAGGAAGGGCCGGTCACAATAAACTCCGCGCGGCCCGCAGTGGGGATCAGAATGTCTGTTCTGGGTACGATCTGACCCTGTATGTTGCCGTCCAGGGAGCCGGTGGGCACGCCGTCAAGCGCGACCACTTGCAATGTTTGGGGAACGCCATCATATTGCAATTGGATGTCGACGATGGTATTGGCCGAGGAGTTGGAGACTCGCCAGAACTGCTTTTGACCGGGGCTTATGTTTAAAACGGCCGGCTTGTACACCGGGTAATTGATGGGAACGTAGTTTACTGAGACATCCCAGGCCGGCACATTCGGGCCCGTAATCCCTGCAGGCACTACCTGATCCCGGATCACGAAAACCTTCTGGGGCAGACCGGCTACGGCGGGCTGTATGTTGGACATGCCGCGGACCACGATGGCACCCGAAGCGCCGCCTAGCAGGGCCGCCTCGGCCAGACCGTGTACATGGGGGTGATACCAGTAAAGACCGGGTGGCTCGTCGGCTGGGAACACGAGAGTGTAGACGAACTGTTGCCCGGAGTTGATTAAGGTGCGAATGACCTGGTCCGCGCCGCACGCCGGCGAAGTATTCGTTCCGTGATAGTGAATGTTTACCGAAGAGGCGTTTTGATTCGGCGCTCCGCACGCTACCGAAGCGTTAGTGGAAACTACCATGTTCGCGGCGGAAGTAGGAGTAAGAAGCTTATTTTCCACCTTCAGCACCAGGGTGTCGCCAGGACTTACATGAATGGTGGGCGACTCTTTCCCGTCGGGCGTTGTAAAGCAGTACAGCGTCCGTCCGGCGGAGTCTTTGGCGGTGTTGTAGGCCAGGTTTACCATTAACGATCCGTTCGCGCTATATAAATCCGGCGGTTGACGAACCGTGCTTCCTTCCGTGAAGCGCGGACAGGGATTGCTTAAGGTTGCGAGGGCGCCATTTGCCGTCGTTTGCCCAAAGCAGATTGGGGAAAGGGCAACGAAGAGCAACGCGGGGACGAGCGTAGAACCAGGTATGGTCAGTTTCATGGATCCTCCTGTACGGTGGGCGGTCACCGAAGCTTGTACCCGCTCCGGCTCCGCTGGGGTGTTTTTTTTAAATCCTAGACAGAGGTACCGAGGCTCAATTTTCGAGAGAGAGCGAACGGCATAATGCCAGGAGTTACCCGTCGTGGATTTCGCGACTAGGGTTTACCTGATAGTATGTTTTAGCTAACCGTGTGTCTACCCGTAATACCCCTGTCTATCTCTCATTATTTAGAGCGTTCCTTAGAACTACCTAGTAATTAGTCCCCAGTGATGTGTAGAGCAGCGCCACGCCGCTTGCTCACGCGCGCGGTTCCGTAGGCTTCGAATGACCGCGACTGTTGCGGTCCTTCGAAGCCTGCTGCTTTCTGGGCTGCCCACTTCTGGTACGCTGAGATTTACGGGATTGCGTCCTGCATCCCTGGTGGTGTTTTCAATGGAATCTGTTAATAACGCTGGTATTGCGACCGAAGAAGTACAGCCGCAGAACGAACGGGGGGCTGACGTAGGGGAGCCCGAAGATGCCGTTCGCATGCGGGAATCTTCCTCGGTTCGAGAATCGGCCGAACGGGATCGTTTGGTCAGGGAAAAGGCGGAGCTGCAAGACCTATTGCAGCGCCGGCAAGCTGAATTTGACAATTACCGGCGCCGGAACGAGCGCGAACGCGGCGATCTGTTCGAGTTCGCGGCGATGGATGCCGTGAAAGCTCTGCTGCCCGTGCTGGACGATTTCGAGCGGGCGGTGAAAGTAGAGAGCGCCGATAAGGAATACGCGCGCGGCATGGAGTTGATCTATGGGCGGCTGTTTGAATCACTAAAGAAGCTGGGACTGGAGCCCATTGCCTCCGACGCTCCGCTATTCAATCCGCACATTCACCACGCGGTGGAGATGGTGGATACAAAGGACCACGCCGACCAGACGATCCTGGACGAATTTCAACGCGGATATTACTTCAAGGGGCGGCTGCTTCGTCCCGCCATGGTGAAGGTCGCGGTTAATCGGTGAGGGCTTTGGAGAACGGGCGGAACGTACGATGAGTGTCGCCAAACGGGACTATTACGAAATATTAAGCGTGACGCGGGACTGCGATGACGGGGTGCTGAAGACCTCTTACCGCAAGCTGGCGCTGCAGTATCACCCGGACCGCAACCCGGATAACCGGGAGGCGGAAGAGCGCTTTAAGGAGGCCGCGGAAGCGTACGCGATCCTGAGCGATCCGCAGAAGCGCGCGGCCTACGACCGCTTTGGACACCAGGGCGTCAACGGAGCGGGACAGGCGGGCTTCGACGAGACTTCGTTTGCCGATTTCGGAGACATACTCGGCGATCTCTTCGGGTTGGGAAACATCTTCGGAGGCGGCGGACGGCAGCGTTCTCGGGTGCAGCGTGGCGAAGACATCCGCTACGATCTGGAAATCAGCTTTGAAGACTCGATGCGCGGCTTGTCAGCCGATCTGCAAATTCCGCGCATGGAAGCGTGCTCGAAGTGTCAGGGTACGGGGGCCGATCCGAGCGTTGGTTTAGTCACTTGCGCGGCTTGCCACGGGCGCGGCGAGATTCTGTATCAGCAAAGTTTTCTCTCCATTCGAAAGACGTGCCCGACTTGCGGCGGCCGCGGCAAAGTGATTCGTCAGGTATGCCCCCAATGCCGCGGGGAAGGCTTCAGCCGGGTAGAAAAAAAGCTGAAGGTCAATATTCCCGCCGGCGTGGATAACGGCACGCGCTTGCGGCTCAGCGCCGAGGGCAATCCCGGTCCGGGCAATAGCCAGCCTGGCGACTTATACGTTGTGATCAAGGTGGCGGAGCATGCGATTTTTGAGCGCCGCGAGTACGATCTGCATTGCACTCTTCCGGTGAACGTTGCGCAAGCGGCGCTGGGGGCGGAGATCGAGATTGAGACGTTCGACGGCCAGCAGAAAATTCGTGTTCCCGAGGGGACGCAATCCGGAGCGCAGTTCAGATTGCGCAACCTGGGCGTGCCGCACCTGAACAGCCGCGCGCGGGGCGATCTTTTCGTCCACTTGGATGTGCAAGTGCCTCAAAAGCTTACGCGGGAACAGCGCAAGCTCTTCGAGCAGTTGAGCGAGATTTTGCCCGCCGAGAACATGCCGCACGAGAAGAGCGTGTTTGAGAAGGTGCGCGACTTCTTTGGTTGAAGTATTACCGGAGCTGACACATGCCACAAGATAACGGCAACGAACGCGACGCGTGGTTGGACGCTCTTGAAAAGCGACAAGCGGAATTCGATCGATGGCAGACAGCATTTGAGCGCGACCTCCAGCTACTGCTCACCGCTCAAGTGTTGCAAAAGGACGCCCTGGACCGGCACGAGTACGAAATGGCCGATCTGCGCGCGCACGGCAAACGGGTCGATGAACGGATCGACAAGCTGGGCGAACGCATTGAGCAGTTGGTGTCCGGAATCGGGGAATTCATTCGCCGATCCCCGGTGCGCGAATGAACTGCCCGCCGGCTATTTTGGCTTCGTACCGCTTTTGGAACTTGTTCCTGGCGTTGTAGATTTCGAAGCTGCCGTCCGCATACGCCGTTAACTTGAGATAAAAGCCCGTATCGGTTTCCGTCACATTGGCCAGGAACGGATCGGGCGCGTTGTGCTCGCTTCCTCCGGCATCCGCAAAATGCAGTTGCCAGATGTCCTCGAGTCCAGAGGACGATTTAACAGTGTCCCAGGCAGAGGGCGCGGCACCCTTTTTCGAGCCGTTGTCGAAGATCGCCACGCGCGGCGCGAGCGCATGGACCAGCGACGGGCTGTTGCTGAGATCCATTCCATGATGCGAGACCACCAGGATGTCCGCCCGGCCGAGCTTGTTTGCCGGACACATCAGCTCCAGCTCTTTGTTCCAGGTAAGATCGCCGAGGTCGACGATTTTCAGGGCTCCGAAGGTGAAGGCAATGCCGATGGAGCGGGCATTTTCGGTGGGATCGGTTTCTTTCGGCGCGACTCCTGAGCAGAACGGATTCGGCTGGCCGGCCCCGCCGAGAGCGGAACCAATGAGATTGCCGTCCGCGCCGACAACTACCGCTTCCAGATCTTTGAGCGGCAGCTTTTCGCCCGGCGTGGCGAGTAGGTGACGGGAAGCGGAGATGGCGGCCTGATATTCGCTGTAGAGGTGATTAGTGGCATTGCTGTCTTCGCGATTGGGACCGTGATCGATGAAGGTGCCGACGGGAATTTTGGCGACGAGCTGCGGCACCCCCCCGACATGATCCGCGTGGTAATGGGTGATAAGCACGTAATCGATTTTTTTGATTTTGGCGCGTTTTGCGATGGCGGCGATGCGGTTGGCGTCGCGATAGGCGTTATAGCCCCAGCCGGTGTCGATGAGAAGAGACTGGCCGGCGGGCGTGACGAAGAGAGTGGCCTGGCCGCCTTCCACATCGACGAAAAAAATCTCCAGAGGTTTCCCGCTCGCCCTCACCGAAGAGGTACAGAGAAGAACCAGAAACCCAATGACGACGGCTCGCATGTGCCCTGATCGTAGCAAAAGCAGTGCGCTTTGAGCAGTGTTCCACAGCCGGGGGCTTATCACCCCTAAAACGTGCTATTAGAAGGGCCCCTTGGGATCGATATAGGTTGTAGTCGATACACGGCGAGGCGTGCGCAAAGCCGGAACGCACGCTCGTTTTACGAGTGCATGTATCGACAGCCAAAGCAGGCGAAAGATTTAGACGACGGGAGCTTCTATGTCGACAAGCGTAGCTGTACCGATTGAGGGCAGCAACATTCCGCCACTGCGGAACGAGCGGGCAGGGAAGTATCTCACCTTCCACCTGGGGACGGAGGAGTTCGGGATCCAGGTGCTCAAGATTCGGGAAATCATGGGCATTCAAGAGATCACGATGGTGCCGCAGACGCCCGGCTGGATGAAAGGCGTGATTAATCTGCGCGGCAAAGTCATCCCCGTCATTGACCTGCGGCAGAAGTTTGGCATGCCGGCCGTTCCCTATAACCAACGCACCTGCATCATTGTCGCCCAAGTGGAAATCGGGAGCGAGCAGATCCTGATGGGCCTGGTGGTGGACGAAGTGTCGGAAGTGGTCAATATCGCGGCAAGCGAGATAGAGGATGCCCCTTCGTTCGGCTCGAACGTGCCGACTCCTTACATTCTGGGAATGGCGAAGCAGAAGGGCAAGGTCAAAATTTTGCTGGATATCGACCGGGCTTTAAGTAGCGGGGAGTTGGACAGCGTGCAGGGCTCGCTGCAGTAAAGGACAGCTTATGAAGAACATGACCATCGGGAAAAAAATTGCTGGTACGAGCGGCATTCTGCTCGCGCTGATGGCTCTTTTAGGCGTGATTTGCCTGGTCAGCGTCGGCAGGATCATGGCTTCCAGCCATTCGTTTTCCGACACCACCCTTCCGCTGCTCAGCGACATGCAGGCGATGACGGCGACCTCTGGGGATCAGAAAATCGCCATGTTGACGCATATGGCGTCAAGCCATGCGCAGCAGATGGCCGATGCCGAAGCAAAAATCAGCCAACAGGAGAGCGCGTTGCAGGAGAGCCTGAACAGGTTGGACAAGAAGATCGTGAATGAGTCCGATCGTCAGACGATCGATCAGTTCAAGGCCGGCCACCAACAGTTGCTTTCGATCTGGAGCAAAATCCTTCCGTTCAGCCGGGCGAGCAAGCACGAACAGGCGTTCGGCATTTGGACAAACGAAGCCATTCCCGTGGGCAGCGTGACGGCGCAGACGACGGCCCGGCTCATGGCGTCCATCAGTAACGAGGGCGCGAGCAACTCGAGAAGGCTGACGGAGGCGGCGGCGAGCGCTCGCTTCTGGTGCTGGCTGATTTTAATCGTTTCCGTCGTGACGGGAGGCTTGCTTTCGTTCTTCATCGTTACGGGCATTAACCGCGCTCTGAACGCGGCGGTGCAGGAACTGAGCCAGGGCGCCGAGCAGGTGGGAGCCGCGGCGACCGAGATCGCTTCTTCGAGTCAATCGCTGGCGCAGGGGACCTCCGAGCAGGCTGCTTCGCTCGAGGAGACCTCCGCGTCGAGCGAACAGATGACCTCCATGACGCGCAAGAACGCCGACAACTCCCAGCGATGCGCGAAGTTGATGGTGCTGGTGGATACGAGAGTGGCGACGGCGAACCAGACCTTGGAGCAGATGGTGACGTCCATGAAGGAAATCAACTCTTCGAGTGAAAAGATTTCGAAGATCATCAAGGTCATCGATGAGATCGCCTTTCAGACGAACATCCTGGCGTTGAATGCGGCCGTCGAAGCGGCGCGCGCCGGGGAAGCCGGCATGGGTTTCGCGGTGGTGGCCGATGAGGTCCGGAACCTGGCGCAACGGAGCGCTCAGGCGGCCAAAGATACCGCTGCCCTGATTGAAGAATCGATCTTCAGGTCGAATGAAGGCAGCACCAAGCTGACTCAAGTAGCGGAAGCCATCAGCACCATCACGGAAAGCACGAACCAGGTGAAGATCCTGGTGGACGAAGTCAACCTGGGCAGCCAGGAGCAGGCCCGCGGAGTGGAACAGATCTCGAAAGCCATTGTGCAGATCGAGCAGGTGACGCAACGCGCGGCGGCGAGTTCCGAAGAAACGGCCTCGGCCAGCGAGGAACTTTCGGCGCAAGTGGAAGCGATCCGCGCGATCGTTCAGCAACTCCACACTATGGTGCAAAGCTCCGATGGGATGGCGGTTGTCTACAAGCCGGAAAGGATGCGGAGCGTGGCGGAAAAGCCCCGCACGATGACCCGTAGCCTGAGCGCGCTGAAGTCGGCCACCGCTCCGGCGGCTTTAAAGCGGTCCGAACCCGCGCGTCAGCCGGCCTTCGCGACGGCGGGGCGGCCGGACAAAAACTCATTTCCGATGGACGACGATTTCAAAGAGTTTTAAGGAAGGCAGCGCCGCGGCTGAGGATTCCGCACTTACTCGCAGAACAGCTTGCGCCCGGCAAATTGATTTCTATGTCCTCTCAAGTTCTTGACGCGGAAAAGAAAGAGAAGCTCAACCAACAGACGGAACGCCTGGCGATGCTGCTGGTGACGGCAGATCTGTCGGGAAGCGACAGCCCGGAGACAATCGAGCAGCTTCGGGCGGCGGTGGAGGAGGTTTGGGAAACAGCTCGGTCGGCGGGTCTGGGCGAAGCGGTGCAAGTCGCCTCCGATCTGAAGACAAGGCTGGCAACGGCGCAGGCTGTCCCCGCCGGCAGCGCGGCGCTCGAGAACGAATTACAGAGCGGCATTACGAAGCTGCAAGCGGCTCTCGCTCAGGCCGGCTCGGCTCCGGAACAAGATACGTCCGCGGCCCCCACGGTTGAATCAGGGGGAGTGAGCCGCTCCTCCGCTGTCGCCGGTCCTCTTACCAGCAGCGCTCTGGCGCAAGATCCGGAACTGGTTGCCGATTTCCTGATGGAATCGCGGGAACACCTGTCCACGATCGAGAGTCAACTGTTGACGATGGAGCGCGACCCGGCGAACGCGGATGCACTCAACTCCATTTTTCGCGCCTTTCACACCATCAAGGGACTGGCGGGATTTCTCGAGTTCTCGCATGTGCAAGAGACCGCGCACGAAGTGGAAACACTTCTCGACAAAGCGCGCAATCTGGAGCTGGTGATCACGCCGCCGGTGGTGGACGTCATTCTCGAAGGCGCCGATCATCTGAAGACGTGGATGCAGTATATCGAGGCCGCGCTGGGCGGTGCGCCCCAGCCGGAGCCGGGCGACGCCGGTCCGCTGATCGAGCGCATTCGCCGCCATACAACGGGCGCGCAGCCTTCGCAAGCTCCGGAAGCGGCGACATCGGATCTGGCGCGACTATCGGGAGCGGTGGTGGTGGCGCCTCCGGCGCCTTCGAGCGCCGCGCCCGCGGCTTCGTCCGGCTCTACCGCGCCGGAGGGGGGCGAGCGCGCCGTCTCGGGAAATGCGGGCGAAGCGCGTTCCGTTAAGGTAGATACCGCCAAGCTCGATTACCTGGTCGATATGGTGGGCGAGATGGTGATCGCGCAGTCGCTGATTCGTCACGACCCGGACATGTCGCAGGTCAAGAGTCCTCGCCTGCTGCGGAACGTTTCGCAAGCGACGCGGATCACCGGGGAAGTGCAGAAGACGGCCATGGCAATGCGCATGCTTCCCATTGGGCAGGCGTTTCAGCGCATGAACCGCTTGGTGCGCGATCTGACCAGGAAGTCGGGCAAACAGGCCGAACTCGAGATTAGCGGCGAAGAGACGGAACTCGATCGAACCATTGTCGAGGAACTGGCGGATCCGCTGATGCACATGGTCCGCAATTCACTCGACCACGGCATCGAGCCGCCCGCGGAGAGAATGGCGGCCGGTAAGCCGGCCAAGGCGAAAGTCATCTTGCGGGCGTACCATCAGGGCGGCAACATTCTGATTGAAGTCGGCGACGATGGACGCGGCCTTCCGCGGGAGAAGATCCTCCAAAAGGCCAAAGAGAAGAAGCTCATCGAGAATGGCGATCACATGGCCGATAGCGACGTGTTCGCTCTGATCTTCGAGCCCGGTTTCTCCACCGCCGACCAGGTCACGGACATTTCCGGACGGGGCGTGGGGATGGACGTGGTGAAGAAGCAGATTCAGAAACTGCGCGGCCGCATCGACATTCAATCGGTTCGCGGCCAAGGCACCACTTTTTTCCTGAAGCTGCCGCTTACGCTGGCGATTATCGACGGCTTGGTCGTGGGCGTGGGGCAGGAGCGCTATATTCTCCCGATCTTCGCGGTCCACGAAAGTTTGCGCCCGACTGGAGAGATGGTCTCCAGTTTGCCGAACGGATCGGAGGTGGCGCTGATACGCGGCACGCTGTTCCCGATTGTGCGGCTGAACCAGCGCTTCGGCATCGGGGCACGTTCGGAAAACTTATCCGAGAGTCTCTTCGTTATTTGCGAAGGGGGAGGCAAGCGCTTCTGCATCGTGGTGGATGAGTTGATAGGCAAGCAGGAAGTGGTGATCAAAAGTCTCGGGAGGATATTCAGGAACGTTCCGGGCATAGCGGGCGGGGCTATTTTGGGTGACGGCCGAGTGGGCTTGATCCTGGACGTGGAGGCCATTCACGGAGGCGCCGGGAATGCTGTCGCGTGAAGAGATATCGGCGATACGCCCTCTTACCGGCAAGGAATTCGAACAGTTTCGGGTCTTAGCCTACAAAACTTTCGGCCTGGACCTTAAAGAGGGCAAAGAACAGCTTGTTTCCTCGCGGCTGGGAAAGCTGATTGCGGGCCTGAATTTCCGGTCCTTCCACGATTACTACGACCACGTGGTGGCCGACAAAACGGGCGAGGCCCTGCTTGCCATGGTGGACGCGCTGACCACCAATCACACCAGCTTCTTGCGCGAGCCGGCGCATTTCGATTTTCTGCGCGACCGCATCGTTCCGGAATTAGCAACGCGAGACCGCATCCGGATTTGGTGCGCCGCTTCTTCTTCCGGGGAAGAACCGTACACGCTGGCGTTTTCGGTGCTGGAGGCGTTGTCGGCCGGCAGCCGCGCGCGCGTCGAGATCGTTGCGTCCGATATTTCCACCCGTGTGCTCGAAGCCGCGCAGCGCGCCGTTTACCCGGCGGAGCGGCTGCAGACGTTGTCCCCGGCCTTGCAGTCGAAGTATTTTCTGCGCGGCGAAGGAGGATCGAAGGGCTTCTACAAGGTCAAGCCCGAGGTCCGCCGGCTGGTGGAGTTCCGGCGCATCAATCTGGTCGAGCCTTATCCCGATATGGAATCGTTCCCGGTGATTTTCTGCCGGAATGTCATGATCTATTTCGATAAACCGACGCAGGAGCGCGTGGTGAACCGTCTCTCCCACTATCTTGAGCCGGGAGGATACCTGTTTATCGGGCATTCAGAAAGCTTGATGGGCACCGATCAGCCGCTCGAGTACGTCCTTCCGGCAGGCTACCGGAAGCCGGGCGCGGGGCAGGTCGCAAGCGCTCGAAAGAAGGGCCGGTGAGCACGCTGGTCGTCGGTGTCGGCGACGGTCAGGTGACGAGTGATCCGGACCACATGCTGGTCACGTACGGGCTGGGATCCTGCATTGCGGTGCTGATTCACGACCCGGTCACGCACGTCGGCGGGCTGCTGCATTTCATGCTGCCGGAATCGAGCATCGATGCGGCCAAGGCGGAAAAGAATCCGCACATGTTCGCCGATACTGGTATTCCGCTGCTGTTTCGGAGCGCGTACAAATTAGGCGCCGATAAGAAGAGACTCCGGGTGGGAGTCTTCGGAGGCGCCCAGGTGATGGACGATAACTCGCTGTTCAACATCGGCAAAAGGAATCACGCGGCGCTGCGCAAGATCTTTTGGAAAGCGGGCGTGTTCATTCACAAGGAGGCCGTGGGGGGCACCACGGCGCGTACCGTTCGCCTCGAAGTGAGCACGGGCAAGATGTGGTTGCGGGGACCAGGCGAGCCGGAGTCGGAAGCGTGAGCGCCGCCCGAACCGCCGCTCACGAGCCGGGCGGCGAGAGGAGCAGATTATGTCATTTCGAGTTTTGATCGTGGACGATTCGCCTGCAATGCGCGCGTTTGTGAAGCGTGTCGTGGGGATGTCGGGTTTCGAAGCGGGCGAATTTTTCGAGGCCGCCGACGGCGAAGAAGCGCTCGAAGTATTAAACGGCAACTGGGTGGATGTGATTTTGACGGATATCAACATGCCCAAGATGAACGGCGAGCAGTTCCTGCGACATGTGGAAGCAGACGAAACACTGCGGACGATTCCGGTGATTGTGATTTCGACCGATGCGACCGAACAGCGTAGGGAGCAGATGCTGGGCCTGGGTGCGCGCGGCTATGTCACGAAACCGTTTTCGCCCGAGGAGCTTCGGCAAGAACTGGAGGATGTGCTTGGCGTACGCAATACCGGTTGAACAAGTGGCGGAGGCGCTGGCGGCGGCCGCCGAACAAGTGCTGGACACGATGTTTTTCACGACGGTAATTTCACATAGCGAGAGGGCGCCGGAGGCCGCTTTGCCGGTCTGCGCGTGCCTCGAGTTCCGCGGCGAGCCTTCGGGCTCATTCGGCGTCAACATGTCGGAGTGCGCGGCGCGAGTGGTGGCCGCGAACTTTCTGGGCGATGAGCCGGATG